>Ga0214917_10000203_pt1 | contig 75893 bp, 107 predicted proteins | sample LL_1208_BB_MetaG_FD_177983 | JGI IMG/M metagenome (GOLD analysis project Ga0214917, IMG submission 177983) | Freshwater microbial communities from Lake Lanier, Atlanta, Georgia, United States - LL_1208_BB | ecosystem: Environmental > Aquatic > Freshwater > Lake | place: USA: Georgia... | reverse complement strand
TTTTTTCTTCTCTTCTCTTTAATAAATTACGAATGCTTACAATGACATTTTCAATTCCAATTAATTTTTTTGGAATTTTCTTATCTTCTTGTGGGGTTTCTGTAGGTTTTATTTTTTTGAAAGTGTTTAATGAAAGATTTTCAGCAGAAACCTTTACAATCGAAGAATTGATTGATGCAGATTTTCTTGGTGGTAGTAATTTTTGTGTAGATATTGCCATATTATCTTGTTGCTCCTGTCAATTGACGACGTGATGCAGCTGCTAATGCTTGAGGATTATTTGGATTTGTGGCAGATCCAGAAGGAACTCTTGTTTGCTGATCGTTGCTAGGTCCAGAGGCAGAAGAAACAGATGGTGTAGAAATTTTATCAATCGTAGGCAAGATATCTAAACCTCTTGCCATTGGTTGAGTGATATATTGCAAATATGCATTTGCCATTTTTGAATCTTCTGGAGATAAAGTCAAATCACTAGGTTTTGGTTCATTTGTATCTGTAGTTTGCGAATCATCAGAACTACTACCACTAGTTGATCCATGAACTGCTTTTCCGGAAGTGATATAGTTAATAAATGCTTCATGTCCTGCTGGCGAGGCATCTATGTGCAAGTGATCTGCCATTCCACCAGGAGTATTACCCTGAACTCCCATTATTGTGCCAGCACTTACATTATCTCCGACTTTAATACTTCCAAATTTACTCAAATGTCCAAATAACATATTCCCCAAACTAGTTTTAACAATAACATGATTTCCATATCCACCACCAGGAGTTGGATTTTTCTCCAAGACTTGTCCATCAACTGGAATTGGAATTTTTGAGTTTGGTGATGACTGTAAATTTGTACCATCTAACAAAGTATAGTCTCTAGGAAATCCATTTGCTCTTTTTGCAGAATCTGCTTGGTTGCCATGGTGTAATTTTGTATCTGCAAAGCTATATTGTTTTTTTGGAAGTAAAGGTTTATTTACTTGCCCATCATTACTACTAAAATACTCAATTCCCCCAGAGTATCCACCTCCCGCAGCATACATTTCACCATTTTTAATTTTTGGATTATTATCTCCACCACCCATGGCATTCATTGCCATCAAATTTTCTAAACCAATCTTTTTCACTGCTGGGGCAGCAACAACAAATTCACCACGAGTTAAGTTTGCTTTTACATTATCAACTCCCCCAGGTCCTTTTACACTACCACCATCTTTAAAATTTTGTCGTTTATCTGCTCCAGTGTCAAGTCCCTGTAAAGATCCTGTAGGAGATGGTGCTCCCATGTCTCCAACACCGCCCACACCTTGAAGAGAAGTGCCTTTACCTCTATCTGCTTTTGCCTTCTGATCTGCTTGTATTGGAGCTGCTTCTCTTTGTCCAGTAACTTCATTTGATAAGATTGCTGTTCCAGCAATTGCAGCAGTGCCCAATACAACTGGATTTGTTGCAACTGCTCTTGCACCACCCAACAATCCTTGGGCACCTTTTAATCCTTTTAATAACTTTCCACCCCTTATCCCATTAAGAATTCCTTTACCTCTTAAGAGGTCTGCTGCCATTCTTACAAGGAATTTAATTAAATTTTTACCCAACCATCGAGTAATTTTTACAAATGGTGAATTGAGTAAAAAGTATAATAAAACTAATTTTCCAATATTTCTTGAAAGAAAATCAAAGACCGCAGTTACAGTCTTTTCATTTTCAGGATTACGAATAAATTTAAACAGTTTATCTATTGCCCACCCAAATAACAATAGTTTAAAGGCATTAAATATCCTATCAAAAATACCTTGAACAGGAGCAATTATTTTTTTAAAGGTAGAAGATATATTTGATTTAAAAGATTCTAATTTATCTTCCTTTTTAGTTTTTTCATATCTTTCCCTTTTTCTTCTTTCTTTTTCGGAAAGACCTTTATTTAATTTTTCTTCATCTGTTAATTGATTTTGAATTTCACGAATTAATTTCTCAATTCTTTCTAATATTTCTACATTTTCACCAACAATATTTTCTGCGGTTGGTTTAATTTTAGATGTTGTTATTGCAAGATTTGGTTGTTGATATTTTACAATTGCATTGTTATCTTTAACATTTTTTCCAAAAAATGAATCTGCAGATATTTTCTTCTTTTTAATTTTAAATCTACCAACTTCACCTTTAATTCTTTTAAATTCTTCTTGAATTATCATTTCCTCTTCACGAGGAAGATTAGATTTTCCAGTAGAAATTAAAACAGATTGCTCCTTCAGAAGACTTTTATATGTCGCATAATCAATATCAAAGGTATCTTCTAAACCAAGAATACGAAGAATTCTTTCATCAATTTCTTCATCAACAAGATCTTCACCCCTTTTTCCAACAGCAACTAATGCTCCCTTTGGTTTTTCTTTTGTTGCAGTAGCAGTTGATTTTGCAAATAATTTATTAACTTCTACATCTTCAATCTTTTTATCTGTTTGTTTGGGAAATGGTTTTTCAAGATATTCATCTACTAACCACTTTTGGTATTTCTCATCATATTGACCACTATGATCATCAAGATATGGATATCCATTAGGATCTTTTTTAATATTTTCAATCAGTCTGTCAGCATCAGATTCGGAAAGATTTACTTCAGAAGAATAATGTCCAAAATCAGTTTTCTTTCCGGTCAATTTGGCTTTAAGGATGCCCCAAACGTTAGCCCCAGATTGACTAATTGGAAACCACTTTATAGGTAATCCTGATGGTGCATCAACTGCCATTTGCTTGCTGTCTTAATTTTTCTTCTTCTAAATGCTGTTTAAGCAGAGCCACATAAACGTCTCTTTCCCAAGGAATCCAATTTTCAATCTCTGTTAATGAGTATTTATGATACTGCATCAATGCGAAATTTATTTTATAAAAGGATTCTAGGTCAATATGACTCATACTTACGCGAAAAAACTTGTTAATCCCTCCAAAACGACACTACTCTTTATTTTTGTTTTGGGATTAGTGACTTCAATCGTATGAGAAAGTTTTGGCATTGTTTCAAAGAATTTTTCAACTTCTTTAAATTGTGTAGTATTCATTTGATCCAAGAAATCAATCAATTCTTTCTGAGTGCAATCTTCAGATGCCCAGCACTCTTCTTTATTATAAATTTTATCAATACATGAAGCAATTAAATCAAATGAATTCTCCAAATTAGTTGTTTCGCTATTAAAATCAAAATTACTCTTAATAAATTGATCTAAGGATGGATATCTCAATTCCATCGTCAAGTTATCATCAAGTTTAATCTTATTGTTATGCTCAGGATTTTCAATAACCTTAATTTCATCCAACTGAATTTTTACATTCGTAGTTGTTTCTCCATCATCTGGACAAATTACACTAACTTCAACTTCTTCTCCAACAGATTTACCTCTGATATTTAAAAAGAGATATTCAATATCAAATGTTGGAAGTTTTTCTACTTTAATTCCTTTTGTGAGAATACAGTTATTCAAAACTGTTTTGATTGCATTGGAAACTTGTTTATTATCTTGACTTTCCAATGCAATCACTAATACCTTTTCTTCTTTAACTAAAAAAGGTCTATATTTGATTTCTTGTTTTGTTGAAGGCAACTCAATATCATATGATGGAGTCGCAATTTTTGGTAAAGGCATGATGTCCTATAGATTTCAGGTCTGATTATTTATTTGTAATTTAATGCTCTAGTATATTGAATATCTGCTGCTTCGATTGCATCGAGATTTCCAGATTTAAGGGATTGAGTATATTGAATATCTGCTGCTTCGATTGCATCAAGATTTAGTTTTGATGGAGAAGATTTATCGCGTTGAGGATTCATAATTGGAACATTTGCAGATCCATAAATTGACCCTCCTGGATCAGAAATATATCTATCATATGAAAAAGTAACACTACACTTTAATATATCAGAATTGTCATAAGATACTGGCATAGAAGTAATATCAAATGGAAATGCATTTACAAATCGATAAGCAAAAGTTGATTTACTTCTAGGATCTTTTTCAAATTTTTCCATATAAATGTTACATTTATAATTTGCTGGATAATGAAATCTAAACGATGATTCAGATCCACCTTCTTGAATTGCTCTTCCCCATCCATTTGGACTTGCAATAAACTTCATCCAATTTTCAAAAAATTTAAGCACATTATAATTAGAATCCACATAAAAAGTTAATTGCAAATCACTATAAATTTTGCGATATGGAAACTTTTGAGTCACTCCATAAAAATCATTATTTACTTCAGTGGTTGCAAAACTATTTCCAGGTAAAGCTGCCTCACAGCATAACATTCCAATATTTTCTTCATTAAATCCACCAATAATATTATTAAAAAGGAAGGATCTTAGACCAACATTTGGACTACCCAATTGAGTATTTAAAGTTTTTTTAGAACTTGTTTCAGTCAAACCAAATTGTACATAATATTGTGAGGTTTGTGCGAGTGTTAAAAACTTAGAAATATAATCAGAAGTTTTAACTACTCTTTTATTTGGAATATTTCCAGACATCGGAAAAATAAATAATACTTAGTGATTATATACTATGTAGATGAGTTATAAAGGAAAGTTTAAACCGATAAACTATCAAAAATACAAAGGTGATCCAACAAATATCATCTATAGATCTCTTTGGGAATTAAAATTTATGAGATGGTGTGATGGAAATGACAGCATCCTAGAATGGAAAAGTGAAGAGTTTTGGATTCCATATGTATCACCTTTAGATGGAAGAGTGCATCGATACTTTCCAGATTTTTACATCAAAGTAAAAGATAAAATTGGTGGAATCAAAAAATATGTCGTTGAAGTAAAACCACTTAAACAAGTAAATGGTCCAAAACCACAAAAAACAAAAAGTAAAAAATATATTACCGAAGTTACCGAATATGCAAAAAATCAAGCAAAATGGGAAGCAGCAAGAGAATATTGTAAGGATAGGATGATGGAATTTAAAGTAATTACAGAGAAAGATTTAAATATATGAATAGAATTACCAAAGATATTAAGAAAAACATATTGTCATATTCAGATTCTGAAGACAGAATGATTGAAATTATCGATATTTTAAATGAAACGGAATTTATACCCGATGTTGGAAGTTTTTACACTTTCATATACTCACCAAAAACAGCAGAAATTGAGTATGACCAACATCCATTAGTAGTAGTTACTGAAATATATCGATGGGGATTTCGAGGATTCAATTTTCATTGGCCAGGTCCCCACAATTATACTTGGACTGAAATTGCTGGAAAATTGCATAAAGTTTATAAAGAAGAATTGAATACTCTGATATCTATAGGATATCAAAAATTTCGCATAAATATCTAAAAAGTTTACAATAAAAATGCCCGTGCCAAGTGGTGGTGGAACAGTATCGAGTACGGAGACAACATCTGGAACTCGTATTTCACTAAAAACTAAGTTTGCCGATGGGACACCAGGTACGCTACCAATAGATGTTAAACAGCAAGTAACATATACTGGATCAAATGCTGGTGCAATTAATCTTGTAAAGCCAAATATTGGTGGAGATATTACTCTTGCAGTTTGGAGTCCAACAAAAAAACAATGGGAAGTTAAGTCCGACAATAATTGGATTGGAGCCGGTCTCAATAAAGAACAAAGAGAAGATCTTGCAAAAAAATTAAACAGTGACGTTGCAACCAAATCTGCGTTGAGAAAGGATTTAGATGCAACAATAGATAAGTCATTAACAGAATCACAAAAAGATAAATTATTTCCAAAAAATACTGCGGCAAAACCAGAAAATTCTCCACCTGGAGGACCAAATGCTGCTGGAGGGGCGGGGGCAGCTGCTAATGGTGCTAATGCAGGAGGAAATAAAGACGAAACAAAATTTAGCGCAGAAGATAATGCTGCAATCAAAGAAACAATAAGCAAATCTGCAAGGGCTAGAACATCATATCAGCAAAATATTTGTAGATATCCACTTTCTGGTGCTGACCAAAATTCAAATGATTTTATTCAATTTGAAATGGTTAGATACATTCCAAATGATAAACTATCAGTTTTTGGATCAGGCACTGGTGATGGTGCTACATTTGTTTCTGGAGAGGGAGCTCAAACAGATTTGGATGATGCAAATACAAGACAAACAAATGCAAAGATGGCACCATTAGCAACTATTTTTTTACCTGTACCTGGAAGTATGCAAGATAGCAATCCAGTCAATTGGGCAGGTAGTGATTTAAATGCTATTGAAGCATATGGAGCACAATTAGCTGCTGGTATTATGGGAAGTAGCAATCCTATTACAGGTGCGGGAGCTGCAGTGAAAGATGTTGGAAATAAACTAAAAGATCCAACAACATCTGTTGCCACACAGGCAGTAGCAATGAATACTATTATGAAGGGATTACTTGGTAAGAGTTTATTAACTCGCTCGACTGGAGCAATCGTAAATCCAAACTCAGAATTATTATTTTCTGGACCATCTTTAAGATCCTTCCAGTTTAATTATCGAATGACTCCAAGATATGCTGCAGAAGCAGAAGAAATAAAAAAAATTATTCGTATCTTTAAACAAGGTTCTTCTGTTAAAAAAGCAGCAAATGGAATATTTCTAGCATCTCCAAATGTTTTTAAAATAAGTCCAAAATTTGTAGAGAATAGACTTGAAAATGGCACTATTGTTTCCCAAAAAACAGTAGATCATCCATTCTTAAATAGATTTAAACTGTGTGCATTAACAAATATTGCTGTAAATTATACACCAGATGGATCTTATATGACTTATGCAAATGGATCTATGATAAGTTATGAAATGGTATTGAGTTTCTCCGAATTGGATCCAGTTTTTGATGATGATTATACTAAATTTGATGGTGATAATGAATCTTCCGCATCATATTCAATAGGTTACTAACATGTATTTCAAATCTCTGCCAAATATTGAATATCACACAAATCTTCCAGATAAGAATTCCAGTTTATCAACTGTAGTTGCTAAAAATTTCTTTAGAAGAGCAAAGATTCGTGCCGATATTTTCCAAAATGCCTCCTTTTTTACAAAATACTCCATCATTGGAGATGAAAGACCAGATCAAGTAGCAGAAAAATTTTACGATGATGCAAGATTAGATTGGATTATATTGACTGTAAATAATATCGTTGATGTATATAACGAATGGCCTCTGAGTCAGATGGCACTTTATAACTATATGTTAGAAAAATATAAATCTGAAGAAGGTTTTTACGATATCAAACATTATAGGACTTTAGAAGTCAAAAATAGTTTGGGAGTGGTTGTGCAACCAGCAAATTTGATTGTAGACACTGAATTTTATAATAAAACAATTGAAGATGCAGTTGCAGCTTTAGAATTTTATGATGAAAATATAGGAGTAATGATAAGAAAGGGTGGAAATGAAGTATGCTATCCAGTTACATTTAAAGAATATGAAGAAGATGTAAATGATAACAAAAGAAATATCTATATTTTGAGAAATAATTACCTACAAGAAGCAATTAATGATTTGGAAAATATTGCCACATATAAAGATTCTTCAGATTATATTGCGGATAATCTGAAGAAGACTGACAACATAAACCTCACAAATCCGTAAAAAAAGTAATAGGGCAAAAAAATGCCGGAAAATTTTTCCGGCATAAAATGAAACTAAATGTCGATTTTGGTATCACTCTTCAGCAAGACGCTGAAAGTAACTCAGAGCATCATCTTCATCTTCATCAACGGGTTGTGGTGCATTAAATGAAGGAGTATATGATTTCTCTTCCACCTCGGGAGTATACTCTTCATCTTGCACTTCAGGATCAACACGACGTTGGGGTTGCTTCGCACCAAGCACTTGATTTAAACGCTTTTCCAACTCTTCATGGGATTTGAAGTTAGCGGCAGCAAGAAAATCAGTAAGAGAGTTTTGCTTCTTCCAGATTGCTTCCAAAGCATCATCATCACTCAGAAGAGGACCGGGAGATTCAAACTCAGACTTATCATAATTCCAATAACCATCAACCTTACGAATCTTCAGTTTGAAATTGGCACCTTGCCAAAAATCAAACGGATTGATTGCTTCTTCATCTTCAAACTCTGGTTGCATTGCTGCCATAATCTTATCAAAGATCTTCTTACCAAACTTATAAAGAAATACCTTACCTTCATTCTGAGGATTAGTAGGATCTTTCACAACATAAATGTTGGCATAGTAAGAAAGTTTACGCTTCTGCTTACGAACAGTTTCCTTATCTTTTTCGTTACCACTATTCCAAAGTCCACGATTATATTCAGAAACTGGATCTTTTTGATTCAAAGTTGTCAAACTATTTTCAATATACCATCCACCTGGTCCCTGAAAAGCATGACTCCAAACCTTTGACCAAGGAAGATCTTCACCTTCTGGTGCGGGAAGAAAACGAATCGTAGCAAATCCATTTCCAACTTTATCAACTTCTGGTTTCCAGAATCGGTCATCTGCACCCGATTCTCCCGTGCTCATCTTTTCAACTTCCTTTACCAACTTAGAAGTGAGTGACCCAAGCTTGGATTGCTTCTTAAGATTTTCAAATGACATTCGTATTCTCCGTATTAATTGGATTGATTGGATTACTTGTGTATTGTAGCAGGAAATCTATGGGTGGTCAACCTGCTCTTTAGTGTTTTGTAGAATTTTTTCCATATTATCTAAAACCATATAGAGGTCTTCATCAAATCCCATCATCTCAGCAGATTTTATAATTTGATCTTGCATACACTTTGCTTCAGGATCATTTGAAAGAGTCATATGAGTGTATAATACTTTTTGCTTCTCTATTAATTTTTCTACTAAAGAAATATGATTCAACTTTTCTTCCTGAGATAATGAAGGAAAATCGAATATTTTTTTGTAAATTTTATTTTGCAATTCTGAAATTTCAACTAACTCAGATTTTACAAATTCGGATTCAAAAAAATTACTCATCTGATTTCAATACCATTTTCTGAAGTATTTTCTTATAATTGAATATATCAATATTTAGAAACGGTTTATATTTTCTTATCCTAACACTTACAGATTTCCATATTGGATCTTGAATTTTCTTGTCAAAATTCTTTACATATGAAAATATCATATCATATATTACCATATTTTCTAAAGAAATTTTCCCACTTAAAAATTTTTTTAGTATTGGAGGATGTTGCTTCGAGCAATCAAATAAGTCATTTAGGTTGGTTGAAGACAACATATCCTCAGATTCTTCCTTGAAGATATATGATAGAGACTGTATTCTTTTTTGCCATTCTTTATATTTTGTTTCACCATTCCGAATAATTTCACCAATCCACAATGACTGTGGATCGTTTGCTGAAGAAAAATTAGCAACAAAAAAATTTTCAACTTCTTTATCACTTCTTTGTCGTGAAGTTTTTTCAAAGAAATAACGATCTTTACGTTTATAAAAAGACTCTAAAGATGCTCGTGATTTACCACAGTATTTGTGATAATCATAAGATTCTTTTGTGAAATGATTTTTGAATGCTAGGTATGTTTTATAGCAGTCAAATGGAGTCATTAAAATTTCAATACAGCTTTACTAGTTTTCTTTAAAAAATTTAATCGTGTTGCTTCACATTTAAGTTTTTCTTTCAGTGGTTTTGAAATCAACTTGGGAATTGTTTCCACTTCCACAGAATTATCTTCACAAAATTGTATGATTGCGTCGATGTAAGAAATTCTAAATTCCTTTACTAATGTTTCAATTTTTTGTGCAAACTTATCGGAGCACAAAAACTTTTCATCTAATGCTTTAATTACTTGTTCTTTCATCGGTGTTAAATTTTACAAATTCCTTAATGTATCTTACTAAGAGTTTAATATACTCTTTTTTATCTCTTTTGTCAAATACCTTAACTTCACCACCAGGAGTTACCATAATGGTGATTAATTTAACAACGGGAATCTTAGTCAACTCATAATATGCAGAAGCATAAAACATCTCCTGCACAAAATAGTTTTCCAACCATTCTTCAGGTTTGATTTTTTCAGATGTTTTGAAGTCAATTACTGCCAACTCACCATCATACTCAGCAATACAATCTACTCTTCCAGCAAGTCCAAGATACTCAGAATATAATGTTCTTTCAATTGCATGAATGTTGCTTATCTTATCAAGAGATTCTTTTGCATGATGAAACATAAACTTAGAGAGGGGTTGATAATTATCCCAATTTAATTCTTTATTCTCAAGATAGTCCTGACAGACTTGGTGAAAATCTGTTCCTCTTGCAGTTGCTTTACGAGTAATGTTGTTTGCCTTTTCAACACCCACACGCTTACGCCATTCTACAAAGATTTGACGATTGTAGAAACTTGTCACAGAAGTAATAGAAGGCACCCACTGACCATCAGGAAGATGGTAGAAGCGAATGCCATTAGTTTCTTTCTTCTCTAATTCAAGCTCACCTAAAAAATTATGATGAATAAAGGTCATAGATTTAGATTTATCTTTGCATGAATGTATTCTTTAACTATACCAGATCTCACAATATCGTCAACACCAAATTCAACCATATCAAAAGATGGCATTACCTTTAATACTCTCATAAAATCAATAATACCATTTCTTTCATAACTCTTATTCAAATCAGACTGTGTAGCATCTCCACAAAACATTATCTTAGAATTTTCACCGACTCTTGTAATTATACTATCAAGCTCATGAAAATTCAAGTTTTGAAATTCATCCACAATAATAACTGCATTATCAAGAGTTGTGCCACGAAGAAATGAAGTGCTCCAAAATTTAATAGTTTCTTGTTGCTTTAGATTTCCATAAAGCATTTCAAACTCTGCATCATTTGATAATTGAAACATATATTTCACCATATTCTTATAGGGAATTTGGTAAATATCTGCCTTATCATCATGTGTGCCTGGAAGAAAACCAATTTCTCTTGTCGCAACAAGAGATCTTACAATATAAACTTTTTCGTATGGAGTTGTTTCATTCAACACATCTGCTATTGCATTATAGAGTGTGATGAAAGTTTTACCAGTACCTGCACAACCATAAGCAACAATATTTTGACCCGTTTGATAAGATTTAAAAAGTGCTTTTTGATTTTCGGTAAGAGGCTCAATGTCTAAAAGTAATTCAGAATTTATTGGTTTTTTGCGTTTCATTTGTTTTGCAGTAAACCCAACTCCAATAGGTTGTTCGGAAGATGATCTTTTTCTTCTTGCCATTAGATTTTCTTTACTTTAGATCCTGGTGTTTTTGATGCTCTTTCTAAAACTTCATTCCACCCCGGTTTTCTGGAGACCAGTTTATTTCTCCAATCACCCACTTCCCCAGGAGTGGCACATCCCTCCGACCAATCTCTAGACCATTCGGGATTATTTGTATACCATTCAGTGATATCATGAATACTCATTTCAATCACTTTCTTTTCGCCAGTTTCCTTATGTATTATAGGATATATTGCCATTGTTAAAAAAATAATTTATAAATTTATTTATTCTATCATAATAGAACGTTGATATTCACAAGGTTCACAATCTTCACGAGTCCAATTAAGAGCAGAAGAGATTGCAGGAAACTGACAAGTAAAAATACAACGAATTGCTTCTGCAATTTTCATATGCTCTCTCTGCGTCCCGTGAGCACTGCGAAGGTCGATATAATGAATCCACGACCTAATGCTCCCAGACATATAGAGGCGCGTCTGAGTCGCTTGTGGAAGCACGAAGCGAGCACATTCCTTGGCAACACCATTTTCAAGCATTCTATTATAAAGTCTCAGTGAAGACTCAAAGTGCTTACGGATTTCTTCTTGAAGACTTAGTTTTACAAAATCTCCAAGATCATCTGTACTATTTTGTCTATTTTTTGTATCTTGTCTCCGCAAATCAGGTATAGGAATTTCAAGTTGAAGTTCTGTACTGTCTGCATACCTCTGACTGAATTGCTGAAAAGTAAAGCTCCTATGCCGGAGGATTTGCGTAGCAATCGCAAGCGAGGTATTAATCTCAACTGTAAGGAATGCATGTTCAAAGATGCTCCAGTGTTGATTCTTGATACAATATTTAAGCAATCCTTCAAAAGAATCATTCTCTTGATTTTTTGGATTACTCACCCGAGCACAATATGCAATATGCCTTTCTGCATCAGGAGTAACAGAGATTAGTTTTGCTAATTCATTCATAAAAACCAACTTCCCTTTAATGTTTTATAAGATTGACGTAGTGATTTAGTGAGTTTTTTGATTTGTTTATATGCTTCTTCGGTTGATATTTTTCCACTGCTTGCAAGTGCAGAAATATACCCGACGTGAGTAGCATAGACACCAAGATTATTCTGTGCCGCAATATCAAGAAAGTCTCCATCTCCACTTGGTATAGCAAAAATAAATTTTTCAGTTTCTTTTTCCATAGTAGGTTCAATCGTCGTCGTCTTCGAATACTTCGTCATAATCTTTTATGTCTCCAATGTATGGGGCAATTTTTTCATACACATAAGAATCTGGACTTGAATATACTTCTGCTTTGAGAGAATCAACTATAAGTTCTAGGTTCTTAATTAGGATTTTAAGCTTGTCTTGATTCATTGTTTTTCATCCTTAACAAAGATATTATACACAAAAAAAGAGGGAGTGTCAATCCCCCTCTTTTAATATTTTATTGGTCTGAAGATTCCAGTAACTTAGATACTACTGTTTCATTTCCATCCATCATTCGGATATCATATAACGAAGATTTCATATACTTTTTAATTTTCTTATAGTCTTTTATAATTTTATTCAATTCATTTTGATTAACTCTAAATTTAAGTTGTTTTTTAGAATTAGAATCGGCACCAAACCCAATCATTTTCTTCTTTTCTTTTCTGGTGATTTGTAACCCCAATTTCTGGGATATATTCTTCCCTGTGCCAAATCAATTTTTAGAATAGCACCTGGACCATATTTGTCATAATAAAAATCAAATATATCAACTTGCCTATTTGCTCGACAAACATCTACAAACTTTTCATTATTCACAATATAAGTAACCAATTTTGCATCAGAAGGAATATTTTTATCTATTTGCTGCTCTTTGGTTGCTCTTTCATAAATGATGTCACAACCATATTTGGATGGCAGACATTCTAATTCTTTTGGATTTTTTTCTGCCATTTCTTCTCCGACAAGGGTTTTCAAGAACGTCCTCCCCATTGAATATCAGGATAAGCTTCAGAAACCAAGTCTTTAGTAATCTTATATTTTGACTGAAGTTTTTTATCCTTGGTGAGAACTAAAATTTCTGCTTCTTCTGGGTGCAAATTCTCAAGAATTTGAATAAATATAGTCTCTCTTCTTACTGCAGGAAGAGTATCATTTCCACCTTTAATAAAATTATAAAGATATTGATGTTCCTGTCTCAAACTTGTGTGCTCAGTACCTGCTGGTGCTTCATTTGGTTTAAACGGAACATCTCCAGCAGGCAATACTGTAATTACAGTATCATCAAAATTCCAAATCAATACTGACTTAAGTGCTTGATTTTCATATTCTCTAAGCACTTCAATTCTTTTAGCATTGGTTTTTTGTTTAGAAACCAATGCTAAAATTTCACTCACAAAAGGATTTGGTGGTAAATTTTCGTTAGTTGTCGTCTTCGTCGTCGTCTTCGTCTGAGTCATAGGTATTTTCAAATCGTAGGGCTAAAATTTCATCAGGTAAAATATTACCATTTTCATCATACATTTCTGGATGAAGTTGTGGAGATGCTGTTTGGTAGAAATAATCTTTCATTGTCCATCCTATAATTGTTCCAACAAGTAAGAATAGAATCGAGATAAAACTAAAGATTGTTAGAGTTACTGCCAACATTTTTTTTCTCCCGGAGAAACTGTTTTTTTATATCAAACGAAAAATTAAATGAAACAGTTATCTCTCTTCCAAGGAGAGAAACCATTTTTTCAAATCCAAATTTAAAAATCTTTGGACATTCTGGTTTCCTTTTCCTCCTTAGTAATAACTCCACACCTTTATTTATTGAGGTAGTATCATAGTTGGACATTAGACCAATTTATTTTCTCTAAGATATTGAATTGTATCGGAGCATCCTCCCAGATGCTTTTCATCACATATAATTTGGGGAAAGGTTGATCCTTGCCCAAATTCATTATAAAATTGCTCTTTCGTATAGTCTACGTCAAGTTTGTAGATTATGTGCTCAAGATGGGTCAAGTCTAGCACTTGTTGAATTTTTGTGCAATATGGACAACCATCTTTTGAATAAACTGTAAATTTCATAAGATTATTAAAATTGGTAAAATAATAATTAAGATTGAAATGATAACTCCCACAAGCATTTGAAATTGAGGAGAAATACTATGAGAATCCATATCCACGATTAATAACATGTATCTTTGGAGTTTTAGATTCAAATGCATTCACCAAAAAATTACAAGCGTCGATAGGATTACAATGATCGCCACAAGTAAAGATATCTATTGCAGCATAACTTTTCTCTGGCCAAGTATGAATTGAAAGATGAGACTCTGCAAGTAAACAAACTGCAGTAATTCCCTGTGGAGTAAATTCCACAGCAATTTCTTCCACTAAAGTGGCATTTGACTTTAGTATAGCATGTTTCAAAGAATTCATGATGTATTCTTTGTTATTTAACAATTCCCCATTTGAATTACAAGCATCCAAAATGTAGTGAGTTCCCAGATGATTTTCCAATTCCACCAAAAGAATATTAATATTTATTAAATTTTAATATGCACAATTTTTTCTTGGACGATACTTATATAAATTTGAATTTGTTTTAGGTGTCATCCACTCCACTATAGCATCATATCTTTTTTCCGTAAAGAAATCTTGATTGTAATACCAAGTTTCCCAATCTGTATGTGACTTTGAATTGTTGCAGGATTTGCAGCAACAGACTACATTTGTAATGAAATCACTGCCACCTTTACATTGTGGTATTACATGGTCAATTGTCAAATTTTCTGGGCTTTCGCAATAAGCACATTTATGATTCCATTTTTCCTTTATTGATTGTCTCCACATTCGTTTTGCATCTGATGAAGAAGTTGCATGTAGATGATACAAATAATCTTCAGAAGAATTGTAGAGTTCCATGTAGGAAAGCATCTATGAGTATTTATTTGTATAAAAAAACTACCCCGAGTGGGGGTAGTTAAACTCATGTTATGAGTAGTTATTAACCAATAGCAGGTGCAGTTAAAGCAACAGGAGTTGCTTCGGCAGCAGCCAAGTCCAAAGGAAAATTATGTGCATTTCTTTCGTGCATTACCTCGAGCCCAAGTCCTGCTTTGTTAAGAATATCAGCCCAAGTAGGAATTACTCGGTTTTGACTATCAAGTAGAGACTGGTTAAAATTGAACCCATTAAGGTTAAAGGCCATCGTAGACACGCCAAGAGCAGTGAACCAGATACCAACAACAGGCCAAGCAGCCAGAAAAAAGTGAAGGCTCCTGCTATTGTTAAAGGATGCATACTGGAAGATAAGTCTTCCGAAGTATCCGTGTGCTGCAACAATATTGTAGGTTTCTTCTTCTTGTCCGAACTTGTACCCATAGTTTTGACTTTCGTTTTCAGTAGTTTCACGAACCAGTGATGAGGTTACCAAACTTCCGTGCATCGCAGAGAAAAGTGAACCACCAAATACACCAGCAACTCCAAGCATATGAAAAGGATGCATCAGAATGTTATGTTCTGCCTGGAAGACGAGCATATAATTGAATGTGCCAGAAATACCAAGAGGCATAGCATCAGAGAAAGAACCTTGACCGAAAGGATACACCAGGAATACGGCAGTCGCAGCAGCAACAGGTGCGCTATAAGCAACCATAATCCAAGGACGCATACCTAAACGATAGGAGAGTTCCCATTCACGACCCATATAGCAGAAGATACCAATGAGAAAGTGAAATACAACAAGTTGAAAAGGTCCACCATTGTATAACCACTCATCCAGAGAGGCAGCTTCCCAGATAGGATACAAGTGAAGTCCAATAGCATTAGAAGAAGGAACAACAGCACCAGAGATAATGTTGTTTCCATACATTAATGAACCAGATACAGGTTCACGAATGCCATCAATGTCCACAGGGGGGGCACCGATGAATGCGATGATAAAGCAAGTGGTTGCAGCAAGCAACGTTGGAATCATCAGAACGCCGAACCAACCAACATAAAGACGATTATCGGTAGAAGTCACCCAGGAGCAGAATTCGTCCCAGGCATTAAAAGTTTTGCGTGTAGCAATTGTAGCAGTCATTTTTCGTTAAAGGGGTAGATATGAGTTCAGGAGGTGCTGAACGGTAAAAGTATTCCTATGCAACCCTCCTGCATAGGTATAAGGACGGATTTTACTTGCCTAGTCCTGGTGCGGCAAGATTAAGAAACTTTACATTCCTTAACATCTATTTATTATAGCACTGTCAGGAAATCCTGTCAAACTGTTACTGATGCATTAACCATAGCCATTCCAGTATATACTTTTGTAATTGATGATGTTGCAGTTGAAACAATTACAATATCATAATAGTGTCTTCCAGAATCTAATGAGCTTGTTACAGTATTTGCCATTGAGATTGTAATCTTTCCCAAACTTGATGTGATGCCAACATTAAATGATGAATATGTTGTTGCATCTGAAAATTTTCTTATTTTAGCTTGTGAAGTATATCCACTCAAATTCAATACAGATTGATCTGAATTTTTCACAATAAAATCTTGCGTATAATCAGTGCCCTGTTCAATTGTTATATTGACTGCTGGAACTGCCATCGCACAATTAAAATTTTAAATATTTATGACGAATCTTTTATCTAAATATTTCAAGAACCTTCCAATAATGTCTAGGGACTTCAACACTCCGATTAGAGAACCGTGGAATGGTCCTATTCATAGGATATTGAAGGCAATAGATAATCATACAGACATTTATATAAAAACCGGAGATACCTGGCATGAAGAACAAGCCGAATATCTCCGTCAATATGTTTATAGATTAAAAGACTGGATACGCAGTCAAGAAAATTAGATCACATTTGTGAGTTTCTTTTCATAGTATAATTCTTCTGAATTTTCACTTGAGAATTATTAAAAGTCCAACATTCTCCAGTATCATTTAAAAATACGACCCATTCTAAATCGTGCTCTTGAGATCTATCAATTAGAAAAAACGCCCACCCATTACCCTTTGAGGTAATTAAAGGAATTGGTGGATTTAATTGTATCATATTACATTACAACATCTCTTGTAATACATCTTACGATCATCCAATCCGTTATATCCACCATTTACTCTGAGAGTAACCTGCTCTACCGTTGGATTCGTATCACATAAAGCATTCATTTGAGTATTCATCCACCAGAAACCAGCACTGGTAAATGGATAACGAGTTGCAACATATGCTACACCATCCATCACATCAGGATCCTTGATATAATTAGCAAATGCCTGATAGTTTGCTCTACCAGTCAGTTGAATATACCCGGCACCTTTATATCTTGGCCCATCACCAGAATGAGTATTTCCAAGGTCACTACGACCCTCATAAGCATCACCGGATGCCAGTTCCAGGTTATATCTTCCACCACCAGACTCATGAGAAATCTGTGCGAGGAAGTGGCGAATACGAACAGGAGTAGTGATATCAAAAGTCTTCAGGCACTTATTCAGTTCAACAATTTCTGTATCTTGAATAAGTGTAGTACTACAACCCCAAATGAATGCAAGTTGTTCTTTTGAAACAAGTTGCATACCATAAACTGGCGGTTTTGTTCTATAGAGTTTTGCAAACTCTTCCAGAATCTCAGGTGCTACGTGCTGTTGAAGATACTCCCATGCTTTTAGTTGCTCTGGAGTATTCTTATTATACTTAATCGCATCTAAAAAGTTAATAGTCATGCGAAAATCCTACCCCATCCATCGTTCCCATTTGGGCACCAACGAGCAACTAATTCAGACTTCTTATAGATAGCACCCTTACCATTATAAACATCCCCAGTATAACCATCGTTGAGTGAACCATAAGGATCATTTACAACATAATCACCACCATCTGTCTTACCAACTACAACGACCATGTGGCCACCAGTAGGATTAGACAAAGAACCTCTATGGAGAATGCCAATAACCACAGGTCGTCCAGCAGACAACTCACAATCAATATCTGCGAAAGACAGATTGTAACTAAACTGAGAACGGATACCGTAGTCAGATAATGCCTTTGTTTGAACTTCGTGATCTGTTGTATCACCGATTGAAAAGACTTTGCGAACATACGCATCATCTCCTTGTGCTCCCTTTAGTGTGCCTGGTTTAAAATACTGAAGGCACATCGCACAACTAGAACTATTACAAGTGCGCGATGCATCTGTATAATTATCAGTCTGTGGATAATAAGGAACATCTAAACGAATAGATGACTTTGGTTTTTCTACTTTGGTTCGGTAAATACGAACCCAATTTGCACTATCCTCAAGCAGTGCCGCAGCATACTTCTCAATATTTGATTGAAGTTCATCTACTGCAGCAACGTGCTTTGGATTTTTTGCATCATAATTCTTAAAAAAGTTATGCAAATCTATTTTCATACAAATCTCTTTTATGCCCTCTATTTATTTCACCATAACCCAGGAATAATCTGTCCTGTTAGAGCATACGCACCAAGAGCAGCAATTACTCCCAGCATTGCAAAACGTCCATTCAGTTTTTCTGCACGTTCGCTATAAGTTTCTTGTTCGTGTTTCATTTGATCTTCCTCAGTAATGTACATTTTGGGTTCTCTGGCAAACATATTTTGGCGTCCACCGTCTTCAGTCGTAACAGTCATTAGTGCTTTATGAAGTTTTACAACAATATTATATAGAAAAAAAGAGAGGGTGTCAACCCTCTCTTGAAATTAAATTATCAGAACTTGAAACCAAGTCCGACAGTGCCAGTTACATTGTAACCTTGACCACTGCCGTAATTGTAGGTAGCTCTACCAGCCTTTACAGATCCAAAGGTCTCGGCACCAGTGTTACTAAAAGGAATCTTGGCATCGGCAAAGAGAACGATGTTCTTTGCTACGGATACTTCCGCACCTGCAACACCGATACCAGCACCCTGATTGCCACCCACCTGACCACCAGCACCAACATAGATGTTGGCAGCAGATACTTGACTACCATCGGCAAGAGTACGACGAGCAACGGGAATATCAAGAGTAGCAAGTCCACCACCGAATACACCACCACTCACATAGTTAGGAGTAGAAGTCAAGGTCACATAAGGACGAGCGGAGACGGCATACTGATTACCAAGATCAAGTGCCTTTACACGACCTTGAAGAGTAATACCTGACTCATAAACACGAGCAGCATTAGCAGTAATACCAGGATAGTTAGCAGCATTACCAGCAAAGGCAATACCACCATAGTTACCAACACCGAGTTCACGACGTTGAGTTGCAGTCACAGCAGCAACTTCCAACTTGGTTACACGGTTGCTCACAGCACCGATTTGTGCCCGAAGAGCAGCTGCCAACTTAGCATCTGCTTCAGTATAAAATGCAGTGATGTTGTCAAGACAATGATTGGTCAGAGCAAATACTTCATTACGAGTTGCATCAGCACCAGGCTTAAGAGTGCCGTTAGGATAACCAGCAAGGCATCCATAGCGTGAGTTAAGATTTTGAATTGCCTGATATGCCCAGTCGGTAGGTTGCAAATCCGAATAGGTAGCAGGAGCAGCAAGTACAGGAGCAGAGGTTGCGATAACAGCAACACCGGCAAGAATTGAACGAGTAATCATAAATTTTAGTTTAGTGAAATGTTAAGAGAGACTTTTCAAGAATCTCAAGACCTATTTATTTTAACAGAGGGCAGTTTCTGTGTCAAGTCTTTTCTTCCATGGACGGTTTTGTAACTGGTCTCATGTAGTGGTCATAGTAATCATAATCTAACAAACTACTAATTGGAATTGTATGTCCAGTCTCCTGCCAGAATTTCATAATTGCTTCTACATTATTCTTATGAAAAACTTCAACGTGATCTTGATGGATGTTTGAATGAAAGTCATAACGATATAAAAACAATGGCATGGAATAAGTTTTACCAGCATTAAACAGAATTTCATCTGCAACTGCTCTGGGTTTTATACCATTGTCAACTTTATACTTTTCACCACGAAAATGAAAGTGTGCAAGTTTTTCTGCATATCTGCGAGTAAAAACATTGCACACTGTACAGAAATTTGTAAGAATTCTTGGATGCAAATTTGCTACAAGATTTCCAGTGCTTGTAATTGAAAGTTGTAGACAATCCCAATCATATGGCAGACTTTCCATAAAAAGTTTCCAATTAAATGGCCACCATTGCACAGTATCAAAGATAATATCATCTTCACAAATGATTGCAATCTCTTCATCAGTCTCCTCAAGAAAATGTCGAAGTGCTTTTAGGTGAGAAAGTGTGCATCCCATTTCAGTTTGAGACATTCCCCCAGGAAAATTTCCATCAAGGTAAATGCTCAAATCTTCTTTTCTGCCATCAAATCCAGAGATTCTAGTATTTGGAATCGAATAGTAATCAAACAATTCCTCTGTTTTTTCTTTTCTCTCAGTATCCGTATCAAGATTAATCCAATAGACTGGACCAAATCCTTTGATTTTTTTCTTTACGGTGAGAGTATTAATTGGGTCAGTCATGAGAATAAAATAGGTTCAGATCTTACAATGGTTGGTTGAGATACTTCTTCAATACTTTGAGTTGTAGAATAACTTCTTAAGTCATGATAGGTATATGGTTTATTATAATTATCTTGATAAAACATTGGATTGTTTAAGGAATAGACTTCATAATATTTTTCTACCTCAGCAATTGATTTATCAAAATGCTGATTTGCTTTATATCCACAATAAAATGCCAAATTTTTTACCATATTAGCATAGTCATCCGACAAATACAACATAGCATGAGTCGAAAGCATATTATAAACTCGACTCACTTCTTCTGTTGCCTGCTCATATAAAACATAAGAAATATTTCCATTGCAATATCCAAATCCAGATACACCCAAATAAATGAAATCAATATTATTTGGAACACCCAATTCAAGCACATCATTCTTCAGAGCACAGTCATCTTCCAAAACAATAAAAGGTGCCTTCAATCCTTCGGAAAGAAGTTTATGGTGACTCTTTTCACAACCCCAGTTTTCTTCAATTGCAGGAAATCTTTCATAATTAAATTTAAGAGTTGAGAGCATGTTTTCCATACTCTCTCTCTTCTCCTCATCTTTGTCAAGATTGATATAATAAGTTTTAATTTCGTTAAGTTTCATAGATTGTCGTAAATATTTTTCCACTGATTCAAAACTTTATTTTCAATTCTTTGAGAATGATATGCACAATTTTCTTGAATCACATCAGTGCTTTTTTTAATTAGGTTGATAAGTTTAGGAATCTCTTCAAAACTATTGTAGTAATATCTACAATCTTCCAATTCTGGATCATACCATTCTAATACCTCAATAATGTTATCGTCAAATTGTGCAGGAGCAAGTGGAATACCATATCCTTCAGTATTTTTAAGTCTTTTCATAAAAGGTTTTGCTGGAAGAATTGCTGGCACACCAATATGAATCAACTCAAAACAAACTAATTTAGATGGAGCATCTGGTAAAGTAATGAAAGAATGATGCCTTTTTAATTCATTAATGTTTGCATATTTCTCATGCTCACCACCTTCAGCTTTCACTCCCATGTCCAAAAGTGTTTGCTTCAGATTCATAAACTTATTGTCATTCCAATACATTCCAACCCAAGCATCATTATTTTTCTCAAGTGGAATATCATTTACCATCCATTTTCCAATTGGAGTGATAACTTCCCAATTTTCTGTGCGAATACCATTGGCATCGGCCCAGATTTTTTCAAATAATGTATATGGAACAATTCTTACATTTTCAAAATCATTTGCTTTATCGAATAATTTAGTCCATTCACCATCACCAAAAACTTCATAATTATACCGATTACAAATCCAGATAATTAATTTTCCAGTAAACTCTTCAATGTTTTCAAGAATTACTCTACTGATTGGTGCAGTATCTGATGTCAAAACAACATCAAATGAATTGAGATAATCCTTTACTTCACTCCAAACAACTTTAGCAAGAGAGCGACTTACGCGAAAAGATTCGATAGGATTAATTACCGTTAAGGTTTCTCCCAATTCAAGAAACTTCAGTGAAGTAACTTCATGACCAAGTTTATTTAAGATATATTCTTGATCATATATGCAACCATTATGATGAGACAAATGTAAGATTTTCATAAATTTTCTTTAATCCAAGTTTCAAGATTTACTTTAGGCGACCAACCATAAGTTGATTTAATTTTATTAATATTTGCACGACTGAAACGTGCTTCTGCGGGGCGGGGTGGAAGATGAATTTGTTTATCGGATATCATGTTAGCAATTTTTTTAATTGTATAACTAACTCCCGTACCAACATTATAAACTTCACCATATTTATCAGTATCTGTAGTGGCAACTTTAATGTTTGCGTCAACAATATCTGATACGTGAATAAAATCACGAGTCTGCTGACCATCACCAACAATAGTTAGATTCTCTTCGGCATTCCTCTGCCTATTAAATATTCCAATTACTGGAGCATACTGTCCTGAAGAAGGTTGTCTCGGACCATATGCATTAAAGTATCGTAATGAAACTGTTTTGAGACCATATAATTCAGAATATAATTTCATTAAATTTTCACCAGCAAACTTAGATTGTGAATAAGTATTCAAAGCTTCAACTGGAAGTGTCTCTGTGCATGTTTTATCAGTAGCACCATAAAGTGCAGATGTAGAAGAAAATACTACTCGCTTTACATTTGACAAACGTGCTGCTTCAATTACATAATTTGTAGCATTTACATTATTGATATATGATTCCATTGGATTCTCAATACAATATTGAATTGAGACATCTGCTGCCATATGAAACACATAATCTACACCATCAAATAATTCTTTTATAATTGGAAAATTAATTCTATTTGATAAATCCAAATAAAAGTTTTGCGTATTGCCATTAATATGATAATTTTTATTACTCTTTGAGGATTGATTATCAATTACAAAAACTTCATGCCCAATTTCAATTAATTTATCGACAAGATTTGATCCAATAAATCCCAACCCACCAGTTACTAAAGATCTCATAACACCTCCAAAATTGTTTTAACTCTATTGATGTAAGTATGATTATTTTTTACAAATAACATTGCTTCCTTGATATCTATACGTCTATTTGAAGATGCTTCAATCATATTCTCATACAAATCATTTGGGTTTGATCCAAATACAACATAATCACCAAACACTCTTTTCACATTAATTGAATTTGTACCAACAACCTGCCCATAACTAATGGTCTTAAAAATACGACATGGAATATATCCAACTTTAATGTGATGATAATTCCTAAAATCTGGACACAGAAATGAATCTCTTATATATTGTCTATTTTCTTCATCACTGACTCCATGATATAATCTCAACTGTTTAGAAGATTTTTCTTGAAGAATAGACCCAAATTCTTGAGCAAAAGTCAAACCTTCTTCATATAAAGATCCAATATAATTTACAGAATTTTTATTTGAATCGTATTCGCAAAAGTCGTTTGAATCAATTTCATCTGGCAATAAATCGGTTGCCCAACATTGATATAAAGTCTTGGTTTTATCATCATAGTAAGTTTCATTCTTTACTTTAATATATTTTTCAACATCTACAATATAGTTTCCAAGATTTAAGACTCCACCAATATCCTTAAAGAATTCAGGTTGAATATGATGAGCAATATATTTACAATCCTTTCTTAGGGGCATACCCTTTTTGACCTGATCTTCAGTAAAAAATATTGAATTTGAAAAATCAAACCCAGAAATATCATCAGTATGATCAAACCAAAAAACATCATACCCCAAAGACTTAAATGCTTTGAAATATGAATTGTGAATATATGAATGTGTGTGACTATGGAGTTTATGACCCCAAATAATTATTTTGTGCAACATGTTTGTGATAGCAGTATTCTTGTTCGGTTTGCATTACATTCTGAAAATCTTCTTGATGTTGACTTTGACCCGAATGTGATCGATTTGTCATTAGAATTTGATTCAAAAGAAAGGGCATTCCATTCTCAATATACATTCTATAGTAAAACTCACAATCCATCAACATTTTAAGATTTTCATCAAATTCAATCATTGTCGATTTGAGAAAAGAAATAACCGTTGGACAACTTAATAAATTTTCCCCAAATAAAGTTGAAGATGGATTATCAAAATTTGGATAAAAATCTCGATAAAAAGTTTTTGATTTGTCATCATAATGATTGCAAGCAGTTACTACCCACTTACAACTTGTTGTATCAAAAACATCTTTAATTTTCATAAGGGCAGATGCATCATAAAAGAAATCATCTTGATATACTGGTTTTAAAATTCTTCCTTGAGCAATTCTAAAACACATATTTGTATTTTGCGATAGACTTCCTCTTTGCTCTGAATTTCTTAGATATTTTAAATCGAATCTATCTCCAGATTTCTCACAAAAATTATAAATTTCCAGGTCTTGACTATGATCAGATACGATTACCTCATAGTCGGTAAATGTTTGCTCCTCTAATGTATCAAAAAGATGAGAAAGAAATTCCACACCTCTTCCTTTATATTCATAAGTAGGAATACAAATTGAAAATTCAGGCATCAATCAACTCCCAATGACTCAAATAAAGATCTTCAGTATTATGTGGCAGTGCTGGACCAAACCACCTCTTTGGTGCAACTACTTTTTTACTATTTGCCAACCATGCTCCCCACCAAGCAAGTGAGCTATTGGAAAGAATATGATTATGACACATTGCCATCAAACACAAATCTGCCTCAACAGCATTTCCTTTTGCAATCAGAAATCTATCTGAAGAAAATAATTCCTGATTCTCACACCAATTTATATCATCAGTGAAAATCAAAACAGGAATATTTTCATCAAACTTTGAAAGTGCTTGTTGATAATAATTAATTGTGCATGGGGGATGACACTCTGGTTTTTTTAAATAATCCCCCCTTCTCACATGAAGACTAATTGTTTCAGGAATATCTTTTATCATATTCCAACAAGGTTGGTAGATTGCTTTTTTGAATGAGAAATCTTTGCGAATAGAATCTTCAATATTAATAAAATATTTTTCAGATTGAAAATATCCAAGAATGTCTTTATTTTTACAGTCACTAAAGAGACTTTCATCAAAATGAAAAAAACTTTCTTGAATTGTTTGAATATTTTGCTGTCCGATTGTTGCACCAGACATTTCAAAGATATCAAACAATTCCGTTCTTGGAATCACAAATGTTTCTTTATTACTATCAGCAATTCCCTTTAAGGAAGCATACTGAAACATCTGATTTCCAAGTCTTCCAAGTCTTCCAAGATTATTAAAACTAAGCATTTGCCCAAGATGGTAAGTGTTTATGAAATCCAAAAGATTCGACAGTCTCTGGAACAGGATTTTCAAAAGAAAATTTAGCAGCAATTTCTACTGGAGCAAACTTACATCCCATCAATTCATAAAGATGACGGTTATGCACACAGATATTTCCATCTTCATTATATGATTTCGCATTCATATGCTTATAAAAATCATCTTCATTCACTTCAAATGGAATAATAATATTTGAAGGAACATCTAAAAGCATTTTACTGCGAAGAGAAAATCCACCATTGCCCACACGAATATGACGACCAAAAGGATCTACAAATGCATCATAACTTAGAGGCCAGGGGGCGCCGATATAATCATAATTAAAAAATTCATCATCCCAAAGATCTGGACGAATAATCCAACTGTCTGCGTGTACGTGCAAACAAAATTCCGTATGCACATGTTTCGTCATGTGATAAATGCAGTATTCACTAAACTGCTCATAATTCAGTTTACGACCAGTATCTTCCCATTCAATTTCTGAAGGAAGATTCTTTGGTTTTTCATGAGTTACTAATACTGCTCTAGCAAACTTTGCCTGAGATAAACTCTTCATCATAGACGCGATATGTCCATCAAAGTCTACGGAAGTAATTGCAACTAACGTTACTTTAGATAAGTCAAGCATATATACCCGATTCTATCTTATATTTTTCAAATTCATTATAGCATTGTTCGTAGTCAAAAAGCAACCCCTCACGATCTTGCCACATCCAATTTTGATATAAGTTTTGTCCTGTTGCCCAATACCCATCAGAAACATTATGACGAGCCCAATATTTTGGTGCAATTACATATTCTACAGTTTCACTTGTAAATGCAGGAAAACATCCAAAGGTTGAATTTGAAAGAATAAGATACTTAGCATTCTTAATAGTTGCATAGTCTTTTGCAATATCAAAATGATATGCTTCAATCTCTGGAAACATTTCATTTGCTGCTGAAATATCTTCGGTCACAATTCTAAAATCCATTTCTGGATTGATTTTCACCATATGCTTAATTGCATTGATCCAGTATTCTCTTGCCAAATATAATTCACGAAGATTTCTATATTCACCCCCACGCAAATTCAGAATGCAGATATCATCTTTATATAAATCATAAGTATCATATTCTGGTTTTAACTTTAACCATCCTCTGATATCGTCAATGTGATGATAGAAATATCTTTCGTCTTGCATAATACCTTCAATTAATGTATTGTCAGCAACCTTTGCAAGATTCTCATCATAGAGACTAACATCACAACCATGTGTCATATCATGATGACAAGTATTTAATTTGATCCTTTTTGTTTTTTCAGTATAGGTATTTTCAACTTGAATTGGATTGTTACCCAAATCCAAATTCATAAAATATAAACCATCAGAATTAAATCTCGGATCTCCTAGATTTTCAATGCCAAGAAATCCAAAATCATATCCATTATCTTTGGCAATACATCTTGTTGTCACATAACAAAAGAGTTGGTTTCCCAACCCTTGACCATGCTTAATTTCATTAATAATCATTTAATTAAATTGCGATATTTATCTTGATTTTGTTGAAGATATTTTGGAAAAGATTCGTCTATTTCAACAACTTCAAATTGTGATGGTCGATAAAAAACATCTTTATTTGCATCGACATTATTGGAAATTGCATTCTTGATTTGAGAAGTATTAAATTCTTGATGAGCAGCACATTCAATCTTATGAGATATTCTTTCTTCTACACTCTTACCATCACTACCAACATAAGTAAAATGCCAACCACCAGGAGAAACCCGATATCCACAATCTTTCATATGAGGTGCTCTTAACTCACTGATAGGATATTGTTTCAAGAATTGATACTTACACAGTTTAGATCCTAACCATTTCTTTTCATTTACTTCATCAAATTCTCCAGTATAAGAGTGAAGATTGCCAGAGACTTCTTTCAAATTTAAATAATAGTAAAATAAATCTTGAGCAAAATGATACACTTTATCATCCTTACAGATATCAATTAATTGATCGACAACATCTGGATCTGGAATTTCATCGATATCACTTGTAATAATAATATCATCGTCATCACAATTTTGAAGACCTCGAATAATAGCATTCTTTTGAAAGACATCCCTTTCAAAAGGATTTGCATCTGGAGTATCATCAACTACAACATGAATTATCTTATGATTAAATTTTTCAAACTTATCTTTATTCTCTTGATAATAAAGAGGTTTATCTAATCCAGAAAATGTGACTGTAGATTCAGTAAGCACAAAGTAATCCACATAAGGATCCATGATGTTGAGTCGAATCTCAAGAATATCTAATTCATTGAAAAATTGAAAACAATCGTAAATTTTCATACTCTATGATGAATAACGGTAATAAAATTATCCACAACTTCTTCAATATAGAGAATCATATCATCGGAAATTGTTGGAGAAGATCCAATAAAAAATACTAAGTCTAAAACTTTATTTGCATTTGGATAGTGAATATAATCATCTAGATGCTTATACCCAGGATGCATAAGCACATTTCCTGCGAAATAATTTCGAGTCTGCACTCTATTTTTTTCAAGATGTTTGACAAGATCTCTCTTAAGATATGGGGAGTCACAAACAAAAGGTGTGCCAAACCAGCTGGTTTCTGCTTGTGGTAATTCATTTAGGGTGCGAATACCAGGAATACGTTGAAAAATTTCATCCAACCTTTCTTTATTTGATCTACGAATTTCATGTATCAAATCAAACTTTTGAATTTGTATCGATCCAATTGCACCTTGAAAATCGGTGGGTTTAAGATTATAACCCATGTTTGAAAAAATATACTTATGATCAACAGTCTCATCATATCCTTTCAACCAAGTATCAAATCTCTTACCACATACTCCATTAGAAAGAAGATTCTGTTGACCAACACAATAACAAGCACGACCCCACCACGCAAAACTACGAGCAAGATCTACAATATCCTTAATATTTGATGATACCATACCACCTTCAATTGTGGTGATGTGATGAGCAGGATAAAAAGAACAAGAAGAAGCAACTGCATAATCAGTTAAATATTTTCCATTCCACTTACTACCAAGACTATCACAATTATCCGCAATCAATTCTAACCCATTTTTATCACAAATTTCTACAAGTCTATCAATATCATAAGGATTTCCAAGCACTGGAGAAGAAAATACTGCCTTTGTTTTAGAAGTAATTTTTCTTTCAATCTCAAAGAGATCCCAATTTAAATCATTCCAAGTAATATCTACGAATACTGGCACCAATCCATTCTGAACAATTGGTGCAATTGTAGTTGGAAATCCAACACAAGAAACGATAATTTCATCACCATCTTGCCAATCAAAGTATTTTTTGAGAGCAGCTATCATCACAAGGTTAGCAGAGCTTCCCGAGTTGACCATTACGGAATAATCCTTATTAAACTTTTTAGAAAATTCCTTTTCAAATTTATTTACAGATTCTCCAGAGGATAACCACTTTCCTTTTAAAATACTATAAAGAAGTGCTTCAACTTCAGTATCATCCCAATAAGGACCGGAATAATATACAGAATCCTTTTCCTTATTGAATATTTTTTTATTTGCAATAAATGGAAATAAATTACTATCTTCTTCTTTTGCTGCGGAAATAAAAGTTTTAATTAAGTCTTTCATAAAAATCAATAATAGTTTTTATACCTAAAAATTTTGTTTTCTCTATAGTTGTAATTATACCACCATTGTAATGGATTGCCAAATTCTCCATTCCACTTTCGATGAAAATATTCTTCAGTAGTTATAAGATATTTTTGCAAGTATTTTTCATGCTCTTCTGCTGTTATGTTTCTACTGGTGCCAGAAGAAACATGATGAGTATTTAAACTTAAAGATATTTTCTTGATTTCATATGAATTACATCTCAACTCATAATCATTATCCTCATAATTACATGGGAATAAATTTTCATCAAATAACCCTACGGTTTTAAGAGTATGTTTAGTAATTCCAAAACAAGCATATCCTGTGCCCGAGGAATAAAAAACCATATCATGAGAGGACAATGCATTTACAATTTTCTCAAGATCTCCTGGAGAAAAGACAATATCATCATCAGGTTTTACAAAAAAATCTGCATAAGGATATGATTTGAAATGGTAATTCCAACTTGCGGGACATCCAAGATTGGTTGGGTGAAAACTTATATCGACTCTTTCAATTAAATCTTTATCAATATTATTTTTACAGAATTCATCAACATCTAAAAAATAATTAACATTTTCACTGTTAATAACAATAGATAATGTTTCTACTGGATAATCAATTGAATTGATTAAATTTTTTAAATTGGTAAATGAATTTAATGATTGAGTTCCCAATACTGGTATTTTTTTCATAATAAACTTCTGATACCATCATCAAGTGTTATTGTTTGATTAAATCCAAGAGACTTAAGTTTAGATACGTCCATATAGAAATCACGAGATTGCACAATGTCATGAAATCTTGGAGTTTCAATAGTATTAAATTTGCTCGGACTATTTAGATGATCTTTAACTTGCTGCATTATACTATGAATTGCTACTGGTTGACCACTACCAATATTATAAATTGTATTCAATTCTCCCCTTTCACAGACCAATTTAATTGCACGACAAACATCATTTACGTGCATCAAATCTCTTAAAACATATCCACCCTCATAGAGGTTAACATCATCTCCAGTCTTAATCAAATCAATCATATATTGGATCGCATTCTTTTTTGATGAAGACTTCTTATCACCATTCCCATAAACATTACACAAACGAAGAATGCGATATTTAACACCAAAAGTTTCACAAAAAGAAATTAATAATTGCTCTGCAGCTCTCTTTGTAATCGAATAAAATCCTTTTGGATCACAATAGTCATCCTCTCTAGCAGGAAGTCTAGATCTCCCATAAACAAACCAAGAACTAATAAAATTAAATGTAATATTTTTATCTCTACACTTATCTAAAACATCAACCAACACATTCAAATTTGTGTCAATATCTAAATGTAAATCATCATACACATTATAATTATGAATTGTTGAAATGAAATAGATTACCTTATCTGTTAAAGGTTCTCTTGCATCCCGTTTTACTGGTAATGAGATGTCAGAAAACATTTGACAAAAATTTCCACCAACAAAACCAGTGCCACCGTAAACTGAATACTTCATAAGTTTTTTCTTTATCATACAAAAAAGGGGGGTTATTGTCAACCCCCCATGTAAACCAGGCTCGCCACCAATTCTTTAACTGGAAATTGGAAACCAGGCGGAGAAAGAATTCCCCATCCGCACCACTTGCTTTTGAGAAAAGCAAGAAAACAATAGGGTCATATTTGACTCCACCACTTAGTTTTTAGAAAACTAAGAAAATAAATGGACTAACTTTGCTATCTCGTTTACGGTAAAAAATCCACATAAAACCAAAACATCATAGAGTTTAAGTTTCACTGCGAAAGGTATTGTTAAAATACCACCAACGCATTTTACAAGTAGTCCATATTTGAAATCTCCCCACAACATAGTTTGATAACCAACTATGAGGAGAATATTGCCTAAGTAACGAAGTATACTTGTCTTAGACATAAGGGCTTACACTCCTGACCAGGGTGAGTTTAGAGTCTTCCCAAGACTATTTAACCATTTGGAAAATATGATTTAATTGTATTTACAATGTAACTTCTTTCCTCAGAAGTTACCCACCACCCAACAGGAATGCTAACTTGCTTTTCATAAAACTTATCTACACCCAAAAGACTTCCTTCCGAAAATTTGGAAGTGCATTCATATAAATCATTTCTATGATGCACTGGACTTGCGGTAATTCCATTTTGATTTAAGTAAGAAATAAATTCATCTCTTGTACCACTTTCAACAAGCAACGAATACAACCAATAAGAACAAGTATCATCAAAATCTAAAACTGAAACACTACTACATTCTTTAAGATTTTCAGAATAAAACTTAGCATTTTCTCGATGCTTAATTACAGAATCTCTTGCCTCAGGAATATTGCAAATACCAATAGCAGCACAAACATCATTCATGTGATATTTGAATCCAGCTTCAATAATATTTTGAGTGCATCTAAAAGATTGATTTTTAGTTCTATCAAGACCATACCATCTGAGAAGACGAGCATCATCTTGCTTATCTTCAGGAGTAATCAATAATCCACCATCGGACGTAGTAAGAAATTTAATTGCTTGAAAACTATAACAAATATAATCTCCACGCTCGATAGGATTTTGCAAAAATGAATCCCAAGTATGTGCAGCATCTTCAATTACTGGAACACCAAATGACTTAAGAGCAGCATAATCACATATTTTTCCAGCCCAATTCACAGATACAATTGCTTTAGTCTTGGAAGTAATTAAGTTTTTTACACTATCAGGATTCATCAATCCCGTCATAGGATCGATATCTGCCCAACGAATAGTAGCATTACGATGAATAATTCCAACTTGACTAGCAAAGCAAGTTTGTGGTGTGGAAATAACTTCATCACCAGGACCTACCTTACAAAGATGAAGAGCTAAATCAATTGCACTTGTGCAAGAATTTACAGTAATTGGTCGAATATTAGTTTTTAATTCTTTCCAAAGTAAATCTTCAAATTCTTCTACCTTAGAACCTTGACCAATAAATCCAGATGCTAATACTGCAGATACCAACTCAGATGCTGAGTCGGACATTTTAACTTTAAATAACGGAATCATAATGGAATATGGGGAATGTCTCTCACATTATACATTGTATCTTTATTTGATGTTTCTCTAACATTTAACTGATCAGAATGCACACCTTTATATTGTCCTATTATACCATTAAATGGGCATAATCCATATATCTGAACAAGTTGTGCATATAAGACTGCATCTAAACTTGATGTTTTGGGATATGGAAATCTTACTCCATGTAAACGAATTGCATCAGTTTTCCAAGAAACTTGACTTGCATCTACCATTGAATATGGATTTATATGTCCAGTGTGATTCAACACATAATCCGTATTCAATTTAACTTCTTCTAAAGATTTAACTTGATAAGGATCAAATATATTTAAATGGCAATATGAATAATTTTGCTCTGGATTATTTGAATACCAATCAACCAATGATTCAAGATAATTTGGCATTAATGCATCATCATCACAAAGCATAATGGAAATATCAGAGTCACTTTCTAAAGATCCAATATTCCAATATTTTCCAAATACACTTTCACCTTCTTTCTTTTCGGGATCATTTGTATTATAGAATTTTATCTTATCGATATCTGCAGATAAAATTTCTCTAACTACTGGATCTCCAGGAAATTCACTTGCATCATCAACAAAAATTAATTCCCAATTTTTATAACTTTGATTCTTAATAGAATTCAAAGCAAATCTAACCATATTTGGTCGATTATAATAGCAACAAAGAATGGATACTTTCATCAACTTCAAGTCAATTTCATATGATATATATTATCATTTTCATTTGCAACTTTAAATCCAAGTTTTTCATAAAGTTTATATGCTCTAATATTGGTTTTTAAAACTTCCAATTCTATAGATGCACAATTCATTTCTTTAGATTTTTCAATTAAATTTTCAAATAAAATTTTTCCAAGTCCCATTCCCTGATTATTTTTTGATAATCCGGCACTCAAAGAAGAAACTCCATTTTCAAGTTGAATCATTCCATATCCAATAAAAGTAAGACAAGCTCCATAATAATTTTCTAAAAATAAATATGGAAAAGTTTTAGTTTTATCTAAAGAATCAAACCATTGTCTTTGCTGTTGCTTAGATATTTCATCATTATATCGAGTCATATACTCTCGACATTCATTTCTAATTATTCTAAGATTTTCTAATTTAAACTCACTGTCAATTTCTGTGAGAGAATAAAAACCATTTTCCATTAGTAATACTTTAATTTAGGTATAATAACGATATGCTGGCACACAATCTGGATCTAACCATTTTGCGTATTCAATATCTTCCATTGCAGTAGTGCATTGCATAGAATTATCAAACAAATAAATGTCATTCCAGCGTTTAGTATAATAATCTTGTTTTTGCAGCCGATAGTCTGGTTTTCCGTTTAATTGAATAATACCTTTCTCTACGAAACGGTATCCTTCACGCTCAAGAAGAACTTTTGACATTATACTCCAACGGTTTCAAGATCTTGAACTAGGCATTCAATTAGAATATCATAATTATCTAAGGCATCATCTGAGAATACCACACCCTCGTTTTGATAATACCTAAAAACCTTTTTGTAAAGTTTCGGATTCTTTACATCAAGAAAAATTTCACCGTTCGCAGCAGAACGAAGAGTAATGACTTCTTTTTTAAACTTTGAAATGAGAGACATTGCTTTGATTAATTACCTACTAATTATAGGAGAAATGAAATTGAAAGTCAAGAGAGACAGTTTTAAAAGTGTCTCATGCTCCTTGTCGGGATCGAACCGACCTCAGCCGAATTATGAGTTCGGTGCATTCACCAGATTGCTAAAGAAGCATATTTAGTCCGAGTGATTGGATTTGAACCAACGTCCTCTGCTTCCCAAAAGCAGCCGTCTACCACTGACTTACACTCGGATACGGAAAGAGTGAGATTCGAACTCACGGAGGCTTTCACCTCGACAGTTTTCAAGACTGTTGCCTTAAACCACTCGGCCATCTTTCCTTATCGTATTTCAAAGTCCAATTTACGAACTTTACGTTGGCGCCTTGCTTCTTGAAAGGCAAGATCTTCATCGGAAAATACTTTTGATTTTTGATTTCCTTGACTTGATTCTACCATAACAATACGAGCCAAGTCAAGTGCAGTAACTTTATCATTGCAAACAGTCATCATATTTGCACACCCACAACATCTTGTTTGAGTTGGATGTGCAGTCAACTCAACATTACAATCTTTACATCTTATCTTTAACATAATCTTACTCTTTTAAAAATGACCTCAACATCCAAACAAATTTACCGTGAGATTCCATCAAATCCTGAACCAGATTTGCAGTTGCATATGACTTTTGCTTTTCCGATTCCTCTGAAATTTTAGCAAGCATTTCACACAACTGTTTATTATCAGCAAGTAATTGACTAATCATCAATTGTGCTGTTGGATTATTAGATGCCTCTGGAATCTGAGAAGTTTCAACAACTCTACTAATAGGTGCAATTGCTTTCATTCTTAAGTATCGCATATGTTCAGAGAGTCTGTCAATCTCTTCAAACATCGTTTCATACTGATTACCAAATACAGTATGAAGTTGATAGAAATCAGAACCTACAACATTCCAATGATACACCCAAGTCTTCTGAAACAAACAAAAAAGACTTGTCTGCGTTTTATGAAGTAATTCGTATAACTCGTCCATTATCTTTTTGATTTATTTATAAAGCGAAATAGGGGACTCGAACCCCCGACATCTAACTTGGAAGGATAGCGTTCTACCACTGAACTAATTTCGCAATGAGACAATTATAAGAGATAAACTCCAAATTGTCAAGCGTCTTGGGAGGGACTCGAACCCCCGACCAACTCATTAGAAGTGAGATGCTCTATCCATCTGAGCTACCAAGACATAAGACAATCATACCAGTTATGGATTTGATTGTCAAGTGGGACATCTGGGATTTGAACCCAGGACTAACCGATTAAAAGTCGGATACTCTGACCAGGCTGAGTTAATGTCCCATTAAATGAGTCCAAAATACTTTAACCTTTTTCTATTACCATTTCCCTTATTGAGTGCTTTGTAATTAGAAGTTAATGAATGGCAGTTGGGGCAAAGTAATCGTAGATTTTCTTCATTATTGTTGGAGCAATCCCCATCAATATGATCTACCTCCAAAGGAGGTTTGCCAGTAGATTCATTTACTTTATTCCACCCACAAGAAGAGCACTGATGATTATATTTGTCAAAGATATAATTTCGTATTGCCGACTTCAAGCGATAACCTGTCTTAACACCAGTAATAGAATTATTCTTCCATTCTTTAACAACTTTGTTTTTTTGGTATTCTTGCTGACATTTGTTGGAGCAATACTTACCAGTTTGTTGAGAAGATTTATAAGAAAATTCTTCACCACAAGTTAAACAATTAGACTTCATAGTAGTTAGAGTAGTTGTAGTTATTTATAATACTCTAACACTTCACTCCTTAGGGCAGTCGTCAACCCATGGAGCACAAAGACGCATTTCACCACCAAGTAGTTCCTGTGCTTTGCTACCGTCTGGTGGTCTCTCAACCAACTTCGGTCCCCTTATCATAGCACTCCCATCGTCTCCTGTCAAGCGTTCATACTCTGCGATTGCTCTGTCCACATCCCGATGCACTCTACGATCCAAGAGCACCGGATCATTGATAATATAGTCGTTCAAAGGTTTTCCGGGTATTTTTCTTTGAACTTGATCCACTATATCATAAATTCTTTCTTCCGGAATACGAGTGCATTGAGATACTCCGGTCACCAAAGAAGTAAACATTACTCCAATGATTGCATATCTAAAAATAGTCTTTGGTTTCTTTCCAAATTGAAAATTAAATTCCATAAAAAAAGGGAGGTAGTGAACCTCCCATATTTATCTGTTAGGCAGTAGTATAACAGACATTAGCAACTCCTTGCCCTGGAGGCGCAATTGCCACAAACGCCCCGTAGGACAAATCAAGATCTCTTCCTCCAACAAAAGGACCCCTATCATTTACACGCACAACCACTGACTTACCATTTGCCTGATTTGTCACTCTAAGTTTGGTTCCAAATGGCAGCCAACGATGTGCTACCGAATAACCGTATGCATTGAACCTTTCGCCATTGGCAGTTGTCTGCCCATTATATCCATCCCCCACACCATAGTTAGAAGCAAGACTGCATGAACTTGCCGGGGATGCTGCTTTTGCTGTTACGGGTGCTACACCGACAAAACCAAAAGCAAGAAATAAACTGAATAAACGCATTTAAAAAAATAGAACTCTACATCCGTATAGAAGAGGGGTATACCCAACTCTCGAAGGGCATCTTCCACGGCTCTAATCGCACTCAAAATCTCATAATAAAAAAGGCACTTTAATCGTGCCTTAACATTATAAGTGATTATTTAGGTTTTGTCAATATATCTCTTCTTCAGATTCTTCTGGCTCTAAACTTATAACATCAACATCTTCATCAATTTCAATCCATTCTTCAAATTCCTTATAAATCGCATTTGCATCAAAAACACTCTTTTCCGATACTTCCTTTATTTTATCAATAGACCAATCCCGCAAATGTGCAACAATTTCTTCAGTCTTCATCCTTTTCATAATAGTCTTTTCTGTAGTATCTTCCGAGGATGTTCCCATTGTAGTATGCTGGGGTTCCATCGTCAAGCGATTCGGAAAGGACTCTCTGAAGGAAGAGTTGCCTTGTTTCTTCGAAGTTGGTTTTTCCTTTGGTTTTGTGAAGTGAGAGAATAAATCTCTCAAAATTTTCCTTACCATATTTTACAATATCCTCTTTGAGTTCTGGGCAGGATCCATAATAAAGTTTCCAATTTGATTCTTTCTTTTCTCTTCTACTCTTTCCCTTTGGTTTCTGAAATGACCAAAAATACTTTCTTCCAATATAACACCTATGATTACAAGTATTTCGTATGAGATATACAAACCCATAATAATCGCCAATCTGATTTGATTCAAAACATTTTTCATCATAAATCCAAGGATTATCGTAACTCATCAATATAATCTAACACTTTATTCAGATATTTATTGACTACTAATTTATCATTTGAAAAAACAATTTCTTCGTTAACCTTATGTTTAAGTTTATAAATTTTTGCCTTTAAAGCGTAAATATCTGTGATGTCAATCATAAAAAAATAGGGAAGATTTCTCTTCCCTATCTATATGAAATTTATAATTTAAATCCACTGAATGTGTCTTTTTTCACATCTTGTTTGATTCCACCAACTACATAACTTTCTACTTCGGTTTCCTGAGGAGCCACCTGGAGACCTTTAGAGGAAATCCAGTGCTGTGTCCAAGGAAGGGGATTGTTATTTGCTGAAATATCATATTTTGGTTTGAGTCCAATTGCTTTCATTCTTCGATTTGCAATCCATTCAACATATTGCTGAAGAAGTTTATCGTTTAATCCAATCATGCTACCATCTTTGAACAGATAATCTGCCCATTTCTTTTCCTCATTCACAGCACGATCAAACATTTTAATAACCCACTCTTCTTCTTCCTTCACAATTTGTTTCATTTCGGGATCATCACCTTCCCTCCACTTATTCATAATATTTTGAGTAATTGCTAAATGTTGATTTTCATCTCTGGCAATGAGGCTAATAATTTTAGCTGATCCCTCCATAAGCTTAAGTTCACCAAATGCGAAACTACAAGCAAAGCTAACGTAAAACCGAATACCTTCAAGAATGTTAACATTTGCAATTGCTCTGTACAACTTTCTTTTGACATCTTTAAGTGTTTCTTTTGCTAATGGAACTCCTTCAAGTTGATGCACCCATTGATTGGATGATCCATAATCTTGTGCTGTCTGTATAAAGTCATTATATGACTCTGTAACGCTCTCAGCACGTTCCAGAATGCGTTCGTCAGTGATAATAGTATCAAACACTTCTGATGGGTCTGAATAAATGTTTTTGATGATATATGTATAGGAGCGACTATGAATCATCTCCATAAACTCCCACACTGTCATACATGCTTCCAGTTCAGGAAGTGAGCAGTATGGCAAAAATGCCAGTCCCGGACCTCTTCCCTGAACAGAATCAAGCATAATCTGATACTTCAAGTTAGAAGTGTAAATGTGCTTTTGCTCGGGACGAAGGGTTTGGTAATCTCCACGATCTTTCTGAAGTGAAACCTCTTCAGGTCTCCAGAAATATCCTAATTGTTGAGTTGTTAATTTTTCAAAGATTGGATATTTGTATGAATCATACCTTTGGATTCCCAAAGGTTTACCGAAGAACATTGGTTGTTTTTTAGTATTGACCTGATCCGTGTTGAAGACAGTCATACCTTTTACTTGCGTATGTTCCTCTTCACTAAGAATTTTAAACTGCACAGGATTCACACTCCCCTTCCTCTACTGAACTTAACTCGTCAAGCAATTCAGACAAAGTAGGCTTTGACTCCTCAACTTCATCGGTTTTAATATCGTAGGTATTTTGATAATATGAAGTCTTCCACCCATACTTATATGTAGTCAAAAAATCTTTTGCCATCACACTCACAGGAACTTCATTATCCGTATAATTTTCAGGATTATATGACCAGTTTCCGGATATTGCTTGGTCAAAAAACTTTTGCATCATTGCAACAATCTTGATATATCCATCATTACTCTTCATATCCCATAACAAAGTATAATTATTTTTTAGTGTCATATACTGAGGAACAATTTGCTTAAGTGGACCCTTCTTAGATTTCTTAATGGATAAAAATCCACGAGGAGGCTCAATACCATTTGTTGCGTTAGAAACTACCGAACTACTTTCCGAAGGCATCTGAGCAGACAATGTGGAATGCCTGAGTCCATATTTTGCAATTGATTGTCGAAGATCGCCCCAATCATGTTGATAAGGAATTGATGAAATCTCATCCACTTCAGACTTATAATGATCAATTGGAAGTAATCCATCGGAATACTTAGTGCGTCCAAAATATTCACAATGTCCTTTTTCCTTGGCAAGTTGATTTGATGCCTTTAAAAGATAATATTGAAAAGACTCAGAAAGTCCATGAACTGCATCCCATGCTTCTTGCGAATCATATTTGAATCCCAATTTGGCAAGATAATGTGCCAGACCAATATAACCGATTCCAAGAGAGCGTCTTGCCTTAGTAGCAATTTCAGCAGACTTTACCGGATAGTCTTGATAATCAATTAATTCCTCCAATCCTCGCACAGAAAGTTCACATAGTTCTTCCAGTTCGTCATCAGATTTTACTTTACCAACATTGATAGCAGAAAGAATGCAAAGAGCAATCTCACCATCACCATCAATATGACGAATAGGATCTGTGGGCAAAGTAATTTCTTGACATAAGTTACTCATATTTACCTTATCATTAAAGGATGAGTGAGAGTTGCAATGATCAATATTCATGATGTAGATACGACCCGTTTCAGCACGTTCCTTAAGAAGGTTAAGAATTAATTCCTGAGCTTTGATTTTCTTTTTTGGAATATTTGGATTGTTTTCATACCCAATGTAGAGAGAGTCAAACTCAATTGTTCCGAAAGAATCATAAAGTCCAGGAACATCGTGCGGTGAGAATAATGTAATCTCAGAATCTTGAATAAACCTTTCATAGAATAACTTACTAATCTGAATTGAGTAATCAAGTTTACGGACACGATTATCTTCCGTACCCTTGTTATTTTTGAGAACTAGAATGTCTTGGATTTCTTGGTGCCAGATTGGGAAGTGGACGGTTGCTGAACCTCCACGAATCCCATTTTGTGTGCAGCATCGTACAGTTGATTCAAACTTTTTAAGGAAAGGAATAACACCAGTGTGTTGAACTTCTCCACCTCTGATCTTACTGTTGATACCACGGATTCTGCCTGCGTTGATACCGATACCAGCCCTCTGTGAGACATATCTGCCAATAGCCATATCGCTACTAAAGATGCTATCGAGGGAGTCATCAACATCAACGAGAACACAAGATGCAAATTGCCGGAGAGGTGTTCGCACCCCCGCCATGATTGGTGTTGGAATGTTGATTTTGTGTCTTGAGATTGCGTCATAATACCTCTTGACGTATGAAAGACGGGTTTCCTTAGGATACTCTGCAAAGATAGTCAGAGCAATCATCATATACATGAATTGTGGAGTTTCATATACTCCACCAGAGCTTCGATCTTGCACAAGATACTTATCAACAACCTGCCGAAGTCCAGCATAGGTAAACAAATAGTCTCTATCGTGCCGAATAAAAGCGTTTGCAGACTCAATTTCTTCCTTAGAATACTTATTATAAATGTCACTATCATAAACTTCCGCAGAAACACAATCCATGATGTGAGTTTCAAGATGAGGAAGTTCTTGCATCTTTCCGTAAAGTTGCTTACGAATTGAAAAAAGAAGCAGACGGGCAGCAACAAACTGATAATTCGGATGCTCCAAATCAATCAAATCTGATGCAGAGCGAATCAAAATCTCTTGAATTTCTGAAGTAGTAATTCCATCATAAAATTGAATACCAGATTGTATTTCAACTTGTGATGCAGAAACTCCAGCAAGATTCTTACATGCCTCATCAACCATGATGTGCATTTTATCAAGATCTATCTGCTCAACATGACCGTTTCGCTTTTTAACTTTAAGACCGTTGCTCATATTTTTTTCCAAATAGTGAATTTTAGTTTTGCTTCTAAACCAGAATATGTATTTAATTCTATCACTTCCCGAACATTTTGTCCAGCAAGAATCATATCATTTATATCCTTTTCCTCTATTTTTGAAGGCCAGATGACAACTTTTTGTCCAGTTTCAATAACACGGGAAATTCTTGATAGGATTTCTGAATTACGTGGTTCGTTATCATATACCCACACAGGATTGTTAATCCCCCACTTATTAACATCACCGTCAGCTCCGCAAAGAGCAATCGCGTTTGAAATAAATGTTGAATCAAAGGGACCTTCGGTGATGTATACAGTTTTGTCCTTTTGTATTTCATCAAGACCATAGATTTTTGGTGCATCTTCATAAAGCATCACAGTAATATATTTAACCTTGTTTGGACCCAATGCTCTCCCTTGAAATCCTACTAGAGATTTCTGATAGAAGATGGGAATGATAATCCTCGGTTCGTCATACTTTGTATTCTCAAAAGTTTGCTTAATAGAATTAGTCCACTCTTTAAACTTTTCGGCATAATAAAATTTATCTGGATTCAGTTTTCTACCCTGCAAATATCCAGATGCACTTGGATTTTCAGATGCTTTGGGCAAATCAAGTTTTGATTTAAACTCAGGAACCTTAAATTCAAATTTGGGTTCTTCTACTGTAAAATTCTTACCAGTATAACCTTCTTTAAATTTCTCAAAGATGTATTTTTTATGAGTTTCTATATCAAGTTGTTTGAGAAAATTATTAAATGATATGTTAATACCACAATTATGACACTTATAATTTGTATTATTTTTTACCTGATAAAGATATCCCCTCAACTTATTCTTATTTTTTTGAGAATCTCCACAAATAGGGCAACGAAAGTTATAAAGATTATTCTTTACCTTTTTAAATTTTTGAAGTCGGGAAGAAATTAAGCTAATGTATTTGACATCAATTAGATCCATTACGAATATTTTCTTTGTTTGGAACGTATCTGTGTTCCATCTTATATCCCATTTCACTTGGTGTCAACCAGGGTGCAACCAAAGTAGACACGACAGTGGCAATAACTGCACCAAATGCACCAATACCAATTGTCATCCATTTAACTCTACTATATTCTTCTGCTTTATTCTCAACTACTTCAACTCTTTCCAATGTTCTTTTATGCTCTTTATCATTTTCATCTTTCATATCTTCTATCATTTTGATAATCAAATCATCAACCTTCTGCTGATTATCAATTTTTTCTTCGTGAACTGCTAACATTTTAATTACATTCGTATTGATTTCACTTAGTTTTTCAATCGCAGTATCAATTTTCTCAACAATGTGCTTCAAATCTTCTAATTTTTGACCAAGAACAGCAACTCTAATTCCTTCTTCCATTGCTCTTTAATTAGATTTACTTTTTAAGTTTAAAAAATCTAACCATCTTCTACGTGATCCAACTCCACCTGTTGCATATTTTGATGGTTTTCTTTTTGTCATTCCCATTACAGTATCAAATCCGGCAACTGGTCCCTTTGCATTTGCAGATGAAGTGAATCCACCTGTTCCAGCACTCATTGTGGGCCCACCATCTTCATTCAGATTGCGAAGTATATCAATAATTTTATTAATTTTATTCTCTTTCATTATAGGTTAATTGTAGAGAATTGTAACATGTTTCATCAATTGGTATATTATGAATATAGCACTTTGGATATTCTGGAATTCTATTCAAAAATAAAATAAAACTTTTCATAGTTGACCACAAATCTTTATCTATTTTGTAGAAAAGAAGAGGGGTCGCTGCATCTTGAAATACATTGTATATAATAATAAAATGATTTATGACTAAATTATATTTCAAATTTCCTGTCTTTTTATATCGTCTCAGAAGACGTTTAACATACTTAAACCTCTTCATATCGTCAAGAAAGTCATCTTTAGTGGATGACTGTGGATTGCTATAATTTTGTATAGCAAACATCATATAATTTTCGTCATTCAATTCAGTAAATATCATTCAATTATGCTTTAACTGTTAACGTAGTTGTACCAATACCAACACCACCGGTAGTTCCAGCACCACCAACATTACGAATAAGACTATATCCAGCAAACTGTTGACTAAAGGAACTAATTACTCCAACACCATTGGATCCATCAGTAATCACTCCAACAAATCCAGCTGCGTGGTCAATTTTAAGAATCGTAGCAGTAGTAAAAGTGCTAAATGTGGCAGCAAGACCCGCACTCATTGTTGTCCCAATTGTAGAAGCGGTACCAATTGTAACAAATGTGCTTCCAATAGAAGTCACAGGCACTTTAACCAATTTACCACTGACTGAAAGAGAGCTTCCAACAGAGACATTTGTTACAGAATCAAGATAGATAATTGTTGCACCAATTCCAACTCCAGTTGCGCTTACTGCTGTGGTTAAGAAATTAACATCAGCAGTTAAAAGAGTATTTGGTGCAGTAAATGCAAATGCTACTCTATTGCAAATCTGCCCGTTGTAATTTACAAAAGTATCTGGAGATCCGTGGGATCTAGCAGTTGCTGACCAAGCATACTGTGTGCTTCTATTGGATGATGCAGTTGCAACTATTGAAGTTGACTGAGTTAGATTTGCTGCATCATATGTGCGAATTAATGCTGTAGCACCAGCACTTGCAAATACCAATTCATTAAATACAACATGAATGTATCCGGTCCTACCAGTTCCAATTCCAGAAGTGGCGCCAGCACCAATAGAAATTTTTGATGATAAATTTGGGTCTTCAAAGAAAACAGCAATTGGTCCAGCAGTACCAATACCAGTTCCCCCAGATCCAGAAGTGGTATTCAATCCAATCACCGGCACTAAAATTTCATCATAGTACTGGGTTGATAATCCAGAATTTTCTGAAGTTCCATATCTTCTCAAAATCCAACCGCGACAATCAGCAAAACAATTCCATGGAGAATTTCTACGGTCAGTGTCCTTTAGATGCTTTGGAATTGCAAAATTATTTGCTACGGTTTCGGAACTTGTTGAAATACCCCAGAGTGCCATTCTTTTTTTCCTATAACTTGGTTATCCTAAGAATATTTATAAAAAAGGGAGACCCCAGTTTTAGTCTCCCAACTATTTCTTAAGCAATACTGCTAAAATATTCTTTATAAATTGATAAACACTATTTGCTTTAATTTTTTGATTCGATCCAATATACTCAGAAAGAGAAAATAATATTCCAAGAAATAATGAAAATCCCCAATTTGCTAATAAGCAACTAATCACTTGCAGTTCTTGAGAAGAGCTACTCTTACTGTTGAGGCAATTACATTATCAATATCGTTGTCGGTTGTTGCGACATAACGATCAATCAGATCCACAACCAGTTTCTTTACCTGGCAGGAATTCATAAACTGAATCAAGACTGGTTTTAAAAGATTTACTACATTAGCCATTTTAATAATCCAATTACAACAATATTATTTAGGGATTTTACCTAATTTTAACAATCACACAGGATTATTTCTAATCTTTTCTTTGCGTTTTCTTTCATTCTCTCTATCTACTGCCATTTGCTTAAGTGCTCTTTGATATGCTTTTGGATCTCTTTGAATTGCCATTCCAACCAAATCATCTCTTTTAGCACGTTCTGCAGTTCTCCCCAACAAAGAATCATCATAAGCAGATTCTTTTGCTTCAATATTTAAAGGAAGTTTACCTTGTTTCTGTAGAGTCAATTGCTGAGTTTGCAATTGATTCCTTTTTTTCATTATCAATTCTTTATTCTTAAGTTGTTGCTGATCAATTAGATTTGTATCCATTTCTTCTTCAACATTTTTTGCTTTCCAAGCAGTTGCATAAGCAATCGACTTTTCTTTTTTAGTCAATCCATTCTTAGAATATCCTTGTTTAATATGCTTAACCATTCTTTCAAACTTTGCACCAGGAGGTGCTTTTTCATCAATTTTAACCATCTCAATCAATTCACCACCAATTTCCTCAACTGCTTCCTTAAATGAAGGACTAGTGGTGATTTTATTCTTTTTTCCTGGCGGCATTCCAGTAATTGTTTTAGTATTACTTTCTGAAGTCTTTGACTCAATCTCATCTGCAATTTCACGAAGATCATTTCTCCAGTTTGAAAAAGATTCTTTTACTTTCTTTTTCTTCTTACCACCCATCTGATCTTTTCCAAGTCTTCCTGCAATTACATCTCCTCTAGTGACTTTATCGTATGGGGGATAATTGTTTGCAAGATTTCCATCATTTGATTCTTTTGCTTCTTGTGTGATATTTTTTTTTGCTCTCAATGCTGCTGCCTTTGCAAGAGTTCTTTGCTTTGCTGCTTCACGCTCATCCTGGGGAATAGCACTTACTGCACCAAGACGCTCTGCGGGTTTTCCAGGAACTGCTGATTCAGCAATAACTTCTTTATAGACCAATCCCATATCATAAAGTTGACTACCAGTAAATTCTGACATGCAAGTTACTTTTTTATTCTATGCTTATTTATGAAATTTTTTATATCTGTCGTCCCAGTCATTTTCATTGCAAGTTTTCTAAATCCCCCAGTGCCCACTAATGTATTTGGTTTTCCTGGTGCTCTTTGTATACTATCCATCTTAACTTCAGTATATTCATTTAAGTCTTTAATCCAGGATTTAAACATCATACCTTCAGCAGTTAAGCATATTAAGTGATTAGTTCCTCTACGAATCACTTCACCAACAATTCCCGTATTTAAATTTTCTACGATATCACCAACTTTAAAAACTTTTTCAATAATATAATTTTCACGAAGATTTTTCCAATCAAATTTTGGAGCAATCCGCCACATTTCATATCCCTCCTTCACATTCATTGCCGAACGTAATGCCGTGAATAATTTTTTAGTCTCATCATCACCTAATGATTTCGGCACACCTCGACCAAATGCAACAAAATCATTTTCTGCTGCTGCTTTTCTCATCTTAGATGCAGACATTCCCTCCACACCTTCAGCATCAGCATCTCTCACACCAGCAGAAATAACTTGAATCTCTTCAAAATTATAAAGATCTCCATTATATTTGTTTGCAAGATTTTCAAATTCTGCTTGACGATCAGAACCAACTACAATATTAACCGAAGAGTATCCATCCTCATCTGCTCTTTTTAAAACATCAAAGATAGTTTTCATATCATTGTCATTAATAATCTTCTCACCATACTTAGGAAACATCTTACGCATGTAAGATATCTTAGTGTCTGGTTTTAAAGGATTCTTTTTAGGATCTTGACTTCTTGATGGATATATCTTTAAATTTCCACCCGTTGAAACTTTATCTGCACTATTTAAAAGTTTTTCATGCCCAATTGTAGGTGGATTAAATCTACCAAATACAATTGTTACCGAACCTTTATCACCTTTCTCTTCTGTTGTATCACCCACATCTTCTGCAGATTTATTAATTCCCGAAGGTGCTACTTTTTGTTGAGGTTGTGGTTGAGTTGCTGGAGCATTTCCAGATTGAGCAGCAGTAACTTGTTGATTTTTTGGAGACCTCACTTGAGGTTCATCTTTTTGACCCGCGTTTTGCTGTTGATTAAAGAATTTTAATTTTCCCTTTTCAGTCTTTGCAACATACTCCCCCTTCTTATCTTTCCATCCACCATGACCATCACCAACCAATCCAAGACGTTTTGCTTGATCCGATGCCTGGGATTCTCTCGCTTCTGATAAAAATTGGAAGAAATTCTTCATATTGTTTGATTATATACCTTTATTTATTTGTTTAGTATATCTTTAAAAATGGACCATTTGCAGAACCAAACTCTTTCTTTGCTCCATAATACAATACTCTGCACCAATCTTTCATTTTATCTTTCTTAGATATTTGTGCCCAAGTATTGGCCCATTCCATAGCAATGAGTTTTGAAGAGAATCTTCCAGCAGAACTTCTATCGCTTGTGTTTGTTTCATATATGATTGCATTCTCTAAAACTTCTTCAAAAGTATCTCCAATTTTTTTACCATCCTGATATACAGAAACTTCACCAAAATCTATCATAGAATTATTTTTCAATTTATTATACATGTCTACCCAATATTTTTTATCAGTATCATTCCATTTTCCTACAGCAGGAATATGTGGGTGTTTAGTTGCTGATGATGGTCTAGTCATTCCAAGATCAGAAAAGAACTTATCCATAGCAACACTAGAAACCTTTCCAAGTTTTGCTCCAGCATCTTTTCCTTTTGGAGTTAAATCAGTTTGAACCACATTCCTTGCTTGAGAATACTGAAAGTTTCTAGATTGTCCGTGAATTTGTCCTCCAGACTCTGTTTTCAAATCAAATCCAAGTTCTCCAGTATCAAATAAAAAGTTTGCTTTTTTACCTAAAGTAAGAGTACATTTCAATGAACGTGGAATAAGGTCAATATCAATTCTTCCTGCTTTATCTCCACCCATATTTGCTAACTCTGCGCTGGCAACTTTTTTATTTTTTGATATTGCCTTTAAAGAAACTCCAATTAATATTTTATCTTGCAGTGCTTCTTTCATATAAGTATTCAAAAGAGAAAGGTTTGCTTGCTTACTAATTCCATCAATATTGGTAAGTTCTTTTATCGTACCCTCAACAGATCTCTTCATATTTTTTTTAATCATGACAATATCCATAGGATTCCATCTGTCTTTAACAGAAACTCCACAATCCCTTTTAGCAATATCTTCAATATAAGGCATTATTCCAGTATCTCTGGAATATTCATATCCTTTATTTGACCCTAGAAATTTCTTTAATGCTGCTGCCTGTTTCCGATATGTTTCTTTCCATTCTGCATTATAACCATCATAAACTTTCAACATAACTGCATCTGATGGTTCTTTCCCAGTTTCAATTACTGATTCAAAAAAAACTCTTGAACCATTTTCTTGTTTAGCAGTTTCTGTAGCATTAGTAGCCATCAGTTATTAATACTTTTTAAGTATTTAGAATGGAGAATAGGAGACTCGAACTCCTGAATTCAGCCTTGCAAAGACCGCACTCTACCGACTGAGCTAATTCCCCTTACCTGCCAATTATAAAACCCACTCAACTAAAAGTCAAGTGGGTAATATCACAACCTTCAGCGTTTAAGTTTAACTATACATTTTTCTATTCATATAAGCATCAAGTTCTGCCTTTTTTTGCTCAGGAGTTTTCTTTTTCTGCTTCTCATCATATGCTTTTACAGCATCCAAATGTGCCTGTGAAGGTTTCTTTGGATTAGCATAAACATTCATAGGACCAGAAGCAGGACGACCTCTTGGATCCAAACGAGTTTCAATAATACTATCTCTCCAATCCTCACTCATATTCACCATAATGACTTCTGCTTGTTCTTGAGTATCAGCATAACCTTCATCAATAAGATGTGAAAGGATGATGTCGTAAAGGTCGTATGCTTCACCCATATTAAGTTTCTTCTTCTCGTTAGGAGTTAGAGTAGCAGATCCTCTCTGTGCTCCTCTTGCTGCTTGCTTTGCTTTTACCTCAGGATCATTTGATTTATGACCATAACCGTGAAGTCCTGGATTAGATGAATTTGTTTTGCGGAAATCACCCATCTGCTTTCTTGCATAATTTGCTCTAGCTTTAGGATCAGTACCAGATTGTCCATATGTTGGTCTATCTGCTAATGCTCCTGCTCTATCTGCAGATTGCCCACCACCAGTTGATGAAGCAATCTTGTTACGAATAGCAGTCTCATCCTTGCCCCTCTTTGCCATGGCAGTTGCTTCACCAAGTCCAAGTGCCTTTCTTGCCTTTGCCTTTTCTTCTGGTGTTGGTGGTTTTGAAGGAACAAGATCTTTGGTTGAATGAGTTGCCTTACCAACTTTAGCAGGTGCTGATGGCATTTTCTCCATGCGAGAAGCCATTCTATTTTCATCAATAACATCTTCAAGAATTTCAATTTCTTCTTTACGAAGTTTTGCTAATACTGCACCAGCAACTTTCTTACCGCTCTCTTCAGAACCATAACGCTTTGCAGCAGAAGCAGCAATTTTTGAAAATGCTTTACCAGGTTTACCGATATCTTTACCTGCTCTTGCTGCCTTTGCAGAATATGATGCTTCATCAATTTCTTCTTGTGGAGCATAAACTTCAGTATATGCTTCCATCAAACCTCTGAGTTCCTTAGGATCCATTTTTACAAATACTTTTTAGTTATTTATAAATCAAATATCCCCAACTACACGATTTTCACTTCTATGAACATCAAACGTTCCTTCAGGATATCTTGCAGATAGTTTTTGATAGTTGATTTCCATCAATTCTTCAAAGGTGGTATCAAGAGCAATACAAAGTTGAGACATATACCAAAGAATATCTCCTGCTTCTTTCTTCATATGAATAATATTATCTTCGGTATAAGGTTTTCCTTGAAGAAACATCTTCTTTACAATTTCAACCAATTCACCTGCTTCGGCAGACACTCCAAATGCCGCAGTAAGAAGACGGGGAACATCGGCATCAGCAAGTTCCAGTTCTGTTAGACGAGCAAGAAGTGCTGCAAAATCACTACTGGCATCACTTGTAGTTTGACGAACGAATTCGATGTATTTTTGCGTGTCAATATTAGTCATTAGAATTTAAAAGCTCCGAATTTTTCTTTTAGGGGTTTCTTCTTTTCTTCCGAATTATACTCCTCTTCTTGCCCATTGTCAACAACATTATTTTGTGCAGTTTGGTCAACATCATAAAGACGCATTTTAGCACGATCAATACCAACAATAAATCTCTTATTCATTGTTGGATCATTATAACGATTCTTTAATTGTTTTACCATAATTTGTCCGAGTCCTTCCAACTCTTCAGTGCTAATAAGAGCAAACATAAGATCAGCAGTAGCAGGAAGACCAAAGGATTCGGAAGTATCGGTTAAATCTGGATCCGAGTTTGTCGAACCACTCCGAGTAGTTTGAGTAGCAGAAACAATTGGAACGTTAAATTCCACGGCAAGTCCTCGTAATTCTTCAGCAATTGCTTTAATATAGGAGTAAGAATTGACTGAGAGATTACCTTTATATCTTGATGAGGCACAAATATTAAGATAATCAATAAAAATAATATTTGGTTTAAATGACTTTTTAAGAGACAATTCATTAAGAAGTGCTTTAAAATGTCCAGCATGAGCAGAAGCAGTTGGATACTCTTTAATAATAAAGGTGCCCTGAGTCTTTTTTACAATACTGTTTACTTTAGATTCAAATATAGATTTTGGCAAATCACCAATATCTTTGATATTTACATTCAATAAGTTTGCATCAATTCGCTCAGCAATTTTCTCCTCTGCCATCTCAAGTGTGATGTAGAGAACATTGCGCCCTTGCAATAAGCAGGCACTAGCAACGTGGCACATGAAGAGACTTTTTCCGACGCCCGTACCAGCAAGAGCGATGTTGAGAGTCTTATTAGGTAAACCACCTTTTGTAATTTTATTAAAGTATTCAAGATCGAATTCAATTTTTTGCTCCTTTTTGTGATAGGTTTCATATCTTTCCTCATAGTCTTGAAGATAGTCATGTCCAACATGATTATCAAAACTTACTGCAAGTGCATCGGAAAGAATGGATGGAATTGCATCTCGATTTTTTTTATCATTTTTACCATCAGCAATATGAATTGACTCCATCAGAGCAAGATATATTGCTCTGTCACGACACCACTTTTCAGTAGTATTAATTAACCAGTCAAATTCGGATATTGAATCATCAAAACCTTCAAGTATTTTAGCAATACTTTTATAATTGTCCTCATTAATATCAGACCTTTTATCAACTTCAATTAAAAGAATTTCTTTAGTTGCAAGTTGATTATATTGGCGAATAAAAGAATTAATTTCCTCAAAAACAATTTTTTGATTTATATCTTCAAAGTATTCTTCTTTAATAAAAGGTAAAACTTTTCGACTGTAATTTTCGTTGCATAATAAATTTTTGAGAATGACAAATTCAATTTTATCCATTACTTGTAGTGAAGGTATGTGTGAAGAATGTATTTTACATTACTCACTGGTGGTCTAGCATAATGTGGAAACATCCATAATGGTGGAAATATCATTAATTTTCCTACCTGAGGTTTTAATGTGACATCCTTAAAAACTGTTTCTCCACCAATATCAACATCATTCAAATACCACAAAAATGATAAAAATCTTCTTGCACTTGAATAATCTGTAACATCAACATGATGATCAAAAGAATCATGACCGTCATTATTATATTTCTTAATTCTAAATTGCTCAAAAGCATGTTCTTCAGGAAAGCATCTTTTATCGATAAATTCGTAGTATTCTTTTTTATATTCAAACACTTTACTTATCAAATAATTATGCACCTGAGTAATCTCTTCAGACTCAGTAGAAATCTCTGTCAAATTTAATTGTGTAAAATTTGGTTTACGATCATTCTCAATTATATCATGCTTATCTTCGTGAGTGTCAAATATATCAATTAAAATATCACAAATATTTTTTTCAATTGCATTATCATATACTTTAATTAAATCAACTAGACAATCCATAACTAAACTCCGCTTGAGCAATTTCATCAATTTTTTGCATTACCTCTTCGGTAAAATATTTCTCAGGATCTTTTAGGATTTCTTTGGCATAAAGTTTTTTACCACCAATTTCATATCTTCCTGCAGTATTTTTCCAAAGTCCACCAAGTTCACCCAACTCAAGAAGACCATAATATCGATCTAGACCACGCTCATCATAAAACAAACGAATCTCAACATCTTTATTTTCCTTACTCAAACGCGACTTAGCAGTCTTTGCTTTGATAATGTTTCCAACGATTTCTGTTCCATCTTTTTCCTTCTTCTTACTGAGATATACAATAGTGCTACTGGCATACTTAAGACCAGAGCCACCTCCCATCTCTTTAGTAGGAACATAAGAACCGATGACATCGTAGGTATGATTGGTTACAATCATTGGAATTTTTGCTTGACCAAGTTTAAGTGTAAGCATTCGGAATGCACCTTTCACAAGTTGAGATTTGGTCATATCTCGGACTTGCTTTTCATTTAGGGCATCAGTAATCTCTTTATCAGTAGAAAGCATACCCAGAGAATCTAATACAAACATACAAGGTTTGCGATCATCCACTGGTGACTTAAGATATATATCTACTGCTTTCAGTGCCTTATTTCTAAAGTCTTCAATTGTAACTACTCTGACAACCACAAGACGTTTCGTATCAACACCACGACTTTCTAGAAGTGATCTAGTGATTGCTGCTTCAGTATCAAAATAGAGACAATATCCATCAGGATTACTATCAAGAAAATTCTTAACGACAGCCAGACTGAAGAAAGTCTTTCCCGTAGAACTTTCACCTGCGATTGCAGTAATTTTGTTACCAGATACACCACCAAAGATACTCCCACTGACAAGAGCATTAAAAACGTAGGAACCAGTGTCCACATATGTTTCAGTCTCATCAATGTCTGATGCCAACTCTGTGTAGTCATCGCCAATTTCTTTTACAATATCTTTAAGAAAATCCATCAAATTACCATCCCGTATTCTTCGCGTAAGATTTTTTTATAGCAGTCGGGATTTTCATTCCGGACTTCTTTTACAGTTTTGAGTTTTTTATAAAGTGCGGCATCTCCACCCACACCAAGAGCACTAATGATTGTATCAAGTTCCTTGTCGTTAATTGGCAATTCCATCAGGCAAAAAATAAATCAAGGTTAACGGTTTTTTCCACACTCCATCCAATTGAATCTAAAATTGACTTAAGTGGTTCTAGGAAACTTTTTTCAAATTGTAAGTCATAATCTACATATTTGTCAAGTCCCAATTCTTTTGGGAAATCTGAAATATATGAAATCACATTTTCATATATTGGATTTGGTTTCTTTAAATAACAAAATTTAATCTTTTCACCATTCTTAATAAGTGAATATTTATTAGTAAGTTTCTTCTCCTTAATATAATGATTAAAGAGAAGAGCCCCACGAACTGCAATTGGTGTTCCCTTCTCATAAATTTGAGAATGTGAATAATATTTTTTCACATCATTTACGGATCTTGGAAATGATATTTGCTCTGGAGGAAGTTTCTTAAACTCTGCTCTACACTTATCGATATAATCAATAACTTCATCTTCGGTGCCACTCATCATAATCTTCAGACCATCCTTAATCATCTGACGACAAGGTGCAGGAGTAGAAGATTTGACTGCTTCAATACCCATCATCTTTAGTTTAGGTTCATCATAACGAACACCTTCACTATCCCAGACATTCAAAATGTATCGCTTCTTGGCAGTCCAGATTCCACGGTCAGCAATATTCTCCCGCTTCATCTGCATCTTCTGGGCATAAGCATTTACATAATCTGCCAATTCTTGGTAAGAACCTTCAATATACTTTTCAAGTTCCATTTCACAGATCTTATCAAGGAACGAAACAATGCCTTCAGTAGTTTTCTCTCTTCCCTTGTATACAGTGTCAACCAAAGGACCCATATTAAGATAAATGGAGTCAGTATCAGAAGCAATAACATAATCTACATCATCAGTCTTAAGAAGTTTATTCAAATAGTCATTCATCTTATTTTCAATCCAACGAATAGCAACTTGACCAGACGTTGTGATTGCTTCAGCATTTGCAAGTTTGTAATATCTAAAATATTGATTACCAATAGCACCATATGCAGAGTTTAGAGAAATCTTCTTTGCCATTTGAATGTTATTACATCTGGCAATTTCCTTTTCCAACTCTTTGCTCTTCTTTTTCTCATACTGTTTCTTGGCATCAATCATCTTCTTCTTAAAGATGACTCTATCATTATACATTTTTTCCATCAACTCTGGAAGAAATCCACGAATATCCTTACGATACATTGCACCATTTGGACACACCGCATAGTCCTTATATTCGGAAAAGTCAATTTCTTTTCTGAGAATCTTATCCACATTTACTGTTGGATGCTTCTCGTCAAGTAAGGTCTCCGGACTTACATTATACATCATAATCAAATGTGGATATAGACTATTCAAGTCAAAATTCACCACCCAATCATAAACACCAGGAGTTGGTTCTTTTACATAAGCACCAGCATATTTTTCATCCTTATCATTACGATTCTTTTGGGGGATAACAATATCACGTTTCTTAAGATAGTTGTAAATGATATTATCCCACATACGAACCTGATAAAATACATCAGCAAAATTTACTTTGGCATCATATGCCATTGTAAGTGCAAGCTCAATCAATTTCATCTTGTCTTCCAGACGGTCAACAAGTTCTACGTCAACAATATTATATTCAACAAACTTTTGCCAATTTTGAGTATAAAAATCCTTAAATGTATCAAACTCAGAGTGATCTAGTTTCTTTTGCCCCAACTCAACTTCAGCAATATAATCCAACCGATATGATTCCTGTGCCTTATAAGTAAACTTCTTATAAAGATCCATATAATCAAGTTGAGTAATTCCACCAATGTCATAGACAGTTTGTTTTCTACCAGAAACAAAAATTTCACCCTCGGTAACAAGACCCCAAGGTGAAAATCTTTTCATCTGTTTTTCACCCAATACCTTTGAAAGTCTTCCACAAATATATGGAATATCATACATCTGAATATTCCACCCAGTCACAACTTCTGGGGGAAAATTTATCCAATAATCCAAAAATGAAATCAAAAGTTGCCTTTCAGTTTCACAATGAATATACTTTACATTTTTTTGAGTATTATTAAACTCCTTTCTTCCCCAAGTTAAAATATTTTTACTGGAATAATTTTGTATTGTAATAGCGAGAATTTCTTCTGAGCAAGATTCCGTATCCGGAAATCCATTCTCAGAAGCAACTTCAATATCAATCGTTGCAAGATTAATCTTGTTTATATCAAACTTAATTTCATCCTCAGGATATTTGTCGGAAATGTATTGACAAACATATCGGTCATTACCATATATCTTAAATCCATCTACACCATCATATTTCTGATAAAAATCCCTACAGTCTCTCACTAAACCTGGTTGAATCGGATCTACATATTCACCATCTAAAGTTTTATATTTACTCTCTCGTTTACTCTTCACAAAAAGAGTTGGAGAATATTCTTCCTTGGTCATAAAACTTTTTCCATTTTCATAACCACGAACAAGAAATTTATTTCCAACTAATTGCACATTGGTGTAGAATCTCATCCCTTCAAAATTTCCTCATAATTAGTAATCATTTTTCCATTTGGTTCTGAAATCGTCAATATTTTATCAGAATGAATCATAAAAATATTTTGATTTGTATACTTCGACAACCAAGGAGTCAAAGTAGCATCGTCAAGCACAACATATGGATTGATTAATTTACAATCTGGTTCTCCCATTTCTGAAGAAACTTCATCAATCTGACCCAACAGAATCGTCTTGTCTACCAACACTATCACTTGAATTTTTTGCATTCATTTTCTCCTTGTATGACTCTATAAGTTGTTTAACTGGCTCAACCATTGTTACTACCCAATCTGAAGGAATTGGTATTTCCTTATCATGCGATAAAGGAATCCAAGGGAAAAAAGTAATACTTACATTTCTCGTAGAAGAGGTTGCTTCTTCAAACAAGACTTCAGATTTGTTAAGACTAACTCTATAAGGATTTGCCAATTGATAACCAATTACCCTACCCTCAACAATTAATTCCTTAACATCAGCAATTACATCTTCACTTGACTTCAAAAGTAAAAGTTTTACTGTCATTTTTTAACTCCATGCCCGTAGTTATTTTAGCATAAAAAAAGGGGAGATGCAACTGGTTTTGGCCAGTCAACTCCCCTGCGGCAACGATAGCAATATTATTTATGTATCAGACCCGCCGCCAGATCCTCCACCAGAATCGCCTGCAGGACCTCCTGCGCTGGACCCAGAGCGTTTGGGCAGTGCCTTACCACCCTTAATCCACCTCTGGTCTGCCTTGTGGGGTTTGGCCATTGGATATGAAATCAAATTTGCTTCGCATACAAATTTACTGAAAGATTTCATAAACCTTCTTCTTCTGATGTTCTGGAATAACTCTATTTAGTTTGATAGTGAGTAATCCATCAACAAAAGCAACATCCTTAACTTCCACATCATCAGATAAAGTCCAGGTGCGAGTAAATGCTCTCTTGGCAAGTCCCTGATGTAAATATTCTTCATCTACATCATCAGATTTTTTTGCCTCTACTAAAAGTTTATTCCATTCAGTAGTAACTTCAATTTCATCTCTCTTGAATCCAGCAAGAGCAATTTCCAATCTAAAAGTAATACTATCTTCTTTCACAAGATTATATGGTGGATAGTTTGTGTGCGTCTCAAACGTAGTATCAAACCTCTTAAACCATTCATCCATTCCAATACTGTTTTTTTGAATATCTAACAAATACTTTGCAGTTTCTGGTACTGAAAGTGTAAGTGCATTTGTTCCGAACATAATAGACCTCCATGAGCGTCTTAGTAGTGATTGGATCCTTTCGGCATCCACTACTAATTATAAGAGATCATAAAAAAAGCGGGATGTTGTTTCCCGCCCATTTTTATTCGGTTTCCTGGTCCTTACCTTTTCTACCAATATTATATTTGGTTTCTAAGGTCCACTCACTCTTTTCTTTATATGCAATTACTTTAATTTGATTTAGAGGAGCGATGTCAGTAATTGATTCTGGTTTATTAACTTCAATCAATCCCCAATCAACAAGAAGTCTTGCAATACGATTTCTACGTTGAATATCATTCACAGTTAGATTTGCATGTTTACCATCGAGGGCAAACAATTCCTTAAAGTGAACAATATAATATCTACCTTGCTTATGTAGAATATGGCAAGATTGGTAGAGTTTTTTCTCCTTACGAGATGCCACTCCAATACGAGTTAAAGTCTCACGAACCTTTAAAAAATCATCAGGTTCACTTAAAGCAATTTCCACCATTTGATCGGGTGACCATTTTACTACTGGTTCTACTGTAGTAGAAGTCATCGTTTTCCTCCAATATCAAGTCGTTGTTTAATAAAGTTAATTTGATCTTTTGATAAAATTTTCAGAGCTTGTGATGCTTTTTCATTACTATAACCATAGTAACTTTTTATACATTCCAAATCTGTGACCTTATCCTTTCGGAGCCAGGGAGAAAATCTCTTCCTTTTCCTTAGAGTATTTAGATAAAATGAATATTGCATATCTTTGTCTAAAGAATGATTAAGATTCATTTCATTAGCAAATAAAACACAATCAATATGTCCAGACAAACAACGATTGATAATATAAGGTGCGTAATCTTTTTTTACTGACGGATCTTCCATCAGATTTTCTTTGGTGAAATTAATAGAGTTCAACCAGTCCTTCAGTTCGTAAGTCATAATTTAGTAGTAATAATTCCTTTCTTTCTTGTTGCTCTTTCATATAATCACCAACGGATCGCATAGTATAAGTTAAATCAAACTCATATGCTTTCCAGTCTTTTCCGGAAAAACGATCCTTTACAAGTTGATCTGAATTATAACTCACCATCATATTCATATTTGTGGTATTACAAACTTCAGCAAACTTATCATGATCAAACTTTTTATGCATCTCACCCTTTCTACCATATAGATTATCCTTAATATCATAAGGTGGATCCAAGTAAACAAAGGCACCACTATGATTATCAGAAACTAACTCTTCATAAGAAAGATTTGTAATTCTCCATTTTTCAATTATTTTTGAGTATTCTGGAAGAAGACCAATACTTCTTTCTGTAAAATTATTATCAGATGCTTGTGGGGAAAAACTTGATGCTTCAGTAAGACCACTAAAGGAGCATTTATTTACAATATAAAAAGATAGTGCTCGATCAAAATTAAAATTAGAACTTGACGATTTTTTATGAGTAAGATATTCTTTTGACTCCAAGAATACAACCTTTGCTCTATCTGGAGTATTATATTTCTGTTTTATGATAAGAAGATTTTCAGAAAGTCTTTCTCCCTCACTTTGAAGGATTTTCCAAAAATTAACTAATGGTTCATAAAGATCATTTACCCAAATACTTAGGTTAGGATAAAGTTGAGTTACATCAATAGCAACAGATCCACCACCTAGAAATGGTTCACGAAATTCATCATAATCTCTCATATCGGGAAAGTATTGTTGCATCTTGACGACAGCTCTACTTTTTCCACCAGGATAACGTAAGGGAGTTTTTAGTTTACTCATAATCGGGTTTATTGTATTTTAGATATTCAAAAAATGTAAGTTTCATTTCCTTATTAGTCATTCCACAATGCCTTGCTGCCTTCGGAAGATTCCACTTAGACCGAAACAAATTTTGATTTGCTTCCTCAACATTTTGGGGAGTAGTTTTAACACTACCCTCTTTAAGATCTTGATAATTAAATTTCATTTAAACTCGCATTCACACATAATTTCAGTTAGTGCCGCAAGAAGATTAATTTCCTGATCTGCTACAAATGCAATTTGATACTGATACTTAGCAATAATAAGTACAGCAGCAGGAATAGTGGAGGGCACCAAAGAGTCGTAAAGTGAATCATAGACTCTACGGAGAATAACACTAGAATCGTTATCCAAATTGGAAACAACCCACTTACGAACTTCTGCAAAGTTTTTCTCCTTAAGATACTTAATTAGATCATTTACTGAAACGTCTGAAAAAGATGCCAGAATTGCTGCGTCAATTTTGCCTCCCACCGAATACCTTTGACATTCGTTAAGAATTCTTCTCCAGTCTGGGAAGTGCTTGTTGATGAGTTCTGCAACGACTTTTGCATCGAATTCGATTTGCTCGTGAACGAGAATTGTTTGAAGTCGCTTGAAGAATTCTCCCGCAAGTTGAGGCTTTTCTTTTCCTTTAATTGCAAACTCCACAACGGCACAACGGGAGTGAAGCGGTTCAATGATTTTGTTTTTGTAGTTACAGGTGAAGATGAATCGGCAGTTGTTGCTAAATTCCTCAATAGACGCCCGTAAGAGGAGTTGAACATCGCTGGTTGTGTTGTCTGCCTCATCAATGATGATAACTTTGTGTTTAGCAGTTGACGAAAGTGAGACGGTCGAAGCGAAGTTCTTCGCATTGTTTCTGACAGTATCAAGGAATCTACCTTCGTCGGATCCATTGATGACATAAAAATCTACTCCCAATTCATTACATAATGCCTTTGCTACCGTAGTCTTTCCACAACCAGCAGGACCAGCAAGAAGAAGATTTGGCATCTCTCCGTTATTTACAAAGTCCTGAAATGTCTTCTTGGTTGTGGCAGGTAAAATACAATCTTCAATAATCTTCGGGCGATACTTTTCAACCCATAGAAATTCATCACGCATAATCAAATCCAATCAGGTTTCCGTTCTGGACGGCGAAGATAATTATCGCACACCCAGGGTTTAGATGCAACATACATCTTATAAGCAGTGAAGGTATCAATACTATCATCAAGTTTATATTCATCAGGCATTGCCCGAGTGAATTCTTTTACATTAGTATGCTCAGAAATAGAAATCTTAGCATTGTTATGAAAGATTACCATTGCTTCTTCTAAAGTACTCAAACAAGAGTGTCGTTTTTGATACCGATATTCGTACTCAAAGCATAAATGTATTCCGTGTGTAATCAACCAGGCAAGATTGTAGTGATTATCTGCAGTCCATTTAGTGCAGGGATGATTACGAAAGGCACCCTTTACTGTAATGTAAGGAGTGCCATCTGCTTTATTAATTGTGCCCCAGTCATAGTACCACTTAGAATATATGATGGAGACCATCTGACAGGTCTCCAGGGGCATTTTCACGACGTGCTTATCAGGAAGTACTTGAGCAGACTTACTGGGGGACACATCAGTTACAAAGATATTCATTAACCAAAGGTAGAATCAGGTTCTAGAGCAATATAATACTTCAAATCTCGGTCAGTGCTCGTGAATCGTGACAAAAGTTTTTGTGACACAACCACCTCGTAACTGCCAGGAAGAATCTTGATATTCTCTACCTTAAAGTTAAAGGTAAAGGTGTCATCAGTCTCACCAACTACAATAGAAAAATCATTTGACGTATCATTCTTCTTATCACGAACCAGCAGTTTTATCACACCTGCCTCACCAACAGCAGAAAGATCGGGAAGTTGATAGATTGCTGCTGCCTTAAGAAACTTATCCATTTGCTGAGTACTCAACTCAAAGCAAACATCTTCACTGGGAAGAGAGATTTCCTTATCAGGAGGAGTTACAATTACACTGGGATCCGCAAAGAAATACTTAGACCGCATCTTACCTTCACGAATCATCACATAACCATTATTCTCAAAATCTAACTCAGCTTGCTGATGTAGATTAAGTCCATTAAGAAATTGATTCAGATCATAGATACCAAAATCTTTAGGAAACTCTTCGGCAATAGTTGCCTCGGCAAGAATATTCTTCATCACCGAAATGGTGCGAAGTTTATTACCTTCCTTGAATAGAATAGATTGATTAATCCCAGAGAAATTCTTTAGTAATGTGAGAGTCTTATCAGAAAGTTTCATAGTTTGATTTCGCAGTTTCATTATTAAATCCGGCAAAGTGATACAGAAGAACACCATAGTGAATAATCTTCAATGCGTCAAGTTTGGACATTCCATCCTTCTTACCGAAACGGGAAGAATACTTGATAAGATTATCACGACAGAAAGGAATACCATCACCAATTGCATCAATCATATCCAGCACTTGAACCTTAGACTTTTCAGATGCATAGTGTGCATTATATGTACTTACAATATAATCATTCACTGCCTTCAGAGTTTCACCTTCACCAAACTTCCAAAAGTGTTCTTGATTCATAGATTGTTTTAATACTGTAGTTGAATTGGATGTATATGGATACGAAAAGGATATATTATCTTGACCCATAGGAGCTGTAATGCTTGTCAATGCGAGAGTTCTTTGATCATCATCCCATTGACTTGCCCAGGCATCTGCACCTGGAAGACCGGAATCAACAAAACTAACATTATAATTTTTTTCAGGAATTTCAGACATAAAATTTCAAAATAAAGAACAAAAAAGGAGGCACATTTACCTCCCCATATTATATCAGTTGGAAGTATCAGTGTCAACTGGAAGTTGAAAATCAACATCAACCTTATCATACAATTCAATAAATGCTTGCTTAGTTTCGTCGTCAAAACGATTTACGCAAACTTGAATTGCCTTTGCCTTATCACCAAATACTGAATAGGCACGAATGATATGAACTAGGCGGCGGGTGGAAATGATTTCCTCAATACCACCATCATAAAAAGTCTTACGAATAATATCACCCCAATCAACAAGACGCTTGCAGAATTCACGATCTTCTACACCAAGATCTAGAGCAATACCCTCAAGAATCTTTTGCTCCACTGTTGGAGAAGGATAGGACTGCTCAAAGGTTACAGGAAAACGCTCTAGAAATGCTTCGTTGAGCACGTTAGTTCCAATAAACCTACCGTCGTCCGAACCTTTGCCTTTAGTATTGGCAGTTGCGATGATGTTGAATCCACTTGCTGGTTTAACGAATTTTCCAATTTTTTTAAGAAAAACTCCTTTTCCTTCCAAGACAGATTGTAAACAGAGAATTTTGTTACTGGCAAGATCGATTTCGTCAAGTAACAATACAGCACCTCGTTGAAGGGCTTCAATGACTGGGCCATTGTGCCAGACGGTTTCACCATTAACAAGGCGGAAGCCGCCAATAAGATCATCTTCATCGGTTTCAATTGTAACATTTACACGTATTAACTCACGACCAAGTTGAGAGCAAGCTTGCTCCACACTGAACGTTTTACCATTACCCGAAAGACCCGTAATAAACGCTGGATAAAAAAGACGGGACTGTATAATTTTCTTAATATCGTTAAAGTTGCCAAACTTGACGAAGGTATCATCTTTATCAGGAATAAGATTTTGTTCCACAGCAGGAAGAGCAGCGGGGGAAGTATAACTACGTTCGATCTCTTGCACTTTTTCTTGCGTCACTTCAAGATTCCAGCGGCCGCGAGAAGTCTTATATTTATCAAGATTTTTAGTGACCGTTTGATAAGAGCTACCATTACTAGAACACCACCCACGCACATCAGCAGCAGTAATTTTTGTGCCGTAAAGTGATTTGAGAGAAGAAGCAATATAATCGGGAGTCATTTTGGTGCGAGGCATAACGAGTGGTTTGTTTCAACATAGTCATTATAGACGAAAAAAGGGGGTGAAAAACGCCCCCTGTGCCAGTTAATCAAGTGGCACTATTTCAATTCATAGTCAGGATACTTTTCTCTAACCTCATTTCTAAAACGAGCATTAAATGATGGTGGATTTAATTCTCTTTTTTGAGTGATAATTTTATTGTTGTAATCAATGTTCAAAAGTTTATCAATATTATTAGTTTTTTTCATAATCAATCACCATATGTAAATGTTTTGTTTTTAACTTTAGTATCAAATTCTCCTGTTTTACCAGGGTTCATTTTACCAACTTTAACATTCTTACCCTTTCCAGGCCAAGATGTTTTAGAAGTTCCTGTGAATTGCGCTGAACCGCCAGGTTTTTTCTGTACAAGAACGGAGTCTTGATTATACTTTGCTCCAAGTTTTGTAATTGCTTTCTTGAACTTTCTCTTACCCATTTTACCAGAAGAAACAACGTGAGATTTCTCTCCTACTTTTTTCTCCTGGGAGGTTCCTGGATTTTCTGTATATCTTCCAGAGACTTTAGTAGGTCCTGGTAATCCAGCACCTCTAATATCCTTTTCAAGTTGTTTAGATCTTGCTTTATTTTCCTTACCCGATTTGTCTCCTCTTTGAGCAGACATAATTGCCATTCCACCTTTGTCAGATTTTGACTTAATTCTATTCAAGGAGGTTTCCTGAATAGAATTACATTCTACCACAAATTGCTGGAAAGTCTTCATTTTTATAAACTTTTTAGTTATTTATTAGACAACAAGTTCCATAAACTCTCCCAAAACTTTCTTATTTAATTTCTTAGTCTTCAAAGATTTTGCAAAGGCATTCTTAATTTGCAATTTGGTGGCATCTTCGGCAACCTCAAATTCTGCCTCTTGAGAAAGAGCAGAAGCAGAAAGTCCAAAGTATGCATCATATGCAGAGGTTGAGATATTGAAACTCCTTTGCTTTCTCCAATCTGTCATAATTTTATCATATTCATTAGTTGCTTGCTTGTAATAAATTCCAATAAAACGAGCCGCATCCCGATTTGCAAGAACACGAATGCCAATAAAATTCACTGTTGGAAAATTATCTTTCAAATTCTTCAAAAGAGTATTTGAAAATTCATAGTACTCACATCCAAATTTATAGGTGTTTCCGGTTTTACGATCCCGAAGAAAAGTGCAAGAAGGATAAATTCCACGCAATCCCATATAAGGTTCAGTACCACGCTTTACTTCATAATGATAAGGAATGTGATTTGCTTCCCCATCAGTCAAAATTACACACTGAACTTTTTGAAGTTTATTGTCTCTCTGAAACTTTGGAAGAATTTGATGCAGAGCAACCAAGCTTTCATTCAAAGGAGTGCCAGACAGACACAAACGATGAGGATAAGTAAACTTACAGGAATATGTGTTACTGAAGCAAGTAGCAAGTCTCCAAATATTCAACATCTGATGTTCCAGAGTTTTAGTATTTGTCTTACTTGTAAAAAGATTCATCAAAGAAAAATCTTCAGAAACACAAAACAATCCCTCCTTTATTTCATAATGTTTAGGATAATCGTGTGAAATTCTTCCAGTTTTTGCATCATATTGGGGGCGGCGCCATTCATTTGTAAAGGCATAAACCTCAAAGGGAATATTAACCTTCTTACAGAACCAAATAAGATTAAACAGTTGCTTGCAAGTATCCTGAAGAACTGTTTGCATAGATCCACTCCAATCCAGAATAAAAATCAAACCGTGATTTTTACCATCAGGAATTACACTGACTTTCTTAAACAAGTCTTCATTATACTTATAGGTATGAAGACGAGCAGTATCTAAAACACCGGTGCGAGCAGTAGAAGCACGAGCATAACTATCTGCTGCCTTACGACATTCAAATTCCTTTACCAGATAGTTGACTTCTTTCTGTGCAGAATTCTTAAATTCTTTAAATAATTTATCTACTTCTTCAAATATATCATAAGATTCAAGATTATTTTCTTTTGAAACTTCATCAAATCCTTCTTGTTGAGAAGTAAAACTTTCATCAATGTATTGATGTATCTCAGAATTATTTCCGATTATAGTTTCCAAATTGACTTTAGGAATTTCTACATAAGTATTTTCACTTGCATCATAGTTCACAAGATTTTCAATCTTTTCACGAAGAGCATCTGCAGTGCGAACTTTAGGTTCTTCTGATTTATCCACACTTACTTCTTCTCCCTTAGCCGTTCCACCATAACTGCCAGATTCTTCTGGTTGCACTTGATCGGATTTACCCTCTTCAGATTCTTCCGAATCTTCTTGTGATTCTTGTACTTGATTACCAGAAGATTTATTACCTTCTTCTTGCCCGTGAGAATCAAAATCGGCAACTTTCTGCTGTTGCTGCTGCTCTTTCTTGCAATACTCATAAAGTTTTTCTGCAGCATTAAGAGCATCATCAAATGATTCACACTCACCAATCAGACTAACAATTTTACTTTCTTCTGGGGAAAAATCTAAAGGAAGAAAGTTACCAATCTTAAAGAATAGATTTGCCTTATCGGCAAGATTGAAAGAAGAAATATCCTCATCCTCTAACTGAAAGAAATCTTCATCATTCAGTTCTTTATATCCATTATAGAATGTCTTTGCAAGTCCACCATATTTACGCTTCATCAATTTTTCAATTCGGGCATCTTCAACCACATTGATAAACTGTTGAGGAACTTTAGTATTCTCGCTCCAATCTTCATCAGGAGTGAAGAGAGCATGGCCCACCTCGTGCCCCACCAGCAAGTCATATACGGTGTTGCTTGCTTTCTCCCACAGAGGTAGCGTAAGCACCCGTGTATGAACGTTGAAGCAGGCAGTCTCAACCTTTTTATGTTCTACTACCAAGTCTTCTGTAGCAAGCAGGCGAGCAAGTTGAGATTTGATTTCGTGATTGACTGCCATCGGTTTTGTTTCGTATGTACCCATAATACGACGAAACCTCCTGGTTAGGGAGGTTCATGTGCCGCTTTTTGAACTGGGCCAACCGTTTCTTTGCTTGCCTCAGTGCTTGTGGTTTGAGATGGCGTTTCTGCTCCTTACGGGAGTGATGTTGCCAATTTGGAACTTTCATGGTTCTTGTGTTTGTGGGGACATCATACGACTAAAACCCTTGACTTTCTCAAATCGGAGGACACTTTGGAATTTGTCCTCTAAACCAGTCTTATGAGAGATAACAAAAATGTTTGCATCCTTTATAACATATTTGATAATCTTGAGAAACTCTTCTGTCCCAAATCCATCAAGTGAACTATCAAATACCTCATCCATAATTAGAAGATTTGTATTCACAGAGTTCTTCATTCTTGCAACTTCTCTCCAAGTAAAGAGAAGAGCCAAATCAATTCTCATTTTTTCACCTTCACTAAAAGAAGCATAAGAGAAATCTTCATGAATCGGTGATTGAACAGTTTCGTTAAATTCCTCATCAAGAGTGAAGTTAATATAGAAGTCCATCATCTGAAGATAACGATTTACCTGCTGATTAATCAGGGGAAGATACTTCTTAATGATTTTGGATTTGACTCCACCATCCTTCAATAAACTGAAAGCAAAATCATAATAACTAATAGAATCTTTCTTGGTTGCCAGTTCATCATAAGTTTTTTGAAGACTTTCCCTAAAAGATTCTAACTTCTCATGCTCAGTATTTCGGTTTTCAAGTTGATTGGCAATTGTTTGAATTTCCGATTCAAGGTCTCTGATTTGTCTTTGACATCCAGAGATTTTAGTATTGTTCTGAGAAATTTCATGGGTGAATTTTGTAATCTCCTTAGAAATAATCGTAAATTGATGCTCTCGCTTTTCCTCACCTCTAATTGCATCTTCCAGTTCTTTATAACCAGACTGCAATTCCTTTGCTTTATTTTGAGCATCTGCAATTCTATCTAGGCGAAATCTTTCATCAATATCCTGAGTGCAAGTAGGGCATACCGTATTTTCTGTAAAAAACTTATGCTCTTCAGTAATCGTTGATACTTTTTGAGAGATTTTACCTTTCAGGTTTCCTAACTTACGAAGTTTATCTGTTGCCCCAGTAACTTGCTCTTGCTCCTTTGTGCGTTTGATTATATTTTCTTCAAGAGAAGAATTCTGCTGAATATAATCACCAACTTCATTCATCAAATTAGTAATCTTTTCTTTATTGGCATTTATATTAGCATTTCCCCTATTTTCCAATTCCCCAATAAAGTTCTTTTGCATTTCAACCTTATCAAAGAGAGACTCTTTCTTAAGTTGCAAAGTCTTTACTTCATCACGAATTTGACGAATCTTTTCCTTGATTACAGTATTCATAGAGGAAAAGATCTTAATATCCAAAAGATCCTCAATCACTTCTCTACGATGAGCTGCAGGAAGTTGCATAAAGGGAACAAATGTGCTAGAACCCAGAATTACAATCTGAGTAAAAGATTTATAATTCATCTTAATAACTGTTTGCTCTAACCATTTCTGCTGATCTACTGAAGCAGATGCTTGATCCAATACTTCACCGTTACGATGAATTTCAAAAATATTTGGTTTAATACCACGAATAACTTTCCATTCAGTGGTTCCAATCAAAAACTCAACTTCAACAATACAATCCTTTTCATTGACGGTGTTGATAAGTTGTGGTTTATTAATTTTACGAAATGGTTTTCCAAATAAAGAAAAGGTAAGAGCATCCAAAACTGTACTCTTTCCAGCTCCATTTGTGCCAACAATTAAATTAGTTTTATTTTCTAGAAAATTAACCTCAGTAAACTGATTACCAGTACTTAAAAGATTACGCCAGCGAATTTTTTTAAATAAAATCATTATCGTTAGGTGGAATTACAATGTCATTTTGAGTAATAATTGAATATCGATATCCATACAATTTACAAGTTTTTATCATTAAATCACTTTCAATTTCAATTACATGCATTTCTGGATAACCATCTTCTTCCAATAAAAGAGCATATCTTACTGCATCATCTTCCTCTTCAAAAAGATATAAAATTTTATCACCATCTTCATCAATAACAGAATATGCACCTTCCCGCTCTCTTCCGTTAATTGTAAGTATAAACATCAAACCAACTCACAAGCCTCTTGATATATCGTTCGCATCAACCCCTTAATTGATGATTTATCCATTGATATTTCAGATTCGTCAACATATCTATCAAGAATAGAAAGAGTATCTTCAGACTCAGAAATTTCAAAATTTTCACTTTCTTGTAGTTGAAAATTCTCAACAATCTTAAGTTCGGAAACTCCAGACAGATATAGTTTGTCTGTAAATTTCTCAAACTTTTCCAAATTTGATTTTTTACGAACTATTATTTTTACAATTTTCCCATCATATTTTCTTGTATCAAATGTCTGATAATTAGTATCTTCATAATAGATGATATGATACATCTTATATGGATTATCAACTGGAGTATGCTCTAAGGTTTCCGTATCAAAAATATGAAACCCACGAGTATCATTTACATCATTCCAAAACATTTCATAAGGATTACCCAGATAAAATACTGTTCCGTTATTTGATCGAGTATGATAATGTCCAGAAAATACTTTCGTAAACCCATCAAACACAACAGAATCCATTCCGTCATCCATTGTATGTCCAAGATAAGCTTGGAAACCATTTAATTCTAAATGCCCCATTGCAACTTTACAATCACTGTTTTTAATTAAGCGTAAAGTTTTTTCCTCATTATCAGCACATATCCAAGGAATAAAAAGGACGTTTAGATTGTCAATTTTAACTACTTCTGGATCACTATAAGTTTTAATATTTGAATAGTTTTGAAGAAGAAGTGAAGGAGAATTTACACTATTAGTATTCTTATAATATGCATCATGATTTCCCACCAGCATATGAACGTCATAAGAAGAGAGGGGGTCTAGCACAACTCTTTTTGTCCATTCTAAACTTTGATAATCAATTGACTTACGACTATCAAAAGCATCTCCAAGATGCAATACTGTAGTAATTCCTTCTTCTTTTAATTTTGGAAAGAAGATGTTTTTATAAAATGCCTCAAAATAGTCTTGAAAAAGTTTAGAGCCTTTTCGACAACCATAATGAGTGTCAGTAATAATTGCGACTTTCATTAGGATCTGAGTTTGGAGTAAACCGCGTCTTTAATGCTATTGTAGTCCGAATTATTAAGTCCGTCAACCCCATCATCCGAAAAAACTTCGGTAAATCCGGTTCTTTCTAAAATTTTATTTTTAATTTCTAATTGCTTTTTTTCTTGTTGTATTCTTCTCAAAAAAGCATAATGAATAATTTGAGTAAAATATGCAAAAGGATTCTGAGATTTTTCAGGATCAAAATTATTAATGTATCTTACACAATTTTCAATACCATCACAAATCATATCATCCTTAAACATATAATTGACAAAATTTGGTTTAAATGATAAATGATTTGCAATCTTCAAAAAACATTCTCCAATGTATCTTGGAATTTGTGGTTTTGGATCACCACGTTCCAATGCATTTGCTACGAGTTTCTTATACTCGACCATAGCAATCAAAAATTCTTTATTATTAACGTAATGCTCTGACCTTTTCTTCTTGGTCATAACTGTAGTCGTAATCATTTTAAGTATTTACCTAATTATGTAGATATTATAACACCTTTAATGCCTCTTGACAAGGTATTGGAATATGTGTATAATTACCTTTGTGGAGGTTGAAAAGCATAATATTAAGTACTAATGATTCTTATAGAGGTTCTCTAGGATTTGTTTTGCATCATCAATAGTTGATAGGTATCCCATTTCTCTAGTTAGTTTGCTATGATTATCATTCATCTTATTCAGTTGTCTAACGTAATCTTGATGCAAACTAATCATTTCAATATCTGAGCATTCAGTTAAGGTTAAGACATCATCAAGATTAATAAAAAACATATCATCTGTAGTTGTCTTTAACCATGGCTCTACCTTATATCCAACTGTAGTTGATTTTCCTTTTATTTCAGTTATTACAATTGGATTAGAAATTAAAAGTATAGTTCTATCTTCCTCTTCTGATGCAGCAACAATACAGAAGATTTCTTCGCTTGTTTTTAATTTTACTGTTGCGTAAAAGTCATCTTCTATCATTTTTCTAACTTAACGTGAATTAATTCATATTCAAAATTTTCTTCATTGTAAATTTTAATTCTCTCAATTAAATGATTAAGGGTGTAGTTTTTTCTAGTTTTGGTGCTAATATCATCAGCAATATCATAAAGTATTGCACCCGTTTTATCTTTCCCCTTTCTTAAAACTCTACCAATGCTTTGTAAATTTCGTATTCGTGATTTACTTGGAGAAGCAAATACCACATTGTGAAGATTTTTAATATTGATTCCTGTTGAAAAGGTTCCGTAAGATGCAACAATAATAGCATTATTTTCTTGCTCAGTAATTGTTCTAACTCTTTCCCTTTCTTCAGCATCTACTCCACCATGAACAAAAAATATTTTTCTATTGTCATTTACTTTATTATTTATCATTTCATATAGAAGAGCACCATGAGTTTCAACTCTACTATAAAGAATTAAACTATTTCCTTTTAAATCGATTGCTAAATTGCAGATAAATTTATTTCTTTTTTCATGTTGAATTAGATATTGAATTTCATCTTCATAAGTTTCAAATTTCTGCTCCTTATGTTTAAGTAATAAAACATTAATATTAAGTTTGGAAAGATGTCCCTTTTCCATCAATTCGTGAGTTCTTGTAATTTTATAAGATGGTCCAAATAATCCTTCCAAAACCCATTTATGAGTTTGACTACCATCCAATGTGCCAGTAAATCCAAATCTATATTTTGCATTATCAAGCTTAGTCATAATTGAAATTAGAGATTTGGATTTAAATAGATGAGCTTCATCTCCAATTACTACCTCATAATCTTTATAAAAAGATCTCTCCAACTTATAGATAGATTGCCAAGTTGTAATTATAACTGGCATATCACTTTCTTTTTCTCTTCCAGAATAAATTTTGTGGCAGTATGATTCAACATTCCAACCATAAGATCGAAAATCCTCATACATTTGTTCCACTAGACTGGTCGTTGGAACAATTAAAAGTGTTTTTTTCCCTTTATCCGTATAGTATCGCGTTAAAGCGTAAATCATCAGACTTTTTCCTGACCCAGTGGGACTTATCAATAACTTTCTATTATGCTTTAAAGCATCATATACTCCAGAAATCTGATAGTCTCTTGGATCTAGATTGCAAATTGACTTAATATAATCTTTAGTTCCTTCTTCAGAAATAAATTCATTTACCTCAAATGGTAAACCATAAAATTTATTTTCCTCAAATTCGTAAGTGTAATTATACTGTTCACATAAAGAAATAACCTTATCGAGAAGACCACAATAAATTTCTCCAGTATGTGTCGATAGGAGTCTTATTTCCCCATTCCAATGTTTTCCCCTATACTGAGGCATAAATTTTGCCCCAGGCACTTCAAATGTAAAATGTGAGGCAAACTCATATAGGATATGTGTTTCACATATTAGTTTAATATAAATTTCGTTTTTCTTTGCAATTTTGATATCAACCATAACCAGCTTGAAACTTCATAAATTCCACGGCATTCTTAATTTGATAAGTGCGATTTACAATTACCTTAATAATGTCCTGTAAGTAATTTATAAGAGTTTCATAGTAGTTAATTTTAAGACTTATTTCGGAAAGTTTTTCGTCAGCATCAAGATATTTTTGAAGTGTGTCTTTATCTCTTATTTTTTTGGGAAAAGGATTTTCAACATAAACATCTGGATCTGCTTTTCCTGAATAATATTCAAATCTTTCGTGGCGAATATTTTTTCTTTGTTGCTCTGCTCTTGTTTTTAATAAAATTATATTGTTGTATAATTCATAATATTTTGCATGTAGTTGTGGTATTTTAAGTGATTCTTCATGAAGATTATCTCTGTCAATGATAGAATCTTCTGTCCACATTTTTTGAATCAATTCTAAATTCATACTCTATTATTAAAGGTGTCGGTGATATTGTATAAAGTATACTTGAAAGTTGCCTCTGCTGTAAAGTAATTTATGTCGGTGGCAGTAGCATCAAATGTTAAAGTTGTCAAAGATATTGGAAAAAGTTGAGAAAATTTAACTAAAAATCTTGGATTCTGATTACTATCTAAAATTTCTAAAGTTCCATCTGAATAATATTGAATATCTGTATTTTTGATTGTTGGTGGATTATAATCATTTTCCAATTTTAAATTTGCTATTTCTTCAATACTTTCTGGATATCCAAGTCCTCTCATCCAATTGTGAATCTGAGTATAATTTTCCATATCTTCGTCAACAATAAACCGAAGTGAAAAATCTTCATAAGTTAATTTATCACCTGGAATATCAATATCTTTCAAATACGTTGGTTGAACTGCAGTTCCTAAAGTGATTCCTGGTAAATTTGCTTCGTTTGAAAAGAAATCAACCTGCGGGTAATTTGCCAACATAAACTTAAACCCAGTTGGATTTAAGAAATTTCTATTTTTTATTTGTCTTTTATATGGATTAAACTTTGGCATTTTTGAATTATTTAGATAAAAAAAAGAGGGCCCTTTCGGGACCCTCTTGAGAAACTTTGTGAGAAAGACTCACATAAGGTTGGTAACAGCAACACGTCTGTAGTAACGGTTTGCATTAGGATACAGACCACCCATGCCCTGAGTTGTGCCAGCAGCAAATGGGTTAGCAACCATACCATAACGAGTCTTAAACCCGATTTTTGGTTGGAAGGTGTTTTCACCAACGGCACGAACCATTTGGAGAGGAATGTAAGGGCAGTAGAAGATACCTGCGTCATAAGGTGAAGTGCCCTTATAACCAACCACATAGTAGTGGGTGGATGCTACGTTAGCAGCATATGGGTCAATATAAACGCGATACTTGCCGTTAATGGTGCCAGCAAAAGTATTGCCAGTGTCATCAACGTTGAGGTTAGCGTTGAGTGCAGGGGTGTAGTCAAGCACACCAGCCATGGTCAATGCTGAAGCAACGTCAGCAGAGCACATGATGATGTTACCCTTTCCTCTACGAGTTCTTTGTGCGATTGCGTTGGCATCACGCTCGATTTGGAAAAGAAGACCCTTGAACTTCTCAACTGACCAACGACCGTTGGAGTCAACATCGAGGTCGAATGTGCCAGCGTTGGCAGTACCAACAGCAGCACCAGATTCAGCAACCTTATAGATGGTACGAATAACTTCGCGGTTGATTTCAGCAAGAATCTCTGTTGAGAGAATGTTTGCCAATTCCGCTTCAGCATTCAAACCATGAATTGCCTTGAGGTCTTGTGCGAGCTCAAGTGAATACTCAGCCTTGAGTGCTCTTGACTTCGCAGTAACAGTAACCTTCTCGATTGAGAAAGCCATTTCGTTAAACTGAGGACCAGAAGCAACGCCAAGGTTTTCTGAGTCACCAGTTACCATACCCTGACCAGTAGAGTAGGTATTTTGTGCCTGACTTGCTTCTGGATTAAGAAGACCAGGGTTTGTGCCTTGTTGAGCAGTAGTACCAAAACCGGAGGTAACAGAAGAGAAACCTGCAGTTGCACTGAATGATGCGTTTTCGCCAGAGAATGCAGTATCAACTTCGTTGAAAAATGCTTCAGAACCAGACTGGTTGGTGTATCTAGAGCGCATTGCAAAGATAAGTCCAGTAGGACCATTCATTGGTTGCACACCAGCAAGATCATAAGCAACCAGATTAGGCATTGAGCGTCTAATCAGTGAAATCAAAACTGGATCGAAACCAGCAACAGGACCTGTGGCACCAGCTGAACCACTAAATCCACCTGAAGCACCAGCAGCATTACCTGACATGGTTGGAGATTCATAGAGTCCCACTGGAGACTCATACATGAAAGCTCTTTCTTCCTTGAGGAATTTTTCTTGGTTTTCAAGAAGGGCAGCAGTTACTGCTCTACGATGGGGATCTCTGATTGTATCGAGACCATCATAATCTAGAAGTGGCTTCCACTTCTCTTGAATTTGATTAATGTTTTCCAACATTTGTTTTTACCTTGTTTTTGTTTGTGGTTTTTTTTATAATCTTAAATTCATTTTTTAACTACAGCAGACAGAGCATTTAAATATGTTGCCATGCTTCCAGTATATTCTGGATGGCTTTCTACACCTTCATTTAAATTGTCTGAACTTCTGTTTTGATTTGACACTCTTGGGAAATAAGATTCCTTCAGAGTTTCAACCTTTTCACGAAAATCGGATTCACCCTCAAACTCAACATTTTCAGCAAGAGAAGCGAGTTTTTCTTTCTGAGTAATCGTTAGACCCTCAGAAACATCGCTTACAATCCCATCAGCAACTGATTCTGCCAGTCTCTTATTCAGAGAAATATTTCTTTCAATTTGTTCGTTGAGTTTTGTTTCCATTTCATCAAGTTTGTTTACCATACTATTGAGGACATCATATTTATCTTCAGGGATTGATACATAATGTGCTTCAAAAAGACCTCTCATTCCTTGAAGGAATGATTCGGTCATTTCAGTCTTAAGACCATGCTCGATGGCAAGTTGATTCTCTTCTACCCACTCTTCAGAAACATATTCTAAGTAAGAATCAACTCTATCCTGAAATTCTTCTTTAATTTCTTCAATTTCTTCATTAAGTCTTTCAGTATATTGAATTTCAAGAGCTTCTTTAATTTCATTAACTTTGGATTTTAGAGCAGCTTCAAAGATGGTCTTTGCTTTTTCTCTAAATTCTTCTGAAAGATCTTCTCCACCAACTAGAGCATTGACATCACTTTCGATGTCATACTCTTCTTCCATATCTTCATCATCCTTATCATCTTCTTCAGATTTAGAAGGTTTCTTTTTACCATATTCCTTCTTATCTTCTTTTTGGTCTTTTTTACTATTTTCCTTTTCTTCTTCCTCTTCTGCTAACAGAGATTCATCTTCATCATAATCAGAATCTTCTTTATTAAGACCTTTCATTGCATCAGCACCTTTGGCACCTTTATTGACAACATCTCTGACTTGCTTGAGTGTTGCACCTGGGGTTTTTAGTTTTGCTGAATCATCATCTGATTTATAATTTTCTGGGGTAGGACCTCCAAGGTCTTCCCAACTTACACCAGCGCCTCCAGTAGTAAGTTTTGGCATTGGTTCTGCCGCTTTAGCGTTCGCATTCACAGCAGTTCTGGATTGCTTAGTGCCTACTTCCATTTCTTGTAAATCTCCACGAGACATTTGAACTCTCCGATTAACCTCTAGTTTTAATCTATATTTATTTATAATTTAAAGATTTGCGAGAAAATCGTTGAAGAGATTCAATTTATTCTCTTCAAGTTTCTTTTGTGTTACAAGAGTATTAATTCTTGCATAAGTTTTGGATGCATACTTCTCGCGGAGAATGCCACCATCCCATACCCACTCTTTTCCTTCCATAATTCCCGATACAAATGCATCAGGAGCAGATGGGTCTGCTACAATATCTGCAGCAGTTGCAAGCATAAAATCTTCACCAACAACATTGATTCCTTCACGAGTAAGTTGAAGAGATCCTATGCCACGAGAAGAAACACCAAGTTTTACGCCATCATTGATAAGTGATTCTGCAATCTTACCCATTGGTGTTGAAAGAATCTTTGCCTTACCAATAAAATTAGTGCCACTTTCTTTGAGTGAAACAATTTTATGGGAAACTCGGTCAAGATTGACGGTAGGACCATCTGGATGACCCAACTCACCAAGAGCTCTTCCAGATTGAACATGATTTTCATTATATCTAGAAACTTCACGACGCAATACTTCCATTGGATACATACGACCATTACGATTTCGAATATCACCTTGAAGAAAAACACCTTCAATATAAAGTGATTTCTTACCGTTGTGACTTTCAACGATAAACTCTACTGATTCGATTTCTTCTCTGATAAGTTTCATTTTATGCTTGGCTCGTAATTTGGACTTGTTGGAGATGTAAAACTGCAGCAGTGGCAGTATCAGTTCTTGCTGCCACTTTAAGAGATTTTCTTAAAGTGCCAACAGTTGATGTGTATGCAGTTGCAATTCCGCTTGAATTATATCCCAATATAATTCTTTCAGAATAATATCCAGTGTAATCAGAAGTTCTATTTACTGCTGTTACAGCAACATGTGAAATGTTATAATAAGACTGATCTGAGCAAGTCAAGGTGACACAATCTCCAGGTTCAAATGGACTTGCAGTGCCCTCAATAAAATCAATTGTAGTTGTTGTTCCCGTAGTCACTCCAGCAATGATGTTTGAATTTACAGGAGCAATTGAAAGAGTTGCACTTTGTCCTGCAGGAATATAATAATCATTTGTTGTGGCAGTTGGATTAGTTCCGATTGCCACATGTGCTCCATTACCAACAGTAACCAATCTCAATACATTTGACTGCACCGAAAATGCTGGAGATGCAGATGATGTTGCATTAATAGCAATTGTGGTTGCAATACCAACTGGTCTATGCGTCATTACTCGTATAATACATTTATTAGTTATTTATTACTTTACAAGTTCTCAATAACATTCATAGAAGTAATTATTACTATTTACGATAATTCCTTACAAGTAAAAGCAAACCAAACATCTAATTTTGTTGAGTTATCAACTCTTCTCATACAAAGTGTAAGCATATTTGGAGATGCTCCACCATGCATAGTTGATGGTCCTTCATCACCTGAAGTATTTTTTCCAATAATAACTCCACTATGTCTCATAACAGAACTATTTTGTGTGAAGGT
>Ga0214917_10000202_pt1 | contig 75908 bp, 59 predicted proteins | sample LL_1208_BB_MetaG_FD_177983 | JGI IMG/M metagenome (GOLD analysis project Ga0214917, IMG submission 177983) | Freshwater microbial communities from Lake Lanier, Atlanta, Georgia, United States - LL_1208_BB | ecosystem: Environmental > Aquatic > Freshwater > Lake | place: USA: Georgia | collected... | reverse complement strand
CCAGATGGCCGACCTGGGCTACATCGACGCCATTGGCGACGACCATCAAAAGGCGATCGACCAGACGGTCCGCGAAGAGCGATACAACCTCGCCCGGTCACTGGTGGATGGCGGACGGCTCGACGAGGCGGCCGTGATCTTCGCCGATCTCTGGGACCGCTGGCCCACGGCCAGCCGGTTCGGCGTGCACCTGTTGCAGGCCCAGATCGCCACCGACCGGGTGGTGGAAGCCCGCGACACGTTCACCAGGCTGCAGGACCGGAAGCAGGCGGCGGTCGAGGCGGGAAAGCGGGAACTCGACACGTTGCTCGCCGGCATCCGCAGCCGGCTCGGCCTCGCGGCCGACGCTCCCATCGGGGCCGAACAGCTCTCCGAGGCCGAGCAGCACACCGCCCGGCAGCTGACGGCCCAGATGACGACCAACCGCCCCACGATCGCCTTCCTCGAGGGATCCCTCCTCGCAGCCGAAGGCCGCTGGCCGGAGGCCCTGGCGGCGCTCGACGAGGCGGCGCATGTGCAGACCAGCCAGCAGCCGAGCCTGCGGCTCAGGCGGGCGCAGGTCCTCCTGCGGCTGCGGCGGCCTCGCGAGGCGCTGGCGGCGTATGCGAGCGTGATTCACCTCGATCCGCTCAACGGCGCGGCCCATGTCGGCGCGGCCCGGGTGAGCCTGGCCCTCGGTGACGTCGAACGGGCCGGCAGTGAAGCCCGGGCGGCGATCAGTTGCAATTTCGACCTGCCCCAGGCCCACCTGCTGGCCGGCCTGGCCGCCTGGCGGCAGGGGGATCGTGAGGCCGCCGCCAGGTATCTGCGAAACGCCGTCGAGATCAATCCGGTGTTTCCCGCCGGACAACGGACGCTGGCCGCCTTCGAGGCCCGCGTGAACGGCGACTATGCGGCCGCCCGGGAGCGGCTCGAACTGGCCCGGCAGGCCCACCGCCGGATCGTCCGCTGGCGGGCGGGCATCCGGCCCGAGGGGCGGCATCCGGTCGAATACCGCGGGAGTTTCACCCGTGAGGCACTGGTCCGAACGGGAGTCGAAGCCGGCACCCCTGCGGCGGGCGGTTTCCCCGCCTGGCAGGATTGCGTCGTGATCGTGACCGGCCTGCCGCGATCGGGAACCTCGATGCTGATGCAGATGCTCGCCGCCGGCGGCATCCCGGTGTTGGCGGACGACCTGCGTGCCGCCGACGAGAACAACCTGCGGGGATACCTGGAGTTCGATCCGGTCAAACGACTGGCCGCCGACAATGGCTGGCTCCGCGACGGCGTGGGGCGGGCCGTCAAGATCGTCAGCCCGCTGCTCGCGCATCTCGATCCCGCGCTCGCCTATCGGATCGTCCACATGATTCGGCCGGTCCGCGAAGTGGTGGCCTCGCAGCGGACCATGGTGAGCCGGCTGGGAAGATCGGGCGCCGACGTCTCCGACCAGGCCCTGGCCGCCATCCTGGAGCGGCAACTGACCTCGGCCCGCGTCCTGCTCGACGACATGCAGGCCCGCGGAAGGGCCGTGGTCGTCGAGGTCGAGTACGTGGCGGCGATGCGCGATCCGCAGGCCACCGCGGCCCGGGTGGCCGAACTGTTCGCCGGCGGGTTTGACGAGACGGCGGCGGCCGCAGTCGTCGATCCTTCACTGCGCCGCTCCACCGTCGCATCCGGCTGAGTGGCCCCCCAGCCTCCCGGAGATCAAGCCTCCCGGAGATCAAGCCGGGCGGAAATCAAGCCGCGCGAAACAGCCCGTCCCTACATCCCACCGGCCTGCAGGCTCGCCCGGATGCGGCCGAGCCAGATGTCGTCGCGGATCTCGTCGTAGGCGGAATCGTCGAGGTAGAGCGCGTTGTAGGCGGCTCCCTTCGAGGGATCGGACCGCAGGCCGCTCTGCCGGTAGGGGCCGAGCAGGCCGTCGCCCCGCACGCCGCCGCCGTAGCCACCGGAGTCCTTGATCCGGCGGCAGGAACCGTCGGCGAACAGGATGTTGGAGTAGCCGCCGGCGAAGATCTTGGTGCCCGAGGGATGCTGCGCCAGCTTCTGCTTGCAGTTGGGGATGATCTCGGCCAAGCCGTAGATCCGGCTGTTCTGCCCGTAGGGCGTCTGGGTCGCCGTCACCGTCGGCAGTGCCGACGAGTTCATGGTGAACGACTCGACCGTGAAATCGCCCGGCTTCACGATCGGGCCCTTGATCAGCGAGCCGCCGACGAAGCCGCTGAGCGCGAACGCGTTGATGGACGTGGCCTCCAATCCATCGATGCTGTCCTCATCCGCGTTCGAGAAGCCGGCACTGGTGCGGGCGGCGCCGAGCAGCGGGATCTTGTCGGCCGTCGTGAGGCTGGAGGCATGGGCGATGTGGCTGGTGGAGAGCGGACCGTCGCCGTCGAGCGGTGCCTTGAACGGATCGCCGTCCGGCATCGGGCTGGCATTGAGCGACGCGAACGACAGCGTGCCTGACACCATGCGGGGCAGATTGTCGCCCCGGACCAGCTGCCAGGTGGTGGCGAAGTTCGTGGCGTAGCCGTCGTCCCAGATCGTCTGCGACGTGCCGAAGTACTCGACGCCCGTGGCACGCTGGGCCCAGGCCCGGTTTTGGGCGGATGACGAAAAGTTGGTGCCGGTGACCACGGGCAGGCCGTCGATCCGGATCACCGACGCCCAGCGCCTCGCGTTGAGCGGATTGACGACGTCGCCACTGAAATTATCCGACTGGATCTTCACGCCCGCTGCGTCGGCATACTTCTCGCACAGCCGGAACCGGTTGATGGGGTCGAACGACTTGGTGAGGTTCGCATACTTGCCGTTCACGAGATCGGCCACCCAGCCGACCTTCGTGATGTCGCCATCCCGCAGGTGATCGTAGGCCCCGGTGCAGAACCGCCCCTCGGCGTCGAGCGTGGCGAAATCGATGAAGCCCTTGCCGAACGACTGGATCATCGCCGCCTGCGTCCCGCATCGCGCCGTGGCGGTGACGGCCGCGAGGTTGGGCAGCAGGAGGCCCAGGAGGATGCCGATGATGGCGATCGACACGAGCAGTTCGATCAGCGTAAAGCCCGCGGCGCGGCCGTCGCGTGCGAATGCTCTGTGCGGAACACCGGCAGGCTTGATGGCAGTTGGCATGGCGAATGACTCCCATCCCATGCGCGGAAGCGGACCTCCCGCATGACAGGAAATGACCGACCCGCGGGACTCTGGAATCCGATGAAAATCGAGGGAACTGAAAATCGAGGGAACTGGAAATCCAGGGAACTCCCGCCCCCGACCGCATAAGGTTAGCCAGCCATCCGACTCAGGGCAAGAAAAGAGTAGGTCATAAAAAGTGGGCGGTGGCCGGGGCGGGCAGTGGGAGAGCGGCAGGCGGGCGGCCGCACGGCCGGCTCGAGGGGATGTGCGGAGAGACTGGTGTTTTCCGCATCCGATCCGAACCGGTAGAACCCCCCCGGCGAAGGCCTGCGGACCGATCCGCGGGCGGCCTCCCCTCCGCGGAGCACCATACGCTGATGACCGCCCCCACCGCCGTCCCCCAGATCCCGCCGTCGCGACCTCGGCGGTGGCCCGCGATCCCACGGCGGCGCGAGCTGCTGTGGAGCCTCCTGATCGCGGCGGTCTGTTTCGTGCCGGGCCAGACGGCCCTGTTCGCGCCGCGCGGGTCGGCGGTCGTCGAATTGACGCTCGTCACGGGACAGCCCGGCGCGGTGGAACTGTTTTTCGACACCGGCGACGGATTCAAGGCGACCCAGGTGAGCCAGCGGCCCTTGCGTGCCGGCGGGCCACAGGTCGTGCGGCTGCCGATCCCCTCCGGAGAGTATCTGCAGCTCCGTCTCGACCCGACGAACACGGCGGATACCGTGGTGATCTCCGACGTGGCGATCCGGGAACGGCCGGATCGCGGCCGAACCGTGATCGACGCGTCGCAGTTCGTGCCGATGCATCAGATCACGGAAGCCCGCGTCGAGAGCGGCCGGTTGGTCGTGACGAGTTCCGGAGACGATCCGTCTCTCGTCTGGCGTCCGGCGCGGCCGATACGGGTGGGCAGCGGCGGTCGGCTCCTGGCCGCGACGCGACTCGTGGCCATGTTCTGCCTCGTAGCTGCGGTAGCGCTGCTCGCTTGCCGGCTGGTGTCGCTCGGCATGGCGCGATGTCCACCGGCTGTCGGGACGGCGGCCTGCATGGCATTCGCGGCCGCCGCACTGGTCGCCCCCCGGCTGCCGTGGCTCGGGGCGCCCCTGCTCGATTTCTACGCCTTCCGGCAGACCCAGACGGCCCTCTCGGCGCAGTGGCTCGCCCGCGAGGGACTCTCCCTGCCCGCATACCCGCTCCCCGTCCTGGGACGGCCGTGGACCGCCCCCTTCGAGTTTCCCACGTTCCAGATCGTCTCGGCTGCGGTGCATCGCCTCGGCGTGCCGCTCGATCTGGCATGCCGCGGCGTCGCCGTCGTCGTGTTCGCCGGCTGTTTCGTGGTCCTCGCCTGGGCGCTGCGGAGGCACGGATGCCCCGACTTCGTGCTCGCAGCGGTGTGGGTGTTCGCCCTCGCGACACCGTTCGCCCTGGTGTGGAGCAAGGCGTCGTTGATCGAATTCACCGCCGTGCTGCTCGGCCTGGGCTACGTGGGCGTCGCATGCGAACTCCACGGCAGGAGGCCCACCGGCCTGCTCGCGGCCGCGGTCGTGACGCTGGGAGTCGCCGCCGCCGTGACCAAAATCACGACCTTCGCGGTCTTTCTGCCGGCGTGCGGCCTGATCGCCGGACATGGCCTGTGGCAGATGAGACGGTGCGGATGCACCGCCGCCGGCCTCGGCGCCGCCGCCCTCGTCTGGGCCGCCGCCCTCGCCGTTCCCGTGGTCGTGGGGCAGGCGTGGGTGGACGCCACGGATGCCGTCAAGGAATCCTGTGAAGCGACCGCCTGGCTCACGTCGGCCGGCCTCGGAGGCTGGAATTTCGGCACCATGGCCCAACGGCTGGATCCGGGAACATGGCTGACGATCGGACGCAGAATCCAACGCCACGTCCTGCCGTTCGTCTGGCCATTCGCATGCTACGGCATCGTCGTGCTGGCCCGGCTCCCCGTTCGCGTCGCGCTGGCGGGGCTCGGCATGGTCGCCGGGGCGATCGCCTCGGGAGCCACCTTCTTCAATCTCTATGTCGTGCACGACTACTATCTGTGCGCCTCCGTGTTTCCGCTCTGGCTCGCCGCGGCGGCCGGGCTCCACGGCGTCGCCGAACGGCTGCCTGCCGCGGGGAAATCGCGGCACCTGATTCTGCCCGCGGTGCTGCTGCTTCTGCTCGTGGTTTCGTTCCGCTCCCGGCTCGTGGCCGGATCCTATGGAGATCTCGGCGGCGACGAATTCGTCGCCTTCGCCACCGCCGTCCGCCAGACGGTTCCCGAGGGGGAGGAGATCGTGATCTTCGGCGACGACTGGGACTCCCGGCTGCCGTATTACACCGAACGCAAGGCGTTGATGGTGAGGTCACCACAGGTTTCCGAGGCCTATGTCGTGGACTACGCGGCGCGACACGGGGTTCGGTATTTCATCGCCTGTGGAGCGGGCGGAGACGTCATGCGCCGGCTGGTTCCGGACACCTCCGTGCGGCTCCGGGCCGGTGGCTTCGAGCTGCACGAACGCGATCTCGCCCGGTGACCGCCGCGCCGCCGGCCCGTCAGGCCGCCCGGACGGTGAGCCACGGATGGGCGGCGCGGATCGCATCCACGACCCGCTGCATGTCGGACTCGGTGACGGACCGGAGCATGGAGCCGCGGTGCACTCGGTAGCCAGCCACGGCCTCCGGCACGGCCGCGCTCCAGAAGCCGTGCTCCACGAACCGGCACCAGAGTTCGTAGTCCTCCCAGCCGACGAACGCGCCCTTCACGTAGCCCCCCGCGTGGGCCCAGGCGCTTTTCCTGACGAGGGCCATCGCGTCGATGTAGTTGCCCCGCCGCAGCCGGGCCGGATCCCATGCGCGGGCCGGTTTCACCTTCGACGACTCCCCGAAATGCCGCAGCGTGGGGTGAGCGGCGGAGGCTGGGGAGTGCCGCAGTTCCTCCACCAGCAGCCGCAGGCAGTCCGGCTCGAGGGTGTTGTCGGCGTCGAGCGGGAACACGAACGGCGCCTCGGTGGCCGCGAAGCCGGCGTTGCGGGTGAGCGCGAGGCCCTGGTTCACGGCCGTCTGCAGAAGCGTGGCCGTCACGAACCGGCCGGCGTGGTCGTGAATCCAGCGCCGGGCCACGGCCTGCGACTCGTCGTTGGAGCAGTCGTCGACGACCACGAGTTCGAGGCTGGAAAACGTCTGACGGGCCACGCTGTCGAGCGTCTCGGTAACGAGACCGGCGTAATTGTGAAGCGGGATCACGACCGCCACCTCGGCGAGCCGTGCGCCGCCATGCCGCTCCACGCAGGTCGTGTCGGGCACGACCGGCAGCCCCGTGCACCCGCGCGAAGAGACGGTGAAGCTCGTCGGCGTGGCCGTCGCGCGGGCGATGCGGTCGAGCAGTCCGCGGACCCGTTCCCGCAGGCCGTCGGGACCGTGCCGGTGCAGGACGTGGTGCAGCGCGGCCCGCCCCATGCTGCGGCGGCGGTCGGGGGCGTCCACCAGGTCGAGCAGCGCATGGTGCCACTCCTCCGCCGTCGCCGCCAGCAGGCCCGTCTCGCCATCGACGATCGCGTCGCGGTAGGGCCGCGTGGGGGACGCGATCGTCGGCGTTTCGACGAGCGCCGCCTCGAAGTACTTGAGCTGGCTCTTGGCTTCGCAGAACACGTTGCCGACCTCGAGCGGTGCGAGGTTGACGTCGAATCGGGCGAGTTCGTCCGGCAGGCGGTCGAGCGGCACGACGCGTCTCCATTCGATGCGGTCCTCCAGGCCGTGGAGCTCGGGGAACTCCCGCACGTCGAGCATCGGCACCCGCCGCCGCGCGTCGTGGAAGAGCACGAGCCGGCACGCGGGCCGCGCCCGGAGCACGGCCGCCACGCCGGGCGCAGCCACCGCGAAGTCCCGCTGGTGCGTCGGCGATCCCGACGCATACCCGATCCGCACCAGCCCGTCCCCCGGCTCGCGCCGCCGCCGGGCAACGGCTTCCCTGCTGGCCCGATAGGTATCCGTACCGAAGCAGTTGGGCACGACGGTCGTGGGCCGTCCGCAGTCGCGCAGCGACACGGCGAGCGGCTCGGTCGGAGCGAGGCATTCGTCGGCCAAGAGCAGCGTGCGGCGGATGGCCGCGTAATGTGCCGCGATGTCGGCCGGACGAAGTCGCTGGGAGCGAATCCCGTCGATGACGGAGACGTCGGCGATCGCCGGATCCATCATGTGGTCGTCCACGTCGAAGACGATGCGTGCCCCGTGCCCCCGCCAGCCCGTCACGGCCTCCTCCAGCGCCGGCCGCCACGTCGCCCGCCAGATCAGCACGGCGGCCGGCCGTCCCGTGGCGATCGCCGCGGTCTCCACGGGGAGGTCTGCGACGTCGAGCACCTGCACCTGCCAGCCGAGGTCTGCCGCGGCGGCGGCGAACCGGACGACCCGATACTCGTGCCCGGGCGTGCCGGGTTCGCCGGAGACGATCAGCAGCAGCGGCGGGGTGCCGCCGTCGGTTCGCCGGGGCGCGAGCGACACCCGCGAGCGGCGGCTCCACGCCCGCTTCAGTCCGCACGCCGCCACGATGCGGCGTTCGAGGGAACGCAGCAGGCGGCGGCTTGGATGATCACGGCGGGGAAACAGTCGCATGCTGGCTCGCGGTCGTGGGAGGCCCTCAGGCAGCCTCGCGGCGGCTGGGCTCTGCGGCGTCGTCGGATGGGGGGCAGGCGAGGTCGTCGCGGCGGGATGACGCGAGCCGATCCCGGATCCAGCGGCCTGTGGCGAGGCACCACTGCGGCAGCCACCTGCGGGCTGCGACGAGTTCCGCCTCGAGTCGGCTCCGCTCGATCGCCATGGCGGAGAGTTCGGTCGCGAGAACCTGCAGGCGGGCGGTCGCCGCGTCGAGTTCGTCCTCCATGCGTCGGCCGGCGGCCGCGTTCGCGGCCAGTTCGTGCTCCAGCCGCCGGCCGAGGCTCCGGGCGGCGTCGAGATCGGCCTCCAGCCGTCGGCCGCGGTCGGTCGCCGCGGCGAGGTCATGCGTGAGCCCCTGGAAACCGGCACGGGCCTCGGTCAGTTCGGCCTCGAGCCGCTGGCAGTGGCTCGACGCCGCAGCCAGCTCATGCTCGAGCCGGCAGGCCGTCGCCCGGGTGTCACTCAACTCCAGATCGACCGCCCGGCTGCGCTCCGCCGCCGTTCGGGCCTCGGCCTCGAGTCGGGCCGTGTGGTCGGCGGCGGCGGACCGCTCGTGATCGAGGACCTGCAGCTGGGTGGTGGCCGCGGCAAGTTCCGCCCGCAGGCGATCGACTTCCGTGGTGGCCGCGGCACGTTCCGCCCGCAGGCGATCGATTTCCGTGGTGGCCGCGGCACGTTCCGCGTGGAGGCGATTCACCTCCGACGTGGCCTCCTCCTCCCTGGCACGCCCGTCCTTGGCGGCCGCCTCGGCCCGGCTCGCGCGGGCCCATTCGTGGATCAGCAGCGTATGGGCGAGGCTGCCGGTAGGGGTTCCGCGCCGGGGCGGTCGGAACCGTCTCGTCTCGGAGAGCCGCCTCAATTCGCGGTACACCTCGTACGCGTCCGGTGCCAGCGTCATCGTGATCGCACTGCCGCGAGGATTGCCATCTTTGCCGAACAGGTCCGCGCGAAACACCGCCTCGGGATCGGCCAGCGGCACACGCAGCCGCTCGCGGATGCGGCCGCAGGTCGCCCCGGCGTCTGCAATCAGGTCGTCGATGTCCACCACCACGCAGCGGGCGGGGTGGAGTGCTGCAAAGGCGACGATGAGCTCGTTGTAGGCGTGCCAGATCGACAGTGCCCGCAGCGGTTCGTGGACGAATTGCCAGTCTCCGCGACGGAAGAGCGAGTCGGCGACGTCGGCCGGATTGCGGAATACGAACACGAACCCCGCGTCCGGCAGCCGATCCGCCCAGAAGTCGAGAAACAGCGTGGTCCGCGGATCCTTCCAGCCCCAGGGGCGTCCGGCCGCTGACCGCTCCGCCACCAAGCCGTCGGCCCTGGCGACGAGATCGGGAGGGAGCGTGGCAACGGCCCGCGCTGAAAATCCATCCGGATCGTCTCCGATCCCGCGCAGGGCCCGGCGGTGAAATTCGAGAAAGCCGAGGTCCTCACAGTGCCCGAGGGGGTTGCCCCGATGCGGGCCGAGCAGTCGGTCGCCCAGATTGAGGCCGGCCGACGCCAAGACCGCTGCGGCCAGCGACGTGCCGGAGCGGTGCATGCCGGCGAGAATCAAGGCCCTGCCACGCGGAACGCCCGGTGCGTGGGCCGGCTCCGGATTGCCGCCGCAAGCGCCGGCCGGTCCGGTGGCGTGGTGATCGAAATCCATGAGAGTGCCCGAAAGACGAGAGTGCCCGAAAGACGAGAGTGCCCGAAAGACGAGAGTGCCCGAAAGACGAGAGTGCCCGAAAGACGAGAGTGCCCGAAAGACGAGGCCCGAAATGCGGCCGGAGATCGTACTGTCACGGGTTTCGCGGCGGCAGAGGAAAACCGGCGGAATCGTGGCGACGACACGCCTTGTTCGCCCCCCTGGCTTGCCCAGCTTGCGGCGGCGAGCCCGGTATCGCCGAGCCGTCATACTCGGGGGCCGAGAAAATTGAAGTCGAACATGAACGAACGCGAAGCATTGCGGCCGATGCGGGACGGACCGGCGCCGGAAGGCGTGGGCGGTCGCCTGGTGCGGGGACTGCGCCGGCTGCTGCGACGACTGCGGCGGCGACGACGGCAGCGGGCGGCCTATCGCAGGTGGATCGCCGCGCGCGACCGCGGGGTCGAGGAGGCTGTCGAACCGGAGGGCAGGGGCGCGGACACCACCTTCTCGGTGCTGGTGCCCTGGACGGAGGGGCGCTGGGAGGACTGGATCCGTTCGCTGACCTCGGTCAGACGGCAGCGGCATCCCCATTGGGAGCTGTGCATCGCAGCCGATGCCCGCACGTTGGAACGTCTCGGCCGCGACCGACGCTGGCCGGCGGATGGCGACGGCCGCTGCAGGCTGATTACCGTGCCGCACGGTTCGGACCCGGCGGCGGCGGCGAACAGCGCCTTGGAGACGTGTTCCGGACGCTTCGTCATCCACCTGCCGGCGACCGGCCGGCTGGCTCCGCGGGCGCTCTCCTCCTTCGCGGCTGCCGTGCGCGAGCGACCGGACGTTCGCATGCTCTATGCCGATGAAGACCGCATCGATTGGCGAGGCCGACGGCGCGACCCGTCGTTCAAGTGCGAATTCAACCACACGCTGCTGCTCACGCACGACTGCCTTTCGCACCCGCTCGCGTGTGCCCGTGACCTGGCGGTCGCGATCGGTGGCTGGCGCGCCGAAACCGGCGCGGCCATGCACCACGACTTCGCCCTGCGGTGCGTCGAACAGGTCGAGCGTCGTCAGATCGTGCACGTGCCGGAGGTGCTTCATCATCGCCGGGCCGATTTCGCGACCATGGCCGAGGCTGCGGCAGCGGGACCGGCGGGCCGCGCGGCGGTGGCCGGCCACCTCGCCCGACTCGGCATCGCCGGCTCGGTGGAATCGGCCCCCGAGGCGGGCGATCGACTGCGGGTGAGGTTCGTGCTGCCGTCGCCGCCGCCGCTCGTATCGATCGCGATCTGCACCCGCGACAATGCCCCGATGCTCGGCAGGTGCCTCGCGACACTCCGCGACCGCACCAGCTACCCCGCCTACGAGATCATCATCGTCGACAACGGCTCCAGGGACGCCGCGACCCTCGACCTGCTCGCATCGCTGATGCGGCCGCCCGGCGTGGTGGTCGTGCGGGCCGACGGGCCGTTCAACTTTTCGAGACTCAACAACATGGCCGTCGCCCGGGCCCGGGGCGACGTCGTCTGTCTGCTCAACGACGACACGGAGGTGCTGACGCCCGGATGGCTCGATGAAATGGTGGGGTTCGCCCTGATGGAAGGAATCGGAGCGGTCGGGGCTCGACTCTGGTACCCCGACGCGACCCTGCAGCACGGCGGCGTGGTGCTCGACCCCGAGGTCGTCGCCACGCATGCCTTCGCCCGCTACCCTCGGGGCGACACCGGATACGCCCGCTGGGCGGTCATCCAGCGGGAGGTGTCGGCGGTCACGGCCGCATGCCTCGTCGTGCGGCGGGACAGGTATGACGCCATCGGCGGCCTGGACGAGCGGTTCGCGGTCGCCTTCAACGACGTCGATCTCTGCCTGCGGCTGCGCGAGCGGGGCTGGCGGACGGTCTGGACGCCGTATGCCGAACTGATCCACCACGAGTCCGTCTCGCGGGGTCGTGACGACCGTCCCGAGAAACGCGAGCGATTCGAGCGGGAACTGGCCCTCATGCGCGACCGCTGGTCGGGCAGGCTGGCGGCCGATCCGTGCTACGGGCCGCATTTCTCGAGTCGCTGGGCCGACTGTTCCCTCGCCCCGCGGTGAGTGTGCCGCTCACGCCCGGGGGGCGGAGCCGGTCGCGAGGGCCCCCGCGAGCCTGGCGAGCGTGTGGGCGAAGTTGCACCGCAGGTCGATGGCCCCGGTGCGGCGCCCGGGCATGAGCAGCCCGACGGCGATGCCGCCCCAGAGTTGGTCGCGGACATCGGGCCGCTCGTACAGTGCGCCCGGCACGAAATCGACGTCGAGGGCGTGCGCGTGGGGGCTGTCATGCCACGGCGCCGAGAGAATGCCCTCCCGCACGGCCGGGTTCGCGCTGTCGTGCATGACGATGACACACGGCGTTGAACGGGGAACGTAGCGCAGGCAGCACGTGATGTCGTGACGCACGCCGGCCGTCTCGTGGCTGCCGTCGACGAGGACGAAATTGAGCTCCAGCGGGCCGCGCGCGATCGTCTCGATGATCGGCGGCAGCGTGACGGCGGTGTCGCCGGTGATGAACTCGACGGTCGGGAACGAGGGCGCCATGCGATGCTGGAGCGGGTCGATGTCGAACGTGTAGGTTTTCTTGCTGAAATGGGAGATGGGCCGCAGGCTGCCGCCGCGGAACGTGCCGATTTCGAGGCTGAGCGTCGGACGAATCGTGCTGAGCAGATAGAGCAGGGCGGTCCGCTCCCCGCCCTGCATGTGCCAGTCGGTGTCCCAGGCGGAACCGAAGATCGTGGTGTCGAACGTGCTTGACATGTGTCTGCCCTTGCCTGACGCGGGAGCTGATGTCGATATCATGCCGGCGCCGGCGTGAATCAGGCCGCCCGGCGACCGTCCGGCTGAACGAGCGAGGCTTGCCACCAGGCGACCGTGCGACGGATGCCCTCGCGGAAGTCGATCCGCGGCCGCCACGCGAGCCTGCTCGCGGCGGCCGAGATGTCGAGCACGCTCACGTCGGTGTCGGTACGCCGGGCCGGCACATGGAGTCGCTCGATGGCGTGTCCGAGTTCACGCTCGAGGGCATCGAGGACATCGACGACGGTGCGGCCACGGCCGCTGCCCACGTTGAAGACGCCGGTCGCCGGGAGGGCCCGCTTCGCGGCGGCCTCGAGGGCATCGACGACGTCGTCGATGAAGACGTAGTCCCGCACCGCCGTGCCGTCGCCCACCACCTGGACGGGCTGGCACTGCGAGACGCGGTTGAGCACGGCCGGAATGAGGCCCTGACCCTTGCGGAACACCTGCTCGGGGCCGAACGCGTTCGCGATCCGCAGGATGACCGTCTCGAGATCATCGACGGTGGCGTGCATCCGCAGATAGTTCTCGATCGTGAGTTTGGTCAGGCCGTGTGAACAAATCGGGTTCGTCGCCGCCTGTTCGGGCGTCGGGGTCGCGACCCCGGGGCCGTAGACGGTGCCTCCCGACGACGCGAAGACGTACCGGCGGACGCCCGCATCGACCGCGGCCTGCATGAATGCCACGTGGGGCAGCACGTTTTCCTGGATGTCGAAGGTGGCGTGCCGATTCTGGGATGCGGGACTCGACGTGCTCACGAGCTGAACCACCACGTCGAGTCCGTCGAGCGCCGCGGCCATGCCGATCGGGTCACGAAAATCGGCCTCCACGAAGTCCACCGTCGCCGGCCAGGCTCCGCGGATCTGTTCGTCGAAATGCCGCGACACCGCCCGGACGGCATCACCGCGCGAGGCGAGCCGCCGCAGCAGATGTCGGCCCATGAATCCGTTCGCTCCGAAGATGCCGATCACGAAACCGCTCCGATCATGAACGTGTGTCTGAACGAAAAGGCAGGGAAGTGGTCGGACATCAGGCCGCGGAGCGGGTCGCTGGTCGGCGGGCGTCGAGGCACGACCGGTACAAGGCCGCGTAGCGATCGACCATCGCGTCGAGCGTGTACCGGTGATCAAACCGCCTGCGGGCCGCCTGGCCCATGGCCTGGCGGGTCGCGACGCCGGCGAGCGAGTCGATCGCGGCGGCGATGGCGGCTGCATCGGGCCTGCCGTCGACGAGGGGCACCAGCACGCCGGCCGATTCCGACGCCGGTCCGACGAGCGCGGGAATCTCTCCGACGGGCGTCGCGATGACCGGCTTGCCCAGCGCCATCGCCTCCAGCAGCACCAGCGGCAGTGACTCGCCGACGAAATAGCTCGGCAGCAGAATCACGTCGGCCAGGGAGAGATAGTCCTGCAGATTGGAGACGTGATCGACCTGGATCACGCCCACTGGCCGGTTGCGCCGCACGGCGTCGGCGGCGGGCCCTTCACCGATCAGCAGCAGTTCGACGTCGCGACCGGCGGTTCGAAGCCGCGACACGGCGTCGACGGCCTCCGCCCAGCCCTTTTCGGCGATGGCCCGACTCGCAAGACAGACGACCAGGGCGGACGCGGAGAGCCCGACCTCACTGCGGCAGAGCGGGCCGCGGCCGGCGTCACGTGGACGGTCTTCGATTTCCACGCCGTTGTCGATCCGCACGGTGGCGGCGGGCCTTCCGTGGGCGGAGAAGAGCCGGAGGTTTTTGGCCGCCGTATGCACCCACACGTCCGCCCTCTGGAGCATGGCGGCCGCCTTGCGGCTGAACGTGTGATCGACGTGCGGTTGATCGAGCAGCGTCTCGTGACACCCGTGCATGGTGATCACCCACGGCAACCGGGGGAAGCGATCGGCCGCCGCCAGGACGCAGTCGTCCGCCCACCAGATCGCGGAGTGGACGAGATCGAACCCACACCGAGCCACGACCGCCGACACGTCGGCATGCGGGCTGGAGAACACCGACACGTGCGGGCTGATCTTGGCCACCACATGCGGATGGTCGGGGAACTTTCCGGCATTGAAGATCGCGGCCCGGCCGCCACGTTTGGCCCAGGCGTTGGCCAGCCGGATGATGAACATCTGGCCGCCCCCCGGAGAGAGATCACTGGTCACGAAGAGCACCGCCGGGTGCGTTGTCGGTGCCTCGGCGGGGCGGCGCTGAGCCGAGGCACGACGGCGGCCGAAGCGGCCCGCTTCCGCGGCGTTGAACGCGGCGATCGCGGCGGCGGCCGAATCCGTCACACGGTATGTCCGGGCGACGAACTGCCGCACGATGTCGAACTCGGCGAAGTAGCGTGGCGTTCCCTCGGTGCCGCTCGTCACCGTTCCGTCATGTCGCCGATGCAGGTTGAGAGGCTCCGCGCAATAGCTCACGAACCCGCCGCGCATCGCCCGGAGGTAGAACAGCCAGTCGCCGCACAGCCGCATGCCCGAGAGTTGGGCGGCGAATTCCGGTTCCGGCGTGAAGGTGCGAAAGACGACGCTGCTCGCGTTGGGAATGCAGTTGGCGATTCCGAGTCCGGCGCTCGCCTCCTCGTGGTCGCTGGCGACGTAGTCGTGCGCCCAGCGGCCGGGGCAGATGCGGTCGAGGTAGAGCGACTCGTAGTCCCCGAGCACGGCACCACCGGCATCGATCGGCGTCGATTTCGCATAGGCGAGAAAAACATTCCGGTCGTCCATGCGGGCGACGAGTTTCGCAAGCAGGGTCGCGGCGCAGGAATCATCCGCCTCGGCGATCCAGGTGAGGGTGCCATGGGCCAGCGAAATGCCCTTCATCCACTGGGCGAAGGGCGATCCGCTGTTGGTCGTGTTGGCGACGACCCGGGTGCCGGCACGTGAGGCGGCCCACGACTCGAGCAGGCGCACGGAGTCGTCCGTGGAGTGATCGTCCAGCAGGACGACCTCGAAATCCTGGTAGGTCTGCCGCCGCAGCGTGGCGAGTCGCTCGGGCAGGAATCGCTCGTAGTTGTAGTTCGGAACCACGACCGTCACGTGCGGCCGCAGGCCGGCGGCCGTCCGGATGCAGTGCAGGAGCGAAGGGCCCGCAGTGGCGACGGTGTGCCGGTCGAGCACGGTCGCGCGGAGGGCCGCGCCGTCGCGACCGATGGACGCCTGGTCGTCGAGGTAGTCGAGAACGGCATCGGCCATCGCGGCGACGTCGCCGAACGGCACCACCCGCCCCCCGCCGTCGGCCAGGAGTTCAGGGGTGCCGCCCGCGTCGGCAAAGCACACGACCGGGTTGTGGGCGACGCCGGCGTAGAGGCAGACGAGGGGAAACGGATCCTCTTCCGAGGGCAGAAGAAACAGGTCCGACGCCCGCAGGAAACGCTGGATGTCGGGTTCGTATCCCGTGAAGGTCACCCTGTCGGCGATCCGCAGTTTGCGGGCGAGGGCCTCGCATTCGGCCGTGTCGGGACCATGCCCCACCCAGATGAAGCGGACCCGGCGGCGGGTGCGGGCGAGCACACGGGCCGCCACTTCGACGAACGTGCGCGGCGACTTGCGCCAATGGGCCACGCCACAGGCCGTCACGAGGAACTCGTCCGGATCGACGTCGATCGCCCGCTTGGCGTTCCGCTTGTCGGCGGGCTCCCCCTCGGCGCCGGCGTCGTCGTCCTCGATGAACCCGTGCACGATCTGCAGGCGGTGTTCGTCGCAGCCGTGCTCATCGCGGAGCGTCGCGGCGACGGCCGCGCTGCCGGCGACGATCACGGCAGCCCGTGCCCGGATCAGCGCCATGGTGTCGGCATGTGCCTGCAGGAGTTTGCTGAGTTCGTGGATGTAGGCGACGACGGGAGTGGGTCTGGTCCAGTGCCGCAGAAAGCCGCCGCTCGCGACGGAGTTGACGAGGATCGCCCGTGGTTCCTCACCGAGGAAATCCATCAGGCGCTCGTCCACCTGGTCGGGAGCACAGGCCGACATGTCGAAGACGGGGGCGATCGCGGCGTACGCCCCGATCAGGCCACCCCCCTGCATCACGACGAATTTCACGTCATACCGCGTGGCCGCCAGCAGCCAGCGGCCCACGATCCGGGCGACCTGCTGCGCACCGCCGACGTTGGCGTCGTGGGCCACGATCAGGATCGTGCCCCGATCCCGCGAGACGGCGTCGGCGCGCGGTTCGGCGGGCGTCGTCGGACGGTACTTCGGCCGGTCTGCGGACGAGAAGAGTCGCCGCACCGAGCCCCGCACCGATGCGGGCAGCCGCGATCGGACGCGTCGTTCCAATCGTCGGCCCGTGTCCCGCAGACGCTCGATCAATCGCCTGGATGTATGACGAATCCGCATTGTCGGCCGCCCGAGTGCCGGTCCCGCGCGGCCGGCACGCTGCCGAAGCCGTCGGTGTGAAGCGGCGGGAAAGTAGCCGGAGGCGGAAACACCGGCAAGGTCAGAGCATGCGGGAAATACGGGGGCGGAGAGGCCGCCGGCAGCCTTCCGGGTCGTGTCGGCACGGGCTGTGCCGCAGGGCATGGCCGGAGCCGCGTTGGGGCGTGCCAGGCCGAGTCTGCGGCCGCTGGTGGGGCCGCGAACGACAATGCACACTGAGGGGCATGCCCAGCACCTACGACTACGACGTGCTCGTCATCGGCGCCGGCCACGCCGGCGTGGAGGCGGCCTGTGCCGCCGCCCGGCTCGGGGCCCGCACGGCGCTGCTCACGACCAATTGCGACACCGTCGGCCAGATGAGCTGCAATCCCGCCATCGGCGGCGTGGGCAAGGCGCAGCTCGTCCGCGAGGTCGATGCCCTCGGGGGCGTGATGGCCCGGGCGATCGACGCGACGGGCATCCAGTTCCGCGTGCTGAACCGCTCCAAGGGGCCGGCGATGCACGGCCCGCGGGCCCAGGCCGACAAGAAGCTCTACCAGATGGAGGTGAAGCGGATCGTCGAGGAGACGCGGAACCTCGACCTGCGGCAGGAGACGGTCGAAGACATCGTCGTCGAGCCGGCGGCGGCTTCGTCCGGGCACGGCAGTCGGCCGCGGGTCGTCGGCGTGCGGGTGCGGGGGGATGCCGAGTATCGCGCCGCGGCCGTCGTGCTCACGACCGGCACGTTCCTCCAGGCGGTGATGCACACCGGCGAGGCCCGCACGAGCGGCGGCCGGGCCGGGGAGGGCACGACGTCGGGCGTGAGCCGCGCGCTCCAGGCGCTCGGCCTGCGGCTCGCACGGTTCAAGACGGGCACGCCCTGCCGGCTCGCCGCCACGAGCATCGATTTCACGCAACTCGACGTGCAGCCCGGCGATGCCGACCCGCAGCCGTTCTCGTTCCTCACGGACCGGATCGAGCAGGAGCAGATGGTCTGCTGGATCACGCGGACGACGCCCGAGATCCACGACCTGATCCGGGCGAACCTCCATCGGGCTCCGATGTTCACCGGCCAGATCGGCTCCCGCGGCCCGCGCTACTGCCCGAGCATCGAGGACAAGGTGGTGCGGTTCGCCGACAAGGAGAGCCACCAGCTGTTCCTGGAGCCCGAGGGTCGCCACACCCACGAGATCTACGTCAACGGCATCTCCACGAGCCTGCCGCGGGACGTGCAGGATGCGATGATCCGGCTCGTGCCCGGGCTGGAGCGGGCGGTGATCATGCGGTACGGCTATGCCGTCGAATACGACTACTGTCCTCCGGATCAACTCGGCGCCACGCTGGAATGCAAGACCGCCCGCGGCCTCTTTCTCGCCGGCCAGATCAACGGCACGACCGGCTACGAGGAGGCGGCCGCGCAGGGCATCGTGGCCGGTGCGAATGCCGCGCTCGCGGCGGCCGGCCGTGAGCCGCTCGTGCTCGGCCGCGAGGACTCCTACGTCGGCGTCCTCGTCGACGACCTGGTCACGCGGGGAGTGGACGAGCCGTATCGCATGTTCACCAGCCGGGCCGAGCACCGGCTCGCGCTGCGGCACGACAACGCCGACCGCCGGCTCACGCCGCTCGCCGACCGGCTCGGCCTGGCGGAGCCGCACCGGGCCGCCCGGCTCGCCGCGAAGCAGGCCGAGATCGAGGCCACGCTCGGCCTGCTCGCCGCTCGGCGGCTCGACGGCACGTCGCTCGCCGACCTGCTCAAGCGGCCCGAGTTCGGCTGGCGGGAGTGCGTCGCGGCGGTGCCCAAACTGGCGACGGTGTCGCGGGACGCGGCCACGCAGATCGAGAACGACATCCGCTACGCGGGCTACCTCGCGCTCGAGCGGGAGCGGATCGAGCGGCAGCGGCGGCTCGGCGAGCGGTCGATCCCCGACGGCTTCGACTTCGCCGCGGTGCGGCACCTGCGGGCCGAGGCCCGCGAGCAACTCGCCCGCATCCGCCCCCGCACGCTCGCCCAGGCCGGCCGGGTGAGCGGCATCACCCCCGCCGACCTCGCCCTCGTCCTCGTCCACCTCGAGGGCCGCAAAGCGTAGGCACCCACACGAGCACGGCGACATAGCCAACCACCCAACGAGGTTCGGGGCTGCCCACGCCCCGAGAGCCGGCGTATGCCGACCAGCGCAGCCAGGATGGCGAAGCGCAGGCGGCATCGAGCGAGCGCAGGGCAGGATGCCCGCAGCGAGCGTCCGGCTCCCGGGGCGTGGGCAGCCCCGAACCGGCCCCGACCCACAGGCGCCAGCACCACGCGAAGAACCCATGCGAATCGTTCACATCACGGCCGGGGCGGGGGGACGCATCTGCGGCTCGTGCCTCCACGACAACACGCTCGTGCGGGCGCTCGTGGCCCGCGGCGTCGACGCGATCCTCGTGCCGGCCTACGTGCCCACCACGACCGACGAGGAGAACGTGGCCGAGTCGCGGATCGTGATGGGGGGCGTGAACGTGTGGCTGCAGGAGCACGTGCCGCTGTTTCGCCACACCCCGCGGTTCGTCGATCGGCTGCTCGACGCGCCGCCGCTGCTCCGCTGGCTGTCGTCCCGCACCGGCTCCACGCGGCCGGCGGACCTCGGGCCGCTCACGGCCTCGACGCTGCGGGGCGAGGCGGGGCGGCAGCGGAAAGAGGTGGAGAGGCTCGCGGACTGGCTGGCGGCCGACGTGCGGCCCGACGTGGTGCATCTCTCCAACGCGCTGCTCATCGGGCTCGCGCGGCGGATTCGGGCGGCCACCGGCGCGCGGATCGTGTGCAGCCTCTCGGGCGAAGACATCTTCATCGACGCGATGCCCGCGCCGCATCGTTCCGAGATCTGGGGGCTCGTGCGGGAGCGGGCTGCCGACATCGACGCGTTCGTGGCCCTCAATCACTTCTTCGCCGGCTTCATGGCGGAGCGGCTCGCGGTGCCGGCGAACCGGATCGAGGTGATTCCGCATGGTGTCGATCTCGCCGGATTTCCGGGGGTGGATCCGGACCTCGCGGCCCGGCGCCGGTCACGCGGCGGGCGGCTCGTCGTGGGCACGCTGGCCCGCGCATGTCGCGAGAAGGGGCTCGATCAGCTCATCCGGGCCCTGCCGCTGCTGGCGCCTCGCGACGTCGAGATCGTGGCGGCGGGCGCCACGGTCGATGCGGAGCGGGACTACGTCGCCTCGTGCCTGGCGCTGGCCGGCGACCTCGGCGTGGCCGATCGCTTCCGCTGGCTCGGCCAGGTCGATCGCCCCGGGAAGCTCGCACTGCTCGACGCGATCGATGTATTCGCGATGCCGACGGTGCACCCCGAGGCGAAGGGGCTGCCCGTCATCGAGGCCATGGCCGCCGGGCTGCCGATCGTCGCCCCACGGCACGGCACGTTCGGCGAATTGCTCGATGGCGAGCGGGCCGGAGCGTTGCACGCCCCCGGGGATCCCGCCGATCTCGCGCGGGCGATCGCCTCCATCCTCGACGATGAAGGCCGAGCCATTCGCCTGGGCTGTCACGGACGTACACTCGTCGGCGAGCGGCATACGGCCGACCGCATGGCGGCCGCCCACGACACGCTCTATCGGTCGCTCGCTCGGCCGCGGCCCTGACCACATCCCGAAGATGAAAACCAGCAAGACGAAGAAGACGACCGCAAAGGCCGCCGCCACCACCGGCACGCTCAGGATCGGCGATCAGTGGAACGCGATCACGATCATCGCCCATTCGCAGACGCATCCGCTCAAGGCGATCTGCGAGCTGGCCGAGAACGCGATCGACGCCGGCGCGGGGAGCGTGCGGATCATCCGCCGCCGCGCCCACGGCAAGCTGTTTCTGGAGGTGGCCGACGACGGCCGTGGTGTCGCCCCGGACGAGTCCGGCGCGCCCGACTTCGAGCGGATCGCCACCCATCTCTGCGACTCGATGAAGCGGCATCTCGGCACCGCGCAGCGGCAGGGGGTGCATGGCGAGTTCGGGATCGGGCTGTTGAGCTTCTGGAGCCTGGGCGAGGAGTTGCGGATGGCATCGGGGAGCGGTGCCGGCCCGATTCGTGAACTGCACCTCGTGCGCGGGAAGCGACAGTACGAGATTCGGCCCGTGCGGGGGCGGCTGGCCGTCCGCGGCACGCGGGTGTCGGTCGGTCCGCTCTTGGAGACGACGAAGAATCTCGTCACGGGCGAGAAGATCGCCCGGTATCTATCGGCCGAGCTCCGCGACCGGATTCGCAACACCGGCGTGAAGATCGACGTGGTCGATGCCGTGGCCCGACGGGAGGTCCGCGTCGTGCCCCGGGAGTTCGACGGCGAGCGGCTGGAGATTCCCCGCCGTTATCCGACGCCGCACGGCGAAGTGGGTGTCGAGATCTACCTGCGGGGTGACGACGCGACCGGGCCCGGGGGCATCGCCGTCTGCAAGGACGGCACCCGGGTGCTCGCCGACATCACCGAGCTGCTCGCGTTTCAGCTGGCTCCCTGGACCGATCGTCGGCTGGAGGGACTCGTCGATTTCGAGGCCCTCGCCCTCGCCCCCGGCACCCGCTCCGGCATCGTGCCCGACGCGGCTCTGGACGCGCTGGTGGCCGTCGCCCCGGCGATCGCGGCCGACATCGCGGCCTGTGTTTCCAGCCGCGAGCAGGCGGAGGCCGAGCGGGCCAGCCGCCAGTTGCTCAAGCAGGTCCACAAGGCCTTCGCCTCGGCGCTCGCTGAACTTCCGGCCGAAGAGTACCTGTTCTTCGACATTCCGAAGACGGAGCCGGCGCTCCAGGATCGGTCGGGCTCGGGCTCGGGCACGGGTGCGAGCGGCGAGCCGCGGTCGCGGCAACCGAAGCCGGGAAGTGCCGGAACGGACGCCGCGCCGACGCTGTTCGCCGCGGATCCCGGGCCGCTCGCGGCCGTGCTGATCAGCCCGCGGCGTCCGCGCCGGCCGCCGGGCGGATCATGTCTCTTCACGGCCACGCCCTGCGACGCCGACGGTACGCCGATCCCGAATGGCGTGGCGATCGCCTGGCAGATCATCTCGGGCTCGGCCGCGATCGCGACCGACGGCAACTCCTGCCGGGTGGCTTCGTCGGATCTCGGCATCGTCACCGTCGAGGCGACGGCCCGCCAGGCCGGCATCGAGGTGAGCGACCGCGTCGAACTCAAGTTCATGATCGACGCCGATGCCGACGGGGCCGGCGGCCGGGGCCTGCCGGGCTACCGGCTGGAACCGGAACACGGGCAGCCGTGGCGGAGCCGCTATGACGGCACCGCCAACGAGATCGTGATCAACTCGGCCCACCGGGATTTCCTGGCCAGCCGCGTATCGGCGGCGAAGCATCGCCGCTACGTCGGCAAGCTCTATGCCAAGGAAGTGGTGCTCACGAACTTCCCGCACGAGTCGCCGGCCCAGGTGATGGAACGGCTGATCGAGGTCACGCTCCGCACCGAAGACGCGCTGTGACGCATCGAGCCGAAGCCAGTTGAGGTAAACCGCCGGTCGGGCGACCCACGACCGGCTCCCCGTCTCCTGCTGACAATACGGCCGCGAGGGGCTGCCCGTGCCCCGAGAGCCTGCGTTTGCCGCAGTGGCACGCCCGAGGAAGCCGGGATCGGCGGAAGCTCGAGGAGCCTTGGACCGAGTCCGCGAGGTCCACCGCGACGAGACTTCTGCCGTCCCGGCGGTACCTCAGCGAGCGTCCGGCGATGGGGCATGGGCAGCCCCTCACGTTCGCCGCGTGAGGTCGACCCGCGGGGTGTGCGGATTGCGGCCTCGCGACTCGTCAGGCCTGGGACCCGGGCGTGTCATGGCCGTCGGCGATCTCGGTGCCGTCCTTCTTTTCCGGGAACATCAGCGAGGCGGCGACACTCGTGCCGATGAGGGCGACGATCACCGCGAGCGAGAGCGCCGGGTGCACGAGGTGCCCCTTGGCGTGGGCGTCCCAGCCGCCCCGTTCGGCGAGCCACTCGGTGTGCCGCGCCGCCTCGGCGATCATCTTGAAGCCCACGAACACGAGCACCGCCGACAGGCCGTAGTTCAGGAACCGGAACAGGTCCATCACGCCGGCGAGCAGGAAGTAGAGGGCCCGCAGGCCGAGGATCGCGAACACGTTCGACGTGAAGGCGATGAACCGCATGTAGGGGGTGCCCTTTTCGACCACGCCGAGGATCGCCGGCACGCTGTCCACGGCGAAGAGCACGTCGGTGCTCTCGACGACGAGGAGCACGAGAAACAGCGGGGTGGCCAGGAGTTTTCCGTTCTCGCGGACGAAGAATTTGTCGCCCTCGGAGTGGCTCGACATCGGGATGATCTTCTTGAACAGCCGGATGAGCGCATTGTCGCCCGGCTCGTGGTCCTCGTCGCCGAAGGCGAGCTTGATCCCCGTGTAGACGAGGAAGGCGCCGAAGAACCACATGATCCACTTGTAGCGTTCGACGAGTTCGGCTCCGAGCAGCACGAACGTGAGCCGCATGAGCACGGCCCCCAGGATGCCCCAGAAAAGGACGCGGTACTGGTACTTCAGCGGCACGCCGAAGTAGGCGAACACGACGGCGAACACGAACACGTTGTCCATCGACAGCGACCACTCGACGAGATACCCCGTGAGGAACTCGAGCGCCGCCTTGCCCCCCAGCCACCACCAGACGAGACCGTTGAACGAAAAGGCGAGGGCCGACCAGAAGCAGGTCCAGAAGGCGCTTTCGCGGAGCGACGGCTCGTGAGAGTGCTTGTGGAAGACGGTGAGGTCGAGCACGAGCAGCACCGTCACCATGGCCCCGAAGGCCAGCCAGTGCCAGTTCTCGATCGTCCCGGCGGGTGCGACGGCGTCGGCGAGCAGCATCACGGGGAAGGTCCGCGAAGGGAGGGATTCGGAGCGGCGGTCGCCCCGCGTCGCCGGAATGGTAGCAGACACCCGCGCCGCGTGGGATCTGCGTCGGGCTCGAGCCGCTGGAGGTCAAACGACACAAGCCGGCTTCGGGGCGGTACGAGTTCGCTCGCTGGCGGCCGCACGCCACGCTCGCGATCCTCGCACCGACCCCTTCGCCTCCCGGCTTGCCTCTAGCCGAGCTGCGAGACGAAGCTGGCGGTCATGGCGGCGAAGACCGGGCCGATGCGGTCCCACTCGCGGTCTTCCGCCTGGCAGAACAGCACGTAGACGGCCGTGGGCGTTTCCAGCGTCCGCACCTGGGCGGTGTTGGTGAGGTCGAGGCAGTAGAAGTTCATGTCGAAGCCGACGAGCCTTCGGCCGGCGACCACATCCTCGGCGGCCTCGCAGTCGAGATCGCGATACTCCTCCTGCATCTGGGCGAGCACGGCCCGGGAGAGTTCGCCCGCGTCACCCCCCGGGGCATGGCCGCTGAGCGACCAGAAGCCCCCTTCGGGCGACTGTACGGTGACCGCGGCGTGGCGGCCGGCGGAGTCGCCGGCATCGACCGACCAGTTCTCGGGGTAGTCGAAGGCGAGGCCAAAGCGTTCGAAGTGCACGGCGTGATCTCCGGGAACGGACGCCGGATTGTAGCCGCTTCGTCGGCGCAGGAGCGGTCTGGACCGTGTCGCCGCCGGTGGCTATCGTCCCCCCCCTCGCCGACGGTCGGCCGGTCGCCGATCGCCGACCGGACGCTCGTTTCGTCAGCCGTCGTCCTTCCTTCGGATTCGCACCGCATGGCACAGTCGCTCGGCACGGTCGCCGCCGTGGGCCGTCCCAGGTCCGCCGGTCTCCTCGACTACGCGTTGCCCGCGGCCATCCTGCTGGCGGTGCTCGTCGTGCTCGCGCCGGTGCCGGCGGCGATCGTCGATTTCCTGCTCGCGGTCAATCTCACGGTGTCGGTGCTCGCGCTGTTGGGCGCGCTGGCCGCCCGCACGCCGCTCGAAATGAGCGTGTTTCCCACCTTCCTGCTCGGCGCCACGCTCGTGCGGCTCGTGCTCAACATCGCGACCACGCGGCTCATCCTGTCGCGGGCCGCGCTCGACGGCGCCGCCGCCGCCGGCCAGGTGGTGGAGGCGTTCGGCGGCTTCGTCGCGGCCAACAACCTCGTCGTCGGTGCCGTGGTGTTCGCGATCATCGCGATCGTGCAGTTCGTGGTGATCACCGCCGGATCGTCCCGCACGAGCGAGGTTGCGGCCCGGTTCGCGCTCGACGGCCTGCCGGGCAGGCAGATGGCGATCGACACGGAGGTCCAGGCCGGCACGCTCACCCGCGAACAGGCCCGCGAGGCGCGACTCGACCTGCAGCGTCAGGCGGACTTTTTCTCGAGCATGGACGGTGCGAGCCGGTTCGTCCGCGGCGAGGCCGTGGCGAGCGTGATCATCACGCTCATCAACATCGTCGGCGGGCTCGCGCTCGGCGTGATCGAGCACGGCATGGCCATCGAGCGGGCCCTCGACGTCTACGCGAGGCTGACGATCGGTGACGGCCTGTCGAGTGCGATCCCGTCGCTCTTCGTGTCGGTGGCGACGGGACTGTTGATCTCACGGTCGAGCCACGCCGTCGATCTGTCGCAGGAACTGGGCCGCCAGTTCACGGCCCAGCCCCACGTGCTGGCGATCACCGGCGTGTTTCTGGCCCTGCTCTCGCTCACGGAGCTCCCGTTCGTGCCGTTGGCGACCATGGCCGCGGCATCGTTCGTCGGCGCCTGGCTCGTGGGGCGCCGCGGCGCCAGCCGTGGTCGAACCGCGTCCGCCGGGTCACGGTCGGCGGCGACCACCGCGTCGGCCGCGACCACCGCTGCCGACGATCTGTTCGCCGACCAGCGGATCGTCGTCGAACTCGGCCGCGGCCTCCTCGGGCTCGTGGCGGACGGAGGGGGGCTCCTGCAATCGGTCGCGGCGGTCCGCGGCCGCATCGCCGGCGAGCAGGGCTTCATGGTGCCGCAGGTGGCGTTCCGTGACGACCTCGGGCTCGCCGAGCGGGGCCTCCGGGTCGTGATCGCCGGCGATGTCGTCGCCGAAGACGACCTTCCCGCAGGCAGGCTGCTCGCGGTGCCGCAGCCGGGCGACGGCCGCGAGCTCGACGGTCCCGCGGCGACGGATCCCGTGACCGGCCGGCGGGCCACCTGGGTGAGCCATGCCGGAGCGGATCAGGTCCGGCGAGCCGGCGGGACGGTGCTCGACGACGGCCGATTCATCGCCGCGGTCGTCGAAGGAGCGATCCGTCGCCATGCCGATCGGCTGCTCTCGCGGGAGGACACGAGCCGGCTCGTCGAGTCGCTGAGGTCCAGCCAGCCGGCCCTCGTCGAGCAGATCGTGCCCGGCGTGCTCTCGATCGCGCGGATCCACCGCACGCTGCAATGCCTGCTCGCCGAGGGCGTGCCGGTGCGGCCGCTCTCCGAACTGCTCGAGATCATGTCCGACCATTCCGCCGAGGCGGCCGAACCGTGGCAGCTCGCCGAGATCGTCCGGCGCCGGCTGGCAGCCCAGATCTGCCGCCGGGCCCGCGACCCGCAGGGCAGGCTCACCGTGGTGCGGCTCGCCCGCGGGGCGGTCGATACCTGCGTGACCGCCGCAGCCGGTGGCGCACTGCCGCAGAACCCGCTCCCGCAGAAATTGGTCGGCGACATTCGGCGGGCCGTGCGGACCGCGGTGGAGCGGGGCGGGGCGGCGACGCTCGTCGTGCCGGGCGACGTCCGCCGGGCCGTCCGGCTGGCGATCGCGCGGCACCTGCCCGCCGTCCTCGTGCTCGCTGACGAGGAGGTGGCGGGGCAACGCGGCCTGGAGATCTTCGCGACCGTGGCGGGAGAGGAAGTGAGTCGGGCTGCGTAGGCGATCCGGTCGCCGCAAAACAAGTTCAAGAAAACGGGATTCAAGAAAAAGGGTTCAAGCGGATGGCGGCACGGGGCCGATCAACGGATACCCGGTGCTCTTTTCGGGTTCGCGCCAGGACGGCGCGGGCCGGTCAACTTCAAGGAGGATGATGTGGCACACCACGCGACCCCGACTTCACCGGAGGAAGTCCTGGAGATCTGGAAGCGGTTCAAGGCCGACCAGACCGACGAAGACCTGCGGAACCGGCTCATCGAGATCTACCTGCCGCTCGTGAAGTACAACGGCGAGCGGATCTGGTCGCGGCTCCCAGACGGCGTCGAGCTCGACGACCTCGTCTCGGCCGGCACGTTCGGCCTGATGGACGCCATCGACGCCTTCGACATGTCGCGGGGGGTGAAGTTCGAGACCTACTGCGTGCCGCGCATCCGCGGCGCCATGCTCGACGAACTGCGGACCATGGACTGGGTGCCGCGGCTCGTGCGGAGCAAGGCGAGCAAGCTCAACGAGGCGGTCAAGACGCTGGAGGCCAGGCTCGGTCGCGCCCCCGCCGATGCCGAGGTCGCGGAGCACATGGGGCTCTCGCGGGAGGAGTTCGAGAAGCTCCTCGTCGATGCCAACGCCGTGAGCCTCGTGAGCCTCAACAAGAAGTGGTGTGAGACCGACAGCTCGAAGGAAGTCCAAGAGATCGACATTCTGGAGGACAAAAAGGGAGAAGATCCAACCCGCCGGATCCAGAAGGGCGATCTGATGCGGCTCGTCACGAAGGGGCTCAACCGCAACGAACGGCTGATCATCATCCTCTACTACTACGAGGAGCTGACGATGAAGGAGATCGGGGCCACCCTCGACCTTTCCGAGAGCCGTGTCAGCCAGATGCACAGCGCCATCGTCGAGCGGCTGCAAAACCAGCTCGGTCGGCGGAAGCCCGAATTCGCGATGTAGGGCGGCGGACCGGCGGCCGGCTTTGTCTTTGGGCAAGCTGGGCAAGGCCGGCTCCGGCACGACAGGAAAATCCCGCAACGGAAAATTTCCTTCAAGAATTTCGGTTCAAGGCTCGAGTGGTCCCTGGTCGATGATGATGGTTTCGCCGCGGCGACCGGCCGCTGATATCGACCGGCCGCTGTCCGACGATTGGAGTCGCCGGAACGCGGAAGCGCGGCAACAATAGGAGTGAAACAAGCAGGTCTTCGAGAACGGATTCCGTCACGAACCCTTCCCACGAGTCCCGCGTAGATGTGGGCGTGGTGGGGAGACGGAACTCGAAACCCAATTTCGAAACACTGCCTGCAAGGAGCACGATCATGAATATCTTCGGTGTCTTTTCGACCCATGGTTCGCAGGGCCTCGGTGCCGTGAAGGGCGTGGAGGCCGCGGAGTCGGCCCATGCCGCCGCTCGACAGCAGGGCGTGGGCGAGGTGCACGACGCCGTCACGCTGTCGGTCGATGCGGTGCGGGCTGCCGATGCCACGTCGGACATCCGCTTTGATCGCGTCAACGCGATCCGCGCGGCGATCGCCGACGGCACCTACGAGACGCCCGAGAAACTCGACGCGGCCCTCGACCGGCTGCTCGACACGCTGGGCTGAGGTTCCATGCGGCCGTGATTCTGGCCGCTGATGCGACGATCATCCATCACGGCCGGACCGGCAACGGTCCGGCCGTGCCTGTTTCGGCGTGACGCCGACCGGCGGCCGACTACAATACACCCGTGGTTACCGGAGGTGTGTCGATGGCGGTCGAGGCCGATTTCTCGCTGGGCAAAGTGGACGTGGCCCTCACACCGGCCCAGCGGTTCGCCGAGTTTCTGCAGGCCCGCGGCAAGCGGGTGACCCGGCAGCGGCGGGTGATCGTCGACCACGTCTGGAGCCATCACGAGCACTTCGACGCCGAGCAATTGCTCGACGACCTGCGGCGCACGCCCGAAGGGGCCAACGCGAGCCGGCCGACCGTCTATCGCACGCTCGCCGAAATGGTCGAAGCCGGCCTTCTCCACAAGATGGTGCTCGACGGCCGGGCCGTCTACGAGCACGACTACGGCTATCCGCAGCACGACCACCTCTACTGCTCGGGCTGCCAGCGGCTGATCGAGTTTTCCAGCGACGACCTCGTGCGGATCCGCGACGCCGTGGCCGCCAGCCACCAGTTCCGCGCCACCGGCCACAAGCTGATCGTCACCGGCATCTGCATCGACTGCCGCACGCGCAAGGCCAAGTCGCGGCACCAAGACCGCGTGTGACTGGATCGCATGCGATGTTCACCCCACGTGGGGGTCGGGGCTGCCCTGTGCCCCGTCGCCGGACGTTGTGTCGAAAGCGGACCTACGTCCCTGCATCACCGGCTTCGGGGGCGGTACAAGTCTCGTCGCGGGACCTCGAAGACTCGGTCCAAATGCTCCTCGAGCTTGCACCGACCCCCTCGCCTTCCCGCGGTGATTCTTCACGATCAGAGACCGGTGTCGGGAGGGGTTGCCCAGTGCCCCGAGAGCCGGCGTTGGCCGGGCACCGATCCGCTTTGGCGGATTGGTCGGCGAAGGCAGGATGCCGAGAGCGCAGCCGCCATCGAGCGAGCGGAGGGCATGCGGGCACCGATCCGCGTCAGCGGATTGGTCGTACGTAGCGAGCGTCCGGCTATCGGGGCACTGGGCAGCCCCGGCCTGCGTACACGCGGCTTCAGACTTTCAGGGCCGACTCGGCGGCGCGGGCAGGGCAGTCGGCCAGGGCGGCGTGGACGGCGCCGTGCACGAAGTCCTCCACCTGCTCGGCGGCACGGCCGGCGAGGCCGCGGGTCTCGATGGCTGCCGCGAGGTCGATGCCCTTGAAGAGCGGATCGGCCGCGAGCCGGGCCACGAGGTCGTTGTCGTGCCCCTCGCGGATCCGGGCCGTGGCCGCGTGGCTGTGGGTGCGGATCGCCTCGTGCAGCGTCTGCCGGTCGCCGCCGGCCTTCGTGGCCACCATCAGGATCCGTTCGCTGGCGAGGAACGGGAGATGGGCGTCGAGGTTCCGCTTGATGCCGCCTGGCAGCACGACGAGGCCGCCCGCGATGTTGGCGTAGATCACGAGCTGGGCATCGGTGGCAAGGAAGGCCTGCGGGAGGACGAGCCGACGCGGAGCCGAATCGTCGAGTGTGCGTTCCATCCACTGTACGGCCGCGGTCTGGCCGGCAGTCGTCGCCAGGCCCATCACGAACCGGCCCAGGCCGCACATCCGCTCGGCCCGCATCGGGTTGCGCTTGTAGGGCATCGCCGATGAGCCGACCTGTTCCGTTTCGAAAGGCTCCTCGAGTTCGTTCCAGGCGGCGGCGAGCCGGAGGTCGTTGCCCGCCTTGTGCATCGATTCCGACACGCCCGCGAGCGCCGCCGTCACCTGCGAATCGACCTTGCGGGTGTAGGTCTGCCCGGTCACCTCGTAGGAGCTGTGGAAGCCGAGCTTCTCCGCGACCAGTTCATCGAGCCGCCGCACCTTGGCATGGTCGCCGTTGAAGAGGTCCAGGAAACTCGCCTGCGTGCCGGTGGTGCCCTTCACGCCGCGGGCCCGCAGCAGCTTGCGACGGTGCGTGAGCTCCTCGAGGTCGAGCAGCAGGTCGTGGATCCAGAGGCAGATCCGCTTGCCGATCGTGGTGGGCTGCGCCGGCTGCAGGTGCGTGCGGCCGAGGCAGACGAGATGCCGCGTCTCCAGCGCCCTGGCGGCGAGCCGCTCGATGACGGTGGCGAGCCGGGCGATCACGAGGTCGAGCGATTCGCGAATCAGGATCAGGTCGGTGTTGTCGGTGACGAAGGCGCTCGTCGCGCCGAGGTGGAGAATCGGACGGGCCTGCGGGCAGGCGTCGCCGAACGTGTGCAGATGGGCGAAGACATCGTGCCGCATCCGCCGCTCGTAATCGGCCGCCTTCGCGAAGTCGATCGAGGTGAGGTTCGCCCGCATCTCGGCGAGCTGGGCCGCGGTGATCGGCAGGCCGAGTTCCGCCTCGGCTTCCGCGAGCGCCAGCCAGGCCGTCCGCCAGAGCATGTAGCGGTGGTTGTCGCTCCAGAGCCGCGTCATCTCGGCCGAGGCGTAGCGGGCGGCGAGCGGGTTGTCCCAGAGGTCGCGGGGATCGGGCTGGCGGTCTGCATTCATGGTCGCGCTCCTGATGCGGGCCGCGGGGGCGGCTGCACGCCGGACTCCGCGGTGCGGCCCATCTTGCAGAACAGCCGCTCCAGTGCCAGCCGCGCCCGCAGACCCCGGGAGGCATCGCCCTTGAGCGCGAGATCGAGGTCGAAGAGCCAGATGGGCAGCTGGCGGGCGCGACGCGGGCCGAGCTGCGTGAGGCCTGCCCTGGCCTGGGCCATCGCCTTCGGCCAGGCGGCGACGCCCGCCTCCTTGAGGGCCTGTTCGACGCCCGGCGGCCGGCCCTGTCCGGCGGGGAGCGCCAGGAGGCGGGCCGCGGTGGACAGCCGCCGCAGCACCGCGGCGATCTGGGCCGCGATGCCGATCGGGTTCTCGCCGGTGGCGAGCAGTTCCGCGAGCTGCCGGATCGCCGCCGCGGCGTCACCGGTGGTCGCGGCGTCGATCATCTCCCACGCCGTCCGCTCCTGCGGCGAGCCCACGAAGTCCTCGACCGCCTCCGGCCCGAGCGGCTGCGTGCGGGCAGCCGCGGGGGTCGCCGCGGCGAGGCGGGCGAGGGCCTGGTCGATCTGGCCGATGTCGCCGCCGAGCCGTTCGAGCAGCCGCTGCGCGGTGGGCGCCGTCAACTGGATGCCGTACCGGGTCGGCGCCCATTTTCGGATCCAGGCCGTCAGGTTCGCCCCCTTCGGGATCGAGGCTTCGATGATCAGACCGTTCTTGGCCACGGCCTTCGCCAGCCGGGTCGTGGCGGTGAAGGTCCTCACCTCGAGAATCACGATTCCGCGGCGGCCCCGCGGGCCCGCCGCCAGCGCCTCGAGCCGCTCGCGGGCCGCCGTCACGAATGGATCGGCGGCGCGGACGACGGCCGCCCGCGTGGCGGTGGCGAACATCGGCACGGTGGCCGCCTCGTCGAAGACGTCGCGGGGATCGAGTTCGCCGTCGCCGGCGAACTCGCGCCACGCCCAGGCACGATCGGCCTCGTCCGGGCAGAGGCTGTCGCGGAGCAGGGCGAGCATTTCCCGCACGAGAAACGGCTCGTCGCCGTGGAGTACCACGATCGCCGCCGTCTCGAGCGGTGGCGCGGACGACGTCGAGAGAATGTCGAGGGCACTGACGGCGTCGGCCACGGCGGGAGTCCTGCGGAGCGAGCGACGAATCGCCGCGAGCCGCAGTCTACCCGCTTGCGTGACGCGGTGGACTCCCGCCGGTCACTGTCCCGGCGGAACAGGTCGCAGGCCTCCGAGCCGTCCGGCGAACTTCGACTGGGCGATGGCGATCGCACCGGTCGTCGTCGCGGCCCCCTGGTTGCCGGCGGCGTCGGTGACCTCGACGCGGATGAAGACCCGGGCGGGCACGCCGCGGTCGGGCTGCCAGCGGTGCTCTCCCTGGTTGTCGCGGTCGGCGGCGATCGTCGCCCAGGGACCGTCGGGATTGGGCGAGTACAGGATCCGGGCGGCGTTCGGGGCGAGGAGCGGGTCGCGGGCGGCATAGCGAATGACCAGCGTCGCCTGGTCTCCCGCGCCGTCGCCGGCGACGTCGATGAGTTCGACCTGCGGCGGCTCCTCGTCGACGCCGACCCACGATTCGGGCGCGTCGCCGGATCGCGGCCCGCCGCCCCCCCCCGCGGTCAGCTCGAGCCGGAAGCCATAGAGGCCGGCCGCCGGCAGTTCGACCTGGATCGGACTGCGGCCGTCGTCATCGACAGCCGACCGCTGCCAGGTCACGCCCCCGTCGCGGGTGCTCCACAGTTCCGCCACGAGCGGCGTGCCGGAGGCCGTGGGTGCCGGCGACTCGTAATCCCATTGAAACCGGCGGCAGCGGGAGAGATGCAGCGGCTTGCCGCGATACTCGAGGCCTCCGCCGATCGCCCCCGAGACGCCACCGAATGCCGATTCGGCTGCGGGATGGGAAGCGGCTGCGGACGGCTCGACCACTCGCTTCACGAGCACGCTCTGGCCGCGCGAGGGGCCGCCGGAGGCCTGCGGCCGGTGGCCGTCGGGCGACCAGGATGCGGTCTCCTGCGTCCAGCCGTTACCGCGGGGGGCCGCTGCCGGGGGAACCGGAGCCGAGGCGGTGGGTTCGGTCGTCACGGTCACCGCGGCCGGATCGGACTGCGAGGGCAGGGGCGGCACACCGAGTTCCGTCGCGAGTGCGGCCTGATCGATCCGCGGATCATCGGGCTCGAGCGTGAACTGCTTGACGGTCTGATTGCCGGCGGAGTCGGTGACGCCGATCTTCACGGCGAGCGAATCGACCTTCTCTCCCGCCCACCAGATCTCCTCGCCCACGAGATGTGCCGGCGACTCCCGCGCGAGGATGCCCTCCGCGGCGACGGCCTTCCATCCCTGGATTCCGGCGCCGCGATACTCCACCTTGAGCGAATCGACGTCGATCGAATCATCGACCGCCGCATAGCGGCAGACGATCTCGCCGTCGGCGCCCTTCCAGACACGGGCCGCGAGGCGGGGACCGGCGGCGTCCACGAGTACCCTCATGTCGGGCCCCTCGCCGCCGCGGGTGCGTCCCTTGCGGTCGACGGCCCGCAGTCGAAACCAATACTCGCCGTCGACATCGGCCGTGTACGTGAACGAACCGGTGCTCGGCGCCGTCTCGCCGGCCGGAACCCACGTCCCGCCGAGATCCTTCGACACATGGAGCACGACGCGTTCCGCGGCCGCCGTCGCATCGGGATCCTGCGACCGTGGCAGCCGGAATGGGATGGCGAACGTGCGGTGCTTCGTGCGCACCACGTCCGGCAGGCCGCCCGGCTCCGCGGCCGCACCGCAGGCCAAGGCCGCCCACAGGCTGGTCAGAATCGCCGCGGGCCAGCCGGCCCGGTTCCGCCCGGGGCGTGGTTCGTGATCGTGCGAGAGCGAGAAAACACCCATACCGGTTCAATCGGCAGTCCGCGCCGGAAAAGTCACACATTTTCCGCAGAACCGGACTCCTCGGCCCGGACCGCCCAGTCCGGAGCCTGGCCGGAGGCCGGGCGGGCGGGGGAGGCAGTCTGGGGCGCCTCCGGAATGTGGACTGACCGCGCGGTCGGCTGCCATACTGCCGGTCACGGGCAGGAACCGGTCTGGTGTCGGCTGGCTCGCCGAGATGATTCTCTCCCGGGGCGGCCTCCCGTCGCCGCAAGGAACCGGCTTTTGGCCGGCCAAATCCGTGCCGTCGCTGCTGGTCAACCTCGCGGTCCTCGTTCTGCTCGCGGCAGGCGGGTTCGGCGCGGTCGTCATGCTCCGGCGGTGGCTTGCATCGGGTGACGATCGTGGCGACTGGGCAAGAAGGCTGACGGAATACAAAAATCTCCGGGACGAGGGTGTGCTGAGCGAAGAGGAATACCGAAAGATAAGAACGCTCGTCGAACCGCGTCTGCGGGGCGGCGCGTCCGGCGTCGGCGGCCGGCACAGCCCGCCCGTCGATGCCGTCGGTCCGGAACACGAGATGGAGTGATTCATGCCAACAGGGAAAGACGTCGGCGGTGGCCTGGGACGCCGCGGGGCCGGCGGGACGACCAAGAAGAACGCCTTCTGTTCGTTCTGTCGCAAGAGCTACCGCGACGTGGGCCCGCTCGTGGAGGGACCCGGCGACGTCTACATCTGTGGCGAATGCATCGAGTTGTGCCAGTCGATCCTGGAGCAGGAAAAGCGGCGCCGGGGCACGAGCAAGCAGCTCTTCACAGCGATCCCGTCACCCCGCGAGATCGTCAAGCATCTCGACCAGTATGTGATCGGGCAACATCACGCCAAGCGGGTGCTCGCCGTCGCCGTGCATACGCATTACAAGCGGCTGAATCTCGGCAGCGAGGGAAGCGACGTCGAGGTCGACAAGTCGAACATCCTCCTGCTCGGGCCCACCGGCTCCGGCAAGACGCTCCTCGCCCGCACGCTCGCCCGGATCCTCGACGTGCCCTTCGCCATCGGCGACGCGACGACGCTCACCGAGGCGGGCTACGTGGGTGAGGACGTGGAGAACCTCCTGCTCAAGCTGCTCAATGCCGCCGACTTCGACATCGAGGCGGCCCAGCGGGGCGTGCTCTACATCGACGAGATCGACAAAATCGGCAAGACGAGCCAGAACGTCTCGATCACCCGCGACGTCTCGGGCGAGGGGGTGCAGCAGGCGCTCCTCAAGATGCTCGAGGGCACGGTCGCCAACGTGCCGCCGCAGGGGGGCCGCAAGCATCCCGAGCAGCAATACATCCAGATCGACACGTCGAACATCCTGTTCATCTGCGGCGGCACGTTCGTGGGCATCGACAAGATCATCGCCAAGCGGCTGGGCAAGCGGACGATCGGCTTCGGTCAGCCTTCCGGCCATCGCGGTGACGCCACGCTGGCCGAGCTGCTTCCGCAGGTCGACTCCGACGACATCCTGGAGTTCGGCCTGATCCCCGAACTGGTCGGCCGTCTGCCGGTGATCTCGTCGCTCCAGCCGCTCGACGAGCAGGCGCTCGTGAAGGTGCTGAAGGATCCGAAGAACGCCCTCGTCAAGCAGTATCAGAAGATGTTCGGCCTGGAGAACTGCCAGCTCGAGTTCACCGACGAGGCCCTCGTGGCGATCGCCCGCAGGGCGATGAAGAAGGACACGGGCGCCCGCGGCCTGCGGAGCATCATGGAAGACACGATGCTCGACATCATGTTCGACCTGCCCGACCACCAGGGGAGCACCTACGTGATCAACGAGCGGAACGTCGCGGGCGAGGAGCCCGTCGTGCCGCTCCGCGAAGCCCGGACGAAGAGCGCGTAAGGCCGGCCGCCTGTGGTGAGAGTTCGGGGCTGCCCATGCCCCGAGAGCCGGACGCTCGCTCCGAACATCCTGTTCTCTGCTCGCTCGATGGTGGCTGCGCTCTCGGCATCCCGCCTGCGCTAGCCGCCCACGCCGGCTCCCGGGGCATGGGCGGCCCCTCACGGCGTTTTGCAGGCAGGAGCAGGCATTGCAGGAGCGCAGGAGACGGGGAGCCGGTCGGGGGTCGCGCGCAGCCGCCGGTGAATTTTGACTGGCAGCGTTCGCCGACCACACCAGTTGAGCGCGAATCGTCAAAATCCGCATCCGCCGGCGGCGAGCACGTGCCCCCGACCGGCGGTTGATGTCAACCGGCGTCGCGCTCCAGTTGCCCGTCAGCTTCGCGGCTACGCCCCGCGGCGTTCACTGGCCTGGAGCATCGGCAGGCGGATCGTGATCGCCGTGCCGCGGCCCGGGGCGCTCTCCACACGGATCCGGCCGCGATGGGCCTCCACGATCTCGCGGCAGGTGGCGAGGCCGAGGCCGCTGCCCCCCTTGCCGGTCGCATCGGGGCCCGACTTCGTCGTGAAGTGCGGGTCGAACATCCGTCGCATGACGTCGGGCGTCATGCCGCAGCCCGTGTCGCGGACCGTGAGATCGACGAGGCCGGTCGCTTCGTCGTGGGTGATTCTCAGGATCAGCCGGCCGCCGGTGGGCATCGCCTGCCGGGCGTTGACCAGCAGATTGAGCAGCACCTGCTGCAGCTGGCTGGGATTGGCCGACACGCGGGGCACGGCCGCGAACTCCCGCTCCACCTGCACCCGGTACTTGATCATCTCCCGTTCGAGGAGCACGAGTACCTCGTCCACGAGCTGGCCGACGTCGACCGGCTCGAACCGGGTGGTGCGGTTGCGGGCCATGGCGAGCACGCTGGCCGTGATCTTGGCCGCCCGCGTGCCGGCCGACAGGATCCGCCCCAACGCCTTGTCTCGGGTGGGCTGGTCGCCGTGCCTGAGGCCGAGCCGGGCGTAGTTGAGAATCGTCGTCAGGGCGTTGTTGAACTCGTGGGTGGTCGTGCCGAGCAGTTCGCCCAGCGTGGCCAGCTTTCGAGCCTCGAGCAACTGGCCGCGCAGGGTCGCAACCTCGGCGGCATGGCGGGCCCGCTCCGCGTCGAGTTGTCGTTGCAGCTGCTGGCTGTCCATGAAATGTGCCGGCGATGATCGCCCCGCCGGAATGGCTCGCCCGAAGGTCAGACTCGTGCTGAACGGGGGTGTTTTCCCAGTCCGCGCAGCCGAACTGGTTGTCTCGTCGAGACTTGCGTCTCGGGGATGGTATCGTCGCCCGGGCTTCGGCCCCTGTACAATCGGGGTCGGTGAGCCGTCACGGCGTCTCGACCGTTCAACTTTCCGCCAGGCGACGCCTGCCACGCCCGACCAGCCTTCCCAATTCGGTGCATTTGCCTTGAACCGCAGACGACCGTCGGCCGGCCCGGCTCCACTGCGATGCACGCCCGGCGTGTACCGCCGCGGTATGACGCTGGTCGAACTCCTGGTCGTGATCGCGATCATCGGCCTGCTGATCGGCATGCTCCTGCCGGCTGTGCAATCGGTGCGGGAGGCGGGCCGCCGGACCGCCTGCAAGTCGAACCTCAAGCAGATCGGGATCGCGTTCCAGCAGTACCTCGATCGCAAGACGGGGGGCGGTCAGAGGGGGCGGTTTCCGGACGCGCCCGGCCTCCCGAGCGCCGAACTCGGCTTCTGGCGAGCCGACCGCCCGGTGCGGCCGAGCATCGCCGCCGTGCTCGGCCCCTTTACGGAGGACAGCCGTGAGGTGTTTCGCTGTCCGTCGGACTCGGCCTATTTCGTCCGCACCGGACCCGAGGCCGACAGGATCAAGGCGGACTACGAGCGGATTCCAGAGGCGGAGCGTCCCAAGGAATATGCCTCGGTTCCCTATGAAGGCACGAGCTACGAATACCCGGGCCTGCGGCTGGCGAACAAGACCCGCGAGCAGGCGCTGACGTCGCGGCGGAGCGGCAATCAGCTGGCGTCGTCGAAGCTCTGGGTGCTCTACGAGTTCGGCGCGTTCCATGCGACCGGCTACGCGGCCCTGCTGGGAAGTGCCGAGCTCGACCCGAACGATCCCGACGACCCGACGTGGACGCCGCCGGAAGGCGCCCGAAACTTTCTCTACTTCGACGGCCACGTCGAAAACCTCTAGCTGAAAGCTCTTGGTGATCCATGCGCACGGCTTCTGTCGCCCGTCGTGATTCCACGAGTGGCTCGTCGGTCGGCACGTGGGCGGCGGTCCTCGGCGGCCTGGCGTTTCTCGCGTTTCTCCTCGCCTTTCTCATTGCCTGGCTGCTCGGCTGGAATTGGTTCGGCACCGATCCGCGGGTGCTCGAGATCCGGGCGATGCAGGAGGAGGCCCGGCAGAAGATGACCGCCTCGGGGGGGCCGAAGACCATGGCCGAGGCGTCGGCCGCCATGGCCTCGATGGGACAGATCCGCGACAAGATCGAGGCTCTGCCGCCGAATCTGAGGCAGCAGGTCGAGCGGTCCGGCGGCAGCATGTTTCGCGAGGCATTCCGGGCCCGGATGGACGAGTATTTCACCGCACCGCCGCAGCAAAGACTGGCCGTGCTCGACCGCCAGATCGACCAGGAGGAGATGATGCAGAAGGCCCTCGAGGTGGGACGCGGAGCCATGGCGGCGCTCGGGGGTGGCGGCGGCGGTGGCAACGCGGGCAGTAGGGGCTCGGGCAACGCCGCGAGCGGCGGCGATGCCAATGGTGGACCACGCGGCAGCCGCACCGAGGAGGACCGCAACAAGTGGCGGAAGTCGATGATCGATCGCACGACGCCGGAGCAGCGGGCCCGCTACGTCGAATATCGCCGGGCCATGGAAGAACGCCGCGAGAAGCGCGGGCTCCCTGCCGGGCCCGGCCGTTGAGCCGGCCACGTCGAGGACACTCCCATGTCGGATACGCTCGGCTTGTACGAGGAGGCCCGCCAGCTGGCCCTCGATCTCGGCTACGTCGTCCGCGAGGAGGTGCTGGGCGATCTCCCGGGCGGCCAGTGCGCCGTGCAGGGGACGCAGCATCTGCTCCTCAATCTCGAGCACGCGGTCGCCGAGCGGCTCGACAAGCTGCTGGCGGTCCTCGCGGCCGATCCGCGCATCGAGTCGGAGCCCAAGAGCCGGCTGCTCGAGGCACGGCTCCGGGCATGCGGTTCGCCGAAGTGAGGCCCCTCGGGAGACGCCTCCTCCCGTTTCCGTAGCGCCACAGCGGCCGAACGACAATGAGTTCGGGAGGTGAGGAGCTGCCCATGTCCCGAGAGCCGGCGTATGCCGCCGAGCGCAGGCAGGATACCGAAGCGAAGTCGGCATCCGAGCGAGCGAAGAACAGGATGTTCGTAGCGAGCGTCCGGCGATGGGGCGTGGGCAGCCCCTCACCGGCGCCGGTGTCACGACGCATAGAGCCCGTGCGACTCGATGAAGCGGTCGACGGCCCGCGGCGTGCGGTAGCGGATGCTGCAGCCGGCGGCGATCGCCGCCCGCAGGTCGCTGGACCGAATGCCGATCGCGGGTGCCCGCACGCGGTGAGCAGCGATGTCCGCAGCGCGGTCCGGGCCGAGGAGCGCCGCGAGCCTCGGCGCGGTGACGAGCGCGGCGATGTCGTCGATCGACTCCCGCTCGACGGCGATGATCTCGGCGGCCGCCACGATCCGTTCCGGCTCCCGCCAGGTGGGGAGGCCGGCCAGCGCGTCGGGGCCGAGGATCAGGCAGAGCGTGTCGCCGGGGTGGGCGGCGGCCAGCGCCGCGAGCGTGTCCACCGTGTAGCTGACGCCGCCGCGGTCGATCTCGATCGTCGACACGTCGAAGGCGTCGTGGCCCCCCGTCGCCAGCCGGAGCATCTCGACACGCTGGTGCGGCGCCGCGAGCTGGCGGTCCTGCTTGTGCGGCTGCGTCGCCGCCGGGACGAAGAGCACACCGTCGAGGCGGGCCTGCTCGCGGCAGGATTCGGCGACGATCAGATGGCCCTGGTGAACCGGATCGAAGCTGCCTCCGAACACGCCGATCCGCATCGCTTGGTCTCCCGAGGGGCCATTGCTCTAATCGCACTCATGTCACACCAGCATACGGGCCAGCGTGAGCTGTTCGAGAACCGGCCGCCATGGGTCGAGGACGATGCCCGCCGCGGGACGGTGGCGACCGTCGTGCTCCCCGACGGCGTGGACAAGCCGCTCGACTATCTGGTTCCGGAGCAGCTCGCGGCCGACATGGAGCCGGGCCGCCGCGTGCGGGTGCCGCTCGGCCGTGGGAATCGGCTGCGGCTCGCCTACTGCGTGGCGGTCCGGCATGGCGAACTCCCGCAGACTCCTCTCAAAAGCGTGGCCGGAGTCGAGGACGACAGGCCCTTGCTCTCACGACGCATGCTCGACCTCACGGCCTGGATGGCGGAGCGGTGGATGGCCCGCCGGGGCGAGGTGCTCGAGGCCGTGCTCCCGGCCGGCGTGCGGCTCTCGCGCAGGGTGCGTGTCGCGCCGCTGCTCGTGGCGACGGAGGCCACCCCCGCGCGGAAGCCCACGCCCGCCCAGGCCAAGGTGCTCGCCGCCGCCGCGCAGCCGCAGACGGCCGACGCCCTGGCGGAGGCGACGGGCGCGAGCCGGGCCGTCGTGCACCGGCTCGTGAAGCTCGGGCTGCTCGCGGCTGTCGGCGAGGCGGATCGGCCGTGGCGGGTGTCCCCGGCGGAGCGTCCGCGGGTGAGCCACGACCGGCCGGACGAGCTTTCGCCCGCGCAGGCCGAGGCGCTCGAGGCCATTCGGCGGCCGATGCGAGAGGCGCGACACGAGACCGTCGTGCTCTTCGGCGTGACCGGCAGCGGCAAGACAGAGGTCTATCTCCAGGCGGTCGAGGAGACGATCGCCTACGGGCGGCAGGCGATCGTACTCGTGCCGGAGATCAGCCTCACCCCGCAGACGTGCGACCGGTTTCGGGCCCGGTTCGGCGCCGTGGCCGTGCTGCACAGCCACCTCACGCCCGCGGAGCGGCATGCCCAATGGCGCGAGATCGCGGCGGGCCGAGTGCCCGTGGTGGTCGGGGCCCGCAGCGCCGTCTTCGCGCCGACTCCACGGCTGGGGCTGATCGTCATCGACGAGGAGCACGAAAGCTCGTTCAAGCAGGGGACCGCGCCGCGGTATCACGCCCGCGACGTCGCCGAGTGGATCGCGCGGGCCGAGAACGTGCCGCTCGTGCTCGGCTCGGCCACGCCGTCGCTCGAGACGTTCGCCCGGTGTCTCGCCGGTGACTGGCGGATGTGCCGCCTGCCGGGCAGAGTCGGGGGCTCGCAGCTGCCGGCCGTGATCACTGTCGATCTCCGCGACCGCTCGAGCCGAAGCAGGGGGGCGGTCAGCCCCCGGCTTGCGGCCGGCATCCGCTGGGCGCTCGAAAGCGGCGGGCAGGTGATGCTCCTGCTCAACCGCCGCGGCTTCGCCACCCACGTGCAGTGCCAGGGCTGCGGCCACACCGTCCGCTGTCCGCAGTGCGATCTCGCCCTCACGCTCCACCAGCCCGGCAGCCGCGGCATCTGCCACGGCTGCGGGCTCGTCTCGCGGCTGCCCGCCGACTGCCCGGAATGCCGCGCCCCGGGCCTCGTGCATCGGGGCACGGGCACGCAGCGACTCGAGGAACAGGTTCGCGCGGCGTTTCCAGATGCGGCCGTCACGCGCATGGACACCGACACCATGCGATCGCGGGGCAGCCATGAGCGGACGCTCGACGCCTTCCGTGACCGGCAGATCGACATCCTCGTCGGCACCCAGATGATCGCCAAGGGGCTCGACTTCCCGGCCGTGATGCTCGTGGGCGTGGTGAACGCCGACGCCGCGCTCCACCTGGCCGACTTCCGGGCGGCCGAGCGAACCTGCCAGCTCGTCACGCAGGTGGCCGGCCGCAGCGGCCGCGGACCGCTCGGCGGCCGTGTGGTCGTGCAGACGAGCACGCCCGATCATCCGGCGATCCGTGCCGCGGCGGCCCACGACTACGAGGCGTTCGTTCGCAGCGAGCTGCCCGTGCGCGAGGCGCTTCTGTATCCGCCCTTCGGGAGCATCGTGAGGTTCGTGGTCCGCAGCCTCGACGACCGGGTGGCGGCCGACTGGACCGGCCACATCGCCGACCGTCTTCGGGCCGCGGCCGCGGGCGATGCCGCGATCCGCATCCTCGGGCCCGCCCCGGCGCCCATCGAGCGGCTCCGCGACCGCTTCCGCTGGCACGTGCAGGTGCACGGCCCCGACGGCCCCGCGCTCCGTGACCTCGTCCGCCGCGCCACCGCCGGCCTCAAGACCCCCGACACCATCGCCTGGATCATCGACGTCGATCCCGTCGAGATGCTGTAAGAGGCTGGTGTCAGGTGCCCCGCGTTGGACTCGTGAGGGGCTGCCCATGCCCCGGGAGCCGGCGTATGCCGCCGAGCGCAGCCAGGAGGGCGGAGCGAAGGCGGCATCCGAGCGAGCGAAGAACAGGATGCTCGTAGCGAGCGTCCGGCTCTCGGGGCATGGGCAGCCCCGAACCCACGCCAGTTGACGCACCTCGCCAACGAGCACCCCGCTTTGGTTGCCGCCGACGGGCCGCGGTACGATACGGGCACAAACCAGTCATGGCCTACCGATCACTCACCGACATCCTCGGCGCGACGAGCCTGGAGCGGAAATGCCGCTTCCTGTTCGGGCTTTGTCTGTTCGTGCTCATCGCCGGGAGCTTTTGGTGGTATGGGAGCCGCACGGAGCAGCTCGTGTACACGACGACGCGGACGACCGGCCGGCACCTCGTCGATGCGATCATGCTGCAGTACCACTGGAAGACGCTCGAGAAGGAACAGCAGTACGCGAGCACGATCGAGAGTCTCGGCAAGATCCTGCAGAGCGAACGGTACGACTGGAAGCTGCTCGACCCCGAGTCACCGGCGGACGAGCGGGCCGCCTACAACCGGCTCGATGCCGCCGTGCTCGACTACTTCCGGAGTCAGCCGGCGCCGGACGCCACGGCGAAGGGGGCCGAGTTTCGCGAGTTCCGCACGGAGGACAATGCCGAGTACCACTACTATCAGCCGATCCGGGCCCGAAAGAGCTGTCTGATCTGCCACGAGAGCCGCGGTGTCGCCACGGGCGCGGGGGCCACTGCAACGCCCGGGGCGGCGTATGCCGAGGGCGATCTGATGGCGGTGGTGAAGGTGGTGATGCTGAATGCGGCCACCCGCAAGGCCATCAACTGGAACCGGGCGATCCTGCTGGCGACGGCGATCATGACGGTCTTTCTCGCGATGCTGGCCGCCTATGCCATCGTGCGATACGTGATCGTGAAGCCGCTCGCCCATCTGCGCGAGGTGAGCGAGGAGGTTCGTCGCGGCAACGTCGAGGCCCGGGCCGACATTCACACGGCCGACGAGTTCGAGGAGCTGGGCGTGGCCTTCAATCGCATGCTGCGGGGGCTGATCGATTCGCAGGAGGAGCTGCGGCACACGAACGCCACACTCGACGAGAAAGTCGATGAACTGGCACAGGCGAACCTCAACCTCTACGAGATGAACCGACTCAAGGGGGATTTTCTGGCGACGATGAGCCACGAGCTGCGGACGCCGCTCAACAGCATCATCGGCTTCTCCGACGTCCTCGGCGCGATCCAGTCGCTCGACGACAAGCAGCGCCGCTACGTGGAGAATATCCGCACCTCGGGCAGGATGCTCTTGGAGATGATCAACGACATCCTCGATCTGGCCAAGATCGAGGCCGGCAAGATGGAGATCCGGCCGGTGGTCTTCAACCTCGAGTCGGTCGTGTCGGCCCAGGCCGACATGGTGCGGCCGCTCGCGGAGCGAAAGCGAATCGACGTGAGCTACGGCGTGGGGGCCGGCCTGGAAGGGGTCGAGCAGGATCAGGCGAAGGTGCAGCAGATCCTGGCCAACCTCCTGTCGAACGCCGTGAAGTTCACGCCCGAAGGGGGCCGGGTGGAGATCCTGGCCCGGCTCGCCCCGGCGACGGAGGCCGACGACTTTCTGCTCGAGGTGGTCGATACCGGCGTCGGCATCGCCGCCGAGGAGCAGCAGGCGATCTTCGAGAAATTTCGCCAGGGGCGGGTGTTTCAGCAGGGCGATGACGCGATGACCCGCGAGTTCTCGGGCACCGGCCTCGGCCTGTCGATCGTCCGCGAACTCTGCCGGCTGTTGGGGGGCGACGTGACCGTCGAGAGCCAGCTGGGACGGGGCAGTCGCTTCACGGTGCGGCTGCCGCTGCGGCTTTCGGCAGCCGCCGGTGGTGGCGAGTCGGCGGCCGTCGCGGGCCGCGAGGTCGCCTGACGCGAGCGGGAACGGGAGCAGGATATCCATGCCGCAGCCGTCGAAGGACATCGAGGTCGAGCTGTTCACGGACGGCGCCTGCAGCGGCAATCCCGGGCCAGGGGGCTGGGCCTACATCCTGCGGCATCCGGGCAGCGGCAAGGAGTCGGTCGCCAGCGGCGCCGAGCCGCAGACGACCAACAACCGCATGGAGCTGACGGCCGTCGTCGAGGGACTCAAGCAGCTCAAGCGGCCGACGGTCGTGGCGCTGGTCACCGACAGCGTCTACGTGGGCACCGGTCTGGCGGAGTGGGTGCCGAAGTGGAAGCAGCAGGGCTGGAAGCGGAAGGACAAGGGGCGGCTCGTACCCGTGAAGAACGAGGACCTCTGGCGGGAACTCGACCGCCTCGCCGCCGCCCACACCGTGCGGTTCACCCACGTGGCCGGCCACAGCGGCCACCCGGAGAACGAGCGGTGCGACCAGCTCGCCGTCGCCGCCTACAAGAAGCTGCAAGGCCGCGGCTGAGCGGTTCCTCGGCCCGTGCCGATAGACTGCTGCCATGGAACCAACCGCGCCACCGGCGGCTCCCGCACCGCTCATGATGCCGCTGGAGCGACTGCCGGGCGTCGGCACGGCGCGGGCGGAAAAGCTCGTGAAGTTGGGGCTCGTGACGGCCCGCGACGCGCTGCTGCACTTTCCCCGTGACTATCGCGACTTCTCCGGCACCCACGCGGTGGCCGGCCTCGTCGAAGGGGCGCACGCCTCGCTCGCCGGTGACGTGACCGGCGTCGCGACCCGCACGACGTTCGGGGGGCGGGCCGTGCTCACCGTCTCGATCGCCTGTGCCGACGGACCGGTGCGGGCCATGTGGTTCAACATGCCGTTCATGACGAAGCGGTTCGCCGTGGGGATGCGGGTGGTGATCGCCGGCCAGCCCCGGTCCGGTGGCACGGTCTGGGAGTTCGCCCATCCGGAGGTTCGCTGGCTCGCGAAGGGCGAGGCGGCCCATGCTTCGGAATGGCTCGCCGTCTATCCGTTGGCCGAGGGCGTGCTGCAGTCGCACGTCCGCGCCGCCGTACGTGCCGCCCTCGACCATGCCGCCGCCGCCTGGCCGGAGGCGTTGCCGGAGTCGATGCTGACCGCGAAGTCACTGCTGCCGATCGCGCGGGCGATCCGCGAGATCCATTGCCCGGCAAGCCGGGACATGATCGACGCGGCCCGCCGCCGATTCGTCTATCAGGAGTTGTTCATGCTGCAACTCGCCCTGCGGATGCACCGCCGGCAGCAACGCGAGCAGCGGGCGGCGCCGCCGTTGCCGATCGATGCCCGGCTCGACAGCCGCATCCGGGCGCGGTTTCCGTTCGAGTTCACCCCCGCCCAACGCCGCGTCTGCGGCGAGATCGCCGCCGACATCGGCCTGACCGAACCGATGAACCGGCTGCTGCAGGGGGACGTGGGCAGTGGCAAGACCGCGCTCGCCGTCTACGCGATGCTCGCCGCCGTGGGCACGACGGTGAAAGGGCCTGACGCGGCCGCCGCGCCGCTGCGGCCCGACGGCCGCCCCGAGCGATATCAGGCGGCCTTGATGGCGCCCACGGAACTGCTCGCGCGGCAGCATGCGGCGACGCTGGAGAGGCTCCTGACGGGCAGCGGTGTGGAGGTGCAACTGCTCGTCGGCGGTCAGACCGCGAAGCAGCGGAAAAAAACCCTCGAGCGAATCGCCACCGGCACGGCCGACATCGTGGTGGGCACGCAGGCGCTGGTCTGCGGCGCCGCGCGATTTCGGCATCTCGGGCTGGTGGTGATCGACGAGCAGCATCGGTTCGGCGTGCTGCAGCGGGCCCTCTTGCAGCAGGGCCAGGCCGATCCGCATACGCTCGTGATGACCGCGACCCCCATTCCCCGGACGATCGCCCATGCCGTCTACGGCGATCTCGACGTCTCGATCCTCGACGAGACGCCGCCGGGCCGCCAGCCCGTGGCGACCTACCGCGTGGCCGCCGCCGAACTCGACCGCTGGTGGGATTTTTTTCGCAAAAAGCTCGGGGAAGGCCGCCGTGGCTACGTCGTGGTGCCGGCCGTGGAGGAGTCGAAGCGGGAGCTGGCGAGCATCTCCTCGGCCTTCGAGGCGCTCGCGAACGGACCGCTCGAGGTCTTTCGGCTCGGACTGATGCACGGCCGGCTCAAGCCGCAGGCCAAGGAGGCGATCATGGAGGACTTCCGAAGCGGCAAGCTCGATGTGCTCGTGGCGACCAGCGTCATCGAAGTGGGCATCGACGTGCCCCAGGCGACGATCATGACGATCCTCGACGCGGAGACCTTCGGTCTGGCCCAACTGCACCAGCTTCGCGGCCGCGTGGCCCGCGGCGTCACCCAGGGGATCTGCGCGGCTGTTACCGCGGCCGGCGCCGATCCACACCCACGGATCGACGCCTTCGTGGCGACGACCGATGGCTTCAAGCTGGCGGAGCAGGACCTGCTGCTTCGTGGCCCGGGCGATCTCGTCGGCACGCGACAGAGTGGAGCACCCCCGCTCTACCTGGCCGATCTGTTGCGCGACGGTTCGATCGTGGCCGAGGCGCGGCGGGACGCACTTGACGTCTTTGACCGCGATCCACTGCTGGCCGCGGCGGAGCTTACCCAACTCAGGCGGGTCATTGCAGACCGCTGGGGGCCGACGCTGGGACTCGGGAAGATTGGATGACCGTCCACACCATCTGATTCCGGGCCTGCTTGATGAGTGCGGTCACGCGCCGACGGACCTCGAGTTCGTCTCCCTGCCGGAGCAGCCGCAGCCTGATCTGTGCGGCCTCCACGATCCGCACGGGGTCGCGTTCCATCGGATTCAGGCCCAAGAGCTCGTGCGGGGCGGCAATCGGCTCGCGGGCGACGGCGGAAGCGGTCATGGGCTGCTCGGCGAAGGCTCGTCATGCACAAGCGGGCCGCCGCACGTGCGACCCTCTACCTCCTAAAGCGAGAGAAGCGGTCGCCAGGGGCAAAAAAGTCGCCGGCCCGCAGCCGTGAGCGCGAAGGCCGGATCTTCCGCAGGCACTCGAGCCCTTGGACATCCTGCCCTTCGCTCGCTCGGATGCCGCCTTCGCTCCGCCATCCCGGCTGCGCTCGGCGGCATACGCCGGCTCTCGGGGCACGGGCACCCCTCCCGATGCCCAAGAGAGAGCTGCAGGCCCGTTGCTCCAAAACGGGCTGCCCGTCACGGCGTCACGGGCCCACGAGAAGAAGCGGGGTAGGTGAGGGGCTCGGCGGCCCGCCATGTGGTGCCGTCGCGGATCACGCGGTGGTAGAGCGTGTCGCGTTCGACGGGCTCACGGCCGGCCTCGCGGATGAGCCGCTGGATGTGCTCGACGGACAGCACCTCCGGGGTCGTGGCCCCGGCGTCATGGTAGATGAGTTCGTGACGGACGGTGCCGTCGATGTCGTCGGCGCCATACGCGAGAGACGCCTGGGCCGTGCCGATGCCGAGCATGATCCAGTAGGCCTTGAGATGGTCGAAGTTGTCGAGCACGAGCCGGCTCACGGCCATCGTTCGCAGGCTGAAGGCGGCCGAGGGCTTGGGAATGTGCGACAGACGGGTGTTGTCGGGATGGAAGGCCAGCGGAATGAACGTCTGGAAGCCCCCGGTCTCGTCCTGCAGTTCACGGAGCCTGAGCAGGTGGTCGGTGCGATGGAAGGCATTCTCGATGTGCCCGTAGAGCATCGTGGCGTTGCTCCGCAGGCCGAGTTCATGGGCCGTGCGATGGACTGCGAACCACTCCCTCGTGTCGGCCTTGTGCTCGCAGATCTTGTCCCGGACCTCGGGATGGAAGATCTCCGCCCCGCCGCCGGGCAGGCTGCCGAGGCCGGCGTCCTTCATCTCCACGAGAATGTCGCGGATCGACCGCTTCGTCAGGTGGCAGAACCAGTTGATCTCCACCGGGGTCCATGCCTTGAGGTGGAGCGTCGGGTAGGCATCGTGCAGCAGGCGGAGGATGTTCAGATACCAGTCGTAGTCTTTCTGGTGGTGCAGGCCGCCCACGATGTGCATTTCAGTAGAGCCTGCATCGACCGCCTCCTGGCCGCGGGCCAGGATCTGCTCGTCGCTCATCACGTAGCCGCGAGCCTCGCGGAGATCCGCTCGGAAGGCGCAGAACGTGCAGCGATAGACGCAGACGTTCGTGGGGTTGAGATGGGTATTGATGTTGTAGAAGCCGCGATTGGCGTTCTTCCGCTCGCGGACAAGGTTCGCCAGTTCCCCGAGTTCATGGAGATCGATCCGTTCGTCCCAAAGTGACTCGGCCTCCGCGGCCGTGAGCCGCTCGCCGGCCTCGACCTTTTCACGGATCGGTTCGAGGGACGGGGCGACGGCGCGAATCATGCGAAACCTCTCCGTTCGTCCCGGACGTCGGCGGCCACCAGGCCGCGTCGCCGGAAACGCTTCTACCAGCACAACCGCAGTCGGCCCGGGTTCGCAACCGTCAGGCGACGGATCGCGGGAAATGCGGGAATGAGGGGGGCGGAACGCGGGTGGGGCGTGCTCGGGTCACCACCACAGGTCGGCGGCGATGGCGGCCAGCAGGATCAGACCGATGGCGGCGTTGGCAGTGAAGAAAGCCTGGTTCACCCGGGACAAATCAGTGGGCGTCACGAGCCCGTGTTCCCAGATCAGCAGGATCACGATCGCGGCCAGCGCCAGCCAGTAGATCCAGCCCAACTCGGGCACGAGCCGCGGCAGTGCGGCCAGCAGCAGCAGCGTGGCCGCGTGGAGCCACTTCGAGAGGCCGAGCGCCCGCGGCACGCCCAGGCGGGCCGGGATGCTGTGAAGTCCCTGTGACGCATCGAAGGCCGCATCCTGGCAGGCGTAGATCATGTCGAATCCGGCCACCCAGGCCGTGACGGCGAGTCCGAGCACCGCTGCAGGCAGGATGTCGGCGGGATCACGGAGCAGCGTCTGGCCGCGGAGGGCGATCCAGGCCGCCACGGGCGCGAAGCCGAGCGCGATGCCGAGCCACACATGAGCCAGAGCCGTGAAACGCTTCGCGTAGCTGTAGCCGAGCAGCCAGGCGAGCACGGGCAGGGAGAGGGCCAGCGGGAGCCGGTTGGGAAGAAAGAAAAGTGTGCCGCCAACGAAGGCGACGGACGAGCCGGCGACGAGCAGCAGCACCTCGCCTGCGCCGACGTCACCCCGCGGGAGATGCCGGGATGCCGTCCGTGGATTCGCCGCGTCGATTCTGCGATCGACCAGCCGGTTGAAGGCCATGGCGGCCGTGCGGGCGGCGACCATGCAGACGAGAATGCCGGTTGCGGGGCGCAGCCAGCCAAAGCCGCCCGCGCCCAGGACTGGCGGATCGATGCCCCGGCGGGCGGCGATCAATGCCGCCATGACCGCGAACGGCAACGCGAAGACGGTGTGGCTGAACCGCACGAGTTCGAGGTAGGTGCGGAGCCGGGCGGCGGCCGGGCTGGCCGTGGCTGTCATCAGGTCGCCTCTCCCCACCGCGGCAGCAGCGCATGGGCCACCCCGAGCTGGTCGCAGATTCTCGCCACGACGAAGTCCACGAGATCGGCCACGGTCTCGGCCCGCGCGTAAAACCCGGGGGCGGCCGGGAGCACGACCGCACCCGCCTCGTGGATCGCCTGCATGTTTTTGAGCTGCGGCAACGAGAGCGGTGTCTCGCGGGGCACGACCACGAGCTTTCGCCGCTCCTTGAGGTGCACTTCCGCCGCCCGATGTATGAGGTTCTCGCCCATCGCATGGGCCACGGCCGCGAGCGTGCTGCCGCTGCAGGGGCAGATCACCATCGCCGCTGTGAGGAACGAGCCGCTGGCGACGGGAGCCATCAGATTCTTGTAGTGGTGGTAATGGATCCGCCCGGATGGCGGCGGCACGTTTCCGAACAGGGCCTCGAGGCTGAATCGATCGAGGTCGATCCGCCGCCCCAACTCCTCGCCGATCACCGCCTGACCCGACGGGCTGATCGAAAGATGAATCTCGCGGCCGGCGGCGAGCAAGACCTCGAGCAGGCGGACGCCGTAGGGCGCACCCGACGCGCCCGTGATCGCGACGACGATCGGCAGGTCTCCGTGGGCCACCGTGTCACGCCACCTCGAGAGCTGCGCGCGTCGCGATCGTGAGTGTGGCGATCCCCAGCGAGAGCGGGATCATCTCGACCCGCTCGAACCCCGCCGCCCGCACGAGGGCCGCGAGCCGTTCGCCCGACGGAAACTCCTCCACGCTCTGATTCAGGTAGGTGTAGGCGTCGGACCGATTGCGGGCCACGGTGTTGCCGAGCCACGGAAGCACGTGGCGGAAGTACCAGAGGTAGCCGCCCCGAACGACCGCGTTCTTGGGCAGCGAGAATTCGAGGATCGCGAGCCGCCCGCCCGGCTCGAGCACGCGGGCCATCTCGGCGAGGCCCCGCGACGTGTCGGCGATGTTGCGGAGGCCGAAGGCGACGGTCACGAGGCCGAATGATGCCGTGGGGAAGGGGAGGGCCATCGCGTCGGCCTCGACCCACTCGATGTCCATTCCGGCCCGGGCCGATTTCTCGATCCCGCGATCGAGCATGGGGCGGCAGAAGTCGCTCGCCACGATCCGCACGGCCGGCCCGACCTTCGCGGCGTAGGCAATCGCGAGGTCGCCGGTGCCGGTGCAGACGTCGAGAATCGCCCCGCTTGTCGGCGGCGGGGCCCGGGAGACGGTGACATGCCGCCACCAGACGTCGATTCCGCCGGAGAGCATCCGATTGACGAGGTCGTAGCGCGGGGCGATCTCCGCGAACATGCCGCGGACCTTCGCGCCGCTTTTGTCGACACCGCCGGGCGTTTGCTCTATCGTGGCGGAATGAGTCATGCGAGCGAGGCACATCCGGTGCGGTGGCGGTGTTACGACTGCTTCCATCGTATGCGGCAGGGGGCCTGCGCGGGAGGGATCGCGGTCGTGATCGACGTTCTGCGGGCCTCCACGACGATCATCACCGCCCTGGCCCATGGGGCCACCCGCGTGCGGCCGGTGCTCACGGTCGAGGAGGCCCGGGCGGAGGCTGCGGCCGGGGGCGTCCTCCTCGGCGGTGAACGCGGGGGCCGACGGATCGACGGCTTCGACCTCGGCAACTCGCCGCTCGAGTATGGACGCGACCGCGTGGACGGCCGGCCGATCGTGATCACGACGACCAACGGCACGGCGGCGCTCCATGCTTGCGCAGGAGCGGCCGAGGTGCTGATCGGCGCGTTCGTGAATCGGTCCGCGGTGGCGGCAGCGGCCAGCGCGCTCGCCCGCGAGCACGGCCGCTGCGACATCCATCTCGTCTGCGCCGGCACGGAAGGTGCCGTGACCGAGGAGGATCTGCTGGCGGCGGGGGCGATCCTCGACGCAGCCGTGCGGCACCATGGCTGCGGCGAAGACGCGGTCGACGCGACGGGCCGCGAGGCGCTCCGCTTCTTCCGCGCGACCGTCGCCGCCGGGCCGTCGGCTGCCGAGGCGATCGCCCGCGAGTGTGCATCGTCGATCGGCGGCCGCAACCTGCTCGGGATCGGCATGGAGGCGGATCTGCCCGCATCGGCGGCGATCGACTCATTGGCCGTCGTGCCGCGGCTCGACGGCCCGGAACACCGCGACCTGAAAGTGTAGGCTCGCGCGACGGGCTGCTGGCTTCACGGAAATCCACGGCATCGTGCCGTGATCTCCTCGGGCGACCTCCGGTCGCGGGTGTCCACCCGGCCCTCCGGGGCTGACGCCCGTTGCCGAGAGGCCGCGGGCACATTCATGACGCAACGTTCGCTTTTCGAGGATGCCGAGGGCGTCGATCCGGCGCCGGTGGACGACGCCGTTCGCTCCCTCGGCGCCGCGCTGCCCGACCGCATCCATCTGGGCACGTCGAGCTGGTCGTTTCCCGGCTGGACGGGGCTCGTCTACGCGCCGTGCAACGGCAAGCCCGCCACCGAGCAGGCGCTCGCGCGGCACGGACTCGCCGCCTACGCCCGGCATCCGCTCTTTCGCACCGTGAGCCTCGACCGCACGTTCTACGCGCCGCTTTCGGCGGATGAATTCGCCCGCTACGCGTCGCAGGTGCCCGACGGCTTTCGCTTCGTGGTGAAGGCGCCGGCCGCGGTCACCGACCCCGTGGTGCGGAAGCCCGGCTCCGGCGAGGCGGCCCGCGACAACCCGACGTTTCTGGACGCCACGGCGGCCACGGTGGCCTTCGTGCGACCGGCGCTGGCGGGGCTCGAAGCGAAGGCGGGATGCGAAGCGAAGGCGGGGCCGCTCGTGTTTCAGTTTCCGCCGCTCGGCCGGCGGCTCTTGGCCGACGTGCCGCGGCTGGCCGCGCGGATCGCGGCGTTCGTCGCCGTCCTGCCCCGCGGCCCGCTCTACGCGGTGGAGGTGCGGGATCCAGAGCTCGTGACGCCCGATTTTTCCGCGGCGCTCGCGGACGCCGGCGCCGTGCCCTGCCTCGCGGTGCATGCCCGGATGCCTTGCGTCGAGCAGCAGGCCGGCGAGTTCGGCCTCGACCGCGGCGACCATCCGCTCGTCGCCCGCTGGAACCTGCATGCCGGACGAGACTACGAGGGGGCCAAGGCCGAATACGTTCCGTTCAACAGGCTCGTGGAGGAGGACGTGCCGAGCCGTGCGGCGGTTGCGAGCCTGGCCCGCACGACGGCCGCCGCGGGCCGCGACGTGTTCATCACGATCAACAACAAGGCGGAGGGATCCGCGCCGCTGTCGGTCGCCCGGCTCGCCGCACGGATCGTGGACGGGCCCTGAGGCAGAGGGCGGCCGATGGCGAACGCGACTGACGCAGCCGGGAAAACACGGGGTCTCGCTGCCTGCCGAACGGAGCCCTGGCGCCTTTTTTGCTACACTCGCCGCCATGGACAAACCAGACGAACAATCGCGGATGGACAGGATCGTGTCGCTGGCGAAGCGGCGCGGCTTCATCTTTCAGTCGAGCGAAATCTACGGCGGCCTGAACGGCTTCTGGGACTACGGGCCGCTGGGCGTGGCCCTCAAGCGGAATCTCAAAGACGCGTGGTGGCGCGACATGGTCTCGGGCCACGACGAGCTCGCCACGCTCCCCGGCGCGCCCGGCGAATACGAGATGGCCGGCCTCGACTGCACGATCATCATGCACCCGCAGGTCTGGAAGTGCTCCGGCCACTTCGACCTGTTCCACGACTGGATGATCGACTGCCGCGAATCGAAGCGGCGCTACCGCTACGACCACCTGCACGGTCGCTGGGCGACCTACCGCGGGAAGAAGGTCTTCGTCGTCACCGACCAGTCGGGCGACGAGGCGATCCCCCACACGCTCACGCGAGCCCAGAAATTCTTCGGCGTGCGGGCCAACAAGCTCGCGGAGATCGAGTGGGAGGGGAACCTGCTGCCGCTCGCCGGCACCGCGCCGCTCGCCGAGGCGGTCGGGCCGGACGCCTCCGAGCCTGGCACGCTGACGGAACCCCGTGAATTCAATCTGATGTTCGAGACGCGGATCGGCGCCCTCGCCGGCGACGACGACGATCGCGCCTTCCTGCGGCCCGAGACGGCCCAGGGCATCTTCATGAACTTCAAGAACGTGCTCGACACGTCGCGGGTGCGGGTGCCCTTCGGCATCGCCCAGATCGGCAAGAGCTTCCGCAACGAGATCACGCCGCGAAACTTCACGTTTCGCTCCCGCGAGTTCGAGCAGATGGAGATCGAGTTTTTCTGCAAGCCCGCCGACTCGGCGGCCTGGTATCGCTACTGGCGCGACCGCCGCTGGAAGTGGTATCTCGACCTCGGGCTCACCGCGGGCAAGCTGCAACTGCGGGAGCACGACAAGGACGAGCTGTCGCACTATTCAGTCGGCACGGCCGACATCGAGTATGCGTTTCCATTCCTCAATCCCGGCGAGTTCGGCGAACTCGAGGGAATCGCGCACCGTGGCGACTTCGACCTCCGCAGCCACATGGAGGGGAAGCTCATCCGCAAGGATGGCGAGCTCGTGGTCGAGACCGGGCCTGAAGGCAAGCCGCGGCACAAGGGGAGCGGCAAGGATCTCTCCTATTTCGACGACGTCACGCGTGAGCGGTACGTGCCCCACGTGATCGAGCCCTCCGCCGGCGCCGACCGGGCCGTGCTCGCCTTCCTCTGCGACGCCTACCACGAAGACGAGGTGCCCGACGAAGACGGCAAGCCGCGGAGCCGCACCGTGCTCAAGCTCCATCCCCGGCTGGCTCCGCTCAAGGCGGCGATCCTGCCTCTGGTGAAGAAGGACGGCATGCCGGAGGTGGCGATCGACCTCTATCGGCGGCTCAAGCCGCACATGGCCTGCATGTATGACGAGAAGGGCTCCGTGGGCCGCCGTTACGCCCGGCAGGACGAGGCGGGCACGCCCTGGTGCCTCACCGTCGACGGCCAGACGCTCACCGACAAGACCGTCACGCTCCGCGATCGCGACTCGCTCACGCAGACCCGTGTCGCCGTGGACGAGGTCGTCGATCTTCTCCGCGGCAGGCTGTGATGCGCCCCGCCATCGCCACCGTCTGCTCGCTCGACGCGGCGCTCGAGACGATCCTCGAGGACTACGCCGCCGGCCACTGCGGCGCGGTCGATCTCTGGCTCGGCCAAGCCGAGAGCTTTCTGGAAACGCACGGGGCGGCCGCACTGCAGGACCGGCTCGCCGGCCACGGCATCGTGGCCGTCGCGGCGAGCTTCCAGGGCGGCCTCCTGACCAGCCAGGGGGAGGCCCGTCTCGAGCACTGGAAGCATTTCCAGACGCGGCTGCCGATCCTCTCGGAGCTGGGCATCCCGGTGCTCGTGATCGCAGGCGACACCTTCGGGCCGCTTTCGCCCCAGGACCTCGGCCGGCTGTCGATGAGCCTCTTGGAGGCGGCGAAGCGGGCGGCCGACGTGGGCGTGCGGCTCGCGCTCGAGTTCGACGCCCGAGCGAGCTTCCCCGACAACCTCCAGTCGGCGGTGGCCCTGATCGAAGACGTCGGCCACCCGGCCCTCGGCCTCTGCCTCGACTGGTTTCACTACACGGTGGGGCCGAGCAAGCCGCTCGATCTCGCTCTCCTGTCGAAGGACAACCTCGCCCACGTGCAGCTCTCCGACATCGCCGACGTGCCGCGGGAGATGGCGACCGACGCCGACCGGATCCTGCCGGGCGAGGGCGCGTCGCCGCCCGACGATCTGATCCGGCGCCTCGGTGAGATCGGCTACGAAGGGGCCGTGGCGATCGAACTGCACAACCCGGCGTTGTGGCGGGTGCCGCCGCGGCAGTTTGGCGAAATCGCGATCACGGCGCTGCGGAAACTGCTGGGCCAGGCGGGCTGAGCGGCCGTTCGCGTCCACCGAGGGTCGCTATGCCGGATAATCCTTGAGCAGGTTGCCGCGGGCCTCGATTTCGTCGATCGGCCGCAGTCCCCGCTCCATGCCCGGGGGCACGAGCGCGAAGTGCCGCGCGCCGGTGAGCCGATCGACCATCCGGTGGCAGAAGCCGCGGTGGGAGATCCATTCGGCCGGATCGTAGCGGCGGAGATCGACCGGCACCGAATAGGTGCGGAGCGTCTTGCGGCGGTGCTTCACATACTGTGGGAAGAACGAGATCGCCAGTTCTCGAAGTGAGCGATGGATCGGGTCGCGGTAGCGGAGAAACGGACTGTTGCTCTTCGAGATCGCCCCCCAGTGGCCCCGGCGGCGAAACAGCGCCACGACGTGATCGACGTCCCCGCGGGCCGCCCCCAGGTCCATCAGCAGCGGCGGCTCGCCGGCGAGCCACAATGCCAGGGCCGCGACGAACGCCCCCTCGATGCAGTGGGCCTGCCGGCGGTCGAGCACTGCGACGACGCCGTGTGCCGTCGGGCCGTCGGCCTGGTGGTTCCATGCGAGACCGTTCACGAAATCCTGGATGCGGTGCGGCGTTCGCAGGGCGGCCAGCGTGGCGGCGGTGGAGCGGGAGAGCCCGAGTTGCATGCCGAGGTGGGTGCCGTGGGGCATGGGGCCTGTGTCTCAGCGGGAGGGCCGGATATCGGGACGCGATCCCGATGGCGTGGATGCTAGCAGCACCGGGGCCGCCGCAAAACGGTCGTTCGGCGATCGAGCCGCCCAAACGTGGCACGCCGGGGTGGATCGGCCCTACACTATGGAGGCTCTCCGGAGGCAAGGCATGAAGCGTTCCCGATTCGGGATCGTGGTGACTGCGACGCTGGTGGTCAGCGGCGCGACGGTGGCGGCGATCTCAGAGGTTCGAGGCGATGCCGGCTGTGGCGCGGTGGTGCCAGCCGGCGGAGGCTTCGGAAATGCAGGCTTCGGCGCCGGCTACAGCTTCGGCGGCTTTCGCGGCGGCTGGGTGGGCCAGGGCTGCGGTCCGGTGGTTACCTGCCGGCCTGTGTGCCGGCCCCGTTGGAGCGGATGGTGCGGGCCTGGCTGGCGCGGTGGCTGGGGAGGGTATGGGTGGAACGTCGGCTGTCGCCCGCAGTGCTGGCCGCGGCCGTGGTGTGGGGTGCCGGTGTGGGATGGGTGCGGATGGCCCGTCTCCGGCGGTACGACCTGGGGCTTTCGGGACTCCGTGTTTTTCTCCGTGCCGGCCGGCGGGTCGATGACCTTCTTCTCCGGCGCGGTCGTCCCGTATCCCGTCTCTGGCTATCCGTACGGTTTCAACGACGCTGGTTGTGGTTTCGGCTGGGCTCCGTGGCTGGGCGCGGCAACGCGGCCGGGCGTGAATCTCATTGGCGGCGTCGCCCGTCCGCAGCTCGTGCGCACAACGCCGCCGTCGCGACCGGTGATCGCCGCGGCACCTCGGGCCCGCGGCCGGCAGGCCGCCATTCGCGCGAGCACGGGGGTGGCACGACTCAGGGCCGCGCGGCTCATCGCGCGAGGTGACGCCGAGTTGCGGGAAGCGGGGCGGGAGCCGGCGCGGCTCGAGGCCGCGCTGGTGAGCTATCGCCAGGCCGTCGCCGTGGCCCCGGATCAGCCCGATGCCCTCATTCGCCAGGCCGTCGTGCTGGAGGCGCTCGATCGTCGTGGGGCGGCCGAGTCGGCCCTCGCCCAGGCAGTGGCCGTCGATGCCCGGCTCGCCGACACGGCGGCGGGTGCGAATCGCATCGTCGTTCGTGACGCGGTTCACGATCCCGTGTTCGATGGCCCTCGCCGGGCAGACCTGCCGCCGCTCGCCGCACGCGGCGTCGCGATCCTGCAGGAGATCGGGGCCGCGGCCGACACCGGGGGGGACCCCGCTCCAGCCATCGCCTGGCTGGCCGATCGCTGGTCGGCCAGATGGGGGCGAGGCGTCAACGCGGTCGCTGCGAGCCAGCCGTGAGCCCGTCGCACCGCGACGGGCTCAGAGCCGCCGGCTTGCTGATTCGCCGCCTCTTCTCTCCGTTCTGCGATGCGGTGCCGCGTGTCGGGAGCACCTCCTCGCCGCCGGCCGCTTGAACGGTATCCTTGGGCGTGATGACGCCCGCCGCCGCACCGCTTTGTGAACGGATCGATCTCGCCGCTCCCGATGGTCGGGCGCGGCTCGATGCCCTCCGCGACAAACTCGTCTCCCAGGGCGACGTGATCAGCCCCGCCGGCCGCCAGCGAACGATCGACGTTTTCGGCGAGCCGCTCGCGCCGCGGCAGGTCGTCGAGCGGATCTGTGACGATGTCCGCCGCCGCGGCCTCGAGTCGCTGCTCGACTACACGCGGCGGATCGACCGGGCCGACGTCACCCGCGATACGCTCGTCGTGGCGGCCGCCGCGCTCGCCGCGGCCCATCGCGAGGTCGAGCCCGAGTTTCTGGCCGCTGTGCGGCGCACCCGTGACCGCGTCGAGCGTTTTCAGCGGGCGATTCTCTCCCGCGACGTCGAGGTGCCGCTCGCCGGGGGCGGCCGGCTGCGGCAGCGATACATGCCGCTCGATCGTGTGGGCGTGTGCGTGCCCGGCGGCGCGGCGGCCTATCCCTCGACGCTCCTCATGACCGTCGTGCCGGCACAGGTCGCCGGTGTGCCGGAGATCGTGGTCGTCGCCCCGCCCACGCCGTTCGGTTCCGACAACCGTCACGTGCTGGCGACCTGCCACGAGCTCGGCGTGACGACCGTGGTGCGGGCCGGTGGCGCCCAGGCCGTGGCGGCGTTGGCCTATGGCGTGGACGGGCTGCCCCGGGTGGACAAGATCGTCGGGCCGGGCAACCTCTTCGTCGCGCTCGCAAAGGAACACGTCTACGGCGACGTGTCGATCGACGCGATCGCCGGGCCGAGCGAGATCGTGATCGTGGCCGACGAGGCCGGGCACCCCGACTACATCGCCGCCGACATGCTCGCCCAGGCCGAGCACTCCCCCGGCTCGGCGATCCTCCTCACGGCCAGCCACCGGCTCGCCGACGACGTGGCCGCCGCGCTCGACCGCCGGCTTGCCGATCTCGAACGCGCCGAGCTCACCCGCGACAGCCTGGCCCGGTTCTGCGGCATCGTGGTGACGCGGAGCGATGCCGAATCGGCGTCGCTTGCCGACGAACTCGCCGCCGAGCACCTCTCGATCGACACCCGCGACCCGGAGGCCACGCTGGCGACGATCCGTCACGCGGGCGCCGCCTTTCTCGGCCCATGGAGTCCCGTGGCCGCCGGCGACTACGCCGCCGGCCCATCGCACGTGCTCCCCACCGGCGGCACCGCCCGCTTCGCCGCCGGCCTCTCGGCCAACGAGTTCCTCCGCGGCGGCAGCGTGATCCACCTCGCCAAGGCCGACCTCGCCGACCTCGCCGCCGACATCGCCACGCTCGCCAACGTCGAGGGCCTCACCGCCCACCGCCGCAGCGTCGAGGCCCGCGGTTAGTCTCGGGCTCACGCGAACGTCGACCAGCCCAACCCGGCTTCGGACTACCAATGCCCTGTCCCCGGACGTTCGCTACGGCCATCCTGGCCTGCGCTGGTCAGCAACGCCGGGTCCAGGGCACAGGTAGCCCGAAGCCTCCCTCTTCTCGAGTGGACGGAGGCTCGGGCCTGCATGTGCCCTCTCGCGGGCTATGGAAGCGAGCGCAGGCATGGATGCCGAAGCGAAGCGGACATTCAGTGAGCGGAGGCCTCGGAGGGCCGCAGCGAACGTCCGCGAGAGGGCATGGGCAGGCCCGGGCCGGGTTGGGCGAGTCGGGATAAGCCAGTTCAGTCGATTGTGCCGGCTGGCGCGGTCGTGACTCCGGCGCGGATCCCGGCGTGAGGTAAGCTTTTCTCACCATGACTCACGCCCAGCAGCTCGTCCGCCCCGAGATCGCCGCGCTCGCCGGCTACGTGCCCGGCGAGCAGCCGCAGGGGGGCAAGTGGATCAAGCTCAATACGAACGAGAATCCCTACGCGCCGTCCCCCGCGGTGCCGCGGGCGCTGGCGGCCACCGCTGCCGGTCGCACGCTCGCGAAGTATCCCGACCCGCTGGCGACGGTGTTTCGCCTGCGGGCCGCCGAGGTGCTCGGTGTCGATCCCGAATGGATCATCTGTGGCAATGGCAGCGACGATCTGCTCACGATCCTCGTCCGCACGTTCGTGGGGGCGGGGCAGTGCCTGCGGATGCCATATCCGAGCTACATCCTTTACCGCACGCTGGCCGGCATCCAGGGAGCGGTCTGCGACGAGTTCCACTACGAGCGCGACTGGTCGCTGGGTGACGGCTTCGCGGCGGCTCGCACGAGCCGCGGAGCCGAGGTGAAGCTGGCGATCATCGCCAACCCCAACAGCCCGTCGGGCACCCTCCTGCCGCCGGCCCGGATTCGCGAACTCGCCGCCCGCCTCCCCTGCGCCCTGGTCGTGGACGAGGCGTACGGCGACTTCGCGGCGGAAAACTGCCTCGATCTCGTGAAGGAAAACGAGCGGGTGATCGTCACGCGGTCGTTCAGCAAGTCGTATGCCCTCGCCGGCCTGCGGTTCGGCTTCGCAGTGGCCCAGCCCCATGTCGTCGCGGAACTGCAGAAGGTGAAGGATTCGTACAACTGCGACACGCTCTCGATCGCCGCCGCGACCGCGGCGATCGACGACGCGGCGTGGCTCGCCGACAACCGGGCGAAGATCGTGGCCACCCGCCGCCGGCTCACCGACGCCATGCGCGGCCTGGGGTACGACGCCGTCGAGAGCCAGGCCAACTTCGTCTGGTGCACGCATCCCTCGCGACCCCACAAGCCCGTCTACGAAGCGCTCAAGGCCCAAGGCATCCTCATCCGCTACATGAACTACGCCGGCTGGGGCGACGGGCTGCGGATCACCGTCGGCACCGACGACGAGATCGACGCCTTCCTCGCCGTCATGAAGACGATCTGACCGACACTCCCGCCCCCTGAGTACCTTCAGTCCAATGCCTCGCACTGCCACCGTCTCCCGCACGACCGCCGAAACCGACATCCGGCTCTCGCTCGACCTCGATGGCACCGGCAAGGCCGGGATCCGCACGGGCCTGGGCTTCTTCGACCACATGCTCACGCTGCTGGCCGGCCACTCGCTCTGCGACCTGATGGTCGAGTGCACGGGCGACCTGCACGTCGACGGCCACCACACGGTCGAAGACGTGGGCCGGGCCCTGGGCACCGCCCTCGTCGAATGCCTCGGCGACCGCAAGGGTATCCGCCGCTACGGCCACGCGATCATCCCGATGGACGAGTCGCTGGTCACGGTGGCCGTCGATCTCGGTGGCCGCGCGGCCTGCGTGTTCGCCGTCGACTTCCCGGTGCCGACGATCGGCACCTTCGACGCCCAACTCGTGGAGGTGTTCTGGGAGAGCGTGGCCGCCACGGCGGGCATGAACTTCCACGCCGTGCTCCACCATGGCCGCAACGGCCACCACATTGCCGAGGCGGTCTTCAAGGCCGCGGCCCGTGCACTCCGCGTCGCCGTGGAGCCCGACCCGCGGCAGCCGGGCATCCCGAGCACCAAGGGCACGCTCACGAAAAAATAGGGACGGGAGCTCATTTCGCGGCCGACGCTACCTCTGTCGTCGGTGCCACTCGCGCCGCGAAATGAGCTCCCGTCCCCAATTTTCACTCGTTGACGTAGGTCTCGAGGAACCGGGCCAGGCTATGGAAGTCGCTGCCTCGCTCCACGTAGCGGACGACCGTCACGAGCGTGTTGGGATCGACGAGTTCCTCGAAGGGCACGTAATTGAGGTCGAGCTGCCCCGACACGCTCACCATCACGCCGTTGAGGCCCCGCTCGGCGAGGGCGCGGTAGCCGCCGACGCCCAGCTGGCTGCCGAGCATCACGTCGAAGGCGTGCGGCTTGGCGCATCGTGACTCGTAGCCGAGCTGCAGGCCGACGATCTTCCGTGACCGGCCCGTCTGCTTCTTGAACTCGTCGGACACGAGCTTGGCGAACATGCGGCCGAGCTGCACGTGCGAGATCGAAATGTGGCCGTGGTCGTCGCGGGGGATGCCCTCGAGGGCCGCGGCGGGCAGGTATTCGGCGAGACCCTCGGCCATCACGATCACGCCGTACTGCTTGCCCTCCTGCTCCTCGCGGACCCGCATCGTCTTCACGATCCGGCCCACGACCTCGTCGATGTTCATGACGGGCTTGACCCGCGTCTGGCCGTCGGGTGTGGTGACCGTTTCTTCGCCGCGAAACTTGCCGTGGATATCTTCGACGCTGATCACGAGGCTCGCTTCGCCGGCGATCGCGGCGCCGTAGGAGAGCCAGCCGGCGCTGCGGCCCATCGTCTCGCAGAGGAAGTAGGCACGGCTCGCCTCCGCATCGTAGAGCAAATTGCGAATCTCTCCGCCGAGCGTATCGACCGCGGTGAAGTAGCCGAACGTGAAGTCGATACCCATGTAGTCGTTGTCGATCGTCTTGGGCAGGTGCACGACCGGGATCCGGGGGATGTCGGCCGGCAGCCGGTCCTGGAAGAGCTTGAACTTGTTGGCCGTCTTGAGCGTGTCGTCGCCACCGATCGAGATCAGCGCTTCCACGCCGAGTGACCGCAGCCCCTCGTAGGCGTTTTTCAGCGGCCCGACCCGCTCGGGATCCTCGAGGTGGCTCGGGTGCGACACCAGCTTGCCGGGGTTGGTGCGGGCGGTGCCGAGCATGATCCCCTGGCCGCTCCGCGTTCGCTTGAGGAACTCGGGCGTGATCTTGATGTAGTCGCGCCCCTCGGCGAGCGGCTTCGCGGGAGAGTAGTCGGCGAGCGACGAGTAGCCGTGCTTCATGCCGATGACTTCCGTGCCTTCCCGCATGAACGATGTGGCGGCGGTGGAGATGACGGCATTGGCGCCCGGGGCGGGTCCGCCCGCGAACAGGATCGCGACGCGGCGGAAGTGGTGGGCGGCCTTGGGCGGGCGGGACAGCGATTCGGACATCGACTTCCTTATTTGGCGAGGAGCATCCGCTCCACGAATGTCGTGTCGACCTGGGCTTCGTGGAAGGCGGTGTTGGAAAGCACTTCGAGATGGAGGGGAACGGTGGTCTTGATGCCCTCGATGCGGAGTTCCCTGAGGGCGCGGATCATCGTCTCGATCGCCTCCTTGCGGGTCGGCTGGTGGACGATCAGCTTCCCGACGAGGGAGTCGTAGTGGGGGGGCACGACGTAGCCGGTCGTCGCGTGGGAGTCCCAGCGCACGCCGAAGCCGCCCGGGGCGATGATCCGGTCGATGCGGCCGGGGTTGGGGCGGAAGTTGTGGGCCGGATCCTCGGCGTTGATCCGGCACTCGATCGCGTGGCCGCGGGGCCTGATGTCTTCCTGCTTCAGATCGAGTTTCTCACCGGCGGCGACGCGGATCTGGGCCTTGAGCAGGTCGATGCCCGTCACCATCTCGCTCACCGGGTGCTCCACCTGGATGCGGGCGTTGACCTCGATGAAATAGAAGTTGTCCTGCTGATCGACGATGAATTCGACCGTGCCCGCCGAAAAATAATTGGCCGTCTTCGCGAGCCGCACGGCCGCGTCGGCCATCTTCTGCCGCGTGGCCTGCGGGAGCCGCGGCGACGGGCTCTCCTCGATCAGTTTCTGGTGCCGCCGCTGCGTGGAGCAGTCGCGCTCCCAGAGGTGGAACACATTGCCGTGTTGGTCGCCGAGGATCTGGATTTCGACGTGCCGCGGCCGCTCGATGTATTTCTCGATGTAGATGCCGGGATTGCCGAACGCCGCCTGGGCCTCGGCCGAGGCCTGCTGCCAGGCGCTCGCCAAGGCGAGATCGTTGGCCGCCACCCGCATGCCCTTGCCGCCGCCGCCGGCCGTCGCCTTGAGCAGCACCGGGAAACCGATCTCGCGGGCGACCTTCACGGCCTCCTGCTCGCTGCCGATGATGCCCTGGCTGCCGGGCACCGTCGGCACGCCCGACTCGCGGGCCAGGGCCCGGGCCGAGTTCTTGTCGCCCACCCGCTCCATGGCCTCCGGTGTGGGGCCGATGAAGCCGATGTCGCAGGAGCGGCAGACCTCGGCGAAGTGGGAGTTCTCCGAGAGAAAGCCGTAGCCCGGGTGGATCGCCTGCACGTTGCCGATCTCGGCCGCGCTGATCACGCGGTCGATCCGCAGGTAGCTGTCGGCTGCCTTGGCCGGCCCCACGCAGATCGCCTCGTCGGCAAGGTCGAGATACGGGGCGTCGCGGTCGGCCTCGCTGAAGATGGCCACGGTCTCGACGCCGAGTTCGCGACAGGCGCGAATGACACGCAGGGCGATCTCGCCGCGGTTGGCGATGAGGATCCGTTTGAACATGGATTCCGTTCGACGGGGGTGGCGGTGGAGGCTCAGGCCTCGGGATCGACCTTGATCAGCGGCTGGCCAAACTCGACCGGGGCGCCGTTCTCCACGAGGATCGCCACGACCTGTCCCGACACGCCGGCCGGAATCTCGTTGAACACCTTCATGGCCTCGACGATGCAGACCGTCTTTTCCGGGCCGATGCGGTCGCCCACCTTCACGAACGGCGCCGAATCGGGACCACTGGCCTTGTAGAACGTGCCCACCATCGGGCTCTTGATGACGAGCATCCGGGCGTCGGCGGCCGACTGGGAGGGAGCGGCGCCGGCCGTCGGTTCGGAGGCGGCGGCAGCCGGACGGGGCATGGCGACCGCCGGCGCGGAGTATGCGACGACCTCGCCCCCCCGGCGAATCCGCACGCGATTGTCGGCCTGTTTGAGGTCGAGTTCCGAAAGATCGTGCTCCTTCATGAGCTCGATGAGCCGGCGAACCTTCTTGACGTCGAAGATGTCGCCTGGGGTGGGTGCGGCACACATGGGGGCACAATGTCTCCTGGGCGGCCGAAATCCCGGCCGAAGTCGGGCCGAAGGTAGCCCGCCCGCGGGTTTTCAGTCAAGGTAAAGGCTTCGTGTCGTCGGCCGGAGCCGCATCTTGCCCGGCCGGCGGTGCCCGTCGCCATCCTTCCAATTTCGAAAAGCAGGTGTCATGAGCGGTTCTGAACCCCCTGCGAACCTGCCCCGCCTCCAGCCGCGGAGTCCCGATTCGAGCAAGCGCGACTTTGGCCGTGTCACCGTGATCGGGGGTGCGGCGGGCATGGCTGGAGCCCCGGCACTCACGGCGATGGCGGCCCTGCGGAGCGGGGCCGGGCTCGTGGAACTGCTCGTGCCGCAGCCGGTGGTCGCGATCGCCGCCTCGTTCGATCCCTGCGTGATGACGCACGGGCTCACGTCGGCGGAGGGGGGGATCGCGGCCGCGGCGGCGGTCGAAATCGCGCGGCGGGTGGCAACGGCCGACACCGTGGCCGTCGGGCCAGGCGTTGGCCGCACGGCCGACGTGCAAGGCATCGTGCTCGATCTGTGGCGAGATCTGTCGCAGCCCGCCGTGTTCGACGCCGACGCTCTCTGGGCTCTTGCGCAGGTGCCTCGGGAGCGGCTGCAGACGCACGCCGGCCCGAGGGTGATCACGCCTCATCAGGGCGAGATGCAGCGGCTCCTGGGGAAGGATGTTTCCGCGACGACCGGCCGCGGTGATCTCGACCAGTCCGCCCACGAAATGGCCACCGCCATCGACGCCGTGATCGTGCTCAAGGGCCCGGGCACGTTCGTGGCGGGGGGCGGTCGCTCAGCCCACAACGAAACCGGCAATCCCGGCATGGCGACGGCGGGCACCGGCGACGTGCTCACCGGCGTGGTGGCCGCGCTGCTCGCGCAGGGGCTGAGCCCCTTCGACGCGGCCCGGCTGGCGGCCTGGGTGCACGGCCGTGCCGGCGACGCGGCCGCCGCCGATCTCGGCCAGGTGTCGATGACGGCCCGCGACCTGCTCGACCGGCTGCACATCGGCTTCCGCGCGACCACGGATCCGGGTTCAACGTCGTGAGCGGGTGGCGAGTGTCGCGAGGCGGGTGACGTCCACGACACCGTCGTCCCGGGCGATCCAGAGTCGGAGGTCCGGTGTCGGCTCGACGCGATGGCCGCCGGTGAACGAGCCGAATGCGGGCAGCACGAGCAGGCTCTCCTCGGCCACGAAGCAGCGGTCGGCGAACCGGTCGCCGCTGGGCGAGCGGATCGAAATCGTGGGGTGCAGGTGGCCGCCGATCGTGAACGCGGTGCGGCCGCAGTCGTCGAGCGGGGTGGCCGGCTCGTGCACGAAGTGGAACGGCGGTTCGTCGAGCGCGCGGAGGCAGGAGTCGATCCCAAGCGAGGCGGGCAGCGTGCCGATGCGGCGGTCATGGTTGCCGATCACGAGGAGCACGGCCGTATCCGCGATCCTTGCCCGCGTGTCCGCAAATTCGGCGAAGACGTCGGGCGTGCAGCCTCCGGCAGCGTGAAAGAGGTCGCCGAGGATCAGGAGCCGCGTCGCCGCGGTCTCGACCACGAGTCGTTCCAGCCTCGCGAGATCCTGTTGGGCCGATCCCTCGGGCACGGGGATGCCCGCCTTGCGAAACGTCGCCGCCTTCCCGAGGTGGAGGTCGGCGACGAGCAGCGTGCGGGTGGCCGGCAGAAAGGCCGCCCGCCCGGGCAGGAGCAGGATGTCGGCCTCGAGGCCCGCGGTCGCATCAGTCGCTGGAATGATCCGCATGATCCGTCACAGAGTACCGCAACAACTCGAGGCGACGCTCGCGGCCGTCTCGAGTTCCCTCGCCATGTCGGTGATCCGCTCCAGCCAGCCCTGCGTCGTGAGCCGCGACTGAATGAACTCGGCCCAGATCGGGAAGGCGAGCGGCGTGAGTCGGGGCGTCTCCACGATACGGATCTCCTGCGTGGCGATACGGTCGAGCGCGTCGTGCAGCCGGCGAAACTCGAACTGCTGCTCCAGCACCTCGCGGCGGGCCTGGGCGAGCAGCATGTTCTCCGCGTCGTGTTCCGCCAGCACGTCGAAGATCAGTCCGGCCGAGGCCTGCGTCTGGCGGTCCGACCGGCGGCTGCCGGAGACGAGCCCCGCCACGCGGGCGATCTCCCGGAAGTGACGGCGGGCCATCTCCGTGCCGTTCAGGCAGGCGAGCAGGTCGTCGAGCAGGCTGACCGGTGAAAACAGCTGCCGCCAGGCCCGCTCGTCGGCGGTGAGGGGATCGCGGCCGGCCACCTCGAAGCCCCAGTCGTTGGCCGCGAGCATCAGCGTGCTCGGCCGGCGGCTGGCGATCCGCCAGGCGACGAGCGCGGCGAGTCCCTCGTGCACGAGCCGGCCCGCGAACGGAAACACGAACGTGTGGTGGCCGTCACGGCCCTGCCACCGCTCGATGAGCAGGGTGTCGGGATCGGGAAGCCGGCTCCAGCGGGCCTGCGTCGCCAGCAGCGGCAGCACCGCGTTCACCTCTCGCGGCAGCCCCGCGTTCGCCGTACGTGCCCCGTGCCGGCCCGCAGCCTGCACGAGATCGAGCACCGCCGCGGAGAGCAGGGTGGAGAGGGGCATCCGGCCGCCGTTCCACCGCGGCACCTGGAGCGTGGCCGGGCCGCGGGCCCGCTTCACCCAGGCCGTGAGGCCGTCGAAGCGGAAGAGGGTGAGGGGCTTGCCGGCGAACAGAAACCGATCCCCCTCGTTGAGCCGCGACACGAACGACTCCTCGACGGTGCCGAGCCTGCCGCCGCGCAGCCACTTCACCTCGACCGTCGCATCACCGGCGATCGTGCCGATGTTCATGCGGTGCTTCCGGGCGAGCGCCTTGCTGGCGACGTACCAGCGGCCGAACCGCTCCACGATCCGCGCGTAATCGGGATATGCCGCGAGAGCCGGGCCGCCGCGGGCCGCGAAGTCGATCGCCCACTGCCACGAGGCATCGTCGAGATCGGCGAAGGCGCGGGTCGACATCACCTCCGCCCGGAGTTCGGCTTCGCGAAAGCCGCCGCTGCAGGCCACGGTGACGATGTGCTGGGCCAGGCAGTCGAGGGCGAGCGTGAGTGGACGGCGGGCCTCGACGACTCCCGCGTCGACCGACTGCCGCGCCGCGGCGCACTCGATCAGCTCGAGCGCATGCGTGGGCACGCAGACGAGCCGGCCGACGGCGCCCGGGGCGTGGCCGCTGCGGCCGGCCCGCTGCAACAGCCGCGCGATCCCCTTTGGACTGCCGATCTGGAGCACCTGTTCGACCGGCCCGAAGTCCACGCCGAGGTCGAGGCTCGACGTGGCCACGACGCACTTGAGCCTGCCCCGGCGCAGGCCCTCCTCGGCCTGCTCCCGCAGGTCGCGGTCCACCGAGCCGTGATGCAGGGCGAGCTGCTTCTTCCAGTCGGGGCGGGCCGCTGTGATCGCCTCGAACCACCGCTCGGCCTGCGAGCGGGTGTTGGTGAACACGAGCGTCGTGGCCGCGCGGTCGATCGCCGCGACCACCTGCGGCAAGAGCCGCATCCCCATGTGACCAGCCCACGGGAACCTTTCCATCGGCTCGGGGATGAGCGTTTCGATCTCGAGCCGTCGTGGCACCACGGCCGACACGACCCGAGCCGCCCCGGTTCTCGCCGGCCCCACGAGCGCCGCGACGGCGTCGTCGAGATTGGCGAGCGTCGCGGAGAGCCCCCACGACACGAGCCCGGGCCGCAACGCCCGCAGCCGCGCGATCGCGAGCTCCGTCTGCACGCCCCGCTTCGTGGAGAGCAGTTCGTGCCATTCGTCCACGACTACCGCCTCGAGTCCGGCGAAGATCTCGTGGGCGTCGTCGAGCGAGAGGAGAATCGAGAGCGACTCGGGCGTGGTGACGAGCCCTGTCGGCCAGTTCTCGCGGAGGCGACGGCGATCGGCGGCCGAGGTGTCGCCCGTTCGCGTGCCCACCGTCCAGCCGCGGGCCACGGCGTTCGGCCCGCGGAGCGGCTCTTCCAGGGCCCGCGCGGTGTCGGCGGCGAGCGCCCGGAGCGGCGTGATCCAGACGACACGCAGGCCGGCTGGTGGCGGCGTGGGACTCTCGGCATCGACGGCCTGCGTTCGGGCGATCGCCCCGAACCAGGCCGCGAGCGTCTTGCCGGTGCCGGTGGGGGCGTGGAGGAGACCGCTCGTGCCCGCGGCACCGGCCCGCCAGACCTCTTCCTGAAACGGAAACGCCCCCCAGCCACGGCTCGTGAACCAGCCGTGAAGCCCGGTGAAGACGGAAGCGCGTGCGGCTCGCATGGAAGACGGTGCACCGGAGAACCCGAATGCGTCTCAGGCTACCACGAGACGGATCGGAGGACGGCCCCACCCCAAGCCCGCTGGAGCCAACGACAACTCCGTGAGGGGCTGCCCATGCCCCGAGAGCCGGCGTTGCTGACCAGCGCAGCCAGGATCGCGGAGCGCAGCCAGGATCGCGGAGCGCAGTCAGGATCGAGCGAGCGAAGGACAGGATGTCCGAAGCGAGCGTCCGGTGAGGGGGCATGGGCAGCCCCGAACTTTCACCGCAGAAGGTTGACCTGTGGAGGAATAGACGGGCCTGCGGTGTTCAGACCGTGGGCCGCATGCGGAGCATGCGGACTCGGCGCGTGTGAGCGGACTCGGCGCAAGCGTGCGGAGGACGGTTGGACGTGCGGCTACGACGCGGCGATCATCCGCTCGAGATCGGCCAGGGAGCCGGCGTCGGCGGGCTGCTTGTCACGCCGCCAGCGGACGATGCGCGGGAACCGCACGGCCACGCCCGACTTGTGCCGCGTCGAATGGCTCACGCCCTCGAAGGCGAGCTGGAACACGAGCGTGGGTGTGCAGATCCGCACGGGGCCGTGCTTCTCGATCGTCGTGGCTCGCACGATCCGATCGACCTCCACGATCTCGGAGTCGGCGAGGCCCGAATAAGCCTTGGCGACCGTGACGAGTTTTCCGTCGTGCCACACGCCGAGGGTGTAGTCGCTGTGGAGTCCGGCACGGCGGCCGTGGCCGGCCTGGGCGTAGAGCAGCACGGCGTCGATCTCGAGCGGCTCGATCTTCCATTTCCACCAGTCTCCCTTGGTGCGGCCCGCGGCGTAGGGACTTTCGCGGCGCTTGAGCATGAGCCCCTCGACGCCCCGGTCCCGCGACTCGGCCCGCCGGGCGGCGAGCGTCGGCCAGGAATCGCCGGGCACCAGCGGCGAGAGAAATGGTCCAGGATCGTTGACACCGCCGGGCACGAGCACGTCGGCGAACGACCGCGGCACGAGGTCGGCCAGCATGCGGCGGCGGTCGGTGAGCGGACGGTCGCGCAGATCGAGGCCCTCGGCCTCGAGCAGGTCGTAGGCGACGAAGGAGCAGGGGATGTCGGCGAGGATCTTCTTCGTGACCCGTCGACGACCGGCGCGTTTCGAGAGCGCCGCGAATCCGAGGAGGCGGCCGTCGCGGACCGCGAGCAGCTCGCCATCGAGCACCGTGCCCGCGGGGAGCGAGCTGCCAGCGGCGACGATCTCGGGGAACGCCTCGTTCATCAGCTCCTCGCCCCGGCTCCAGACCGTGGCGTCGTCGCCGCGGCGGACGATCTGGGCCCGCATCCCGTCCCACTTCCACTCCGCCTGCCAATCCATGGCGGAACCAAGAGCCGCGGCAACGCCCTCGACGTCGCTGCGGTCGAGCGGCGAGGCGAGAAAGAATGGATACGGGCGTCGGTCGTCTGCCGCCGAGGGCTCGGGAGCGAGGAGCCGGGCGAAGGCAACGCCATCGGCGACGGCATCCCCCATCAGCCGATGGGCCATCACGGCCGGATCGACACCCGCGACCTCGGCCAGCGCCCGGGCGACGAGCGTTCGCGAGACGCCCACCCGCAGGCCGCCGGTGAGCAGCTTGTGCCAGACGAGCCGCTCGCGGGACGCGAGCCGCCGCCATACGGCCGTCACGACCTCGCGTTTGCGGTCGTCGTCGGCGCCGCGGAGATCGTGGATCGTCGTCTGCATCACCTCGGCGAGGCCGGGAGTCGTGCCGGCGACCGCGTCCTCGGCCGGCTCCGGCAGGAGCAGGGCGAGGGTCTCGGCGAGATCACCGACGTGGGCGTAGCACTCCTCGACGAGCCAGTGGGGCAGGCCCGTCGTCGCGGCGGCCCATTCGCGGAGCTGCGTCGACGACACGGTCCGCAGCTGGCGGCCGCCGCAGAGCACGGCCAGCCCGCAGGCAGCATCGGCGGGAGTGGCCGCGGCGAAGAAGTCGCGGAGAGCCGCGAGTTTCTCGTTCGTGCTCGTCGTCGCATCGAGCCGCCAGTAGAGGTCGGTGAAGTCGTTCATGCTTCGACCTCATCGGCTGCGGGCTCGCCGTCCGCCACGGTCTCGTTGGTGGCGTCGTCGGCCTCGGGAGCATCGGGCTCGCCTTCACCGGTGAATCGCGTGGCGAGCACGTCGGCGTCGTAGTCGCGGTCGCGGAGCAGCCGTGCGAGTGTGTCGGTGAAGCCATGCGTCACGAGCACGCGGCTGGCCCGCGAGGCCTCGATCGCCCGCATGAGGCCGGGGAAGTCGGCATGGTCGGAGACGACGAAGCCCCGCTCGAAGCCGCGGCGACGGCGGACGCCGCGGAGGAGCATCCAGCCCGAGGCCATCGCCACGCTCGATTCACCGAAAAGCCGCAGCCAGGAACTGCCCAGCACGCTCGGCGGCGCGATCACGAGGGCCCGGCCGTCGCCCACGCGTCGGGCCCGCGGCGGCACCCGGTCGATCGACGGCAAGCGGACACCGCTGGCCCGGTAGGCCTCGACCAGCTTCATCACTGCGCCGTGGGCCACGATCGGCCCGATCGACGGATCGACCATCGCGGCCAGCCGCTGCGCCTTGCCGAGGGCGTAGGCCAATAGCACGCTCGTGCGGCCCGCGTCGCGGTTGGCCCGCCACCAGGCATTGATCTCGGCGGCGATCGCCCCAGGCTCCTGCCAGCGGTAGACGGGCAGGCCGAAGGTCGACTCGGTGATGAACACGTCGCACTCCACCGGCCGGAACGCGGCGCACGTGGGATCGGCCTGGAGCTTGTAGTCGCCGGTGACGACCCAGGTGACGCCGCGGTATTCGACGCGAACCTGCGCCGATCCGAGCACGTGGCCGGCCGGATGGAGCGACACGTTCACGCCGTTGATCGAGATCGACTCGCCATCGCGGAGCGTGTCGATCGCCACCGAGTTGCCGAGCCGGGTCCGCATCACGTGCATGCCGGCGGCGGCGCAGAGGTACCTCTCGCAGCCCCCGCGGGCATGATCGCCATGCGCGTGCGTGATGATCGCGCGGCCCACCCGCCGCCAAGGATCGACGTAGAAATCGCCTTGTGGGCAATAGAGTCCCGATTCGGTCACCTCCAGCAGGTCGCGCATGCCCGCGATTGTCGCTCACCGGGGGACGCGGGCAAAGCGGCCGCAGCCGATCGCGCAAGGGGGTGCCCATGCCCCGAGAGCCGGACGTTCGCTGCGGGTATCCTGCCCTTCGCTCTCTCGATGCTGACTGCGCTCCGCCCATCCTGGGCTGCGCTTGCCAGCAACGCCGGCTCTCGGGGCATGGGCACCCCCGACCCACTTACCGATACGCCTGACTGCCGACCGCCGGAAAGCGGTAGCCGCCGAAGCCGAGCGGGGCGTAGCTCGGCCAGTCGCCCGGCACGGTGCCCGGCGGCGTGCCGTACATCTTCCAGGTCGGCGTCCGCGGGTTCGTCGGCGGCACGAAATACTTCGGCCGCTGCCGCAGACCCGTGACGTAGGGCGAGGCACCCGGGGCATGCGGCGCCTGGTTCTGCGGCGTGCCCGTCGAGGCGGTTGACCGCGGGCCCGACCAGCGGCGGCCGCCGGCGGCCTCGGCGCGAACGGCGGCGGCGAGGCAGCCGACAAGGCATGCCACCGCGACCGCTCGCCGAGAGAGAACCCGCGCCATGACCCGGTTATCGGCTGCGATTCACGGCGGCGTTGCCCGTTTTGGAACCGGGGCGACGGGCGCGGGTTGCGCCGGTCGTAGCGGGCTTCGCCCAGCGGAACTCGACCGGCATCCCGAACACCTTCTCGAACAGGTCGGTCCGTCGTTCCGCCCCCCAGAGATCGACCTGCGGCTCCTCGTCGGCCACGGCCTCGATCAGGGCCCGGCCGTCGGCGATCGAGGCGATCACGTCGCGGACGGCCTGCGTACGGCTGCGGTCGAGCCCGCCGGCAAGCCGCAGGATAGCCGCCATCCGCTGCACCCGCTGCTGGTCGTCCGGGGAGAGGCGGGCGAGATTCTCGTGCTTCCGCTTCGGATGGGCGCCGCGGTGGTAGCGGGCCACGTTGGCGATGATCTCGAGGTCATTGGCGCGGATGCCGGGGATCCGCGCGTTGCGGATGAGGTGGTAGCTGTGCTTGTGATGCTGGTCGTAGTTGATCACGTAGCCGACGTCCTGCAGTCGGGCGGCGCATTCGAGCAGCAGTCTGTCGCCAGGGGCGAGATCGAGCGGCGTGGCCAGTTGCTCGTGAATTTTCCCGGCGAGCGTGGCCACCGTGCGGCCGTGTTCCACCTCGCCCGAGCAGGCGGCCGCGAGCCGCTCGATCGCCGCCTCGCGTTGTGCCGGCTCGTCACCGGCGGTGCCGAGCGACTCCTCGATCATCTCGCGGACGAGCCCGTCGCGGACGCCGCGGGTGTGCACGACCACGGTGTTGACGCGAAACCGCTTCAGCAGCGCGTCGACGATGGTCAGGCCCGCCAGGATGATGTCGGCGCGGTCGGGTGTCATGCCCGGCATGTTGCGGCGGGCCCGGAGCGGCATCTTCGAGAGGCGGTCGAGCAGGTGGCGGATCTCCGCCTGCGATACGCTGTAACCGGCCACCGGCACGTCCGCCTCGCGCTTCGTCGCCATCATCAGTTCGGCGAGCGTGGTGAACGTGCCGCCACAGCCGACGAGCACATGGGGGGCGAAGAGCGGACGGGTGGTCCGCTTCTTGAGGCAGGCCGTGACCTCCTCCTCGAGCCGCAGGAGGCCCCGGGCACAGTCTGCCTCCTCGACGCCGTCGCCGACCCCGAACTGCTCCGTGAGCCGCACGGCCCCCAGGGGCGTCGAGAAGATCGACTCGATCAGGTTGCCCGTGGCGAACACGAGTTCCGTACTGCCGCCGCCGATGTCGGCCACGATCACGTTCTTGCTCGAGAGGTCGAAGGCGTGCTGCACGCTGGCGAATGCGAGCCGTGCCTCCCGCTCGCCCGAGATCACCTCCACGTCGAGCCCCACCTGCTCCCGCACCCGGCGGCAGAACTCGGGGCCGTTGCGGGACTCGCGGACCGCGCAGGTCGCGATCGTGCGGAGCGTGGTGACCTGGTAGCCGGCGGCGATCTGCTTGAACGTCCGCAGGGCGGTGATCGTCCGCTCCATCGACTCGTCGTCGAGCAGGCCCTTCGACGACACGCTGCGGCCGAGCCGCGTGGGCTCCCGCTCCTCGTCGAGGATCCGGTAATTACCACCGCGGAGCGCCTCGGCCACGAGCAGCCGCACGCTGTTGGAGCCGATGTCGATCGCCCCGAGCCGGCAGGCCAGCTCGGCCGAGAGATAAATCTGTTTGTCGTCGGTCAGGTCGGCCATCCGGGCGTGCTTCCGCGGCGGAACCGTCAATCATACTCTCCGCTCGTGCGGTACACTCGTGTCAGAAACACGTGAGCCAATCGCCGAGCCGTGGTCCCCGCCCCATTTTCACCGCCGCCGCCGCTCCTCCTCGCAACGTCCGGACGGTGGCGTGCCGACGCCGCCGCCTGTGCCGTGACGGTCGGGAATTTCGACGGTGTGCACGTCGGTCACGCTGCGATCGTGGCGGCCCTCGAGGCCACGGCCCGGCGGCTCGACATGCCCGCGGTGGCCCTGACGTTCGATCCGCATCCGGCGAGCGTGCTGCGGCCCGAGGCGGCCCCGGTGCCGCTCACGACGCCCTCCCGCCGGGCCGAGCTGCTGGCGGCCCTGGGGGTCGATGCGGTGTTCGTACAGCCGGCCGACATGCGGCTCATGAGTCTGCCGGCAGAATCCTTCTATACGGATGTGCTCCGCGGCCGCCTGCGGGCCGCCGCCCTCGTCGAAGGCACGGACTTCCGCTTCGGGGCCGGCCGGCGGGGGGACGTGGCGCTGCTCCGCGAGTGGTGTGCGGCCGACGGCATGGCGTTCGGCGTCGTCGCGCCGGTGCTGTCCGCCGGCGAGCCCGTGTCGAGTTCGCGGATCCGATCCCTGATCGCGGCCGGCGACGTGGAGGCGGCGAACTGCCTGCTCACGGCGCCGCTGCGAATCCGTGGCACGGTCGTGCAGGGCAAGCGACGCGGGGCCAGCCTCGGCTTCCCGACGGCCAACCTCGGCTCGATCGCCACGCTCGTGCCGGCGCCGGGCGTGTATGCCGCGCGGGCGGCCGTGGCCGATGCCGATGGAGATCGCACGGCCCATGCCGCCGCCGTGCATATCGGCCCCAACGTCTCGTTCGGCGAGACCGTGATCTCCGTCGAGGTCCACCTCGTCGGCTTCACTGGCGACCTCTACGGACGAAGCCTCGACGTTGACTTCCTGGGACGGCTGCGCGACACTCGTCGCTTCGCTTCGATCGACGAGCTGAAGGCGCAGCTCACGACCGACGTGGCGGCCGCCGTGGTGATCGCCCTCGATCCCCCACCGCCTGCATCTCCCGCCGCCTCCATCTCCCACCGCTAGGAACGCATGATGCGACTCGACTGGGCCAGTCTGCTGGAACTGCTGCGGCAGAGCGAGCGCGTGGTGCTCACGAGCCACGTGCGGCCCGACTGCGACGCGCTCGGCAGCGAGCTGGGCATGGCCGGCATTCTCGAGGCGCTCGGCAAGCACGTACGGATCGTCAACGCCCAGGCGACACCGGCCAATCTCCAATGGATCGATCCCCGCAGGAAGATCGAGTCGCTCGCCGAGAAGGTGCGGCCCGCCGACCTGGCCGACCGTGACCTCTTCATCGTGCTCGACACGAGCGCCTGGGCCCAGCTCGGCGCCATGGCCGACGTGGCCAAGTCGATGCGCGAGAAGGTGCTCGTGATCGACCATCACGTCAGCGAAGACGATCTCTCCGACCGCTGGTTCAAGGACACCTCCGCCGAGGCCACGGCCCGGATCGTCTACGAGATCGGCCTGCGGCTGAAGGTGCCGCTCACGGAGGCGATCGCCACGCCGCTCTACGCCGGTCTCTCGACCGACACCGGCGGGTTCCGGTTTCCGTCCGCCTCCGGCGAGAGCTTTCGCGTGGCCGCCCGGCTCGTGGACGCGGGCGCCAGTCCCACGATGATCTACCGCGAACTGTTCGAGCAGGACTCGCTGGCCCGGCTCAACCTCGTGGGCCGCACGCTCGCCGGAGCCGCCACGTTTCACGACGGCAAGGTGATCCTCTCCACGGTGCGACAGAGCGACATCAAGGAGGTAAAGGCGCTGCCGAGCGACACCGAAGACCTCGTGAACCTCACGCTCGCGGTGAAGGGCACCGAGGTCGCCGTGATCTGCATCGAGCAGCCCGATGGTCGGATCAAGGTGAGCTTCCGCAGCCGCGGGCCGGTCGATTGCAACGCGCTGGCGGCCAGATTCGGCGGCGGCGGCCACAAGGCGGCGGCCGGCACGATCATCGACGGTCCGTTCGACGCCGCCCGCGACCGGGTCATGGCGGCGGTGGACGAGGCCTGGAAGGCGACGGCCTGAGCCGCAACGCGGGACGGGTGTTCAGACAGGGAGAAGAGGCATGGTGAGAAGAGGCATGGTCCAGCAGCATCGTCCGGTCGTTCAACCCGTCGATTCCCGTCGCGGCTTTCTCGCCAAGGCCCTCTCGATCGTCACCGGCGGACTTGCCACGCTCACGCCTGTCGCCGCCGGCGTCTGGGCCTTCCTCGATCCGCTGCGGCGCACGAAGGCCGCCGCGTCGTACCTGCCAGTCACCGAACTGGCGGCGATTCCCGACGACGGCGTGCCGCGGCAGTTTCCCGTGATCTCCGACCGCGTCGATGCCTGGACCGGCTTCGCGGCCGAGCCGATCGGCGCCGTCTATCTGCGGCGGGCGAAGGGCTCTGAAACCGTCGAGGCGCTTTCGGCCACCTGTCCGCACGCCGGCTGCTTCGTGGAAATGGAGTCCACAGGCACATGCTTCCGCTGCCCCTGCCACAACAGCGAGTTCACGCTCGACGGCGGGATCGTGGCCCCGAGCCCGAGTCCACGGCCGATGGATGCGCTGGAGTGCCGCGTGGCGAAGAACGGCGAGGTGGAGGTGAAGTGGCAGAAGTTCCGCGCCGGCATCGCGGACAAGGTCGAGCAGTGAGGGC
>Ga0214917_10000201_pt1 | contig 75974 bp, 56 predicted proteins | sample LL_1208_BB_MetaG_FD_177983 | JGI IMG/M metagenome (GOLD analysis project Ga0214917, IMG submission 177983) | Freshwater microbial communities from Lake Lanier, Atlanta, Georgia, United States - LL_1208_BB | ecosystem: Environmental > Aquatic > Freshwater > Lake | place: USA: Georgia | collected... | reverse complement strand
CTGGCCGTGGCCAACAGCCTGGCGGCCGTGGAGGCCGGCGCCGGCCAGGTGGAGTGCACGATCAACGGGATCGGCGAGCGGGCGGGCAACTGCTCGCTCGAGGAGGTCGTGATGGCGCTGCGGACCCGCCGCGACCACTACGCCTGCGACACCCGGATCGTGAGCCAACGGCTCGTGCCCACGAGCCGGCTCGTCGCCAACATCACCGGCATTCAGGTGCCTCGCAACAAGGCGATCGTGGGCCGCAATGCATTCGCCCACGAGGCCGGCATCCACCAGGACGGCATGCTCAAGGAGCGGCGCACCTACGAGATCATGCGGCCCGAGGACGTGGGCCTCGAGCGGACGGACCTGGTGCTCGGCAAGCACAGCGGCCGCGCGGCGCTCGCCGACCGGGCCAAGGCGCTCGGCTACCAGCTCACGCCGGAGCAACTCCAGAGCCTGTTCGAGCGGTTCAAGGTGCTCGCCGACCGCAAGAAGGAGATCTACGACGGCGACATCGCGGCCCTCTGCGAATCGCAGTTCGCGGAACTGCCCGAGCAGTTCACGTTCGATCGCTACGTGCTGTCGAGTGCGAGCGGCGCCGCCCCCACCGTCGAGCTCCACGTCCTCCAGAGCGGCACGCCCGCGTCGGTGACCGTGACCGCCGGCGACGGCCCGATCGACGGCATCTTCCTCGCCATCGAAAAGCTCACCGGGATCACGACCGTGTGCCGCGACTTCCGCGTGCAGGCGGTGACTGTCGGGAAGGACGCCCAGGCCGAGGTGACGGTGGAACTGGAGCACGCCGGCCAGGTGCAGCGCGGCCGCGGTGTCTCGACCGACTCCCTCGAAGCCTCGGCGAAGGCCTTCCTCGCCGCCATCAACCGCCTCGCCCTCGGTGCCACGCCCCGCCTCCACCCGCAGGCGTGACCGACCGCGGCCCTCGCACCGTCCCTAGATGGCCTCCTGGCCGCGCTCGCCGGTGCGGATGCGGACACACTCGTCCATGGGCAGCACGAAGATCTTGCCGTCGCCGATCTCGCCTTCGTCGCCCGATCGACCGCCCTTGACGATGGCGGCGATCGTGGGCTCGACGAAGTCGTCGTTGACGGCGATCTGCAACTGCACCTTGCGGAGCAGGTTCACGCCGATTTCATGGCCGCGGTAGGTCTCGGTGTGGCCCCGCTGCCGGCCGAAGCCCTGGACGTCGAGAACGGTGAGCCGAAACACCTCGACGTCCGACAGCGCCTGTTTCACCGCCTCGAGTTTGTGCGGCTGGATGATCGCGATGATGAGTTTCATGAAGCACTCCGCCTGGGCCCTCATCGTAGCCGCCTGTGGCGAAGAGCACATCGAACGGATCGACACCCCACCCAAGCCGCGCCATCGATTGCCGTGCAGCCGGCCAAAGGCCGGCGCCGCACGGCCTACGCTCGGCATGGCCGCGAGGCCATGCCCACGGCCGGCTGGATGTCGGCCGCGGCGGCTCGGGGCAACCTTGGGTTGCCCCGCAGCCGCCCAAGCCCGCCGGGGCCATGGATGGGCTCACTGTCGCGCCGCGGCATCCCTCCGGGCCTGCCTCGGCTTACGCGACTGCACGGCTGGAGGCCGTGCGTCGCGGTCGAGGCAAACCTCGGCTTTGCCTCCGACCGCCCAAGCCCGCCGGGGCCATGGATGGCCCGGCGGGCGTATATCCAGAATGCCCCGGCCTGGGTGAGCTAGGCGGAGTGCCCACCCAAGCCGTTGGGGCATCCTTCTGGACGTTACTCGGTCCGCACCATCACGAAGCCGTGGTAGGCCTCGTTGCCGTGCTCGCCGATGTCGAGACCCTCGATCTCCTCCTGTGGCGAGACCCGCAGGCCGACGAGGGCCTTGAGGATCAGCCAGCAGATCGCGGACACCGGCACGACGTAGGCGCCAACCATCAGCACGCCCACCAGCTGGGCGATCAGCTGCTTGGTGCCGCCGCCGAAGAACAGGCCGGCAGAGGGTCCGCCGCAGGCCGCCGTGCCGTACGGCCCGGTGAGCACGCTGGCCGACAGGTCGGAAGTGGTGAACAGGCCCACGCACAGCGTGCCGAACACGCCGCACACGAGATGCACGCTCGTCGCCCCGACCGGGTCGTCGATCTTGATCCGGTCGAAGAACAGCACCGAGAACACCACCAGCACGCCGGCGATCGCGCCGATCAGCAGGGAGCACGGCACGTTCGTGTAGGCTGCGCTGGCCGTGATGCCGACCAGGCCGGCGAGACACCCGTTGAGCGTCATGCCGATGTCGGGCTTGCCGAGCAACAGCCACGCCGTCAGGGTCGCGGTGAGGGTCGCGGCGGCGGCGGCCGAGTTGGTGTTCACGGCCACCTGGGCGGCCAGAGCACCACCGTCACCGGCCACGCCCATCGTGCTGCCCGGGTTGAAGCCGAACCAGCCGAACCAGAGCACGAGGCAGCCGATGAAGGCGGCCATCATGTTGTGGCCGGGCAGGGCCTGAACCTTCCCGGTGGAGGAATACTTTCCGATCCGCGGGCCGAGGATGAAGGCTCCGGTGAGGGCCGCCCAGCCGCCCACGGAATGCACCGCGGAACAACCGGCGAAGTCCCAGAAGTTCCACTCCTTGGCGAGGTAGCCGAAGCCCCAGATCCAGTGGCCCGTGACCGGGTAGATCACGATCGCCATCAGGAAGCTGAACAGGACGAACGTGTGGTACTTGATCCGTTCGGCCACGGCGCCGGACACGATCGTCGCGGCCGTTCCGGCGAACACGAGCTGGAAGAAGAACTTCGCCCACAGCGGGACGTTCGTCCAATTGATGGCGCCGTACACGCCCTGATACTTGTCCCCCATCGCCGGGCTGTTGTCCGCACCGCCGACCATCCACGATCCGGAGTTGCCGATGAAGGCGCCGTCACCGGCACCGAACATCAGGTCCCAGCCGATCAGGTAGTAGGCCAATGCCGTCGCGGCGAACACGATGAAATTCTTGGAGAGGATGTTCACGCAGTTCTTCGCCCGGGCGAACCCGGATTCGACGCAACCGAAGCCGAGGTTCATGAAGAACACGAGCATGCCGCAGACCAGCACCCAGACCGTGTCGGCGGCCATCCACAGCTTCGACACCATCTCCTCGGTGGTCGGCGGCACGGGAGCCGCGGCCGGGGCTGCCGCCGCGGTCGCCGCGGCATCCTGTGCCAGCAGCGGGGGTGAATCGAGGAACAATGCCGACCCGAGCCAGAGGCCCAGCGCCAGGCAACACAACGACCGAGGGGATGAACGCATCGTGCGTCTCCAGAAGGGTTGAAACGACCGAGAGGGGGCGCCTCCGCAGGGCCTTGGCCTCCCGTGCATCAGGGACGTCCTGAATGCCCGAAATCTCTTCGCCGTCGCCTAAAGCAAAGCACGTGCCAAACCGTCGCAGACTCTCCATCCCCGCCAGCCTGAAACGCTTGAAATGCAATTCCGATCCTTTTTTTCAGACGACTTTTGACCTCATCCGGAACATGCGACCGACCGACTCAACAGCCTTGCGGCAGCGCGTCGATCTCGTGAAGGCGCGATTTGGGGGCAACCGCTTGCGCAGGAAACAGGCATGATGGCGTGCGCGACGTCGATCGGCGTCGCGGACGTCAACCGTCCGGCTGTCTTGGAAGCCCCCCGAAACGTCGCCGCCATGCCCCGCCTGCACGACCTCGAATCCGCTCTGCACGGACCCCGCGCCGGCCTGGCGGGGCCACTGGCCGGCATCGTCGCCGCAGCGCAGGGCAGTCGGCCGATCAGCCCCGGCCCGGAAATCGAAATCAGGGGTGGACGGGCGGCGGCGCTGGCCCGTCTGACCCGCATCGACCCGACGGCCTACGCCCGCACGCGGAACCACACCGGCGGCGCGGTCACCGGGCTCTCGCCCTGGATCCGCCACGGCGTGCTCGGGCTGGCGGAGGTCCGCGACGCGGCACTGGCGCGGGTCCGCACGGCCGACGACGCGACGAAACTGGTGACCGAACTCGGCTGGCGCGACTACTTCCAGCAGGTGCACGCGGCCCTGGGCGACGCGATCAACCGCGACATCGAACGGCCGGCGAGCCGCTGGCGCCGACCGGCTGTCGACCGCGTTCCCGACGACGTGCTCGCCGGCGGGACCGGGCTGGCCTGCATCGACGCCTTCGTGGACAGACTCCACCGCACCGGCTGGCTCCACAATCACGAGCGGATGTGGCTGGCGTCGTGGCTCGTGCACGTGCGCGGCGTCCGGTGGCGAGCCGGGGCCGACTGGTTCCTCGAGCATCTCCTCGACGGCGACCCGGCGAGCAATCACCTCTCCTGGCAGTGGGTGGCCGGCACGTTCTCCGCCAAGCCCTACCTCTTCAATCGCGAAAACCTCGAGACGTACACCGACGGTGCGCACTGCCGAGGCTGTCCGGTGCTGGGAAGGTGCGACGTCGAAGGCTCGTACGACGAGCTCGCCGCCCGACTGTTCGTCGTGGACGAGGCACCGACGCGTGACCCTCTGCGGGTCCCCCCTGCCCCGCCCTGGAACCCCGGCCCAACCCCGCGGCCGCCGGCCCGACCGCTCGTGTGGGTGACCCTCGACTCGCTCTCGACCGCCGCCCCCGCCGCCGCCGCCTGGCCCGACGCGCCCCGGGTGTTCTGCTTCGACCCCGAATGGCTCGCGGCCGAACGGCCGACGCTCAAGCGGCTCACGTTCATCGCCGAATGCCTGGCCGAGATTCCGGGCGTCGAACTGCACGCGGAGGATCCCGTGGCAACGCTCACCGACCGGGCCGCCGCGCTCGGCTGCGATGCGATCGTGGTGGCCGACACGGTCTGCCCGCGCGTCCGCCGGCAGGCGGACGCCCTCTCGGCCCGACTGCCGATCTCCGTCGCCCGCTGGCCCGCGTTCTGCCGCCGCGATCGGGTGCGCGACCTGGGACGTTTTTCCCGCTACTGGTCGCAGGTCGGTCCGTCGGCGTTGCGGCCCACGGACCTGCGGGCCTGATCCAGCCCGACGCTGAACGCCGTCCAGGTCGGCGTGTCCGGCGGAGGTGCTTCGGCCGACACGCTCCGCCCGTGCAGCGGGTGCGGAAATTCGAGCGAAGCGGCATGGAGCGCGAGCAGCTCGGCGGCCGGCCCGCCGTAGAGCCGGTCACCGACGATCGGCGCCCCCAGCCAGGCCAGGTGGGCCCGGAGCTGATGGGAACGGCCGGTCACGGGCTCGAGCACGACGAGGGTGCGCGTGCCGCCCGCCGCGGCGGCCGCGCCCGCCACCCACCAGCGGGTTTCGGCCCGACGGCCGATGATCGGATCGATCCGCTGCCGTGGCGGCGTGTGCGGGTCGGCCGCCAGCGGGAGGCAGATGGTGCCCCGCGCCCGCGGCAATCGTCCGGCGACCACGGCGAGGTACCGCTTCGCCACGCTCCGCGCCTCGAACGCCCGCCCCAGGGCGGCCCGGGCCGCGGATGATCGGGCGACCACGAGCAGGCCGGATGTGTCGCGGTCGAGCCGATGGACGGCCTCCACCGGACCGAACCGCGCGGTGAGCCGTTCCGTGACGCTCGGCGGGTCGAGCGGCGTCCGGGCCGGCACGCTCGGCATCCCGGGCGGCTTGTCGATCACCAGGATGTGTTCGTCGCCGAAGACGACGCGGAGTTCACCCATGCGTCGGCGGCCGGCCCGTGGGTTCAAAGGAGCCCGAGCGACTCGACCCAGCGGCAGAGATTCTCGGCGGGTGGATCGTCGCCGAGCACCTCGGGAAGCAGCCCCACCTGGTAGCCGTTCGCCTCGAGCGTCCGCTGGTCGGCGTCGGCCTTCGCGGGCGGGGTCGCGAGCGACCGCGCGAACAGCACCCATCGGCTGCGGCCGGGCTCGGTCGGCTCGATCACCGCCTGCCGCGGCAGTGCGGCATCGAGCAGCGCCGCGCCGCGCACCGCCGGGCCGAGGGCCTCGGCCACGACCCAGGCGAACGCGCCGCCCGGTCCGCGCCCCGCCACGGCGATCCGGGTTCGATCGATGGGCCGTCGCGACCGCAAAGAGTCGAGGGCCCGGGCCACCGCAGCCACGTCTTCGCGACCCCACCGCTGCGGATCGGCCGCCGACGGAAGCACGACGGCGACCCGGTGGCGGGCGGCGGCGTCGAGCCAGGGGGCCGCCGCGTGCGTGGCGGCCGCACCTTCGCCCACGCCCGGAGGAGGGCCGAAATACACGAGCACGCCGATCGGGGTGTCGGCCTTGCCGCCCGGCAGCACGGCCAGCGGTGGTCGGGCCTCGTCCGCGGCCTCGAGCCGCTCGACCCGCGCGGGCCCGTCGGGCTCTCGGAACGGCACCGCCTCGGGGGACGGCGCGGCGGGCAACGGGCCGACGGCGAGTTCCACGGTGCTCGACGTGCCGCCGCGTTCGATGGAGATGGTCGCGATGCCGCCCGCCTCGAGGCCGCCGACGGCTCCAGCGAGGAGCGTCGGCGAGCTGACGGGCTGCGGTTCGCCGCCCGCCTCGGCGATCGTCATGATCCGGTCGCCCGGCTCGATTCCCGCGGCGGCGGCGGGACTCTCCGGCCACACCCACTCCACGACGACGCCCTCCGTCGCGGCGGCGTCGCCGGCCGTCCGCCGCGGGACCACACCGATCATCGGCCGGCGCCACGGCGGGAGCGACTCTGCGAGCGTGGCCTCGACCGTGATCCGCTCCGCCTGCTCCGTGCCCCGCGGCCGCTCCACGACGAGCGTCACGCGGTCACCCGCATATTTCGGAATGAGCACGTTGCGGAGTTCTGCGATCCTGGTCACCGGCCGTCCGTCGGCCTCGACGACCGTGTCGCCCGACCGCAGGCCGGCCTTGGCGGCAGGCGAGCCGGCACGACAGGTGGCGATCGTGGCCGCCGCGGTGAACGGATCGCGCGACGCGTACCCGATCCCCAGGACCCCGGGGGCAAGCGTGCGGCCCTCGCGAAGCGCCGGCAGCACCCGCAGGATGTCGTCGAGCGGGACGGCAAAGCCGATGCCGGCATCGTAGAGTTCGGTGCCCGACGTCATGCCGGCGGTGTCGGCCGGCAGCGGAGCCAGGACGCCGATCACCCGACCGTGGATGTCCACGAGCGGCCCACCGTAGTTCGCCGGCGACACCGAGGCGTCGGTCTGCACGGCCCTGCCCCACGCGCGACTCGTGGCCGACAGCACGCCCACCGCCACGCTCGGCGCCGCGGCATCCCAGGTGCGGCCGAGCGCGAGCGTCCACTGCCCGACGGCGAGCGAATCGCGGGGAGCCGGCTCGGGCACGACCAGGTCCGCGGGGCCGCCGCCGGCGATCCCGAGGAGGACGAGCCCCCGGGCCACGTCGCGGCCCACGACCCGCGCTGCCCGTCGCGTGCCGTCGGGCAGCACGACGATGGCCTGCCCGACGTCGCGCGGCACGGCGAACGACGTCGTGATCACGAGCCCGTCGGCCCCCACGACGGTCCCGGTCGACGGGCCGGCGGCGGGAGCCGCTTCTGCAGAGGCACCGACGTCGGCCGTCGATGGCCCCGCTGGCTCGATGCGCACGACCGACCCGGCCACCCGCTCCACCGCCGCGCGGAAGGCCTGTTCCTCGAGCGCGAACAGATCGCTCCGGGCCGGCAGCGCGGCGCAGCACCACGCCGCCAGGACCGCGATCCCGATGCCGAACGTGTTCCACCCCCTCATCGCCGGCCTCCCACGGGCCGCGGCCCGAGATCGCACTCCACGATCGCCCCGTCGCGCACGACGGTGATCCGCACCGGATCCCCCTCCGCCACGATCGCGAGCACCTGCCGCACCGTGGATCGCGACGACACCGCGCGGCCGTTCACCGCCACGACGAGGTCGTCGGGCAGGAGCCCCGCCCGCGCCGCGGCCGAGTCGGGCAGCGTGGACTCGACGAACGGCGGCGTCTTATCAAGCAGATCGGGCACCAGCACGATGCCCATCACGAGCGGATCGACGGCCCCTGCCACGGCGTCGGCGGGCGGCGGCGCGATCGCCTCGCCGGCCAGGATCTCGCGGTAGGCGCGGGCGACCTCCGCGCTCGGCAGCGCGTAGTTCAGCCACACGCCGCTGGCGGCGGCCCGCAGTTCCTTGCCGAGCAGCCCGACGAGCCGCCCCTCCCGATCGACGAGGCCGCCTCCGGGCGAACCTGGGTTGTTGGTGGTGCAGTCGAGCACGTAGACATCGCCACGGTACGGCGCCTCGTAGGCCCCGCGGCGGGCGGCCAGCGGCACGATCGCGGCGATCACGCCGTGCTGCGCGCTCACCCGCTCGTCGCCGACGGCGACGCCGAACAGGTTCGACAGCGCGAACACGCGGCTGCCGACACCGAGCGGCGGCGCCTCGTCGAGCACGAAGGCGGGCAGATCCTCGCCGTCGAGCTTGAGCACGGCCAGCTCGCGGCGCGGGTCGATGCCCCGGAGCGTAGCCCGAAACCGGCGGCCGTCGTCGAGCACGCAGTCGATGTCGTCGGCATCGAGGACGGTGCTGGCCACGGTGACGACATGGCCGTCCGGAGAGACGAGCACTCCGCTCTGATAGGCCTCCAGCCCGCGCACCCCCCCCGCGCCGTACACCTTCACCACCTTGCGTGCCGCGGCCGCGATCGTCTCACCCGGCGTGCCGGCCCGGGACGGCCGCGCCACGGCACACCACACCGTGGCCCCTGCCACGAGCCAGCACAGCAGCGTCGCGCGATGGAGCCTTCGTCCGCGGTTCATGACGTCTCCCCCGCCGCCTCGGGCGCGACCGGCTCGACCGTGATCGCATCGACCTGGAACGTGCCGAACAGGACATCGCCGTGCCGCACCTCGATCAGGCCGGGCATGCCGGCCGGGCGGCCGGCATGCGGCTCGAACCGCACCTCACACGGATCGGCGTCGGGAGTGGGCCAGAGTTCGATGCCGGTCACGACGCCGTCCCCGGCCACGGCGAACCTCGCCTCGACGGCGGCGACCGACGTCTCGAGGACGTCCACCAGTTCCACGTTCCCGAGTTCGACGTTCCGGGCTTCGCCCAGGCGGCGCGGATCGCGGGGCTGCGTGCCCCAGTAGCTCGTGCTGCCCAGGTGCGCCGGTCCCTCGAGCAGGAGTCGTCGCCACAGCAGGAGCGCCGCCAGCAGCCCGCCGCTCCCGGGCGGGCCGGGGTCGCCGTCGAGTTCGCCCGTGGCGTCCACCACGGTCGTGCCCGTGGGCAGGTCGATCAACCCGCGTTCCGCCGACAGCAGGATGCGAAACGGACCGCCCGTGGCCAGTCGGCCGCGCACGACCCAGGCACCGTCGGGCCGGGCCCATGAAGCCGACGCGGCGATCCGCTCCGCCACCCGCGTGCGCTCGACACGATTGAAATGATGGTTCGTGAAACCGGGCCGGGACTCGTACAGATGGCGCACCGCCTCCGGAAGCTGCGGCGGCGGCTCCGGTTTCGACTCCGGTTTTGACTCCTGGTCCTGGGCGGCGACGATGCGGGCGAGTTCCGTCGGCAGATGCAGCGCGGCGAGCCTCACCATGATCTCCTGCGGGCGACCCGCGCGCCGCACGACGAGCGGCACCCGCCAGCCGGCGGGCAGCGTGCCGAGCACGTTCTTGAGCGCGTTCACCGTGCGCACGGGCCGGCCGGCGACCGCGACGATCTCGTCGTCGTAGCGCAGTCCCCGACGCCAGGCGTCCGACGACTCGAGAATGTCGGACACCACCACGCGGCCATCGGCATCGGTCGCCACGGTGGCCCCCAGCGTGGCGTGATCGACGAGCCGCCCGCCCTTCAAGAACCCGAGGAAGTTCCGCAGTTGGTTGGCGGAGATCGCGTACCCCACGCCGACATTGACCCGGCCGCGCTTCTCGAACGAGGCCCGACCGTTGACGCCGATCAGCCGGCCCCGGGCGTCGAACAGGCCGCCGCCGGAGTTGCCGGGATTGATCGCGGCATCGACCTGGAGGCAGTCGGCGTATTCGAGGATCGTGCCCGCCGGGAACTGATACCGGTGCACGCCCGACACGATGCCCGCGCTGATCGACGGGCGCAGGTCGGTGGCCAGAAGAAACGGATTGCCGGCCGCGAAGCAGAAGTCTCCCACCTCGACCTCGTCGCTGTCGGCCAGTTCGGCGAACGGAAACGCCTCCCGCCCGACGAGCTTGATGAGCGCCACGTCGCCGGTGGGATCGAGCCCCACGAGGACCGCGTCCTCGACCCGGCCGTCGGAGAGTCCGCACTTCATGGCCACTCCGGCCGGCTGCACGACGTGGAAGTTCGTGAGCGCGTAGCCGTCGGCACTGATCAGCACGCCCGAGCCCCCTCCCGCCTCGCCGGCGAAAATGGCGATCGCCGTCCCCGCGGCCCGGGCCATCGCTTCGACCCGCTGCCGCTCCGCCGCGAGCACGTCTTCCGGCACGTCGCCCGCCCGGGCGGCGGCCGCCGACAGCGTCACCGCCGCCGCCACCAGGGTGACCGTCACCCACGACGGGGCGGTCGCGCGGGACCAGGGAAGATGCCGATGACCGCTGCTCATTGCTCGATGACGGGCTCCAGCAGGCGCACCGCTCCGGCCATGCCACCCGCGGGCCCGAAGTCCACCGTCACCACGAGCCGTCGGCCCCCGGCCACGTCGATCTCCACCGGCACGGGTTCCCCGCCCGACACGACCCGCTCGAACACCGGCCGCCCATCGAGGGTCAGCGTCACGACCGCCGGCCCGGCCCCCGACCCGCTGACCAATCGTGTCCGCAGCCTGCGGCCCTGGGCCGGAAGCCTCCATGTCGCGACCGTCCGCGGCCGGATCACGAGATCGAGCTTCACGTTCCCGCCGTCCGCGGCGACGGCACGCGGGGCGAAGGACGGGGCGAGCCCGGTCACGTCGCGAAGCGCGCCGAAAAACGGATCGACCTCGAGCCGCTCGGGGGCGAGCGTTGCGAGATGCGTCGTGCGGCCAGCGGCATAATCGATTCCTTCGAGAGCGGCGGGCGGCAGGGTGATCCGGCGCTCGGCGTCGTCACCATCGAGCACCAGCCCGGCGGGTGTCCACGCGACGGCATCCGCCTTGAGCAGCCCGCCGGTGACCCGGACGACGGTGCCGGCGGCGGATGAATCCCGTCGCAGCCAGCGCAGACCGACCACCTTCGACCGCCTCACCGGAATCGTCTCCTCGTCGAGAATGACGGTCACGGTCTCCGCGGACACGGCCGTGATCGCGCACTCCACGAACTCGAATCCATCCGCCTTGCCGACCACGACCAGATCGCTCGTCACCCCGTCGGGCACCGCTTCGAGCCACGCCCCGCGCGGGGCGGTGCCCGCCCCGACGAACTGCACCTCGCGAACGCGGGCGACGGGCATCTCGGCCGGGCCTCCGGGGAGCGCAAGCGTCGCGGTGGCGCCGGCCACCGAAAATCCCTCTCCCGCGAGCGTCGTGCCGTCGGTGAGCGTGAGCCGGGCCTGCATGGTGTCGGGGTCGGCGGGCACCGCTTGCCCGACGATCGCCCGCACCTTCCCGACGGGCAGTGCGCGGGCCGCCCCATCCGCGCCGGTGATCTCGACGGTCCGCGGGTCGATGGCGACGAGCGTGCCCGCGTGCCGGGTGCCGTCGTCGAGTTCGACCACCACTCCGGGCGGCGCGGCGGTGGTCGCTCCTCGCGCCGGCACGACGCCGAGCAACACGACGAGCGCCGTTCGTACGAGCGTGCACGATGTCAGACGGGGGAAGCGCATGGCGCTGCTACGGCGTCTCCGTTCCGGTGGCCAGCCGCTTGAAATACTGTTCGATGACCTCCCGGTAGTGGGCCGGAAACTCGCGGCCGATCTGCTGCAACGCCTCGTCGCGCCGATGCGGCGGCAGGTTGCCCCAGCCGTCGGTGCCTCCCAGGTCGCGACGCGTGACCTCCCCCGGTCCCTTGCCGTCCGCGATCCGGCTGTCGTCCATCGGCTTCCCCTGTCCGCCGCGTCCCGCACCGCCTCCGCCCCCGCCTCCCGACTGGGACTGCTGTTGTTCCTCGAGCTTGGCGATCAGCTTGTCGAGCGATTCGATGACGCCGTCCTGCACGGCCCGGGTCCGCGGCCCCGCCCGGCCCTGGTCCAGCCGTCGCGTGATGTCGCGCATCCGCCGCGCGATGTGGTCGAGCGATTCCTCCTCCAACGCGGCGATGTCCGCCCGCAGCAACCGGGCCACCCGCTCGTAACGCACCGGAATCTCTCCCGACCGTTCGAGCAGCCGGTCGAGCGACTCCAGTGCGGCATCCGCCGCGAGCAGCCAGTGTTGGCATGCGGCCCGATGGAACAGCAACGCCGCCGGATCGACGGCGGTCGCCGGATCGAGGTCGGCCAACCATGCGAGCCCGTCGTCGAACCGGTCACGGCGCACGCACTCCCGGCCGCGCCACAGACGCACCGCATCCCGCACCGTGGGATCGACCGCCGGATCGGCGAGCCACGCCTGATCCGCATCCGGATCGGCCGCACAGCGCGGATCGACGACCGCGCACGCCGCCACGAAGCGGTCGAGCACGTCGGGCCGGGCGACGACGTCGGCCCATACCGCTCGCGCCGCCGCGCGGGATTCGGCGGGGCCGCCGCCCGCATCGAGCCACGCGAAGAGCCGTTCCTGGATCGCCTCGACGGTCGGGATGCTCCACGACGCCGGCCGCTCCAGGTCCGCCGCGGCATCGAACCGCGCGGCGTCGGCGAGGGCCACCCCCGCCCACAGCGTCACGCCGGCGACCGCGGCGGCCAGCCCGTGCACGGCACGCGAAACCCGAGCAGTCATGGGAAGGCATCTCCGGCGACCTGGTCCATCATACCCGTGGCCGGGGCTTTCGGCGCGGCAACGCCGCAGCCGTCACTCCGTGCGGCCGCTGACGATGTCCCGGGCCGCCCGCTCGATCGTGTGCTGCCGCTCGGCGAGGCGTTCGATCGCCCGCAACAGCTCCGGCTCCTCCGCCCGCTCGACGCCGTCGGTGAGCAGTTGCGCGAACCGGCGAGTGCGGGTGTTCACCCGCATCTGCAACGCGCGGATCATCTTGAGTTCGGAGAGCTTGTCCACCAGCGGCTGCTCGCCGGGCTCCGCGGGCCGTCCGCCGGCGCCCCCCTGCTGCCGGGCCTGCTGCTCCTTCTGCGCCTTCTCGAGGGCCGCCAGCATCTCCTCGAGGTTGGCGACGATGTCCTGCGCGAGCCCGCGGGTCGTGTCACCGCCGTCGCCGCGCTCCAGCCGCGCGGCGGCCTGCGTGGCATCGTCGCGGACCTGCTCCAGCGCCTCCGGGATGGCCACCGCCGAGCCGTCGTCGCGGACCAGCACCAGCGCCCTCGCGGCGTCGGCTCCGACGGCCGCCTGCTCGCGGCCGAGCCGCGCCGCCTCCAGCTGCCGCTCACGATCCCCGCCGACCGGGGAGGCTGCCGCCTCGGCCGCCAATTTCTCGACGCCCGCGAGGACAGCCCGCTCGACGCGAAGCATCCCGCGCAGCCGCGCCTCCAGCTGCACGAGCAGCCTCTCGACCTCCTCCTCCCGCATCTGCCGGAGGATCTCCTCGAGTTCGGCGCGGGCCGTCTCGAGTTCCTCGACGGCCTTTTCCTGCGCGGCCCGGGCGTCACGGCGCCGCGCCTCCTCGAGCTGCTCCCGGGCCTGATCCATGCGCTTGCGGGCGGCGTCGAGCCGCTGCCGCGTCCGGCCGGCGCGGGCGGCCTCGTCGTCCCCCTCGATCGGCTTCTCCTGCCCGGCGCTTTGCTCCGCGGCGTTTGGCTGCCCGGCGTCCGCCCCCTGGGGTTCGGCATCGTTGCCAGCGTTGGCACCGCCCGCGGGCTGTCCATCCTGTCCCTGCTGCCCCTGCTGGCCCTCCTGTCCCGGCTCACCGCCCTGCTGACCCGGCTTCGCAGCCTCTCCCGGCGCCGCGTCCGGCGGGGGATTCCCGGCAGCCGCGCCCGCGCGGGCATCCACGCGCTTGGCAAAGCCGTCGATGTCCCGGGCGAGCGCGTCGGTCTCTTCGGAGAGTTTCCGCTGGCGTTCGGCGAGTTTGCCCTCGTCCGCGCCGGCCTCGGTGGAGCCCTCGATGTCACGCTGCTTGGCGATCGCCTTGGCGACGCGCGACAGAAACTGTTTCACCTCCTCCTTCGCCGTGGCCCGTTCGCGTTGACCGTCGCCGGCCTCGAGCAGGCCAAGCAACTCCTGGAGCTTGCCGATCGCCGTCGCCTGGCTGCTCCCGGCCTTGAGCAACTGCCCTTCCTCGAGCAGCCTCACGATCACGTCGAGGCGGTCCCCCAGTTCCTCGTCGCGAGCCCGTGCGAAGGCCGCCCGGAGAATCGCCGATCGCCGCGGGTCGCTGGCAGCCAGCAGATCGGCAAGCCGGAGAAACGTCCGCTCGAGATCGCGGAACTGCGCCGCGAGTTCCTGCTCGCGCGATGCGAGGGGCGGCGCGGCGTTGGCCGCGGCGGGCTCACCGGCGTTCCCGACGGCGGGCAGGCCGGCGGCCACCGCGACCAGTGCGACCACCACGACGACCGCGACCCCGTCCCCGTCCATGCTGCTGATGCCGCTGATGCCGCGAATGCTGGTGCGGCGTGCTCGGGTGTCGGACTTCATGGCTGCTCGAGGGCCTCCCGGGCCTTCTGCTTCTGACGTTTCAGCGTCTCGGCGCGAATCTCTTCCTGCGTCCGAATCAGGCCGCGGAGCAGATCGACGACCTCGTTGAACGACTCCAACTCCATCATTCTATCGAGCACGGCCCGCATCCTGCCGAGCACCTGGTCGGTGAGCCGCACCGCCTCGCCCCGCGCGATGCGACGACGGCAGGCCGCGGCCAGGGATGGCAGGTCGGCGGAGGCGACGGCGGCGAGCGGGTCGGCGATCTGGACCACGAGCCGCGTGTCGAGTTCCGCAGACAACAGCCGGTTGTTGTCGAGTTCCGTGCGGATCAGCCGAAACGCCGTGGCGATCTCGGCCGTTTCCCCCGCCGCGCGGGACGCCGCCTCCGCCAGCCGGGCGAGGTCGTCACCCGCGTCGCCCGCGTCATCCCCGGAGTCGCCCGCCGGAGCGGCCGACGGCGGCTGCGCGAGACGATCACGGACCTGCGTGAGGTCGGCGACGCAGCTTTCGAACCGACGCCGGAGGATGATCTCGCGGGCCTCGAGCATGGCGAGGAGCGTCTCCGGTGCGACGACGTCGAGAGTCCACGCATCGGAGGCACCGACGTTCGGCCCCCCCGCGAGACGGCAGCCGTCGGTCGCAAGGAGCGACACCGACACCCGCCTGCCCGGCGCCAGGCCGAGCGGCTCGAGGGCGGCCCGCTCCGGCTCCTCCGCGGGCAGTTCGACGAGCGTCGAGCCCGACCGCACCCGGCCGACGGACGATGCGGCTTCGGGGCCGTCGGCGACACGGATCTGGATGCTCGCCGACTCGATGCCGTGGTCGTCGGTGATCGTCCCCGTGAACGGCAGGACGGCCTGCGGCGTGACGGCGGTCGAGATGCCCTGCATGCGCACCGCCACCTGCGGCGGCGCGTCGGGCACCGCCGAGAGCACGAACGAGATCGGCTCCCGGTTGGCGAGGCCGTCGGTGTCGGTGAACCGCACGACGATCATGCGGTCGCCGCTCACCGGCCCGACCACGGCGTCGATCCCGCGGGTCGGCGCTCCCGTCGTCAGGGTGGCGAGCACCTCCTCGGCTCCCTCCGACACCGCGGCGACCGAGGCCGCCGCCAGGTCCTTCGTCGCCATGCAGGCGATCTCCACCGTCGCCCCGGCCGGCACCTGCACGAGCCGCGACGCTGGCACCCGCCGCCGCCCGCCGCCGAGATAGTCGGGCAGCCTGGCGGTGATTTCGAGCGCCTCGAGTCCCGGCGCGTCGACCACGACCAGCCGCAGGTCGCGGAGCCGCGCGTCGCCGCCGCGCACCTCGAGCGTGAGATCCTCGGCGACGCCCTTGAGCACATGGCCGAACGCCTGCCCGCCGTCCACGATCCCGCCGCGCGTGCCCATGCGGTCGGTGCGCCAGCCACCCGCACCCCGGCTGCGAAGATCGACGACGTCGGGCATCTGCCGAGCCGCACTGGCCTTCACGATCACTTCCACGTCGGCGCCGCGGGCCACCGTCCGCCGGCCGTCGGCGAAGCCCTCGGCGGTGAGCACGACGTCGCGCGGCCAGGGCTGGTCGCGAAACAGTGCGTGGCGTGCGACCCACAGGTCGGCGACGGAGGGCCTGGCGACCGCCAGCGCCGCGATGCTCGCCGCCCCCACGAGACCGGCCAGCAGCAACCCCGCCAGTCGCCGGCGGCGGAAGAAGCGGCCGGTGTCCACCTGGTCCACGAGCGCCCCCGCCTCCGCGACCGTCCGCGCGAGCAGCCGCGGATCGACGTCGGCCCGCGGCTGCCCGGCGAGTTCGATGGCCGTGGACAGGCTGTCCCGAAACGCCGGATGCCCGCGTTCGACGAGCATGGCCAGCGCCCTGTCGGAGAGGGGCACGGCCAGCCGCGCCACGAGCTTTCCGGCGAGCATGCAGCCCAGCCCCACCGCGCAGGCTGCCGCGATCGCCGCCCGCCACCACACGGGCGGTTCGAGCAGCCAGTCGGCGGCGAGCGTCGTCCAGAAGATCGCCGTGCCGGCGAGGCACACCCAGGCGACCGTCTCGACCCACACCCAGCGTCGGGCGCCGCGCCGCAGCCGCGCCAGCAGGCCGAGGAGCGGTTCGAGCCCCGCCGCCTGCGGTTCCGGCGCCGTCAACGGGCGTGGCCCGCGAGCCGGCCGCTGCTGTGGATCGGAGACGACGGACACGAGTGAGGTTCCGGGGGAGGATGTCAGGCGAGGCGGACCACGCGACGGATGATCCACTCGAGGCACAGCAGGCCGCAGGCCACGGCGAGCAGCGTCGCGTTGAGCCGCCGCTTGAACGTCATGTCGGGAACGCCGGTCTCGTACTCGCGGCGCGTCCGGTCGGGAAGCAGCCGGGCGAGGGAGGCGGACGCCGCGGCGGTCCACGGCTCGCCATCGAGGTAGCGGGCCGATCCACCCGACAAGAGCGCCACCTGATCGAGCACACCGCGGTCGAGCCGCGGACGCTCCAACTCGCGGTCGGGCAGCCGGGCTTGAATGCGGCGCGTGAGCCGCTCGCCCGCGGTGTCGCCGAGATCGACGTCGATCCGCCACGTCCCCTCGCGCGAGGCGACGAAGGCCCCTTGCGCGATCCCCGGCCGTCCCGCTTCCGGGACCAGCGGCACCCGCACCGGGACACCGTCGGGCCCCACGGCCTGGCAGGTCAGGGCCGACATCCCGGCGGGATCGCCCTCTCCGGCCGCCGACACGATCCGCACCACCACGCTCGCCCCCACGGCACACCGATCGCGCTCCACGAGCAGCCGCGCCCGGCGCGACCCGCGCAGCAGCCGGCCCTGCGACACGTGCCGGAGCAGTTGTGTCGCGTACCGCTCATAGGCCGCGTCGTCGATGCCGCGCAGCCGCCACATCTCGCCGCTGCCCAGGTAGAACACGCTCCCCGAGCCGTAGAACTGGCCCACCATGTACGCCGGGTTCGCCTCCCCCGCGCCGACGCTCCCCTCCCCGCCGGCGGTGCGTGCCCGCGCGTAGACGGTCGCGCCGGGTTTGCCGGCGGCGGCGGGAAAGCAGGCGAACACCCCCTTGAACTCGGACCACACGGTCTGGCTCGCCACCCGGCTGGCGGCGAGCCAGAGAAACTCCGCATCCTGACCGTCGGTCGTGAAGGCCAGCGGCATCGGCTTTTCCCGCCCCTGCGGCCCGTCGCCGGTGACCGCGACGGCACGGCGCAGCTCGACCGGATGCAGGGTGCGTACGACCGACGTCCGCGGATCGGCAAGCCAGGCCTCGGTGAACACGCCGCCGGCGACCAGCACGAGGCCGCCGGATTCCTGCGCGACCCAGCGCTCGAGCCGGCCCTGCGCGGCGGCATCCAGCAGCCGCCAGTCGTAGTCGAACGCCACGATCACGTCGTACTCGGCCAGTTCCTCGGCCGTGGCCGGAAACCCGTCGAGGATCCGCCGGGCATCCTGCGAGATGCCCGGCGCAGCCGTCCCCAGCAGGACGTCCACGGCGAAGCTCTTGTCGCGCTCGAGCACGTTCCGCATGAACTGGTATTCCCGCGACGGGCCACCGGCCATGAGCAGGACCTGCGTCACTCGATCGACCACCTCGACGTCCACCGCCTGGGTGTCGTCGGCCGCGGACCGATCCCCCGCCGGCGCGGCGATGCGCAGGACGAGTTCCCGCCGGCCGGTGGCTTCGAGCCCGGGCACGTCGAACCGCGCCGCGGCAAGCGTGCCGTCGTCCCCGAGTTCGACGTCGGCGGCCTCGATCACGCGGGTCGCGCCGGCCGCGTCCCGTTCGGCCAGTTCCAGGCGGGCCCGCTGCCCGGCAAACCCGTGGGCCTGCACGTGGCCGGTGACGGTGAACCGGTCGCCCGGAAACACCCTCGCGGGCGCCACGAGGTCGGCGATCCGCACGTTGGGCGGGACCGTGTCGGAGCCGATGCCGATCGCATGCACCGGCACACCGGCCCGAACCAGCCCGCCGGTCGCGGCGGCGGGGTCGAGGCCGGCGTTGTTCGCGCCGTCGGAAAGCACGACGACGCCGGCGAGCACACCCGGCGGCTCCTGCTCGAGCACCTGTCCGAGCGCCGCGCCGAGCCGCGTCTCGAAACCCCGGGGTGCGAGCCGCTCGCGCCACCGTTCCGGGCCGCCCTCGCCGGTGGGCGAGCCGTCCGGCGGGCCGCCGCCGGGAGGGATCACCACCACGGCCTCCGCATCGGCGTCGAACCGCCACAGCGACACCTCGTGCACCTCACCGAGCGCGGCGAGCAGGCCGCCCTCGGCGAGCACTGCCGCCGCCCGTTCGGCCCGGGTCCGGGCGGGCTCCGCGGCGTCGCGTCCGTCGTCGAGCGTCATGCTCGCACTGGTGTCGATCAGCACGGCGACGCGCGATGGAAACACCACCTCGTGCTCCGCCGTGCGCTCGAAATCGAGGTAGGCGGCCGCGAGGGCCGCCAGCGCGGCCAGCCGCAGCGTGGCCAGCACCAGCCCCACGCCGCGCGGCAGTTCGGCGGCGTCACGGCGATACAGCCACAGCACGCCGACGCCGACGGCCACGAACGTCGCCACCAACAAGGGCATCTGCCACCACTGCGAGAAGCTCTCGACGAGCGTGCTCGTGAGCCGGTGGTGCACCTGCTCGGCGGCGGCCAGCATCGGGATGGGTGGCGGGATGGTCATGCGGTCACGCGGCGTCAGCGGGTGCGCCGGGCGGGGGTCGGATGGTAACTCGCCGAGGCGGACACGATCTGCTCGAGGAGCAGGATCGCGAGCAGGGCGTAGAGCAACGGGTGCACGAGGGAAACTCCCGCCAACGCGCCCGAGTCGGGCTCGAGCGCCGACGCGGTGTCGTAGCGGAACGGGATGCCGGCGAGCGTGCGATCGAGCCGCTCGCGGCCGATCCGCTCGAGCTGCCCCTCGTCCGGCGCGACGTTCACGGCCCACGCGCGGTCCTGCTCCGTGCCGTCGAGCCTTTTCCACAACGCCGTGTAGGGACCCGCCAGGCTGGTCGGCAGCCGGGCGGTCAACCGCCCATCCTCCCCCACGGCGGCGGCCTGATGGACGATCGCAGCCTGCGGAGGCACGCTGAAATCGACCTCGTGTTCATCGGCGCCGGCATCGAGCGCGAGCTGCAGCACGTCGCCCACTTCGAGGGAGCCGGCGCGACGGCGGGCGGCGGCGAGGTGGCTCTCCAGTTCCAGCATCACGACCACCCAGCTGGGATTCCCGCGGGCCCAGTTGTTCCACCCCGGTGCCGCCGTCGATAGCACCGCCACGACGAGCCCCGCGCCGTACGGCCGCTCCACCACGAGGGGCGCGCCGTTGCGCAGCGACAGGAGCCGACGCAGGCCGGCACCGGCGGGCGGCTCGTACCCACGCTCCACCGCGAGGTACCGGTCGATCCGTACGGCGTCGAGGAGCGGGTTGCGCTGCCCGGAGAGCACCGCCACGACCGGGTGGTCCTCCACGCGCACGTCGGGGCCGGTCGCCGCCGCGGGGCCGCCGAGATCGACCGCGCCGGCCAACGGGACCGGATACACGCCCGCCCCCGCGCGATGGAGCGTGCGGTTCACCACCTCCGCATCGGTCCGCGGCCCGCCGAAGAACACCGCTCCTCCTCCGGCCTTCACATAGGATTCGAGCGCCGCGACCTCGGGAGCGTCGAGGGAGGCGACGTCGAGCAGCCAGATGCAGTCGAAGGTGGCGAGGTCGAGGCTGGCGAGCGCCCGTGGCGGCTCGATGCGTGGCCGGAGCCCCGTCGGCGCGCCTGCGCCCGGCGCGAGCGCGGTGGCCAGATAGAAAGCATCCCCCGCCCTGGCGCCGCCGCGCGGGTCGCCGTCGATGATCAGCACGTCGATCCGGTCGGCCACGTCCACCACGAGTGTCCGCAGGTTGTCGGCCGGCAGCACGTCCGCCGGCAGACGCGCCTCGATCACGTGGCTGCCCGGCGCGGCGAAGCGCACATCGAACCGCTGCGTGACGGTGCCGCCCGCAGGGATGTCCCCCACCCGGACCCCCGGCCGCTCCGCACCATCCTCCCGCAGGTCGAGCGCCGCCCCGGACACGGCGCGGTCCGACGCATTGCGCACGGCGACCTCGATCGGAACGACGACCCCGGTCGCCGGCACGCCGCCGGCGACCTCCAGCCGCTCGACCGTGAGGTTCGCGGCGTTGCCGTCCGCGGCGCAGTCCACCAGCCGCAGTTCGACGCCCGCGGCCGTGAGCCGCCGCAGGACCTCGACGGCCTCGTCGGCGTTCTTCCAGTCGCGGGCGCGGAAGTCGCTCACCAGCCACAGCACCCGCGCCGCCGCCGATCCCGTGCCGACCGCGTCGAGGGCCGCGTTCAGCGGCGCCGCGGGGCCGGCGTCGGTCTGCGAGCAGGCCAGCCGGCCGAGTTCGTCCTTCAACCGCTGCACCCCCGCCGGGGTGACCGTCTCCCGGGCCAGGTCGAACCGCCCCGCGTCGCCCGCCGCCGCCTCCTCGCCGCCGGCAAACCGGGAGAAGCGGCCGAACGTGAGTTCCTGGACGCCCGACGACGTCGCCAGCTCGCCGGCGATGCGTTCCACCACCAGACGCCCGCGATCGAAGGCCGACACGTCACCCACGCGATCGTCCGCGGAGAGATCCCCCATCGAGAAGCTGTCGTCGAGCAGCACGACGTGGCTGGTACGGCCGCCGCCGAGGAGTTGACCGAGGGCGTTCTGCCAGCGCGGCTGGGCGAGGGCCAGCACCGCCCCGAGCACCGCGGCGACCCGCAGGCACAGGAGCAGGATCTGCTTGAGGAGCACGCGCGTGCGGTACTTCCGCTGGCTGGCGAGGAGGAACTCCATCGCCGCCCACCGCACCGGCCGGTGCCGCAGCAGATTGATGAGGTGGATGATCACCGGGGCCGCGACGAGCGGCAGGCCCCACCACAGCAGTGCGGGAAAATCGAACGTGGGCATGCGTCAGGTCGGCATCCGGGCGCGACGGGAGAGGAACCGCACGAGCGCCGCATCGAGCGGCTCACCCGTGCGCACCAGCGCGTAGTCGCAGCGGGCGGCCGCGGCACGCCGCCGGGCGTCGGCGAGAAACGCCTCGAGCGCGGCGAGGTAGCCGGCCCGCAACGCCCGCGGATTGCAGGCGATCTGATCGGGCACCTCGAGCCCTTCGAACCGCGTCGGGCCGTCGAACGGGAACTCGAGCTCGTCGTCGTCCATCACATGAAGCAGCACGAGATCGTGGCCTCGCTTCCGCAGCATCTGCAGCCCCTGAAACACGCCGTCGCGGTCGCCCAGCAGGTCGGAGACGATCACCACGAGGCCACGCCGCGGCAGCGTCTCCGCGAGCGACCGCAGCACGGGCAGGAAGGCGGTGCCCCGCCCTCCCCGCGGCGTCTCCAGCACCTCGACCACGCTCGTGAGCTGGGAGCGCTTGGTCCGCGCCGGCACGCTCGCCCGCACGCGGTCGTCGAACACGGCGCAGCCGGCGGCGTCGCCGTGGGACAGCGCCAGCCACGCGAGGCTCGCCGCCAGCGTCGCCGCGCAGTCGTATTTCGACAGCGGCCCGGAGGCATACTCCATGCTCGCCGACGCATCGACGAGCAGCGCGAGCCGCAGATTCGTCTCCTCCTCGAACTCCTTCACGTACAGCCGATCCTGCCGGCCCCACACCTTCCAATCGACACGCCGCAGGTCGTCGCCACGGACGTACTCCCGATGCTGGAGAAACTCCACGCTCTGCCCCTTGTACGGGCTCTTGTGGAGGCCTGCCAGCACGCCCTCGACGACGGCCCGGGCACGGAGTTCGAGCCGGGCGATCCTGGCGATCGTCTCAGGATGCAAATATCGTCTGGAAGCGGGCGTCACGCGTCAGTTCGTCCTCTCGGGCAGGGGTGTTCTCGATGATCCGGCGGATGATCGCATCGGGCGTCACGCCTTCGCTCTCGGCCGCGAAACCGACGACGATCCGGTGGCGCAGCACCGGCGCCGCCAGGGCCTGGATGTCCTCCACGGCCACGTGGCTCCGACCCTGGAGCAGCGCCCGGGCCTTCGCGCCGATGATCAGGAACTGCACAGCCCGCGGCCCGGCCCCCCACGACAGCTGATCCGACACGAAGTCGGGCACGCCCTGCTCGCCGGCCCGGGTCTGACGGACGAGCGCCAGGGCGTAGCGCACGAGGTGGTCGCTGACCGGCACCTCGCGCACGTTCCGCTGCAGCGCCAGGATGTCGGCCGCGGACAGCACCGGCCGGGCCTCCTCCACGACGGCTCCGGTCGTCCGCCGGGCGATCTCGAACTCCTCGTGAAACGACGGGTAGTGAACCCGGACCTTGAACATGAAGCGATCCTGCTGCGCCTCCGGCAAGGGATACGTGCCCTCCTGCTCGATCGGGTTTTGGGTCGCCAGCACGAAGAACGGATCGACGAGCCGGTGCCGCACGCGGCCCACGCTCACCTGTCGCTCCTGCATCGCCTCGAGCAGGGCGGCCTGCGTCTTGGGCGGGGTGCGGTTGATCTCGTCCGCGAGCACGACGTTGGCGAACAACGGCCCCTCGAGGAACCGCAACTGCCTCGCCCCGCTCGCCTTGTCCTCCTCGAGCACGTCGGTGCCGATGATGTCGGCCGGCATCAGGTCGGGGGTGAACTGGATGCGGCTGAACGACAGGTCGAGGCTCTTGGCGAGCGTGCTCACCATCAGCGTCTTGGCCAGGCCGGGCACGCCCTCCAGCAGGCAATGGCCGCGGCTGAAGATCGAGATCAGCAGTTCCTCGACCACTCCGTGCTGGCCGACGATCACCCGGGAGAGCTGCTCGAGGATTCGGTCGTGGGCCTCGTGCAGCCGCTCGACGGCCGATCCGAGATCGCTGGGAGAGGAGTTCATGAGGGCTCCGAACGGGACGAGGGGGACGGGCCGGCCGCTGCCGGCCGCTCACCGCTGGTAAATCGGCAGCGTACCGTTTTCCAGCTGGAGAATGGTGAGGTTGGTGGCGGTGGTGTAGACGGGGCCGATGTAGCCCTGCGGCCAGAACAGGAGATCGCCGTCGGCCTGGCCCTCGGCGAGGAGCCGTTTTTCCATCTGGCCGCGGTAGGCCTCCCACTTGCGGCCCCCCTCGCGGTACATCACCTGGGCGTAGTAGAAGTGGGCGTAGTGCCAGTGGCCGAAGCCGTTGTTGCCGATGTTGCCGAGATGCTTCTCGGCGTAGTCGAGCATCCGCGGCACGTGCGTGTCGTCGTATTCGCCCGCGTTGAACAGGCAGGCGATCGCGGCGGCCGAGATCGCGGGCCGTCCGCCGCCCCCCTTCGAGCTGTACTGCACGCCGCCGTCGGGCATCGTGCACTTGTGGATGTAGGCGATCGCCTTGTCGATGATCTCGCGCGGCACGGGCACGCCCGCGTTGCGGCAGCCGCGGAGCCCCTGCACCTGGGTGATCGTGGTGGAGCCCTCGTCGAAATTGTTGCCGTCCTTCGCGCTCACGTAGCCCCAGCCGCCGTCGGCGGTCTGCGCCCGCCCGGAAAATTCCACCGCCTTCGTCAGCACGCGCACCAGCTCCTCGCGGCGACGCTCGTCCTCCTCCTCCCCGAGCACCTGCGACAGAAAGAGCATCGAGAATCCGTGGCCGTAGGTGTAGCGGTCGTCGCTCTTGGGGTCGCCGATGAGGCCGTTCACCCGCCCGCGACTCACGAGGTAGTCCACCGCCTGGCGGATCGGGTCGGCGTACCGGCCCTGCGTCGTGGTCGAGCCCTCGAGGAGCATCGCCGTGCCCGCCAGCGCCGTCATCGCCGTCGGGTAGCGGCCGTCGTTGGCCGACCAGCTGCCGCGCCGCGACTGCCGCCGCACGAGCCAGTCGAGCCCCTTGGTGACGGCGGCCTCGACCCGTTCGTCGAGCGCGGCGGCGCCGACCGGGCTGGCGGCCGCGGCCAGCAGGAGGACGACGAGGGCGAGACGCATGGCGGGCATGGGCGGGATCACGGGGGCGGTCAGAACGGGAGCGGGATCGTGAGCGCACGCTGCAGCCACGACTCCAACTCCGAGAGGAAGTCGCCGCCGGCGGGGCGGGTGGCGGCCTGATAGGGGGGCCGCGGCGCCATCGGCTCGCCGGTGAATTCCAGGCGGATTTCAGCCGCGTCGGCCGCGGCCCGACCCAGCGCGACGATGTGCCGCTCGGGATCGCCGCTGACGTCGCACCCCGAGAGCACGTGCGGCTGCATCGGCATGCGGTCGTCGGCGTAGACCGCGTGCCCCGTGCGTTTGTCGAGCAGCAGCATGCCGAGGCGGGCCACGTTGCCGTCGCGTCGCGACTGGACATGGCGGGCGAACACGAGCACGGGCAACTCGGCCGGCTGGTGACGGTGGAGGCAGTGTCGCACCACGGTCGCCGGCACGGGCCAGAGCGGCTCCCCGGTCGTGCGCGAGACGGCCCAGATCGACCCCGTGAACGTCTGGCCCGTCATGTCGTCGCCGGGCATCATCTGCGGCAGCGGCGACACGTGGCCGAGCTTCTCGAACTGCTCCTGCTCCTGCGGTGTCTCCCGCCGGCCCGCGATCACGATCAGCCGATCCTGCCACGGGAGCACCGTCAGATGCTCGAGACCGGCCGGCATCTCCGGCAGCCGCGCCCGAAACCGCGCCGACCCGCGCTGGATGTCGATGCCGGTGAGCATGCCGTCGGGCTCCAGCACCACCAGCAGGTCGTGGCCGGCCTGGGTCGCCCGGGCCGCGGGCGAAAACTCGCCGAGGCTCGTCCGCTCGTCGCGGGCGGGATCGATGCACTCGAGGGCCACGCTCCCGGAGCCCGATGCGGGGGGCACGATCGCGATCACGCGGCGGCCCGCCGCGGCCAGCCGCAACTCGTGCGACGGCAGCGTGCATGTCCTGACGAGCCGGCCGTCGGCCGTGGCGACGACGGTCGCCTGCCGCCCGTCGCGGGGGCAGACGCAGAGAAACTCGTCGTCGCCGAGCAGTTCGCCGGCCGCGGGCAGGCGATGACGCCGCCAGCCGACGACACCGCTGACCGGATCACGCAGCTCGAGGCTGTTGTCGCGGGCGAGCGCCACGCCCTCGGCGACGAGGAGCATGCCCCGAGCCGCATGCGGCCCGGCCGGCAGTTCAGGCTCGACGATCCGCATGCCGAGGGCCGCGTGTCCGTGGCGCCGCAACGTGGATCCTCCACGCCCGACGTGGATCGCGAACCCCGGCAACTCGGCCGGCTGCGGCGCGCCGTCGGCCGCGAGCCAGAGCCGCTCCGGCGGCGGGCCCGCCGGGCCGCGCACGTCGAACGCCGCGAACGCACCGCCCGACCGCACGAGCAGGAGGGGACCGAGGGCGGTCGCCTCGGAGTGCAGCGGCTGAAACAGCGGGTGCAGCCCGCCGTTCCGCGCCGGATCGAACGGGATCGGCTCGCCGATGCGGCGGCCGAAACCGTCGCTCAACACCAGCGCCTGCGCCTGGATGTCGCATCCCACCTGGAGGCCCGGCACGACGCTCGTGGAGCGAGGATCGAGCGGAATCGGGATCGTGCGTGAAAACCGCATCGCATCCTCGGGCTTCGGGCGGCCGCTGCGCTGCACGGCGACGCGACCGAGAGGCCATGGCCCGGCGGAGACGAGGGCGGCATCCACGGAGGACGATTCGCCTTGCCCCGCGGTTCCGCGTTCGTCGGACCGCCGTTCCGCCAGCAGCAGGAGGTCGCGCCGCACGGCGAAGGGCCGCGCGGCGTCCCGAGCCGAGCCGGGCGCCGCCAGCCGCGCGTCGATCGCATCGGCCAGCATCCGCCGGGCGGCGATCCCGGCGGGATGCGCCGCGAACTGCGTGGCCACCCGCGTCAGGGCGTCGACGGGATCGCCCTCCGCGGCCGCCGTCTCCCGGGCGCGGTCCACCGCCGCCGCCAACGTCACGTCCATTTCCTGTCGCACCGCCGGCGGCGCCTTGGCCCACAGGTCGCGCAGCCGCCCCTGCATCCAACGCGGTTCGGAGACCACGAGGCGGGGGTCGGCCACGTCGTCGATCAGCCAGTCGTCGTCGCCGGGCGTCGCGGGGGGCAATTCGAGGAGCGTGCGACATGCCGACCAGGCGTCGGCGAAAGCCCCTGCGGCGAGCAGGTTGTCGATCGCGACGCACTGCAGCGCCTTCGATCGCGGCAAGGGGCCGGCGACTTCGACGAGCGTGTGCCACAGCGGCGTCGCCGCCGCGAAGTCGCGCCGCATGCCGAACAGCAGCGCGTCGGCGAGGATCTCCGCGGGCACCCGCGCGGGATCGGCCTGCCGGGCGGCGGCGATCGATTGCAACCCGTCGGCGATCCGCCCGGCGTCGAGGTCGAGTTGTCCCCGCCACAACCGCACCCACGGGTCGTCGGGCCGGGCCCGACCGGCGGTCTCGATCCTCTCCTCCAGCGGCGCCACCTGATGGAAGACGTCCAGGAAATCGACCCCCTGCGAAACGATCTCGCCGCGATACGCGACGAGGTTGCCGGGAATCACACCGCCGCGGGCCGGCGAGCGGCCCACGATGCCGCCGTTCGCGAGATCGATCTCGACGACCTCCGGCGTGTCGAGCGGCAGATACAGGCGGCCCGGGCTGAGCACGCCGCGGCCGCTCACCGCGGCCGGTCCGAACCCGAGCGGCTTGGGCCACACGCTCTGGCCGGTGGCCAGCGACAGGCAGTCCACTCCATGGTTGCCGACGACGATCACCCGATCATCGACGACTCCGGCGACGTACATCGACTCGCCGCGCGGCACGACCCAGCGCTGGCCGCCGGTCCGCAGGTCGAGGCAGTGGAGCGCGTCCGCCTCGACGGGCGTGAGCAGCACGCGCCCCGAGGCCACGATCGGGCAGGCGTCCCGCCACCCGTCGCCCCCGGGGGCCGCCTCGCCCACCGGGACGCCGTTGACGACGACGCGTCGCATCACGTTGCCGAGCGGTCCGCGCTGCCCGAGCCGGTCGGCGCCTCCATCCGCCTTCGCGACGGAGTAGTTGAAGGCCCAGAGCAGCGTTCGTGTCGCCAGATCGACCGCGATGGCGGTGCCGGCTCCCGTGGGGCAGACGAGCACGCCGTCGGCGAACGCCGGTGACAGCCCCGACGACCGGCGCACCATCGTCTCGGGGCGGTCCGCCTGCTGCTCGTCGAGTTCGGCGAGCGGTTGAGACCATGACTGCCGGCCGTCGGTCGCGTCGAGCACGTCGAGACGGATCTCACCCCGCTCCTCGGCGAGCACGAACAATTGGTCGCCGATCACAAGCGGAGCGCCGAGATGGAACGTGCCGCCGGCGGCAGCGGCATCGTCCGCGGCCGGACGCCGCCAGGCGGGCGCGCCCCGGGCGGTCAGATCGTACGCGACCAGCGCGTTTTCGCCCGGGCCGTCCGGGGCCGCCCCCGCGCGTCTCGGGCCTTCGGCGCGCCGCTCGCGTCCCGGGGATTCGACGGCGTACACGAATCGACCGTTGCTCGACACCACGCCGCTGGTGGCGTCGTTGAACACCCGCTGCAGGCTGTCGGCACCGTCCGTGACCACGTCGGCCGAGGCGTCCGCTTCCGGCGGGCCGCCCGCGTCGAACGTGGCCGCCCCGCGCATCCAGACTCGCTTCCCCGTGGTGAAATCGACCGCCAACAGGCCCAACGGCGCATGCAGCACGAGCATGCCGTCGACGGCCAGCGGCGCGCCGGCTGGGATGAGCGGTGCGTCGCGGTCGGCGGCCGACCGCCGGCGCTTCTCGAGCAGCCGCGCCTCCTCGGGATGCCGGGTCAGCGGCACCCTGTACCGTGGCACGAGCAGCGGCCGAGACGCCTCCACCCGCGCGTTGCGGGCGGCGTCGCCGCGGGCCATCCACCACTCGGCATCGCGCCGGTCGGCGGCCCCGGATGCGACGCCCGCCACCGAGCCGAGCCAGGCGGCCAGGTTCTCGGAGGAGGCGGCGAGCGACACGTCGCGGCCGCCGATCCGCACCACCGTGCCTCCGCGCCGCCGCGCCTCCTCGAGCACACCGACGGCGGTGCGACGGTCGCCCGCCCGCCACCAGGCCACGGCCCGCATCACGGACAACGTCGGCTCGAACTCGGCGCCGCCTCCGCCGTCGGCCAGGCGTTCAAGCCAGGCCGCCGCGGCCAGCGGCTGATCGGCATCGAGCGATTCGAGGGCCGCCAGAAGCGTCGCGCGGCGGCCCGCCGGCGTGTGGAACCAGCGCCGCGCCACCGCCACGACGCCGGACGCATCGCCCGCGGCGACCGACTCGCGCAACAAGCGCTCCGCACGCGCGCTGAACTGCAGGTCATATGCCGCCTGCCCTGCCGGAGGCAGCGTGCCGATCAGTCGCGTCGCCTCCGTCTTGATGCTCCGCCACGTCGTCTCACCCTGCCGCGGCCGGAAGAAGAAGTCCCGGTCGCCGACGAGCATCTCGTCGAGCAGGGTCGCCGCGTCGCTCCAGCGTTCGTCGGCGACCAGTCGTCGGGCACGGTCGAGTTGCCGCTCCTTGAGCCGGTCCGTGGGCAGCGAGACGCGAGCCTCGATCGCCTCCTCGTCGTCCTGTTCCTGTGCCTGCTCATCGGCCGCGATGGCGCGGCCGGCGGGCAGGTTGCCGACGGCGGCCGCTGCCAGGAACACGACCACCGCCAGCCACGCACGACCTCCGGCCGGCCCCCGCCAGGGCTGCCGCAGGCGGATGAAACAGGGCTCGCGTGGAGGGAGGGGGCCAACCATGTCGTGCCCGTGCCCGGTTGGGTGCCAGAGGTCAGCGGGCCGAAATACGGCCCGGGCAGACCGCGTTCATCGGCCCCCGGAAACAGAACGTATCACAACGCCCGGATTCATGTTACGGCCGATTCCGCAGGTTGAGCAACCGGCCGGTTTCGGGCCGCGGGGCATCCGGGCCACCTGCGGGAGGCCCTGGCAGCGGGCGGCCACTCCCGCATTTTTCCGGCCAGAAACACGTTTTTCGCCTTGCAATTTCATTTCCAGAGCCTCTAATCACGCTCGCTTTCGGCAGATCGTGCCGGGCTCCATATCGCGGTGGGGGTTCTGCCGCACACAATTTTTCGGAGGACTGCGGTGATGGCGAAGAAGTCGGGAAGCAAGCCGATGACGAAGACGGAGATCATGCGAAGCATCTCCGAGACGACAGGCCTGCAGAAGAAGGACGTGGTGGCGGTCATGGAAGCGTTGACCCACGAGATCCAGAAGGCCCTCAAGGGGTCGGGCATCGGCGTGTTTTCGATTCCGGGCCTCGTGAAGGTCGAGCGCCGCAAGGTGCCGGCCCGCCCCGCCCAGAAGGGCGTGAAGAACCCGTTCACGGGTGAACTGCAGGACCGTCCCGCCAAGCCGGCGAGCGTGAAGGTCCGCGTGCGGGCCCTCAAGAACCTCAAGGCGATGGTTCAGGGCTGATCGCGAGCAGGCGGCTCGAGCGACGAACGACGACGGGCGGTGTCCTCAGGACACCGCCCGTTTTCTTTTCACCCGGACACTCGGCGACAGCGCGAGGCGGAGTGGACGGGGCCGGAATCGAACCGGCGACACACGGATTTTCAGTCCGTTGCTCTACCAACTGAGCTACCCGTCCCACGGAGCGGCCCGACCGGCGAACCACCCGCGATGCAGCATTGGTAGGTGCAGCACGACCCGCTGTCAACGAGCGATGACGGCACGGCCCCGCAAGGGTCGGCCTCAGGGCCCCGCAGGGCGGCGAAAGCCCGTGAACAGCCGGCGGAAAAAGCCCGGCTCCGAATCGGCCGGCGTGTCGGCCACGCTCGACTCCCCCAGCAGATCGACGGGCGAACTGCGGCCCGTGTCCTGGGATGCCGACGAGAATCGGGACGTGTCGTCCGCCGGCGGGCGGCCCGCCAGCACCGTCTCGGGGCGGGCCTCGACGCGGCCGTTGCGGCGGCGAGTCACGGGCTGCCGCGGCATCGCCAACGGTGTCTCTGGCACCCAGGGCTTCAGCCGCTCGATCACGACCGCCGCCGCCGGCCGCTCGGCCGGGTCCTTCCGCAGCATCGCCTCGACGATCCTCGAGAACGCGATCGTGGCCTGCGGGGCGAACCGGCGGAGCGGCGGTGGAGGCTCATGCAGGTGGCGCCGCGCCTTCTCCTCGCGCGTGCCGCCCGGGAAGGGCACGTCGCCGACCAGCGCGTAGAACAGGGTGCAGCCCAGCCCGTAGATGTCGGCGGCCGGCCCGGCCTTGTCCGGCTCGCGAATCTGCTCCGGCGCCATGTAGTCCATCGTGCCGACCAGCTTGCCCAGCCGCGCCGACTCCCCCTCCATCACGCTGCCCGCCAGCCCGAGATCGAGCACTTTCACCCGCCCGTCTGGCGCGACCAGCAGATTGCCGGGCTTCACGTCCCGATGCACGAGCCCCTTGTCGTGCGCGTAGGACAGGCCCCGCGCCGCCTGCGCGATCACCGCGGCCGCCGTCGTTTCATCGAGAACCCCGTACCGTCTCACCTGCTTGCGCAGATCGAGGCCATCGATCAACTCCGTGACGAGGTAGTACACCTTGCCGTCATGTCCGGCATCGAGGGCCCGCACAAGGTTTTCGTGGTCCAGCCTGCCGAGCATGCGGATCTCGCGCCGGAACGCCGCCTCGGTCTCCGGCGTGGACTTCTCGCGCGGGAGCACCTTGATGGCGACCTCCCTCCCCATCATCACGTGCTCGGCGCGGAACACGCGGCCCATGCCTCCCTGGCCGATCGCGTCGAGGATGCGGTATTGGCCGAGCGTGAGTTTGCGGCGGCCGGCGAGCATCTGCTCTGCCTGAAACGGGGTCAGCAGCCCCTGTTCCACGAGCAGACCGGCGATCGCCTTGTCGTGGGCCGCGTCCTCGCTCGACCCCGAAACACCCGGAACACCCGGATCGCGGGTCCGCAACTCGTTCTCGGCCGCGTCGAGGCTCGACGACGTCACGAGCCCGCTGGCCAGCGCCGTCTCGCGGAAGGGACGGGACGGCCGTGGGGCCGAGGGCTGCTCCGATTTGGACGACGGACTCGACATCGTGTTGGCGGGGGCTGGCGGCATGCCGGCCCCCCCAAGTCTACCCCCGCGATCGGCCGAGGAGGCTGGAAAAACGCGCGTGCCAGCCGGACGGAACTGCCGCCGTAAACGCACATCGGGCGGCCGAATCGGGGTGGGCGAACGCGAGGCTCCGGGCATGCAGGGCGATGCCGTCCGGAAAAGGCAGCCTCGCCCCGTACCGCCGGTCCCCCACGATCGGGCAGCCGCGGCGGGAGAGTTGCAGCCGGAGCTGGTGTCGGCGGCCGGTGGTGGGGTCCAGTTCGACCAGTGACACCTCCCCCGCCCGTTGGACGACGCGGGCCCGGACGTGAGCCGGCCGTGCCGCCGCGGCCCGGTCCGACTCATCATCCGCATGGCGCTCGATCTGATCGTGCCAGTCCACCCACGCACCGAGGGGCGCTGGAAACCGGCCTTCGACGACGGCCACGTACTCCTTCTCGACGGCCCGGTCCCGAAACTGCGCGGCCAGTGCGGCCGCGGACGACCGGGTCTTGGCGAACACCAGCACCCCCGAGACCGGGGCGTCGAGACGGCTCACGACGCCCAGGAATGCCCCGGGCGACATCCTCTCCTGCAGGAGCGTGAAGGCGCTCGGGGTGCCGCGCGGCGCGTTCGCCGTTGGCAGCCCCGCGGGCTTCGAAAGTACGATCAGGGCGTCGTCCTCGTGCAGCACCGCGAGGCCGGAAAAACCGGAAGCGCCGGCCGAACTGGAAGAACCTGGTTTCATGCCCTCGGAACGTTTCATGGCCTCTGCACCGGATGGGATACCGCCAGAGTCGCGTCGAACCATCATCCTTGCAAGCCGTTCGCCGCGCCGGCTGGAACTCGCCCGGTCGGCGGGCTGGCAGGTCGTCGTCCAGCCGCCCGACGACGGCGTGGAATCCGGCCAACCGCCCCGTGCGGAGCACGAGACGCTCGAGGCCTATGTGGTGCGGCTGGCCCGGGCAAAAGCCGGTGCGGTCGCCGCCACCGCCCCGGCACGCGAAGCCCGGGCAGACAAAGCCCGGGCCACGATCGTCGCCTGCGACACGTTGAGCGAGGTGGACGGGGTCACGCTGGGAAAACCGGCCGATGCCTCGGACGCCATGCGAATGCTCCGGACACTGTCCGGGCGCCGACACCGCGTCATCACCGGCATCTGCGTATGGGGTGGGTGTGGAGGCAGGCTCGAGGCCACCGCCGAGAGCTCGTTGGAAATGGATCCGCTCTCCGAGGAGTTTCTGGAGTGGTACATCGCCTCCGGGCTGTGGCAGGGCAAGGCGGGCGCCTGCGGTTTCCAGGACGAACGGCTGCCGCTGCGCCTCGTCGCGGGCAGCCCGTCGAACGTGGTGGGGCTGCCGCTCGAACTGCTCGACGACCTGGTCGCGCAACTCGCTGCAGGCGAAAAAACAGACATCGGAAAACAGACAGGCCCGCACGGCGGTGAGCCGTGCGGGCCTGTGTTGTAAAAATCCGGCGATACCTACTCTCGCGCTTTTGGCACTACCATCGGCTCTGGAAGCTTAACTACCGTGTTCGGGATGGGAACGGGTGTGACCTTCCAGATATGTTCACCGGATATTCCGGGTCGCCGCCCTCGCGGAGAGGAGCCGAATCGCTTTGGCGGCAATTCATCCTCGCGCACTGGCGGCGAAATGTTGTGTCGTGGTAGTCGGCATGTTCCGAGCCTCTGGGTGAGGCTCAGGAGCACTCGATACGAGTGGTCAAGCGTTCGTCCGTTAGTACCGGTTAGCTGAGTGCATCGCTGCACGTACACGTCCGGCCTATCAACCTGGTCGTCTTCCAGGGGACTTTCGGGCATAAGCCCTACGAAACCTGATCTTGGGGCGGGCTTCACGCTTATATGCTTTCAGCGTTTATCCGTTCCGTTCATAGCTATCCAGCCGTGCCACTAGCGTGACAACTGGAACACCAGAGGAACGTCCTTCCAAATCCTCTCGTACTAAAGAAGAATCCCCTCAAGTTTCGTGCGCCCACAGCAGATAGGGACCGACCTGTCTCACGACGGTCTGAACCCAGCTCACGTACCACTTTCATTGGCGAACAGCCAAACCCTTGGGAGCTTCTCCACCCCCAGGATGTGATGAGCCGACATCGAGGTGCCAAACCGCTTCGCCGCTATGGACGCTCGGAAGCGATAAGCCTGTTATCCCCGGAGTACCTTTTATCTGATGAGCGACGGCCTTTCCATCCAGCACCGCCGGATCACTAAGTCCTACTTTCGTATCTGCTCGACTCATGGGTCTCGCAGTCAAGCACCCTTCTACCTTTGCGCTCGATGCCTGATTGCCAACCAGGCTGAGGGTACCTTTGAACTCCTCCGTTACTCTTTTGGAGGAGACCGCCCCAGTCAAACTGCCCAACTGACACTGTCCTCTGCCCGGATTCACGGGAATCAGAGTTAGAACTCAAACGAATTCAGGGTGGTATTTCAACGTTGGCTCCATGATGGCTAGCGCCACCACTTCAAAGCCTCCCACCTATCCTACACAGAACACGTCCGAGACCAATATCAGCCTACAGTAAAGGTTCACGGGGTCTTTCCGTCACACTGCGGGTACGTGGCATCTTCACCACGGCTACAATTTCACCGGGTCACTGGTTGAGACAGTGCATCAGTCGTTACGCCATTCATGCAGGTCGGAACTTACCCGACAAGGAACTTCGCTACCTTAGGACCGTCATAGTTACGGCCGCCGTTTATTGGGGCTTCGGTCGCGGGCTTTGCCTTGCGGCGAACCCTCTTCCTTAACCTACCAACACCGGGCAGGCGTCAGACTCTATACATCCTCTTGCGAGTTAGCAGAGTCCTGTGTTTTTGATAAACAGTCGCTGATGCCGATTTACTGTGACCCCCATCAGCGTTAACCAACGGGGGTACCCCTTATCGCGAACTTACGGGGCCATTTTGCAGAGTTCCTTAACCAGTGTTCTCCCGAGCGCCTAGGACTTCTCGTCCCGCCTACCTGTGTCAGTTTTAGTACGGTCACATGCCTTCAACCCTAGAAGCTTTTCTTGGACGTCCTTCGGATGACTATCGAAACATAAGCGTCTTTGTCCCACACTTCCGGATATCGCTGCGGATTTACCTACAGCTACCTTCCACGTGGGCGAGGGACATTTCTATCCGTCCCCTCACCTTCCAGACGCCGTCCCTCCATCGGTCCAGCATGTGGCGCAGGAATGTTGACCTGCTGTCCATCGTCTACGCCTTTCGGCCTCGACTAAGGTACCGGCTAACCCTGGGCGGATTTACCTTCCCCAGGAAACCTTAGGCTTTCGGCGAGCAGGATTCTCACCTGCTTAATCGTTACTCATTCCGGCATAATCACCTGTACGCCCCGACATCGCTCCTTACGGTGCGACTTGTATCTGACGTACAGCGCTCTCCTACCGATCCGCCATTTCGAAAAATGGGTGGATCCCACTGCTTCGGTGCAGAACTTGACTCCCGTTCATTATCGGCGCGGAATTGCTCGACCAGTAAGCTGTTACGCACTTTTTAAATGATGGCTGCTTCTAAGCCAACATCCTGGCTGTCTTAGCAACTCCACTTCCTTAGTGACTGAGTTCTGCTTGGGGACCTTAGCAGTTGGTCTGGGTTGTTTCCCTTTTGACCGCGAAGCTTATCCCTCGCGGACTGACTCCCGGAGTAAACATGATGGTATTCGGAGTTTGGTTCAGGGAGGTACCAGGGTATGGCCCTCCTCCGATTCAGTCTCTCTACCCCCACCATGCAATGTTCCGAGGCTAGCCCTAAAGCTATTTCGGAGAGAACGAGCTATCTCTGCGCTTGATTAGACTTTCACTCCTCCCCACAAGTCATCCCCTCGGTTTTCAACCCAAGTGGGTTCGGTCCTCCACGCGGTTTGACCCGCGGTTCAACCTGCTCATGGGTAGTTCGTGCAGTTTCGCGTCTACCACCAGCGACCAATTGTCGCCCTGTTCAGACTCGGTTTCCCTTTGGCTACGGACCTGAGGTCCTTAACCGAGCCGCTGACGGTAACTCGCCGGATCATTATGCAAAAGGCACGCCGTCACGCATTGCTGTTGCCAGCCATAGCGCTCCGACCGCTTGTAGGCACATGGTTTCAGGTTCACATTCCTCCCCTAACAGGGGTTCTTCTCAACTTTCGCTCGCGCTACTAGTTCACTATCGGTCATCAGAGAGTATTTAGCCTTACGGGATGGTCCCCGTCGATTCAGTCGAGGTTCCACGTGACTCGACCTACTCAGGGTACCCTCCAGAGACAATCACTTTTCGCGTACGGGCCTGTCACCCTCTGTGGACGAACTTTCCAGAACGTTCCGCTAAATGATTGTTTGGTAACTCCGGTGGAGGGCCCTACAACCCCGAGGTGGAAACCACCTCGGTTTGGGCTGTTTCCCTTTCGCTCGCCGCTACTGAGGAAATCGATTTTTCTTTCTTTTCCTGCGGGTACTGAGATGTTTCAGTTCTCCGCGTTGGCTACTGCAACCTATGGATTCAGTTGCAGTCGGTTCGGGCATCCCGGGATCATCACCTGTTTGACGGTTACCCCGGGCTTATCGCAGTCTTCCGCGCCCTTCAAAGCCTTCTGATGCCTAGTCATCCCCCATGTGCCCTTTGTAGCTTGACCACCCGAATCGAGAGCTCGCGAACGAGCCTGTTTCCGGGAAAGCTACCGCCGGGTTATCTGATTGCCGAACCTCTCGAGAGAGGCCTCGACTCAACCCGGCTGAACGATTTTTCTCGCTCTTCTTTCGACGCCCTTCGTCTTCGCAGACTGCGGGCATCGAAAATCAGAGTTTGACGTCCATTGCTGGACGACAAAATCTGAGCCTTGGGAGAACGCTTCCAGAGGACCGCTTGAGACGGACCTCCTTCGGCATTCTTTCAAGATGCCAATTACCACGACCAAATTGTCAACGAACGAAAACGAGCCAGCATGGCGTCAGCCGATGCCGGCCCGTACGCGGGAACCGATCCTCGGGAAAAATGGGATCGGCCGCAACAAGACAAGAAATTAGTGGAACCCGCCCGGGCCGTCAAGTGCCCGGAAAAATCAGCGCCGCAGAGGCCTTTTTGCGGCCCGCTCGCGCCGCCCCCCTGCCGGCCGTCGCCGGTGCTGGGCCTGCTGCCACGGGCCGTTGCCGCAGCCGCCGCGCCCGCCGCACCAGTTCCAGCCCCAGGCCGGCCGCCAGTGCCCCCTCTGCCGAATGCGCCGGTTCCGGACACGGGAACCGGCTCAGTTCCACCCCCTTGATCAGCACGTTGTTCACGTCCCATATCGGCCCGCGCAGCTTCGGGTCGGGGCAGGCGGTCGGATCGCGAACGGCGGCCACCAGGCGAAACTGCAGGTGGGAGCCGATGGCCAGCGGCGGGAGGAATGCCAGGCTCGAGACGCCGTTGTTGTTTGGCTTGTCGTAGCCCGGCGACACGCCCTCGAAAGCGAGCCCATCGAGCAGCAGCGGCGCCGGTGCGGCGATCGTCGTCGGATCGAGCGTCGGGGCCACGTCGTTGTTTGCATCGGACCACGAGCCGCCTCCGGAGAGGCCGATCGCCTGCCAGGCCAACGGGTTTTCAGGATCGGTGGAGCATTGCAACTGCCCCGCGCCCGGGGGCGGAGAGGCGCCGCTCGTGGGGCCGCCGAAATTGAAACGATGCCCCTCGTTGATGATGAACCGCACCTCCTCGTCGGTGACCACGAGGCAAGGCGAGAGCAGCACGTTCTCGAGTGCCTTCGTGCCCGCCGGCACCTTCCAGCTTTTCTGGTTCGCCCGATCGAGCGTGTGCTCCCAGCCGGAGAGCGACTGCCAGCCCTGCTCGCCGGTGTTGAAGTTGAAGTTCACGTTGCCGGCATGCCCTGGGAGCGTGGCACAGACGCAGCCCAAGGAAACCAGCGGCAGACAGAGCATGGAGCGGATCGACGCACAGACCGACATGGAGGCACCTGCAGCGGGGTCACGATGATGGGCCTCCGCTGCCACGCCTGACGCCAGCCGGAAACGTCTCCGGCAGCCGGCCAACCTTGAAATAGACCGGCTCCTTCGCGGCAACCGCGAACGCCCAACCTGCTGGCGGTTCAGCGTTTACGACGGAGTTTGCTCCCCGGACACCACGCTGATCCGCGGCGGCCGCTTCACGCCATCGGGAGTTGCACGGCGGCCGCGGCCCGCAGCTCCTTGGGCAGCGGAAAGTAGACCTCTTCTTCGCGGATCGTCCGCTCCTCGACATCGGCGGCATATCGCTGCCGTAGCCAGTTGATGCAGTCCTGCACCACGCTCTCGGGGGCGCTCGCGCCGGCCGTGATCACCACCGTCTCGTCGCCCGTGAACCAGGCGGGGTCGATCTCGTTGGCACCGTCGATGAGGTGGGCACGGATGCCGCGCTCCCGCGCGAGTTCTGCGAGCCGCTGGCTGTTGGAACTGTTCTGGCTGCCGAGCACGATCACGACGTCGGCGCCATCCGAGAGCAGCCGCACCGCCTCCTGGCGGTTCTGCGTGGCGTAGCAGATGTCGTCCTTCGGCGGGCCGACGATCTGCGGGAACCGATCCTTGAGCCGACTGATGATCCGCGACGCGTCGTCGACCGAGAGGGTCGTCTGCGTGAGGTAGGCGAGCTTGTCGTCGGGGCCGAACGGGAGCGAATCGACCGCCTCGGCGGTCTCCACGAGCGTGAACGCCGCGGGGGCCTGCCCCATCGTGCCGATCACCTCGTCGTGCCCCTCGTGGCCGATGAGCATGATGCGGTAGCCCTGCTTGGCATACTTGACCGCCTCCAGATGCACCTTCGTCACCAGAGGACAGGTGGCGTCGATCGCCTGCAGCCGGCGAGCCTCGGCCACCCGCCGCACCTCCGGCGCGACGCCATGTGCCGAAAAAAGCAACACCGCCCCCTCGGGCACCTCCTCGACCGCGTTGACGAACACGGCCCCTTCCTTGACGAACCGATCGACCACGTGCTTGTTGTGCACGATCTCGTGAAACACGTAGACCGGCGTGCCGTAGATCCGGATGGCCGTCTCGAGGGTCTCGATGGCCATGTTGACCCCGGCACAAAAACCACGGGGGCTGGCAAGCAGGATTTTCATGGGGAGTGGAATCGGCGGCTGCGGTCGTTGGGGATGGGGCTGGTAGGCTTGCGGCTCACGGCCGCCCGCATCGTAGTGAACCCTGCGACGACCGGCCAGACACCGGCTCTCTCCCCAGCATGCCTCCCGCCTCCCGCCCCCCCGCCGCCCGCGATCTCCCCGCGTGGCAGCTCGCGCCGCCGCCGGAGGCCGTCACGCTGGAGGCCGCCCAGGCCTTCTGCCGGTTCATCGCCGAGGCGCACTACGAGAACTTCCCCGTCGTCACGCGGCTCGTGCCGCGTCGGCTGCGGCAGGACTTCGCGACGGTCTACGCCTTCGCGCGGTGGAGCGACGACCTCGCCGACGAGACCGGCAGCCCCGCCGCGGCCGCCCGCGCCCTCGCGGAGTGGCGGGCCGATCTGGAGGCATGCTTCGCGGGGCGCCCGCAGAGCCCCATTCTCGTGGCGTTGGCCGACGCGGCGCAGCGGACGGGCCTCACGATCGAGCCGTTCAGCGACCTGCTCGACGCCTTCGAGCAGGACCAGTGGAAGACCCGGTTCGCCACCCGTGCCGAGCTGCTCGACTACTGCCGCCGGTCGGCCAATCCGGTGGGGCGGATCGTGCTCGGCCTCGAAGGCTGTCGCGAGCCGCGGCTGCTCGAACTCTCGGACGCCATCTGCACCGGCCTGCAGCTCGTCAACTTCTGGCAGGATCTGAAGCGCGACCGGCTCGCCGGCCGCGTCTACCTGCCGGCGGACGACATGCGGCGGCATGGCGTCGAGGAGGCGATGCTCGATCTCGCCTCCGCGCCGTCGCCACTGTTGTTTTTGGTCCGCGAGGAGGTCGCCTGGGCCCGCGACTGCTTCGACCGCGGCAGCCCACTGGCCGATCAGGCCCCCCCCGCCCTGCGGCCGGCGATCAGGATGTTTCTCGGTGGCGGTCGGGCCATCGCCGCCGCGATCGAGCGACAGGGATTCGACACGCTCGCCCGCCGGCCGCTCGTGAGCCGGGGCACGAAGCTCATGCTCGCGGCCCGCGCCTGGCTCGGGCTGCAGTGGGCGACGCTCGGAGCAGCGCGATGAACACGCTGGCCGCCGATCACGCCGCCTGCGCCGCGATCCTGCGGCGGTCGGGCTCGAGTTTCGCCCTGCCGATCCGGCTCCTGCCCGATGCCAAGCGGCGGGGTACGACGGCCCTCTACGCCTTCTGCCGGCTGGCCGACGACCTCGTCGACGACGCCCCCGATGCGATGACGGCCCGGCACGGCCTCGACGGCTTTGCGGCACAGGTCGAGGCCGCACTCGCCGGCGAGCGATCATCGGAGCCCGTGCTGCGGGCGCTCGTCGATACGATGCGGCGGTTCGCGGTGCCGGCCGAGTATGTTCGCGACGTGATCGCCGGCGTGCGGATGGATCTCGAGCGGGCGAGCTACGGCACGTTCGCCGAACTGGAGGAATATTGCCGCCGCGTGGCCAGTGCCGTGGGCCTCGCGGCGATCCATATCTGGGGCTTTCGCTCTCCCGCCGCCCTCGAGGCGGGGCATCAGTGCGGGCTCGCGTTTCAGCTCACGAACATCCTCCGCGACATCCCGGAAGATCTCGGCCGCGGTCGGATCTACCTGCCCCGCGCCGACATCGAGGCCTGCGGCTGCTCGGTGGCGGACCTGCGGTCGGGCCGCATCGGCCCCGGGTTCGGCCGGCTGGCCGATCTGCAGACCGATCGCACCGCGGGTTGTTTTGCGCGCGCCGCGGCCCTCGACGATCTGCTCTCGACCGACGGCCGGATGGTGTTTCGGGCGATGTTCGGCGTGTACCGGTCCTTGTTCGCCGCGGTCCGTCGGGCCGGCACGGCGATCTTCACGACGCGGGTGCGGCCGGACCGATCACGTGTCCTGGCATCCGCCGCCGCCACGCTCTGCCTCGGGCCGAGACCGGTGCGGAGGCTGTGGTCATGAATGCGCCAGCGGTTCCGAGACAGCCGCGGGTGGTGATCGTGGGGGGCGGTCTCGCCGGGCTTGCCGCGGCCGCGGCGCTGACGGAGGCAGGCCTGCGGGTGACGATCTGCGAGGCCCGCCGCCGCTGCGGCGGCCGCGCCGCCTCGTTCGAAGATCCCGTCGGCGGCGGGCTCGTCGACGCCTGCCAGCACGTGGCGATGGGCTGCTGCACCAACTTTCTCGACCTCTGCCGCCGCACCGGACTGGCCGGCGCCCTGCGGCGTGACCGCACGCTGTTTTTCATCGGCCCCGATGGGGATCGCGCGGCCTGTACGCCCACCCGCCTGCTGCCGGCGCCGCTGCATCTCGCGCCGCTCGTGTTCGGGATGCGGCATTTCTCGTGGCGTGAAAAGCTGGCGCTGGCGATCGGCATGCTGCGGCTGGCACGGTCCCGCGGTGGGCCCCGGCAGGCCGAGCCCACGGCCCTCGCCTGGCTGGAGTCGATCGGCCAGCCCGAGTCGGTGATTCGCCTGTTCTGGCAGCCGGTGATTGAAAGTGCGCTCGGGGAGTCGATCGACCTGGTCAGTCTTTCGGCCGCGCGGAAGGTGGCGGTGGATGGCTTTCTCGCGCATGGCGAAGCCGCCGACCTCTGGGTGCCCACCGTGCCGCTCGGCACGCTCTTCGGAGAGCAGCTCGCGGCCTGGCTCGAGTCGTGCGGCACCACGATCGTGACCGGCGCGGCCGTGTCGAGCCTGACTCGCGCCGGGGACGGCCGCGTGCGGGCCGTCGTGGCGGCCGGCGTCGAGCATGCGTGCGACGCGGTGGTCGTGGCGGTGCCCTGGCGGCAGGCGGCCCGGCTGCTGCCAGAGCTGGTGCCGGTCGCCGACGAGCGACTCGCCGGCTCGCCGATCACAGCGGTGCATCTGTGGTTCGATCGCGACGTCATCGACCTGCCGCATGCCGTGCTCGTCGGCCGCGTGTCGCAGTGGGTGTTTCGCGGCGAAGTGACGGGGGAACGCAGCCACTGTCAGGTCGTGATCAGCGCCTCGCGCGGGCTGTTCGTCGGCGACCGGGACGGCCTGCGAGACGCCGTGGTCGAGGAATTGCGGCAGGTGTTTCCGCGGGGCCGCGACGCGCGGCTCGTCGAGGCGCGAGTCGTGACCGATCCGACGGCCGTGCTTTCGGTCCGACCGGGCGTCGAGGACGTGCGGCCGCCGACCCGTACGCGGATCCCCAATCTCTTCCTCGCCGGCGATTGGACGGCCACCGGCTGGCCCTCGACGATGGAGGGGGCCGTGCGGAGCGGCCGCCTCGCGGCCGTCGAAGCGGCCGCGAGCCTGGGCTTCCCGTCCGCCGGCCTTACGCCCGATCTTCCGCAGAACCCGCTCGTCCGGCTCATCTGTGGTCCCGGCGCTCCGCAACGGGCGACGCAAGCCGCGTCCGTCACCCGGTGATGGACCCGGATTCCGGCAGCGAGCCGCACAGATCGGCGACCGCGGCGGCGAGCGTGCGGCCATCGGCGACCGCGTGCTCCCAGAGTCGCCACAGGTCAGCCGCCGCGCGGGGGCGTCTGCCGATCGCGCCGAGTGCCGCGCCGAGCCGGCGCATGGCCGACTGGGGCCGCGCCAGCATGGCCACCTCGCTCGGCAGCGTCTGGCCGGCGTCATCGGAGATCACGCGAAGCGAACCACAGGGCAGGCCCTCCGCGGCCGCGACTTGGGCGACGGCGAACGTCTCCATCTCGACGGCATCGGCCCCGCTGGCGGCCCGCAGGTCGGCCTTCTCGGCAGGCGTCGTCACGATCCGGTCTGCGGTGACGAGCGTGAGACCACGGCCGTTCGTCGACACTGCATGGGCGAGCCGCAGCTCCCTCGAGTGATCCGGCAGCGTGACCCGCGCGGCGCGGATCAGGCTGCCGCGAGCGAGGTCGGGAGCGAGTCCTCCGGCAAAGCCGGCACTCACGACGAGTTGCGGGCGATGTCCGAGGATGAGTCGCCGGGCGGCCCGCGCGGCCGCCTCGCGGCCCACGCCCGCCACGCACCAGGCGACTCCCCTGCCCGCCACGCGTCCCTCGCGAAACACGAGGCCGCCTGCCTCGAGTTCGGTCACGCCCGTCGCGCGCCGCGCGAAGGCGTCGGCCTCGATCGGCACGGCAAACACGATTCCAACATCAGCCTGATGCACGGCACCACGCTCCGTCACACGACGTGTCACCGGGCACGCCAGCGACACTGTATCGCAGCGGGAGGGGGAGTCGGTGCACACTCGAGGCCCACCGCGACGAGACGTGGACCGCCCCCGAGCCGATGCCCCACCGCAAGTGGAAACGGCTATCCCCCCCGCAGCCAGTCGCAGACGCCGAACGGATCCCACCAGCATGGTCCGCGGCAGCGGCTGAACTCGCACGGGGGCGCCGCGACGGTCGTCGCCTCGTATTTCGGCACGCGTTCCGGTGGAGCGTCGCTCTCGGTCTTGAAGATCCGCTTCTTCACGTAGACTCGGCCGCATGGCGGGGTGCTGCGGCATTCGGGGGGCGGGGCATGCCAGGAATCGAAGGCCCGGGCGCAGGCATGCTCGCACTTCATCTCGTAGGTCGGCTTCTTCACCTTCTTCTCGTCCCACGTGGCCTTGCATGCGGGCACACACGCCACGCAGCGGCCGGTGTTCGTGCAGCTGTCGTCGGCCGCCCATGCGGTCGCTGCGCACGCCGCGCCGAGCACTGCCGCGACGACCGGGCACGAGCGAGTTGTCATGGTGAATGGTCTCCGGATGGCGGCGTCAACAGAGGCTAAAAGTCGAAGGCGAGTCGGGTGCCGAAGCCGTGAATCCAGCCGCTGCCGTCATAGCTCGGGCTGGGCACGACGGCGCCCGTGGAATCCTTTTTCCACGGCGTGCTGGCGAAGTCGCGGTAGGTGGCGTCGTAATTGAAGTAGACGCGGGCGTTGGGATTCAGGAGCCAGTTGAGGCCGAGGGTCACGCCGTTGAGCACGCCGCCATTCACCTGGCCGTCGTCGAGGCACAGCCAGTTGTAGCGCATGCCCACCTGCCAGGCCCCCTCGCTCAGGCTCGGCCACCGTCCCGTATTGCGGTGGCGAATGGCGTAGAAGTTGTTGTTGGGGACCGGACGGTCGAATCGGTATTCCAGCTTCGAATAGGTGCGGCTCTCGCCCGTCAGGAAATACAGCACCTCCGCATAGGCGCTCTGGAAGTAGACCGTGCCGATCGACGTGCCGGGCTTCGGCTGGTAGCCGTTGGTGACGAGCGGGCCGGCACTCGTCGTTGTCGCGTTGTAGAGCCAGGAACCGAAGTATTCCGACTGAAACGACCAGGGGCCGTTGTTGCCCACGCACTCCAGGCCGATCATGTTCTGCCAGTCGCCCTCGAGCAGGCCGGAGTCGGCGTAGATGGAGTTGAGCGGGCCCGGGGGGCCGTTGCGGATGCTGCCGCGGCTGCGAAACCGCACGGCCGTGATCGGCGCGCCGATCGGCAGGCCCGTGGCGCGGTCGAACGACGTGTACTGCTTCCGCGGCTCCATCGTCCGGCCCGAAACGGCGAGGTGGAGCAGTTTGCGTCCCTCGTCCTCGAACACGGGCAGGTAGACGAGCCGACCGACGGTCATGCTGCCACCACTGGAGTTGCTGAAGCCGAAGGGGTTGGACGTGTTCTTGAACTCGCCCACCTGCCAGCCGACGGTGCCGTCTTCGGTGGAGTTGAGGAGCTGGATGCCGGGCAGAAAACCGTTGTTGAACGGACCTTCGAAGGCGTCCTGGGCGAACGACCGCTCCATGAAGTTGAGCCAGCGGCTGCTGGTGAGGTGCTCGTAGCCGTAGGGGTCTTTCTGGTTGCCGACGCGGACGATGCCGAGGATCGGCACCTCGCGAACTTGCAGCCAGAGGTCGGTGACGGCCGTGAGCGGGCCGGAGTCGCGCTCCGTGGGGAAGACTTCGTTGTTGACGTTGATCTGGTTGACGAAGTCGTATTCGCAGGCCCAGTCGTAGAACTCGTACATTCGGCCTTCGACGCGGAGCCGGGCCCGGCGGAAGTTCACGGTGTCGGCCAATTCCGGGTCGAGACCGCCCTGGTTGGGCAGCTGGTCCGTCGCCTGGCTTTGGGAGAAGGCGACGGCATCCACCTGCGTGCGGCCGCCGATCTTGACGCGAAAGTCCTTGTTGGCCGACTCGGCCTGGAAGCCGTCGGCCCATTTGTCCTTGAAGGCCTTGTCGGAGCCGATCTCGTAAGGCTCCGGCTTCTTGGCGTCGGATTCCTTCTTGGCGGCGTCCTTGGCGCTGCCGTCGTTCTTGGCGGCGTCCTTTTTCCCGCCATCCTTCGTGGCCGCGGCGGGTTCGGGCGCCGGCAGTGGCTCGGCGGCGGCTTTTGGCAGCTCGGCGATGCGGGCCTCCAGGGCTTCGATCCGGCGGCGATCGGCCTCGACCGCTTCCGAGACCTCCGAGAACGAGCCGAACGAGGCTGCGGGGCTCGGCAGGGCGATCCCGCCGGCGTCGGCTTCGTCGGCCACGACGAGGAAGGGGCCGGCGTCGGCGGCCTGGGCGGCCGGAGGCAGGGAGAGGGCCGTCAGCAGCGAGATGATTCCGGCCACGATTCTGCGGATGCCTTGGTCTGCCTGGGGGGCGCGGCGACACATCTTCAGAAACCTTTCGTCAGCGGGAACGATCGTTTCAATCGTCAGCTTTTCTCGCCCGGGGTGAGTTCAGTCGGTGGACCTTGCTGATTTTGCAGCCGTTGCCGCCGCTTGGGGGGGCTGGGCGACCTGCGCAGGCCCGTCGGCCCCGGCGGCTGCTGTGGCGAGCCACTCGGCTCGCCACAGCAGGGCACGCAGCGTATGGGGAACTTCGTTCCATCCGGACCTTCCGGTGGCTTGTGTGGCTCGCGCGGTAGGAGCACGAGGCTCGCAGGGCACGGGCACAGCCGCCCTTCCTGCAGGCCGACGATACGTGGCCTCGTGCAACGCACGTGCACGAGCCAGCGGTGCTTGTGCGCGGTGGCCGGCTCAGATCAGGAGCCGGCACAGGCGGCAGAGATCGGCCGCGTTGGCAAGAAGAACGGACGGATGCTGGCTACCGGGGGAATGGCCAGCCACGTGGTCCGCAGGCGGTTGGTGTCGGAGCGTGCTGGGCGGACCGCGACGTCGGGGAGCAATGACCGGCTTCGACCTCGTCGAGCGAGACTTCCACCTCGACGAGTGCCTGCGGCATCGTACCCGTGGGCCGTGCCTGTCGTCCGTGATCCGCGGCAGAGATGCTGACGCACGAAGACGACCCGCCGCCGCATGCACGCGTTGTCTCGTGGGGCGAGGGTCCCGCTCCATCGATGGCCAGGAGGATTGCACAGCATGCCAGCGCGGCCAGGGGCACGAGTGCCGGCAGTTCGCGGCGGATGAGAGGCAGTCGGCTGGTCATTTCGCTTCGCTGCGGCGCGGCCTGACTTCGAACGGCCGGACTGGAGGCGCTGCGAAGAACCGCCGCCATGCGAATGCAGCTTGCGTTTTGCTCAGGAGCGAGCCGGGGCAGCCTGGGGTGCCGTGGCCGGTGTAGGGCACGCCGCCGACGGGAGTCGGACCGTGACCGTCGTTCCGGAGCCGGGCTCGCTCGCGACCGCGATCTCGCCCCCGTGCCGCTCGACGATGGCTTTGCAGATCGCGAGCCCCAGTCCCCCGCTCCGGCCATCTTCACCATGGGCCCTCGCGGCATCGACCTTGTAGAAGCGGTCGAACACATGGCCGAGATGGGCCGTCGTGATGCCGATGCCCGTGTCGGCGACGCTCAGGGTGATCGTGTCCGTCGGGGCGTCGGCCCGCACGGTCACGTGCAGGCGGCCGCCGCATGGCGTGAACCTGATCGCATTGTCGAGCAGGTTGCCGAGCACCTGCCGGAGCTGCGGTGCGTCGCCTGCCACGGTTGTCGTGCCGGACGCGGTGAGGTCGATCGACAGCCCGCGGTCCTCGGCGGCGGCGATGAACATGGCCACTGACTGGCGTGCGATTGCTGCCAGATCCAGGATTTCAGTCGGCCGGGGGCGGGAGTCGTCGCTCGCTTCCGCCAGCGTGAGCAGGTCATTCGCCAGTTTCGAGAGGCCGCAGGCCTCGTCGAGCACCTCGGCCAGCGTCTCGCGGTATTCCTCGACGCTGCGGTCGTGCGAAATGGCCACCTCGATCGCGCTCCGCACGGCCGCCAGCGGGCCGCGGAGTTCGTGGGCCGCGTCGGCGACGAACTGCTCCTGGCGATCGACGTGGGCCGCCACCTCGTCGAGCAACCGGTTGATCGTCACGGCGAGCGTGTCGAGTTCGTCGCCCGTGCCGCGGATGGCCAGCCGGTCACCCAGTCGCGTGGGCTTGAGCCGCTCTGCCGCGCGGAGGATGTCGGCCACGGGCTCGGTCGCCCGGCGTGCCAGCCACCAGCCGGCCAGCGGCGTGAGCAGGCAGAGCGCCCCGCCGACGGTGACGAGCAGCCGCACGAGCGACGTCAGGCTGGCATCGAGCCCGGTGGTGTAGGTGCCCACGCGCACGTGGTACGCCGGCAGGCCGTCGCGCTCGATTCGCAGCCGCACGTACCGATACGGTCCGACCTGCACGATGTTTTCCTCACGATCGAGATTACTCGGTGGAAAAACGGCGACCTCCTGCGGGCAATGGTCGCTCTTCCAGAGTGTCGTGCCGTTTTCCTCGAGCAATTGCACGAACCAGCCGCGCTGCTCGTGGCTCTCGGACTTGCGGCCGATCTCGGCCACCACGGCATCGACGTCGGGAGACAGATCCCGCACGGCGAGCACCACCTCGCGAACCGCGGCTCGGAGTTCCGCATCGGCGTCGTCGTACAGCGTGGCCCGAGCCGCGAAGCGGGCCGCCAGAAGCGACGCCAGCGTCATCAGGAGGGCGACGAGCGTGTTCCACGCGGTGAGCCGCAGGCGGAGGGTCGCCCAGGGAATGCGGTCAAGCGGCGGCCAGGGCATATCCACGCCCCCGGATCGTGCGGATGAACGAACCCTCACGGTCGCGATCGAGTTTCCCGCGGAGCCGGTTGACGTGCACTTCGATCACGTTCGTCGGCCCGTCCCAGTCGAACCCCCAGACGTGCTCGCAGAGCATCGCGCGGGTCACGACCTGACCGTTGAACCGCATGAGGAGTTCGAGCAGGCTGAACTCGGTGGGCGTGAGTTCCACGATGCGGCCGTCGAGCGAGAGCCGCTTCGTCACGAGGCTCAGATGGAGCGGACCGGCCGTGATTTCCATCGCCGGCTTGTGGGCGGCCCGGCGATGCAGGGCCGCGACCCGCGCGAGCAGTTCATCGACGGCGAACGGCTTCACGAGGTAGTCGTCGGCGCCGGCGTCGAAGCCCTCCAGTTTGTCAGGGACCGTCCCGCGGGCGGTGAGCACGATCACGGGCGTACGCACGCCGGCGGCGCGGGCGTTCCGCAGCACGTCGATACCCCCCGCCTTGGGCAGCATGAGGTCGAGCACCGTGACGTCGCTTGCCAGGAGCGTCTGCTCGCGAATCGCCGTCTCCCCGTCGGCCACCCAGGTGCATTGGTGGCCCGCCTCCGTGGCGGCCTTGCGGACCGACTTGGCGATGACTGGGTCGTCTTCGATGATCGCGATGTGCATGGCCCGGCCCGCCGGTTTTCGCTCACTCCCACTCGATTGTAGCAGGGGGCTTCGAGGAAATGTCGTAGACGACCCGATTGATCCCGCGGACCTCGTTGATCACGCGGGTCGAGATCCGGGCCAGCACCTCGTAGGGGAGGTGGCTCCAGTCGGCGGTCATGAAATCCTCGGTCTCCACCGCCCGCACGGCGAGCACGTCGTCGTAGGTGCGGGCGTCGCCCATCACCCCCACGCTCTGCACGGGCAGCAGCACGGCGAAGCCCTGCGACACCGTGCGCATCAGGCCGGCCCGCTCCAGTTCCTCGAGCACGATCGCGTCGGCCTCCCGGAGCCGGTCGAGCCGCGGCTTCGTCACCTCGCCGATGCAGCGGACGGCCAGGCCCGGCCCGGGAAAGGGATGCCGCCATACGATCCGCTCGGGCAGCCCGAGCTGCAGGCCCAGCCGCCGCACCTCGTCCTTGAACAGGTCGCGGAGCGGCTCGACCAATTCGAACTGCAGGTCGTCGGGGAGGCCGCCGACGTTGTGGTGGAGCTTGATCGTGGCCGCCGGACCATCGGCCGCTGCGCCGCTCTCGATGACGTCTGGATAGAGCGTGCCCTGGGCGAGGAACCGGGCTCCGCGGATCTTCGCCGCCTCGTCGGAGAAGCACTCGATGAAGACCTTGCCGATCCGCTTGCGCTTCTCCTGCGGCTCGGTGATGCCGGCGAGCACGTCGAGGAACCGCGTCTCGGCGGGCACGACGTGGAGGTCGCTCTTGAAGTGGGTGGTGAACTCCTCGATCACCGCCGCGGCCTCGTTCTTCCGCAGCAGGCCGTTGTCCACGAGAATGCACGAGAGCTGGTCGCCGATGGCCCGGGAGAGGAGCGCGGCCACCACTGCCGAATCGACGCCGCCCGACAGGCCGCAGATCACGCGGTCGGAGCCGATCCGCTCCCGCAGGGAGGCGATCATCGACGCGGCGAAGTCTTCGAGCCGCCAGGACCCGGTGCAGCCGCAGGCCCGTCTGAGGAAGTTGCCGAGGATCGTGCCGCCGGCCGGCGTGTGCGTCACCTCCGGGTGGAACTGCAGCCCGAACACGGGCAATTCGCGGTGGCGGACGGCCGCCAGCGGGCAGGTGGACGTGCGGGCGAGCGGGAAGAAGTCGGCCGACACGCCATCGACCTGGTCGCCGTGGCTCATCCAGACCTCGGTGCGGGCGGGCACGCCGGCGAACAGCATGTCGGATTCGAGCACCTCGCAGTGGGCCCGGCCATATTCCCGGGCCTTCGCCTGACCGACCGTGCCGCCGAGCGCATCGCAGGCGAGCTGCATCCCGTAGCAGATTCCCAGCACCGGGACGCCGAGCCGAAAGATCGCCGGATCGCAGCGGGGAGCGCCCGCCTCATACACGCTCGACGGGCCGCCCGAGAGGATGATGCCTTTCGGGGCCAGCTCGCGGATGCGGGCGGCGGTGATGTCGTGCCGGACGATCTCGCAGTACACGTGCTGCTCGCGAACGCGGCGGGCGATCAGCTGGGCGTATTGCGAGCCGAAGTCGAGCACGAGCACCCGCTCCGACTGCTGCGGACTCATTGGACCCTGGGCCGGAGGCAGGGAGGGTTGGCGTGCGGCGGGCGGAGAGGTGGACTGGGGGCGGGTCGTCATCGGCGTGTGAGGCGGGCGGGGCGGAAAAGCCCGGTAGTATACGGTATATTCCCGCCCATGCTCATCATGCTCACCAACGACGACGGCATCTTCGCCCCGGGCCTCGCGGCTCTGGAAAAAGCCCTCAAACAGCTGGGCGACGTGCAGGTCGTCGCGCCCTCCACCGAGCAGAGCGGCGTGGGCCATGCGATCACGTTCCTCACGCCGTTGACGGCCAAGGAGGTGTTCGATGGTGACCGGTGTCGGGGCTGGGCCGTGGACGGCAGTCCGGCCGACGCGGTGAAACTCGGCATCTCGGAATTCTGTCCCCGACGGCCCGATCTGGTCGTGAGCGGGATCAACAGCGGACTCAACGCAGGAATCAACGTGCTCTACTCGGGAACGGTCGCCGCTGCCGTCGAAGGGGCGTTCTTCGGGATCACGAGCATCGCCGTCTCGCTCGAGTGGAACGAACATGCCGACTACGGCCGGGCGGCCGAGATCGGACTCGACGTGATCCGCGGCCTGCTCGCCCGTCAGCCCGTGACGGGAAGCCTGTTCAACATCAACATCCCCACGCGGGCGCTCCGCGGTACTCCGGAGCTCCGGGTCGTGCCGATGAGCGTGTCCCGCTACGGCGAGGCCTTCGAGCGGCGGACCGACCCGCGAGGCCGGGCCTACTACTGGGCGACGAACGACCCGCCGCCGCCCCCCTCGGCCCTGGAGTCGGATGTCACGGCGCTCGCGGCCGGAGCCGTGACGCTCACGCCGCTCGACTACGACCTCACGCATCGCGCCGCGATCGACACGCTCGCCGCGGGCCCGTGGCAGATCCGGGAGTAGGCCCGTCACTCAGTGACGGGCAGTGTGATGAAACCGTGGGCCTGTCGCGCCGTGACAGGCGACAAACGAGCCCGTTGCGGAGCAATGGGCCTACGGCTTGGCGGAGGGCTTCCCTGCCGCGTCGGCCTCAGCTTCGGAAGGTGGGGCGGGTACGGCGGCGGGCTCTGGGGGAGCACTCGCCTCTTCCAGAGCCGCCTTGAGTCGCTTCGACAACTCGTCATCCTCGGCCGGTTGAGGAGGCTTTGGCCTCTCCTCTTTCTTCCCGCTGTTCGTTGCGGCTGCCGGCGTATCCTCCTTCGGTGTGTCTTCGTTTGGTTTTTCTGGATTGTCTGCGCCGGCCGCGTCGGTCGGAGTCTGTTTGGAAGCGGGGGGTTTGTTTTGGTCAGCCTTGCCTTTCTTCGGCTTCTGCATCACCTGCCAGCCCAGATAGCCCGCCAGCAGCAGGCCAGCGGCGACCGCGACCCAGGCGGCGATCGGCAGGCCAAGCAGTCCAGGCGCTGGCTTCGACGGTCGGGCGTGCTGTGTTGCCGGCTTCGCGGTGTGAGCCGCGGCAGCCGTGTCGAACTGAATGCCGCTTGCAGGTCCCGAGCGAACTGTCGCGGCGCCGGCCTTGCGAACGGGCTGCGGCAACGGCATCGGCAGCCGAACGGTTCCGCCTGAACCGGGGTCACCAGAGCCAGACCCGCCCGTCGTGCGTGGCCCGTTTCCCGGAGCCCGCGGTGGCGCGGTGATCCCCGAGCCGCCCGGACCACGGCCGCCGGCCACGCCGCTGCCGGGTGCCCGCCGCGGGGGCGGCCGACGGGTGGGTTCTGCCCTGCCCTGCGGGCCCGCCCCGTCGTTGGCCGCCAGCCAGGCCGCGAGCGTGGTCGCCACGTCCCCGGCCGTCTGTGGCCGGGCGTCGGGATGCTTCTCCAGCATCCGAAAGAACAGCTCGACCAGCGCGGGCGGCGTGTCGGGCCGTTCATCGAGCAGGTTCGGCGGCGGATTCCGCAGGTGGGCCTGAATCCGCTCGGCGAGCGTGCCCTTCGCGAACGGGGGCCGCCCGGTGAGCAGGTAGTGGAACGTGCAGCCGAGCGCGTAGATGTCGGAACGGGCGTCGGCCTTGTGGCTGTCCTTCGCCTGTTCGGGCGACAGGTAGTCGGCCGTGCCGAGCACCTTCTCGCCATGCTCCTGCGTGAGCGATGCGTCGTCCTCCCCCTTGGCGAAGGCGAGGCCGAGATCGAGGATCTTCACCGTGCCGCGGCCGTCGAGGATCAGGTTCGCCGGCTTGATGTCGCGATGCACGAGACCCTCCTCGTGCGCGTGCTGGAGTCCGAGGGCGGCCTGCCGGATGTAGTCCACCGCCTGCCGCAGCGGCAGCGGCCCCTCCTGCTTCACTTTTCCATGGAGGTCGATCCCGTCGACATATTCCATGGCGATGAAGTGGATCGACCCCGACGTGTCGAGGTCGAAGGCCCGCACGATATTGGGATGGCTGAGCCGGGCCGAGGCCTGGGCCTCCCGCTCGAAGCGGGCGAGGTAGGAGCTCTGTTCCACCCGCTTGATCGGCAGCACCTTGATCGCCACCTTGCTGTGCAGCGTCGTGTGCTCGCCGAGATAGACGCTGCTCATGCCGCCGGCCCCGATCAGCCGCAACAGGCGATACTTGCCGAGCACGAAGCCCTTGTGGCGTCCCTTTCGCAGCTGGTCGGTCTGCCACTTCGTGAGCAAATCGGCGTCGACGAACGACTGCACGAGCTCATCGGGGAGCGGCACCGACCGGTCGGGCCAGGCGGCCGTCGCCTCGTCGAGCCGCGCAGCATCGAGCAGGCCGCTCTTGCGGACGGTTTCCAGGAAGTCGGCGATGGTCGGTGCTGCATCGCTCATGGCGCGAAACCCTATCCTACCCCCCCCACGGCCTCAGAGCGACAGCGTGAGCCCGCGGGCGGCGAGCTGGTCGATCAAGGCCGACGCCGACGTGAACAGCTCCGCGTCCCAGCCGGCGGCGCGGGCCGCGGCCACGTGCTGCGGCAGGTCGTCGCAGAAGAAGATGCGGTCGCACGGCACGCCCGCGGCGGCCGTCGCCACCGCGTAGATGCCGGCGTGGGGCTTCATCACGCCCGCCTCGTAGCTGAGCACCTGGCGGGCGAACCGTCCGGGGAGGATCGCGTAGCCGGAGTCCACGAGGTGCCGCCAGTGGATCGCGCAGGTGTTGGAGAGCAGCCCGGTCGGGCAGCCCGTCCGCTCGATGGCCGCGAGCACCGGCAGCATTTCGACCCGCAGCGTGAACATGTCGCTGGCGGCTCTGGCGAGGGCGCCGGGGTCGCTCGTCGTGCCCGTCTGGCGTGAGAACTCGGCATGGGCGGTCGTCCAGTCGATCCGGCCGGTCTCGAGCGATTCCTGCAGGCCGGAATCGATGACCGCCTTCTCGACCGTCCGCGCGGTCGCCCCGCAGACCGCCGCCATCTGCCGAAACGCCCGGTCGCGGTCGAAGGCGAACAGCACGTTGCCGAGATCGAAGTAGATGAATTGCGGACGCATGGCCTGCGCTGAAGACGGCGACTTTTCCTGCCGCCCGCAGCATACTATCCTCGCACGCCACGGCCGAAGCCCTTTCCCGACGGATCGCCCGCCATGACCAGCCCCGTGCTCAATCGCTACAGTTCGCGGATCACGCAGCCCCGCTCGCAGGGCGCCTCTCAGGCCATGCTGCTCGGCACCGGCCTCCAACCGGCCGACCTCGACAAGCCGCAGGTCGGCATCGCCGCCATGTGGTACGAGGGCAACACCTGCAACATGCACCTCAACGCGCTGGCCGCGAAGGTCCGCGAGGGCGTGGTGGCTGCCGGCATGGTGGGGATGCGGTTCAACACGATCGGCGTGAGCGACGGGATCTCGATGGGCACCGAGGGCATGAGCTACTCGCTCCCCTCCCGCGACATCATCGCCGACTCGATCGAGACGGTCATGCATGCCCAGTGGTACGACGGCCTCGTCGCGATCCCGGGCTGCGACAAGAACATGCCGGGCTGCCTGATCGCGATGGCGCGGCTCAATCGACCGGCGCTCATGGTCTACGGCGGCACGATCAAGCCGGGGCATCTCGCCGACGGCACCGTGCTCGACATCGTGTCGGCCTTCCAGTGCTACGGCGAATACGTGGCCGGGCGGATCGACGACGGCCGCCGCGGCGACATCGTCCGCCACGCCTGCCCGGGCGCCGGCGCCTGCGGCGGCATGTACACGGCCAACACGATGGCCACCGCGATCGAGGCCCTGGGGATGTCGTTGCCCGACAGCGCCTCGATCCCGGCCGAGCACTCGGCCAAGGCCGAGGAGTGCCTGCGGGCCGGCGCCGCGATGCGCCGTCTGCTCGAACTCGACCTCAAGCCCCGCGACATCATGACGCGGAGGGCCTTCGAGAACGCCATGGTCACGATCATGGCGCTGGGCGGTTCGACCAATGCCGTGCTGCATCTGATCGCGATGGCGCGGGCGGTGGAGGTGGAACTGACGCCGGCCGACTTCCAGAAGGTGGCCCGCCGCATCCCCTACCTCGCCGACCTCAAGCCGAGCGGCAAGTTCGTGCAGGAAGACCTGCACTCGATCGGCGGCACGAGCGGCTTCATGAAATACATGCTCGACAAGGGGCTGATGGACGGCGACTGCATGACCATCACCGGCAAGACGCTGGCCGAGAACCTGGCGTCGAGCAAGGGCCTGGCGGCGGGGCAAAAGATCATCCAGCCGGTCGAGAGCCCGATCAAAAAGACGGGGCACATCACGATCCTCCACGGCAACCTGGCGCCCGATTCGGCCGTGGCGAAGATCACCGGCAAGGAGGGCTCGCGGTTCCGCGGCCCGGCCCGCGTGTTCGACAGCGAGGAATTGATGCTCGCCGCGCTCGAGCAGGGGGGCATCGCGCGGGGCGACGTGGTGATCATTCGCTACGAGGGGCCGAAGGGAGGCCCGGGCATGCCCGAGATGCTCACGCCCACGTCGGCCCTCGTCGGCGCCGGCCTGGGCGCCGACGTGGCGCTGATCACCGACGGCCGGTTCTCCGGCGGCTCGCACGGCTTCATCGTGGGGCACGTGGTGCCGGAGGCGCAGGAGGGCGGCCCGATCGCCCTCGTGCGTGATGGCGACGTGGTGGTGATCGACGCCGACGCCGCCACGATCGACGCCGAGGTGCCGGCCGAGGAGTTCGCCCGCCGCAGGGCCGAGTGGAAGGCGCCGGCACCGAAGGCCACGCGGGGCATGCTCGCCAAATACATCCGCTGCGTCGCCCCGGCCTCCCGCGGCTGCGTGACCGACGAGTGAATGGGGCACGGGCAGCCCCTCACGGCGGATTGCAGAGCAGGAGAGCAGGAGACGTGGCCCCGACCGGCGGCTTTCCCGAGTTGGCGACGGTTCAGAGCTGCCCACGCGGCCTGAACTGCCCTTGAGCGGTGCGGGGGATTTCGCGACCATCTTGCCGCCCTCCACGGCCTCTGCCGGAGAGGCATGTGACGGAGCAGACATGCCGCGGATCGCCAGATTGCTTTTCGTCGCGGTCGTGTCGCTGGCCACCTCTGTCCGCGGCCAGGCGCCGCTGCCCGCGCCGGGGCAGCCGCTCGATCCGTTCATGCCGCTCCCCGAGGGGACCATCATCGGTGCGGCCGGTCCCGCGGTGGCCGGCCCCCCCCCGGCGCCGCGGAACGCCGTCGTGATTCCGCCGCTCGACGCGGAACTCGTCTGGACGCGGATGGTCGACGTGGCAGACGACTACTTCAAGGTCCACTCCGAGCAGCGGGTGGTGTTTGCCAACGGGGTGCCGACGGAGGGACGGATCGATACGTTCCCGCAGACCGGGGCTACGCTCTTGGAGCCGTGGCGGGGCGACTCGGTCGGCTTTCAGGAGCGGCTGCATGCCACGCTGCAATCGATCCGGCGCACCTGCGCGATGCGTCTGATCCCCGATCCCAACGGCTGGCGGATCGAGACGGTCGTGAACAAGGAACTGGAGAACATGCCGCGGCCGATGCGGGCCACGACGGGTGGCGCGTCGTTCCGCAACGACGACTCGCTCTACCGCTACGGCACGCCGCTCCCCACGCTCGGCCAGCAGGTTGGCGACCAGCCGCGGCCCGTCGCCGCACCGACGCCGAACCTCGGCTGGATCCCCATCGGCCGCGACCCGCTCCTCGAACAAAAGATGCTCGCGAAGGTGGTGGCGAAACTCGGCGTGGCGCCGGTGCCGCAGGCTGAGCCCTACTACCAGCCGCCCGACGGCGCCGCGCCGCCGCCGGGAATGCCCGTCTCGCCCGCGCAGCCGGCTGCACCGGTGTACGGCCCACCGATCCCGGCCGAGCAGTTGCCGCCGGGAGCCGTCATCGCCCCGGGCCCGCCGGTGCCAATCGAGTCGCTCCCGGTGCCCCGTCCCTGACGCACGTCAGCCCACCACGAGACGCGGAGGGGCTGCCCGCGCCCCGGGAGCCGGCGTATGCCGCCGAGCGCAGGCAGGATGGCGAGGCGAAGGCGGCATCCGAGCGAGCGAGCGGACTACGTGCCGAGCCGGGTGGCGAGCTCTTGGAACCGGCGGGCGTGGCGGGTGCTGGAGGTGTGCATGTGCTCGCCCTGCGAGATGAAACGCAGGCGGTCGTCCCGCACGAGTCCCCTGCCCTTCAGGATCCGCTCGAACGGCTGCCTCGACTGGGCGTAGACCACGAGCAGTTTGTGCTCGTCGAGCATCACCTCGAGCGAGAGCTCCGGATGCATCACGGCGATCCCCGAGCAGCCGTCGTGCAGGAGCACGTCTTCGAAGTCCCAGAGCAGGCTCTCGAGCACCAGCCGCTCGATGCCTTCGCGGGTTGATTCCACGACGCCGGCCTCGGACTCGTGCGACGACTCGATCACCACATCGCAGGTGTCGCCGAGCGGTTCCAGGAGTTCCATGAACGTTTCGAACAGTTCCTCGCTCGACACGGCCGCCACGAGGGCGGGCAGTCGGGCGCCGGTCGAGGGATCGACGTAGGCGTCGTAGCGGTAGCCCGCCTGGGGCACGACGTCGAGCTGCCAGCCCGGGCGGATCGCCTCGGTGAGCGTGAAGCGGCCGTAGCGGTTGCGGGCGAGGTGGGCGGCGAGGTCTCGCTCGTCGGGGCGGGCGACGGCATCGGGCAGGCCGATGGCCTTGAGGGCGGGGGCGGATTCGGGGGCGGGAACGTCGAGGGAACGCATGATGGCGGGCTCGGGATGAGGCGATGAGGGCCGCCGGCGGGGACCGCCGTGTTCGGCACCATAAACCTAGGACACGCTTGGGCGCCGTGCGGCGGCCGGCCGGTCGATCGTTCCTCGTTGCCCGATCGTGGCCTTCCGCCCCATAATCGCCCGCTTTCACCCTGCAAGGACCACCGCGCCCATGGACGGCAAAATCGTTGCCACCGGCATCACCTTCGACGACGTCCTGCTCGTGCCGCGGTATTCGGCCGTGGTGCCGTCGGAGGTCGATCTCGCCACGCAGCTCACGCGGGGGATCCGGCTCAACATCCCGATCGTCAGCTCCCCGATGGATACCGTCACGGAGAGCGAGATGGCGATCGCCCTGGCGCAGGAGGGCGGGCTGGGGGTGATCCACAAGAACCTCTCGATCGAGCGGCAGGCCGAGGAAGTGGACAAGGTCAAGCGGAGCGCCAACGGGATCATCATGGATCCGGTCACGCTCCCGCCGACGGCCACCGTGGGCCGGGCCCGCGACGTGATGGATCAATACAACATCTCGGGCGTCCCGATCACGTCCGACGGCCGCCGGCTCGTGGGCATCATCACGCGGCGTGACCTCCGCTTCCTCGAGAGCGGGGAGACGCCGATCGCCGAGATCATGACGAAGTCGGGGCTCGTCACGGCCACCGGCACCGTCTCGCTCGACGAGGCCGAGCAGATCCTGATGGCCAACAAGGTGGAGAAGCTCCTGCTCGTCGACGGGCAGGGGCTACTCACCGGGCTGATCACGATCAAGGACATCGACATGATGAAGCGGTTCCCTGATGCCTGCAAAGACCGGCAGGGCCGGCTGCGGGTCGGGGCCGCGGTGGGCGTGTTCGACTACGAGCGGGCCGAGGGCCTGATCGCGAAGGGAGTGGACATGCTCGTGGTCGACAGTGCCCACGGCCACTCGTCGAACGTGATCGAGACCGTCGCGGCAATCAAGAAACGCTGGGCAATCGACGTCGTCGCGGGAAACGTGGCAACCCGGGAAGGGTGTCGCGATCTCATCAAGGCTGGCGCAGATGGAGTCAAAGTTGGGATCGGTCCCGGGTCGATCTGTACCACACGGGTCATCTCCGGTGTCGGCGTTCCCCAGATCACGGCGGTCTGGGAGGCGGCACAGGAGGCGGCCGGTGCCGGCGTGCCGGTGATCGCTGACGGAGGCATTCGCTACTCGGGAGACATCACCAAGGCGATCGCCGCGGGGGCCCACTGCTGCATGATCGGTGGGCTGCTGGCGGGCGTGGCGGAAAGCCCCGGACAGACGGTCCTGTATCAGGGCCGCACGTTCAAGGCCTACCGCGGCATGGGATCGCTGGGGGCGATGGTTCAGGGGTCGAGCGAACGCTATCGGCAGAAGGTCACGGGACGTGGCAGCGACAAGCTCGTGCCGGAGGGAGTCGAGGGTCGGGTGCCCTTCAAGGGGCCCTTGAGCGTGTTCGTCTATCAGCTCGTGGGCGGCCTTCGGGCCGGCATGGGCTACTGCGGCACGCGGACGATCGACGAGCTGCGACGCGACGCCCAGTTCATCCAGGTTTCCGCCGCCACCGTTCGCGAAAGCCATCCGCATGACATCGCCATCACGCACGAAGCCCCGAACTACACTGCGGAGCACGCGAAGCCCGGGGAGTGACGGCCGCGATCCGGCGGCGGTCGCCCTGGCGCTGGCGGCCGTCGCGCTGGCCGCAGTGGCCCAGGCGGGAAACATCGGCGATCTGACCGTTCCGTCGCGGGTAGCCGCGGAATACGAGGTGGCGGAGCAAGGCCGGCCCGAGGCCGCGGCTGCGGTGGCCGATGGAGGCGAGGCGCAGAAGACGGCCGAGCCCGTCGCGTTCCTGGAGGCCGCGGTCGGCGACGACGCGGCGGCCGCGAGCGACAACTGTCGCGAGGCGGCAGGTGACTGCCGTGAGGCGCTGGGCAGGCTGCGGGGCGACCGGCTGGCCGACATCAACCTCGACATCCGCGTGGGGGGGCGAGCGGGCAACGACTATCCGTGCGAGTGCCGGCTGGAGGGGGAGACGTTCCAGCCGCGGCGGTTCGCCTCGACGATGTTCACCTGGAAGGCGGCCGGCTACTGCCACAAGCCGCTCTACTTCGAGCACTGGACGCTCGAGCGGTATGGCCACTCGCGAGGCTTCGTGGCCGATTCGTTCTGCTCCGCGGCCCACTTCTTCGTGACGCTGCCCGTGCTGCCCTACAAGATGGGCGTCGAACTGCCCTGGGAGTGCGTCTATCCGCTCGGCTACTACCGGCCGGGCAGCTGCGCTCCGTGGACGGTGCCGGCGGTGCCGATCAGCCCGCGCGGCTTCGCCGTCGAAGCCGCCACGATCACGGGCCTCGTGTTCCTGCTGCCGTAACCGCGGGCTGTCGCCGGGGATCGAACGAAGAGGCAGTCGTCGAACACGACGACATCCGCAGGATCGGCATCCCTGGTCCCGACTCCTGCCGTTCATCCGCAGGGAGCTATACTGGCGGTGGAATTCGGGAGTCATTCGAAGCTGGGAGTCAGAATTCGGGAGTCACTCGATGCGTGTGTTCCAGTTGCTGATCGGCCTGGGTGTGTCTCTCGCGGTCGTCGGCCGTGCATCGGCCGAAGCGCCGCTGAAGCTCTCTGACGACCTCACGGCGTCGCTCGTCGCGAAAGAGCCGCTGCTCTCGAGTCCGTCCGACATCGACGTCGATGCCCGCGGCCGGATCTGGGTCTGCGAGGTGCTCAACTACCGCGGCAAGAACAACACGCGGCCCGAGGGGGACCGGATCCTCGTGCTCGAAGACACCGACGGCGACGGCACCGCCGACCGTCAGACCGTGTTCCATCAGGGCCGAGAAGTCGATTCGGCCCTCGGCATCTGCGTGATCGGCGAGGGGCCCGGCCGCAAGGTGATCGTGTCGTGCGCACCCCACGTGTTCGTGTTTCACGACGACGACGGCGATCTCAAGGCCGATCGCCGCGAGTCGCTCTTCACGCAGACGGGCATCCCGCAGCACGACCATTCCGTTCACGCCTTCGTGGTCGGCCCCGACGGCCGCTGGTACTTCAATTTCGGCAACACGGGCAAGACCGTGCACGACACGGACGGTCGACCCTTACAGGACCGGTTCGGCAACGTCGTGAACGACTCGGGCAAGCCCTATCGCCAGGGCATGGTGTTTCGCTGCAAGCCCGACGGCACCGACTTCGAGGTGCTCGGCCACAACTTCCGCAACAACTACGAGGTGGCGGTCGATGCGTTCGGCGGCCTGTGGCAGAGCGACAACGACGACGACGGCAACCGCGGCGTACGGATCAACGCCGTGCTCGACTACGGCAACTACGGCTACGTGGACGAGCGGACCGGCGCGGGCTGGCAGGCGCCACGCACGAATCTCGAGGCCGAGATACCGGTGCGGCACTGGCATCAAAATGATCCGGGCGTGGTGCCGAATCTGCTGCAAACCGGGGCCGGATCGCCGACCGGCATCTGCGTCTACGAGGGCGGGCTCCTGCCCGAGCGGTTTCACGGGTCGCTCATCCATTGCGACGCCGGCCCCAACGTCGTGCGGGCCTACCACGTGAAGCCCGATCGCGCGGGCTACGCCGCCACTTCGGAAACCGTGATCGACGGCTCGGCCGACAAATGGTTTCGCCCCAGTGACGTGTGCGTGGCACCCGACGGCTCGCTCATCGTGGCCGACTGGTACGATCCCGGCGTGGGCGGCCATGGCATGGCCGACACCGAGAAGGGGCGGCTCTATCGGATCGCCCCGAACGGCTCGGCATGGGGGGTGCCGCCGGCCGATTTCGACACGGTGGCCGGTGCCGTGGCCGCACTCGCAAGCCCCAACGGCTGCACGCGGGCCACGGCGCTCGAACGGCTCGCGAAGGAGCCCGAAGCCGCGGCTGCCGCGCTGGCGGACGCGTATCCGAAGGCGGCCGATTCGCGGCTCCGGGCTCGGCTCGCCTGGGCGGCGGGCATGCTGCCCGGCAAGGCCGACGAATGGATCGCCCGGCTGGCCGGCGACGCCGACGAGCGGCTGCGGTCTGCGGCCGTGCGGATGTGCCGGCTCACGAAGGGCGACGTGGTCGGCCTCTGCGAACGACTGGTCGGTGACCCGTCGCCGCAGGTGCGCCGCGAACTGGCGATCGCCCTGCGGGGCATGACGGGCGACCGGGCCGATCGCGTCTGGGCGGACGTGGCCGCCAGCCACGCTGCCGGTGATCGCTGGGAAGTCGAAGCCCTCGGCATCGGAGCCGACAGCCCGCAGGGCTTCTCGACGGCGAGTCCGTGGGACGGCAGGCTCGCCGTCTGGCTGGCGAAGGTGCGCGACGGGTGGAAGTCGCCCGCGGGCCGGGAGATCGTGTGGCGCAGTCGGGCTGCCGCGACGCCGCGGATGCTGTGTGAACTGATCGGCATGGATGCGATTTCCACGAGCGAGTCGCTGGGGCTCGTGCGGGCGCTCGACTTTCAGGATCAGGCGGCGACGACGGCCGCAGTGCGGGAACTCGTCGGCCGCTTTGTCGCCACCGACGAGAAGCTCCGGGTGATTCTCCCCGAGCTTGTGAGCCGCCTCGACGGCGCGGCTGCGGGCGATCCTGTGCTCGCGAAGCGGATCGAGGAGGCAGTCGGCTTCGTGGCGGGCACGCCCCAGTTCGTGGACCTCGTCGGGCGGTTCAGGCTCCAGTCGCGGGTGCCGGATCTGGTAAGGCTCGCCCGTGATCCCGTTACGTCCGAACAGATTGCATCGTCGGCCGTGCGGACGGCGCTTGGCATCGGCGACGCGGAAGCTCTGCGGGCCGCCGTACTCGATGCCGACCAGCCGACGGCTTCCCGATTGCTCACTGCGGTCGGCATTGCCGGCACGCCGCGGGCGATCGAGTTGCTGGAAGGCCTGCTGCCGGCGGCCGAGGTGCGGCCCGACGTGAAGTCGGCCGCGGTGATGGCGCTCGGTCGCTCACAGCGGGGCGCCGAGCGGCTGGTGGAGCTGGCCAAGGCCGGCTCGCTCACGGGCACGCTGCCACAGGCCGCTGCAGCGGCGATCGCGCTCGGCTCGTGGCCGCAGGTGAAGGAGGCGGCCGAGGGTGTGCTGCCCATGCCGCAGCCCAAGGGGGGCGGCAGTCTGCCGAGCATCGACACGCTTGTCAAACGGGGCGGCGGCGATGCCGCCCGCGGCAAGGCCGTGTTCGCGGGCGCGGGCACCTGCGCCAAGTGCCATGTGGTGGGCAGCGAAGGGAAGGCCGTGGGCCCGAATCTGTCCGGCATCGGTGCGAAGCTGTCGCGCGTCGCGCTCTACGAGGCGATCCTCGCCCCCTCGGCGGCGATCAGTCACAACTACGAGACCTACACCGCCCTGCTCGACGACGGCCGGAGCCTGACGGGGCTGCTCGTCTCGCAGTCGCCGACGGAAGTGGTGATCCGCGGTGCCGACGGCATCGACACGACGACGCCTGGCGAGGAGATCGACGAACTGGTGAAGCAGCCGGTCTCGCTCATGCCGGCCGATCTGGCTGCCGTGCTTTCAGTGCAGGAACTCGTCGACCTCGTCGCCTGGCTCGAAACGCTGAAGGCCCCCTGACAGGCCCACGCCGGGTGCCGGGGCGCGATTCCTGTCCGTGGCGTCATGCGGCAAAGATCACGCGGTCCGGGCGGCATCCCGCAGCTGGTAGATGTGGAACATGCCGTAGATCGCCGACCGGTCTTGGAGGTGCAGTTCACTCGCTCGCCTCTGGTCAGACTCGAACCGGGCCATGTGCTCCGGCGTGAGCGCACCCTCGATCGGCGACCTCTCCCCCGCCGTCCGGAAGATCACCCGCGAGCCCGGGCCGCCGACGCGGGCGATCTCGCCCCACAGCGCGTCGATCACGTGCGGCGGCATCCAATCCTGGCTGTCGAGCAGGATGAATCCGTTCAGGGCTCCCGGCTGCTCGGTGCGGAGATGGTCGGCGAGCGAGGCGACGTGCGTCTCGACACGGTCCGCCATCGCCTTCACCGTCTCGTAGTTCTCCCGCTTGAGGTAGTCGGGCAGCGCCTTGCGGCCCTCGTGGTCGTACCGCCGGCCGAAGGCCTGCCAGGCGAAGTAGTTGTCGTCGAGCGGGAAGCCGCAGGCGAGCCGCTTCACCCGCCCCTTGTACATGTCGAACAGCTTCTGGCCGTCCCCCTCCTGCTCCTCGAGCATCGCCGCATGCTGGCTCGGCGGGATCCCGAGGCTGTAGACGGCGACGGGCTGGCGGCCCATCCACCGCACCAGCCGGTTCTCGAACAGCGGGCCGAACGTGTCTTCGAAGATTCGCTCCTGCTCCTGGAGCGTCTTGGCCGCCAGGAGCCGGGCCGGGTCGCGACGCATCTTGCGGGCGATCCCGTGCACGACGCGGAAAAACTGTCCGAGCTTGGCCCGCTCGTAGAGACCGGTCTTGAAGTAGTTGATCCGATGCGGCCCCATCTTCTTGCCGGGCCAGTCGCTCGACTCCCAGAAACCGATCGTGAGCGGATCGAGGTGCGGCCGGATGTACCGTCGATAGTTCGCGATGTTGTCGGCGTGCTTGCCGTGGCCGAAGAAGTTGTAAAACGCCTCGTAGTCGGGCAGGTGCTTCACGGCGGCCAGCTTCAGCCGCGTGAGCGCCATGTGGTTGGCGTTGAGATCGACGGCGACGATCCGCTTCGGCTCGTGAATCAGATAGTTCAGCACATTGCAGCCGCCGCTCGAAATCGTGAGCAGGCTCGAATGCGGGCCGAGGCCGAGGGCCTGGGCATCCACCCGCGGATCCTCCCAGATTTGGTTGTAGACGAAGCCGCGAAACCAGAGCGTGAACAGCCGCTCCAGCACGCCCCGCTTGCTGGCGACGCTGTGATGGTGCACGGCCTTGCGGAGCCGGTGGGTGTTGTCGTGGGGGGCGGCGGTCGGCATGGCGGGCCTCGCTGGTGGCGCGGCGCAGGGGCCGCGGAACTCGTGTTTCGCAGCCGATACTCTAGCCGAGCCGCGGCGCTGCCGTCGATGCCGTGGCGATCAGCGGGGGGCCGGCGGCGGGGCCACCCGGTCGATCTCGGCCGTGAGCCGGGTGACGACCGCCGTGAGGTCGCGGCCGAGCTGCACGACGTCCCGCTCGGCGTCGGTGCGGGCGGCGGTCACCCGTTGGAGCTGCTGTTCGAAGGCCCCCGCCAGCCGCGTGGCCTCGGCGGCGTCCCGCTTCCAGGACTCGAGATCCTCGCGGAGTTGCCCGGCGACGTCGTTGGCCCGGGTGATGCCGGTGGAGGCGCTCTCGAGCGACGTCTCGAGCTGCCGCCTGGCCCGGGCCAGATCGGCCACCTCGGCCCGTAGCCGCTCGGTGAGTCCGGCCACGCCATCGGCACGGATGCCGGGGACGCCCGCCTCATTCTCGGGAATCGGGGTGCCGTGCAGCCGCGCGAGCGCGTCGGAGAGCGGCCGGCGGCGGATGATCTTCACGAGCTTCACCTTCTCGGCCTTCTGCAACTCGAGGGCCGTCGCCAGATCGAGTTCCGCCTGCTCGCCTGTCTCGAACTCCCGCTTGACGAGTTCCCCTTCCCCGGGCTCTTCCGCGGCCGCAAACGAGTGCGGCGCCGTGAACTCGACCACACCCCAGTAGGTGCCCGGGAGCGTGGTCCCCTTCTCCACCCCGGTCGCCACGGCGGCCCACTCGCCCTCGGGCACGAACTCGTCGTGGGTCTTGACGCTCTCGACGAACTCGGCGACCAGCCGCCGCGTCTCGCCATCCCGCTTGAACGCGGCCTCGACCTGTTCGAGGGGCGTTTTCGTCGGCTCGGGCATCACGCCCTCCGCCGGGGCCGCGGCTTCCGCTTCCTGTGCGATTCGATAGAAGGCCAGCCAGCGATCGACCGGGAGGTCTTCGAATACGGCCACGGCATCGTGGCGGACGGCGAGCGCTTCCGCGTCGGCCTTGTCCGGAGCGGCGGTGTGCGCGACGGTGAGCGTCCAGCGTTTCGTGCCGTCGTCGTATTTCACGGCCGTGACACGGAACTCACCGAGATACCGCCCCCCGTCCTCCAGTTTCGCCATGTCGAACACGAACACGTGGGCGCCGGGCTGCAACGGCTTCGATTCCCCGTCGTTGCCGTCCGCTGGTAGGTCGATCTGACCGGTCGCGGTGGCGTCTTTCGGCGGCGCGAACGAGGCGTTCTCCCAGCCCGGGCTGCGCCAGGTTTCGACACGGGCCAGCGCCCGACGCTGGCGGTCGCGTTTGGCCTCCAGTGCGGTCAACGACAACTGGCCCTCGATCGGAGCGAGTCCGCCGCGCGGGCTTGGCTGGACCGCGTCCCTGGCCCGGGCGATGTTCGTCTCGTACCGCTGCACGGCCCGCATCCAGCCGCGGTCGCGGTCGGCGACGCGGGCGGCCAGATACAGGTAGCCCGTCGTCGCCACGAGCACCAGGAATGCGGCGGCCACGGTGCCCCAGTTCCACCGCTTGTGGCCGAGGCCGACGGCGATGAGCCCGACGAGCACCAGCAGGCCGATCGCCGCCAGCACAACGATGTTCATGCGTTTTCGCGCTCCGGCGACGCGTCCTCCGCGGCGGGCTCTCCGACACGAGTTCCCAGGGGCCGCGTCGTCGGCGAGTATACGCCGTTGCGCACCGGTCCCCGGGGGACAATTCGTGCGCTTGTCCGGCTGATCTTGAGTCGGGTGTCGCCCTGCGTTGCATCCCGCCGGCGCGTCGCCGCCGGCGCGTCGCCGCCGGGCGACACGGGAACACCGCCCGGCCCCGGCCCGGTCCTCCCTCCATCGCTGCCGCGGCCGAAATCGACAGGTCCGGTTCGCCGGCCGGCAGGCCGCAGGGTCTTCGGCACCGGAAATGCCCTCCTGACCGGCACGGATTCCCACGAATCCGCCGCCGGCCGCTTGCCGGCCACTCCGTTCCCCTTCCCGAGGCCGCGTCGCATGATCCAGTCCGCCCACCCAGACCTCCGCTCGAAGCCCGCGGCCAAGCCGGCCCGCAGCCGTCGCTCCACCGCCGTCGTGGACGACCCCGTGCGACTCTATCTGCTCCAGATGGGGGGCATGCCGCTGCTCTCCCGGGAGACCGAGGTGTCGAGTGCCCGACGGATCGAGCAGTGGCGGCGGAAGTTTCGCCGCACGCTGCTCGCCAACGACAGCGTGCTCGCGGGTGCCGTGCAGCTCCTGGAGCGGGTGCAGGCCGGCACGATCCGGCTCGATCGCACCATCGAGGTGTCGGTGACGAACACGGCCGAGAAGAAGCGGATCCTCAAGCGACTCGGGCCCAACCTCCAGACGCTGAGGCAGATCGAGCAGGAAAAGCGGAAGCTGTTCCGCGTGGCGATGTCGCGGTCCACGCCGCTCGACCAGCGCCGCTCCGCCTGGCGGCGGCTGGTGCGGCAACGCAACAAGGCCGTGCGGCTCGTCGAGGAGATGAACCTCCGCATCCAGCGGCTCTACCCGCTGCTCAAGGACCTGCGGGCGAAGGGGGCCCGGCTCGATGCACTCGCCCGCCAGAACGGCGGCGACTCGGCCGCGGAGCAGCGGCGGATCCTGCTGGGCACGCGGGAAAGCCGGCGGACGCTCGCCCGGCGGCTCGCCCGGCTCGACGACCTGCAGCAGCGATACGACGCGGCCAAGCGGGATCTCGCCGAGGGCAACCTGCGGCTCGTGATCTCGATCGCCAAGCGGTATCGCAACCGCGGGCTGTCGTTCCTCGACCTCATCCAGGAGGGGAACTCGGGCCTGATGCGGGCCGTGGACAAGTTCGAGCACGCGCGGGGCTTCAAGTTCTCGACCTATGCAACCTGGTGGATCCGGCAGGCGATCACCCGGGCCATCGCCGACCAGAGCCGCACGATCCGGGTGCCCGTGCACATGGTCGATCTGATCACGAAGCTGCGCACCATCGCCAAGACGCTGGTGCAGGAACTGGGGCGCGAGCCGCTGGTCGAGGAGTTGGCCGCGCGGGCCGGCGTGTCGCTCGACGAGGCCGAGTGCGTCTGGCGGATGTCACGACGGACGGCGTCGCTCGACCAGCCGTTGGGCGACTCCGACGACGGCTCCGTGGGCGAATTCGTCTGTGACCAGCGCGAGGTGGACCCGCTCGGCGACGTCAATCGTCAGGCGCTGAAGTCGAGCGTGGCCAAGGCTCTCGAAGGCCTTTCGTATCGCGAGCGGGAGATCATCCGGCTGCGGTTCGGTCTGGCCGACGGCTACGCCTACACGCTCGAAGAAGTGGGCACGATCTTCGACGTGACGCGGGAGCGCGTGCGGCAGATCGAGGCGAAGGCCGTCGAGAAACTGCGGCAGCCCGGCCATGAGGTCGATCTCTCGGGCTTCGTGGACGACTCGCTCGTGGAACGCGCCCGAGCCACGGCCGCGGCCCTGCAGCGAGCCCGTGCGAAGGCCGCGGCCCGCGTGGAGGAGCCGGAGGTCGAGTTGGCGTCGTGTTGAGCGAGGGGAGTCCCGTTGCGGATCCGCGAACCCCCGGCTTCCGCCTGGGGGCTTGGAGGCTTCCGGACGGGAATCCTACGCCGACTTCGCTTCGTCGAGCGCCTGCTGCAACTTGGCCTTGGGCTGCACGCCCATGAACTGCTGCACCAACCGGCCCTTGTTGAAGATCATGATCGTGGGAATGCTCGCCACGTTGTAGGTCATCGCCAGCCGGTTGTTATCGTCCACGTTGACCTTGCCCACCTTGAACGAGCCGGCGTTCTCGACGGCCAGTTCCTCGATCGTCGGGCCGATCATCCGGCAGGGACCGCACCAGGGCGCCCAGAAATCGACGAGCACGGGCACTGACGACTCGAGCACGTCGCTCTGGAAATTGGAATCGGTGAATTCGAGGGCGGTTCCCATCTGCTGCAATCGCTCCTGAGGGTTGGCCGGAATGGCCGGCGGGGTACATTGCTTCGTCGCGGCCTGCACGCTCTCGACCGCCAGGCGTGCAGTATAGCCGTCGCGGCCGGTGGCGATGCAAAGCGGCGGTCGATCCCGGCTCGTCATCCCGGCCCGTCATCCCGGCCCGTCATCCCGGCTCGCCCGGGCCCTCGGCAACCACGTCATGCACGCGCGCGTCATGCACACGATCGATCTCACGAACGCCTGGGAGTCCCCCGCATCGGGCGCACGAGCCTGGGTACGGCGGTTCGGTCGGCCGTCGGGCGTCGAGCCGGGTGGCCGGGTGTGGCTGGTGATGGACGTGCCGCCTCCTGCCGGCGCGACGCTCAACGACGCGGCATTGACCCCGCCACCCGCGGCCAAAGGGGGGTGGCGGATCGACGTGACGGATCGGCTGGGTGCCCGCAACGAACTCGTGCTGCCGCTCGACGCCGATGGTGGCGGGCCGAGCCGGACGCCGCTGCCGCCGGGGTGCGGCCGCGTGCGACTGGAGATCGAGGTCGCTTGACACCGCCGCGCGGCGATCGGTAGGAAGAAGCTGGAGTGCCCACGATTTCATCTCGCAGAGGACATGCCATGTCGGTGATCCGGGTCGGAAGTTCGAGCGGCTATGCCGCCGGCTGGGAAAACATCTTCGGCGGTGCGAAGAAGTCGCGGCAGGCCGCCGGGAAGGCCGTGAAGGCGAAGACTTCCGCCAAGCCGGTCTCCGTCAAGGCCGCGAAGAAAGACAAGAAGAAGACGTCGGCCCGTAAGAAGCGGTGAGCGGACGCCACGTGGCGACTGCCCTATGTGGGCTGTCTCCCCAGTTCGCGGGCGCGATTCGCGGCGGCGACGACGGCGGCCTGGATCGCGGCCGTCCCGCCACGTTCCTCCAAAACCCCGAGGCCCGCGAGCGTCGTACCGCCGGGGCTCGTGACGCGGGCCCGAATCTCGGCCGGATGCTCACCGGTCGTCTCCAAGAGCGCCCCCGTGCCGGCCAGCGTTTCCACGGCGAGCGCGAGTGCGAGTTGCTCGGGCAGGCCCGCCTCCACGCCCCCTGCCGCCAAGGCCTCGACGAACCGGGCGATGAATCCAGGCCCCGAGCCCGAAAGGCCCGTCACCGCGTCCATCAGCGATTCGTCCACCTCGTGGACATGACCCACGGCCGCCAACAGTTCGAGCATTCGGGCCACATCGGCGGCCGGTACGGCGGGCGTGCGACAGACGACGGAGACGCCGCGGCCCACCAGGCTGGGCGTGTTGGGCATCACGCGGATGATCCGCTCGGAGCCGGTGAGCCGGGCGAGCGCTGCCGTCGAGAGCCCGGCCACGATCGACACGATCACCGCGTCGGCTGCGACCGCCGGCCTGATTTCACCGCAGGCAGCGGCCGCCTGCTGCGGCTTGATGGCGAGCATCATGAGCCGCGCGGCCTGAGCCGCCTCGGGCCCCGTCGCGGCAAACCGCACGCCCGGCACGCGGCTCGCCAGCCGTTCCCGGGCCGGTGCATGCGGGTCGAAGACGGTGATCTCGCCCGGCGCGAGCAGGCCCGCCTTCACGAATCCCTCGGCGAGTGCGAGGGCCATCTGGCCGCCGCCGATCATCGCGATCCCACGGGCTGACGCGGCCGTGCTCATGGTGAGCCTCCAGTCGGGGCATGCGCCGCGGCGGCATCGAGCGCCTTTTCGACCGCAGCGAGATCGAGCCGGCTCACCCAGAGCTGACTTGCCGGCCCGCGGCCACCGCCGTCGCCGCGGCTCGCGGTCCACATGAGCAGCGTGCCGTCGGGCGCGAACGAGGGCAGCACGTCGGCCCCCTCGTGGTCGGTGAGCCGCACGGGGGGGCCGATCGTGAACGTGCCGTCGGCAGCCTGCCACCGCGCGATCCAGAGGTCGTAGTTGGGCCTCGTCGTGGGATCGGAATGGTCGGCACCGGTCCAGACGAGCCAGGGCTTCGTCGGATGCCAGTAGGGTGCCCAGCGGACGCCGTTGCCGCTCGTCAGCGCCACGTCGTCGGTGCCGTCGGCCCGCATCACGTGAATCTGCAGCAGATCTTTCTCGATCCGGTCGGTGCGGTAGGCGATCCACTTTCCGTCCGGAGAGAAAAACGGTCCGCCGTCGTAGCCCGGGGCGTTCGTGAGCTGCCGCACGTTCGATCCGTCGGCGTTCATCAGGTAGATGTCGGGGTCGCCGTCACGATCGCTCACGAACAGGATCTGCGAGCCGTCGGGCGAGTACGAACACTCGGCGTCGTAGCCGGACGCGGTCGTCAGCCGCGTGAGCCCGCCCCCCCCGGCGAGGTCGGCCACGAACAGATCCATGTGCGGATCGAAGTCCCACTGATACCGCCGCCGGCGGCCGGCCTTCGCGTCTTCTTCCGCCTGCTTCCGGGCGGCAGCCTCCGTGGCGTCGAGGTCGGGATCGAGATGGCTCGACGCGAAAAGGAGCTTGGTGCCGGCGGGCGAGAACCAGGCGCAGGTGGTGCGGCCGCGGCCGGGGCTCACCCGTGTGGGCTCGGCCACCCGCGGCGTGGCCGCGTCGAAGGGCTGCACGAAGATCTGGTAGAAGGGATAGCCGACGGGCACGGCCTGATAGGCAATCCGCCGGGCATCGCCGCTGAAATAGCCCTCTCCCGCCTTCTGCATCCCCTCGGTCACCTGCGCGGGCGGCCCCAGAAACCGCCGCTCCAGCTCCGAAAGCTCCGAAAGCTCCGCCGCCACGAGCCCGCGGCCAACAACGAGGCTCACCACGATCGCAATGTTGCAGGATTTCATGACACTCTGGAGTATAGAGTCTCAATATGAAAGCTGCCGACTATACGGGAAGGCTCGTGGGTCGGCGAAAGCTCGAGGAGCATTGGGCCGCCGCGGCCCACCGCGACGAGACTTTTGCCGCCCGCGAGCCGGCGCGAATCACTCAGCCGCCGCCTCGGAGTCGGCGCACGACCTCGGAGGCACGCGGATGAAGATCTACACGAAGACCGGCGACGCCGGCGAGACGGGCCTGTTCGGCGGTCCGCGGGTGCGCAAGGATCATGCCCGGATCGAGGCCTTCGGCACCGTGGACGAACTCAACAGCCATCTCGGCATGATCCGCACGCACGACGCCGCGGCGGTCTTCGACACGCTCCTGCGGCGCGTGCAGTGCGAACTCTTCGACCTGGGCGCGCAGCTCGCGACTCCCTCGGCCGCCGCCGAGCGGATCACGATCGCCCACGTGACCGCGCTGGAGCGGGAGATCGACGCACTCGAGGAGACGCTCGAGCCGCTCGCCTGCTTCATCCTGCCCACCGGTACGCCACTGGCGGCGGAGATCCACGTGGCCCGCACCGTCTGCCGGCGGGCGGAGCGGCGGGTGGTCACGCTCGCCGCCGAGCCCGGCGCGACGATCCCGGCCAATGCGATCGAATACCTCAATCGGCTCGGCGACATGCTCTTCGTTATGGGCCGCGCCGCCAATCGCCAGGCGGGCGTGGCCGACGACCCGTGGATTCCCAGTTGAGCGGGAGTCCGCCATGACTGCCCCGGCGGCGCCGCTCTTCCGTCCGGCCGTGGGCCAGGCCGCGGCCGCGCTCACGGCTCTCCGCACGCGGATCGCCGCCCAGCATGCGGCGGGGGCGCCCGGCGTGGCTACCTGCGGGCTGGCCACCGACCTCTTCGATCGGATCGTGCTCGACGTCTGGGAGGGCGTGCTGGCGGCGCTGCCTGCCGCGCGTGCCGAGGCCGTCCGCCGCGACGTCTCGCTCGTCGCCATCGGTGGCTTCGGCCGCCGCGAGATGGCCCCGCACTCCGACGTCGACTTGATGCTGCTCCACGACGGCGCTGACCGCACCGCCGTGACCGATGTGGCCCGCCAGTTGATGCAGGACCTCTTCGATGCCGGGCTCCAAGTTGGGCACAGCGTGCGGAGCGTGGCCGAGTCCTGCCGGCTGGCGGCAACCGACGCGACGATCATGACCTCGCTCTTCGACCTGCGGACTCTCGCCGGCCGGCCGGAACTGGCCATGTCGCTCGCCGCGCGGCTGCGGTCGCTCCTGCGACGGTCGCCGCGGGCCCACGCAGCCCGGCTCGTGGCCGCTCGCCGTGAGGAGGCCGACAAATTCGGCCAGACCATCGCCCTGCTCGAGCCGAACGTGAAGCGGTCGCCCGGTGGCCTTCGCGACATTCAGCTCGTCCGCTGGCTCGCGCTCGTGCTTCACGAGGCCGAGTCGCTCGACGACCTGCAGCTCACCGGGGGCATGCCGCGCCGCGACGTCGAGGCGCTCAAGACGGCGGCCGACTTTCTGATGCGGGTGCGGAACGACCTGCACGTCACCGCCGGCAAGGCGGCCGACGAACTCACCCGCGACCAGCAGCTGCGGATCGCCCAGGCCCGCGGCATCGAGAGCACGGCCGGCCTGCTCGGCGTCGAGCGGTTCATGCGCGACTACTTCGGCCACACCCGCCGCGTGGCCCAGATTCTCGAAGGGCTCGAGCAGAACGGCATGCGGCGGGGCCTCGTCGGCCGGCTGACGGCGGGCGTGCTCGGCCACCGCGTGGACGGGCTGTACGTCGTCGGGCCGCGCACGGTGGCGGCGGCACCGGGCTGCGGCGACCGCGTGGCCGGCAGCCTCGCGGCGATCGTGCGGCTCGTCGAACTCGCGCTGCTCTATCGGATGCCGATCGATCCGGCGACCTGGGAGGCGGTGCGGGTGAGTGTGCCGAGCCTGCCGCGGGAGGCCGACGCCGCCGCCAAGGGGGTGTTCCTGCGGCTCTTCACCCAGGCCGATGGTCTGGCCGACGCCCTGCGGCGGCTGCACGAGGCGGGGGCCCTCGAGATTCTGATCCCGCAGTTCGCCCACGCCCGGCACCTGCTGCAGTTCAACAACTATCACAAATACACGGTGGACGAGCACTGCATCCTCTCGGTGCAGCGGGCGACGGAGTTTGCCCGCGACGACGGCTGGCTCGGCCGTGCCTGGGCTGAATTGCCCCGTCGGCGGCCGCTGCTGCTCGCGCTCCTCATCCACGATCTCGGCAAGGGCTTCGTCGAGGATCACAGCGAGGTCGGAGCCCGGTTCGCCCGCGACGTCGCCGCCAGGTTCGACCTGCCGGCCGACGAGGCCGAGATCATCGAGTACCTCGTGCTCAGGCACCTCTCGATGGGGCATCTCGCCTTTCGCCGCAACACCGGCGACGACTCGATCGTGGTCGCCTTCGCCCGCGACGTGGGCTCGCCGGAGGTGCTGCGGCTGCTCGCGCTGCTCACGGCGGCCGACGTGTCGGCCGTGGGGCCCGGCACGTGGACGAAGTGGAAGGCCGACATCCTCGGCGAGCTGTATTTTCGCACCCTCGGCTACCTCGACGGCGACAGCCCGTCGGTCGGTGCCGACCGCACGCGCAAGGCGCTGACCGCGGTGCTGGCCGATCGTCCGCTTGACGACCCGGTGCTCGCCCTCTCCCGCCGCCTGCCCGCCTCGTACCTCCGCGACAGCCCGGTCGAGCGGGTCATCGAAGAACTCGGCCGGCTCGCCCGGCTGCCTGCCGATGGCGTGTTTGCGTTCGCCCGCTGGCAGCCCGACACGTCCACCGTCCGCGTGACCGTCGGCACCCGCGAGGGGGTGGCGCCGGGCGTGTTTCATCGCGTGACCGGCGCGCTGACCAGCCAGCGGCTGGAGATCCTCGCGGCCGACATCAACACGCTCGACGACGGCCTCGTGATCGACCACTTCGTGGTGCACGACCCCGACTTCGCCGGTGAGCCACCGGCCGAACGGCTCGCGGAGATCGCCGATTCGATCCGCGCGGCGCTCAGGGCCGATCGCGCCCCCGAGTTCACCCGGCGCTGGAATCCGTTCGCGCCGCAGACGAAGCCGGCCGCAACGCAGCCGCCGCGGGTGCTCGTGGACAACGAGAGCTCGAAGCAGGCCACGATCCTGGAGGTCTTCGCCACCGACGCGCCGGGCCTGCTGTATGCCGTGGCGAAGGCGATCTTCGAGGCGGAGCTGTCGGTGAAGGCGGCCCGCATCGGCACGTATCTCGATCAGGTGGTCGATGCGTTTCACGTCACGGACCGTGCCGGCCGCAAGGTGACCGACCCCGCGCGGCTGGCTGCGATCCGTAAGGGCATCGAGGCCGTCGTCACCGCCGCCGCGTCGTGATGCGGCCGCGCGGACGGCGCGGTTCCGAGTCCGGCGATGGTGCCGGAGTCGGACGGCTCACGACAGACCGCAAGGCCGCGTCAGCCCGCCGAGAAGGTGCCGAACCCAGCGTTCGATCCGCCCGAGATGCCGACCGTGCCGCCCGTGAACCGACATGTTCGTACTGCCCAGCCCGCCGAAAGCCGTGCCGAGAGGATTCTCTCACAAGACCTGGGTCAAGATTTGGGGAGGACGTCCATGGGCCGCGGGTGCCTTTTTCTGGTCCCTGCTACACTATTGCCGCGGTAAAAAGTTCGTGGCGGAAAGCCTGTTCAGAATTCAGGGATGCGGAGCGGCTATCGGCTCGATCACGGGGAGGTGATCCCGGAACTCGACGATCTGTTTATGGTGTCTGCGTGAGCTTTTGGCCGGCAACAGCCCGGCGCCGTCCCGCCGTTACGAGCGGCGCCGCCCCGAGAAGACACCGCTCCACACAATCATCTCTGAGAACCTCGAGAGCTGGCTGGCCTGGCGGGAAGCCGCCGAGCGACCCGTGCCGGGCTATGTCGAGGAGGAGCTTCGCGGCTATCTCGAGTGCGGGCTCCTCTGCTTCGGCTTCGCCCGCGCGGTCTGCATGACGTGCCGCACGGGGTTCGTCGTGGCATTCTCCTGCAAGGGCCGCGGCGTCTGCCCGTCCTGCAACGGCAGGCACGTGGCACAGACGGCGGCGCATCTCGCCGATCACGTCATCCCGCCGGTGCCCGTGCGGCAGTGGGTGATCTCCGTGCCGGAGCGGCTGCGGGGCTTTCTCGCCGACCGACCCCGAGCCGTCGCCGCCGTCACGAGAATCTTCCTCGACGAGATCGAGCGGACTCTGATCACGGCCTCCGGTGTCACCGCTGCTGCCGACACACCGAGTGCTTCCCGCCCGAGGCTCGGTGGCATCTCCTTCCTGCACCGCTTCGGTTCGGCGCTCAACCACCACGTCCACCTGCATGCCTGCGTGACCGACGGGGTCTTCGTGCCGGCTGCAGACGACGCAGGGTGTGACGCCCCACCGGCGTTCGCGCCGGCGCGGCCTTTTCCCCCTGTTGACGGCGGTCGTGAACGAGCTTGCGGAGGCATGCATGCAGCCGCCCTCACCCCTCGTGATGCCGGAACGCCCGCCGCCGCGAGCCTCTTGGGCATCATCCCCGCTGCTGGCGACGCAGATAAAGGCGGAAGGATTCGAGGCGTGGGAGGCTTTCACGATCCTTTTGCCGATTGGTGGCAACCTTGCTGGCGATGATATCGTCGATGTGGCATACCGGAAATCCTTCGACGACCACTCGGCGACGCCAGGCTTCTTCAAAGTGCTCGATACCATCCGGCGCAAAGATAAGGTCGAGGTCGAACGGGCCGTTCTTCAGCTGGACAAAATCCTTGCCGCTGCGAATCTGGGTGGACTGATCGTCGTCGATGGCAAAGCCGATCTCGCGCAGCGCCGCCACGAGTGACTCGCCATTGCGCTCCGACTTTTCAACGAACAGGTCGGCATCCTGTGTGGTATCAGGGAAGCCGAGCAGGATGGCACCTGACTTGCCGATAAAGAGATAGCGGCAGCCGTGCCGGGCGAACGCGTCGCGGATCTCCTCAGCCTGCCGGTAGTCGAACGCGGCCATATCCAAGCCATTCGGGAAGGTTCTGCTCACACCACCGCCGATAGTCGGCGGTCGTGTCGAAGGCCCGGAAGGGAGCGTCATCCAGCACGGGCTTGTGGGTATGGATGAACGCGTATCGCATTCGCTGCCGCAGCGGCCGCCGTGCCGCGGCCTCGAAGTCCGCCAGCAGATCGGCGGGGATCACCTCTTTTTCGGCAGTTTCTGCCACCGGTTTCATATCCATGAGGATAGGCCTCCATGCGACGAAGGTACAGCCCTTCGGCACGCTCAACGAGTTGCCCATGCCGAGCTACCGGCCTGTCGGCCCGTGTCATGCCACGCGGCCCAGGCCGAAGGGGCCGGCGAATGCGTAGACGACGGTCGCCGCGATCGCCGGCAGGTTCGGCGCGATATTCGGGTTCGCGAGCGTGCCCTTGGCGAGGTCTTCGGCGAGCAGCCGGCCCCACCGCATCTCGAAGCCGAGGTGGTAGATGCCGTCGGCCACGGTGTCGCTACGTGCTGCCCAGACACAAGGCCGCCACCTGGGTCGGGCCCGGCCGCGGCCGCAAGTCCAGGCGGCCTGGGGCCAATGGCGTGGTCGAGCTCACGCCGTCTGAGTT
>Ga0214917_10000200_pt1 | contig 76310 bp, 59 predicted proteins | sample LL_1208_BB_MetaG_FD_177983 | JGI IMG/M metagenome (GOLD analysis project Ga0214917, IMG submission 177983) | Freshwater microbial communities from Lake Lanier, Atlanta, Georgia, United States - LL_1208_BB | ecosystem: Environmental > Aquatic > Freshwater > Lake | place: USA: Georgia | collected... | reverse complement strand
AGGGACAGGGACAGGGACAGGGACAGGGACAGGGACAGGGACAGGGCGATGCGAGCGGGAATGAGGCCGCCGGAGGTGGCGTGGCAGGCCGGCAGCAGGGCGGTCCTCAGGCGGACGCCCGAAACGAAGGCGACGGCAAGGCTGGTCGGGCAGCCGGAGAGAAGCCCGGGGCGGGGAAGGGCGCGAAGGGATCGCCCGGCGAAGGTGCGGCCGGCGCCGGAGACCAGGGTCAGGCTGCCGACGGCGGCGCCGGCGGGGAGCAAGCGGCTGGTCAGAAACCAGCCGGCGGCCCTGCTGGCGGCGGCGATTCTGGGAAAGCCCCCGGGCGCGAGCCTGGGGATCATGCCGCTCCGGCCGCGCAAACAGCCGGCGGGAAGCAGAGACCGCCGAGCAACGCCATGGGAGCCGGCGGCAAGGGGGGCGGTGACCAGCGGGCTCCGGCCGACATCCCGGACGCGGCGCAGACCCGGAAGAAGATGGAGTGGACCGACCAGGATCTGGCCCACGCCCGGAATGCCGCCGACCTCGCGCTCGAACATCTCCGCGACGCGGTGAATGGCGGGAGGCGGGAGGTGCTCGACGCGCTCGGCTGGACGCCCGAGCAGGCGCGGGCGTTTCTCGAGCGCTGGGAGGCGATGCGGCGGCAGGCCGACACGGGTGATGCGACCGCAAAGGGGCGGTTCGAGCGGACGCTCCAGAGTCTGGGCCTCCGGCCGGACGGAGTGCGGAGCTCCCGCGACGTGCCCGCCGACGCCAAGGGGGGCCAGGCGGAAGGCCGGCGGAGCCGGCCGCCGGCCGACTACCGCGATCAGTTCAGGGCGTTCCTCCAGGGCACGAGCGTGGGGACTGACGGCGAATGAGCGAGGCCTTCGAAGGACCGCGGTATCTCGTTTCGTTCGGGCCGAAGCGGGTGCCGCACTGCTTCACCGACGTGCTCATTCTCGGGGGCGGTCTGGCCGGCCTGCGGGCGGCGCTGGCCGTCGATCCGCGGCTCTCGGTCACGGTCGTGACGAAGGACGATCTCCGCAGTTCGTCGAGCCAGTGGGCCCAGGGGGGCATCGCGGGCGTGGTCGATCCCGAGGATCGGTTCGACAACCACGTGGCAGACACGCTCGTCGCCGGAGGCGGGCTCTGTCACGAAGACGTCGTGAATGCGGTCGTTCGCGAGGCGCCGGCACGGATCGCCGAACTCATCGCCTGGGGCACGCGATTCGACGCCCGTGACGGCACGCTCGAACTCGGCCGCGAGGGGGGGCACAGCCACCATCGGATCGTGCATGCGCTCGGCGACGCGACGGGCCGCGAGGTGATGCGGGCCGTGATCGAACAGACCCGGAAGCTCGACAATCTCTCCGTCTGGCCCGACACGTTCACGATCGATCTCGTGACCGACGGCGGCGTCTGCCGCGGCGCGATCGTCTGGAATCCGGCCCACGGCAAGACGATCGTCTGGGCCAGCCGCACGATCCTGGCGACCGGCGGCGCCGGGCAGCTCTACCGCGAATCGACGAATCCTCCCGGCGCGAGCGGCGACGGCATGGCGGTGGCGTGGCGGGCCGGGGCCGAACTCCGCGACATGGAGTTCATGCAGTTCCATCCGACCGTGCTGTATATCGCCGGCGGCGCGCGGAGCCTGATCACCGAGGCGGTGCGGGGCGCCGGTGCCCATCTCGTCGATCGCGACGGGCGGCGGTTCATGCCCGAGTTCGATCCGCGGGCCGAGCTCGCGCCGCGGGACGTCGTGTCGCGGGCGATCACGGTCGTGATGCACCGCACGCAGCATGCGAGCGTGTATCTCGATCTCTCGCACCTCGACGCGGCAATGGTGCGTGAGCGGTTTCCGGGCATGGCCGAACTGTGCGCCAAGTTCGGGCTCGATCTCGCCCGCGATCGGATCCCGGTGCGGCCCGGCGCCCACTACATGATCGGCGGTGTGACGGTCGATGCGGACGGTCGCACGAGCGTGCCGGGCCTCTTCGCCGCCGGCGAGGTCACGTCGAGCGGGCTCCACGGCGCCAATCGTCTCGCGAGCAACAGCCTGCTCGAAGGGCTCGTGTACGGCGGCCGCGCCGGCGAGGCCGCGGCGGCGGAGGTGCTGGCTGCCGGGGCGGACGACTTCCGCATCCCGCCCCTCGCTCATCCGCGACAGCCCGAGGCCAACGGCGATGCGGCGGCGACCCTCGACCTCGGCGACATCCGCAATTCGCTCCAGGCGCTCATGTGGAGGCACGTGGGCGTGGAGCGATCGGGCGAATCGCTCGCCGAGGCACTCGACCTCGTCGAAGGCTGGTGCCGCTACGTGCTGCCACGGCAATTCGCCGCCCCGGAGGGCTGGCAGCTGCAGAACATGCTCGAGGTCGCCCGCCTGATGATCCGCTCGGCACTCGTGCGGCAGGAGACCCGCGGCGTCCACTTCCGCGCTGACTTCCCCGAATCCGACCCGCACTGGCTGCGGCACATCACCTGGCACCGCCGCACCTCCTCCCCGAGCTTCGAGGCACTGACGGGCGGCGTCTAACGTGGGCTCGGGCCTGCCCACTGCCCCGTCGCCGGACGCTCGCTTCGAACATCCTGTTCTTCGCTCGCTCGGATGCCGCCCGCGCTTCGGCATCCTGCCTGCGCTTGGCGGCATACGCCGGCTCCCGGGGCAGTGGGCAGCCCCTCGCAAGATGACCCGCATTTTCGGGCCGGCGGCGCGGGCGATTTGACGTTCTTCCGGAGTGGCAAAGACGACGGGGATTGCCGGGAATGGCGCACCCGGAAACAATGTCGGCGTCGAGGAATCCAGAGGCGACGACCCCATGCAGCATGCAGCGAACGGATCCGGCCCGGCCATGATCGAGGCCGACGGGCTCACCAAGTACTACGGCGACTTCATCGCGATCAACGACGTCTCATTCAGCGTGCCCCGGGGCGAGATCGTGGCTTTTCTGGGGCCGAACGGCGCCGGCAAGAGCACGACGATGAAGATCCTCACGGGCTACCTGGCCCCATCGGCCGGGCGGGCCAGGATCGCCGGCCACGACATGGCCACCGACCGGCTGGCCGGGGCCGAGCGGCTCGGCTACCTGCCCGAGAACGGGCCGCTCTACCCCGACATGACCCCCCGCAGCCTGCTCGAGTTCTTCGCCGACGCCCGCGGGCTCACGGCCGAACGCAAGCGGGAGCGGATCGAGGCGGTGGTGAGACAGTGCGAACTCGGGAGCGTGATCGGCAAGGCGATCGGCAAGCTCTCCAAGGGCTACCGGCAGCGGGTCGGCATGGCGCAGGTGCTCCTGCACGAGCCCGACGTGCTGATTCTCGACGAGCCCACCAGCGGCCTCGACCCCAACCAGATCCGCGAGGTTCGCGAGACGATCCGGCGACTCGGCGAGCGGAAGACGATCCTGCTCTCCACCCACATTCTCCAGGAGGTCGAGGCGCTCGCCGACCGCGTGCTCCTCATTTCCGAGGGGCGGCTGCGGTTCGACGGGCCGCCGGCGGAACTGCGGCGCGAGGGCCGCAGCCTCGACGAGCGGTTCCACGAGCTCACCCGCTCCGCCTGACTCCCTGACAGGAAGTTCCGCGGCGCGGCTCGAAGCCGAGCCGATGGAGGTTTCAATGACGTTCCAATGGCAATGGATTGACGAGTTGATCTCCTCACTGACGCTCGAAGCGCCAGGCAAGGGGTCGGCGTGAGGATGTCGAGCGCGGCGGTCCTCCGCCGGCGAGACAACTCATGCCGCCCCGCCGCCATCCGGGTCGCATCGACATCGACTATAAAACTCAGCACACCCCCGACATGACCGCAGGACCGACATCATGAAGTGGCACGTTCTCGACGCCGTTTTCAAGCGGAACTTCATCGCCTATTTCTCGAATCCCACCGGCTACGTCTTCATCTGCGTGTTCGTGCTCTTGGGGTCGCTGGCCGCCTTCTGGCCCCCCGAGTTCTTCAACGCCAACCTCGCGAACCTCGACCAGCTCAATCGCTATCTGCCCTCCATCCTGCTCGTGTTCGTGCCCGCGATCACCATGAGCGTGTGGGCGGACGAGCGGCGGCAGGGCACCGACGAACTGTTGCTCACGATTCCCGCGAGCGACTGGGAGGTGGTGTTCGGCAAATATCTCGCGGCAGTCGGCATCTTCACCGTGGCCCTGATGTTCTCGTGCATCTGCAACCTGGTCATCCTGCTCCGCTGGGGCACGCCCGACGCCGGGCTCTTCCTCACCAACTACCTCGGCTTCTGGTTCACGGGAGTGGCGATGCTGGCGATCGGCATGGTGGCCAGCTTTCTCACGAGCAACCTCACGGTGGGCTTCATCCTCGGCGTGCTCTTCAATGCCCCGCTGGCGTTGGCCGACAAGGCGGGCAGCGTGATGGGGCCGAAGGCGGCCGCGGCGGTGAGGAGTTGGAGCATCGGCGAGCAGTTCTCCGATTTCGGCCGCGGAGTCGTGAGTCTCTCGTCGGTCGCCTACTTCCTGGGGATCGTGGCCGTCTGTCTCTATCTCGCGATGGTGCTCATCGGCCGGCGGCACTGGACGGGGTCGCGGGAGGGGGGGCGGATGGGCCTCCACTTCCTCGGGCGCACGCTCGGCCTGGCCGCGGCGGCCGCCGGCCTGACGATGCTCTGCCGGGCCGTCGACGTGCGGGCCGACTTCTCGGCCGAAAAGATCAGCTCGCTCTCGCCCGACACACGGCGGCTGCTGACGGGCATCGACACCACGCGGCCGATCGACATCAAGGCCTACGTCAGTCCGGCCGTGCCGGAGGACTACGCCCAGACCCGGCTCAACCTGCTCAACACGCTGCGGCAGTTCCAGCGGCTCGGTCGCGGCAAGGTGAACGTGGAGGTGATCCCCACCGAGCCGAAGACCGAGGCCGCAGCGCTCGCCCGGCAGCAGTTCGGGATCGAGCCGGTGAACGTGCTCTCCCGGGTGCGCGGCGCCTATCGCGACGAGGAGATCTTCCTCGGCTGTGCGTTCACCAGCGGCCTGGAGAAAGTGGTCGTGCCGTTCTTCGACAAGGGCACGCCGGTGGAATACGAGCTGATCCGCTCGGTCTGCACGGCGGCCCAGCAGAAGCGGAGGCGGCTGGGCGTGCTCACGACCGATGCCGAGATGTTCGGCGGTTTCGACATGATGAGCGGCCAGTCGCGGCCGCGGCAGCCGATCGTCGAGGAACTGGAGAAGCAGTACGACGTCGTGCAGGTCGACGCCTCGGCGCCGATCACGGAGACCTACGACGTGCTGCTCGCTGTGCAGCCGTCGGCGCTCGGCCCCGAGCAGATGACGAACTTCGTGGCGGCGGTGAAGGCCGGCCAGCCGGTGGCGATCTTCGAGGATCCGCTCCCCGTGCTGATGACCGAGGTGCCGGGCACGTCGCAGCCGCGGCGAAGCCCGATGGGGCCGATGGCGATGTTCGGCGGCGGCGGCGCCCAGCCGAAGGGGGACATCAACCAGCTCTGGGACGCGCTCGGCGTGCGGCTGGCGGCCGCCGGCGGCCGGCCGGCGATGGGACAGCTCGGGGGTGGCGGGCCGTTCGTCGTCTATCAGGACTACAACCCGCACCTGAAGCTCGAACTGCCCAGCGAGTTCGTGTTCATCGACGCCAACCTCGAGGGGGGCGGCGGCGAGGCCGCGGCGCCGGGCTTCAACCAGCAGCAGCCGATCGTGTCGGGCCTGCAGGAAGTGCTGTTCCCGTTCCCGGGGGCGATTGCCCGCGACGAGTCGGCCGACGTCACGTTCGCGCCGCTGGTCCGCACGGTGGCCAACCGCACCGGCACGATCGAGGTCGATCAGGTGATGGGGAACCGCGGCGACATGCGGCAGTTGCGGATCTTCGAGCGGCGTGCCGACCAGTCGATGGTGCTGGCGGCGGCCATCGAGCGGGCGGCGAAGGCCGCGCCGGCGGAAGGGGCCGAGCCGAAGGAGGGGGAGAAGCCGGCGGTGACGAAGCCGATTCGCGCGGTGGTCGTGGCCGACATCGACCTGCTCGACGGGCGGATCTTCGGCCTGCGCAGCCGGCCCGACGAGGTGTTCGGCCTCGACTTCGACAACGTCGAGTTCGCCCTCAACGTGCTCGACTCGCTGGCCGGCGACGACCGGTTCACCGACATCCGCAAGCGGAAGCCGAAGCATCGCACGCTGGAGCGGATCGAGGATGCCGTGGCCGCGGCCCGCGAGGATGCCGACCGGCAGCGGGCGGCGTTCATCGCCGAGTTCGACCAGGCCGAGCGGGAGGCCAACGACGGCATGCAGAAGGAGATCGGTGAGTTCGAGAAGAAGATCCGCGACATGGAGTCGCAGGGGGATGCCAACCCGCAGGCCGCCATGCAGGCGATCCAGCAGCTTGCCAGCCGCCAGCGGCTCGCCCAGCGGCGGCTCGACACCAAGATCGAACAGTTGAAGCGGAAGCGGGACGCGGAGGTGGATGCGGTGGAGCGGAAGCTCGAGTCGCAGATCCGCCGCGAGCAGGATCGGCAGAAGTGGCTGGCCGTGCTCTTGCCGCCGATCCTGCCGCTCGTGCTGGCATTCTTCGTCTTCTTCAAGCGTCGCGCGCAGGAGCGCGAGGGCGTCGCGAAATCCAGGCTCAGGTGAGTGGGAGGCAGGACATGACGGGCGGATACGACACGATCGACACAACCCCGGGTGGATTGTCGCCGGCTGCCCGCCGGACGGCCACGTTCCTCGCGGCGGGCGGGGCGCTGCTCATGGCAGGCTGGCTCGCGCAGCCGCGGTTTCGTCCCGCGAAGGTGGAGCCCGAGTCGCAGCGGGTGCTGTTTCCGGAGCTGTCCGACGCTGCGAAGGCGGCGAGCCTGGAGATCCTGACCTACGACGATGAACTGGCCACGCTCAAGCCGTTCAAGGTGGTGCAGTCGGGGGGCGTGTGGGTGCTGCCGTCGCACGACAACTATCCCGCCGACGCCAAGGATCAGCTGGCCGCGGCCGCGACCGAACTCGTCGATCGGCCCGTGCTCGACGTGGTGAGCACGTCGCCCGGCGACCACGAGACCTACGGGGTGATCGAACCCGACCCGGAGAAGATCAAGGTGGGCATGACGGGCGTGGGACAGATGGTCGAGATCCGGGATGCCTCGGGCAACCGCCTCGCGCGGCTGATCATCGGCAAGGAAGACAAGCGGCCCGCCGGCGGGCAAGGCGGCGAGCGCACGCTCCGGTTCGTGCGGAAGGCGGGGCAGGATCCCGTCTATCGGGTCGAGCTCGACACGTCGAAGTTCACGACGAAGTTCGACGACTGGATCGAGAAGGATCTCCTCAAGCTTTCGCCGTGGGACGTGCGGACGCTCGTGATCGACGACTCGACCGCGTCGTTCGGCATCGACGAGGCGAGCGGCCGGATCATGGTGTCGCAGGACCGGAAGGCCCGGATCAATCTGGCCTATGACGACAAGGATGCGAAGTGGTCACTGGTGAAACTCGAGGGCTTTGGCAAGGACAGGAAGCCGGTCGAAGAGAAGCTCGGCGCCGGGGAGGAACTGGCCTCCGCGAAGCTCAATGATCTCCGCAACGCCCTCGGTGACCTCACGATCATCGACGTGGCCCGCAAGCCGTCGGGGTTGAGCGCCGACCTCAAGGCCGAGGAGAAGTTCACGGGGGATCGGGAGGCCGTCGCCTCGCTGGCCGAGCGGGGCTTTTTCCCGTTCCAGTCGGGCGAGATCCTGTCGAGCAACGGCGAGACCGTGGTCGGCATGAAGGACGGTGTGGAGTATCTGCTCCGGTTTGGCAACGGCACGAGCGTGGCCGGCGAAGGCAAGGACGGGGCGAAGGACTCCCCCGCGGTGGGCGACACGACCGGCCGGTATCTCTTCGTGATGGCCCGGTTCAGCGAGAGACTGCTCGAAAAGCCGACGCTCGATCCGCTGCCGGAGGTGCCGGAAGGGGCAGAGAAGAAGAAGGAAGAGGACACGGACGGCGGCGGCAAGAACAAGGCCGACGGCCAGAAAGAGGCCGACGGCCAGAAAGAGGCCGACGAGGCCGAGGCGAAGGCCCAGGCAGCGCTCGAGGAGCGGCGGCGAGTGGAGCGGGAGAATCGCCGCAAGGAGGAGGAGTATGACGCCAAGGTGAAGGCGGCCCAGAAGCGGGTGCGGGAGCTCAACAACCGCTTCGCCGACTGGTACTACGTCGTTCCGGACGCCGAGTATGCGAAGATTCACCTCGACCGCGCGGGCGTGATCCAGGCCAAGGCAGCCGATGCCGCGGCCAAGCCCGAGCCCCAGTAACCCCCGGCGTTGCCCGATGTCCGACATCCTCACCTCGCCGCGGCCGTCGCGCTTCGGCCGCGCCGTGGGGTTTCGGCTGGCGGGCATCGGCAGTCATGTGCCGCCCCAGGTGGTCACCAACGCGGATCTCGCCCGGCTGGGCTGCGATCCGGAGTGGATCGTGGCCCGATCTGGGATTCACGAGCGGCGGCATGCGCACCCCGAGACCGCCACGAGCGACCTCGCCGCCGCCGCGGGCCGCGCGGCGCTCGAGCATGCCGGCGTGCGGCCGGCCGACGTCGATCTGCTCGTGCTCGGCACCTTCACACCCGACATGTGCATTCCGTCGGCGGCCTGCATCGTGCAGGAGAAACTCGGCCTCGACGCCCCGGCGATGGACGTCACGGCCGCCTGTGCGGGCTTCGCCTACGCACTCGTCACCGCGTCGCAGTTCCTGACCGGCGGCACGAGCCGGCTCGCCCTCGTGATCGGTGCCGACACGAACTCGCGGGTCGTCGATCCGGAGGACATCAAGACCTGGCCCCTCTTTGGCGATGGCGCGGGGGGGGTGCTGCTCGAGCCGGTCGAGCCGCAGCCCGCCGGCCGGGAGCAGGGGCTGCTCGCCTTCTCGCTCGGCTCCGATGGCCGCGGCGCCGGCCTGCTCGCCTGCCCGATGAGCGGCTCGCGGCAGCCGCCCAACGCCGAGGGCTTCGCCCGCCGGGAGCAGTTCATGCAGATGGACGGCCGGGCCGTGTTCAAGTGGGCGATCCGGCTCGCTGAGGAAAACATCCGCACGATCGTGGAACGGTCGGGCGTGCCGCTCGAGCATGTCGACCTGTTCGTGCTCCACCAGGCCAATGCGCGGATCATCGAGGGGGTGCGGGAGTCGCTCGGCCTGCCGCCGCGGAAGGTGTTCATGAACCTCGACCGGTTCGGCAACACGTCGAGCGGCTCGATCCCGCTGGCCCTCGACGAGGCCTGGCGGACGGGCCGCGTGGGGCCGGGAAGCACGGTCGTCGTGTGCGGCTTCGGGGGCGGCCTCGCGTGGGGCAGCGCCGTCTGGAGGCTGTGATGCCCGTGCGTGTCGAACAGCCTTCTCGCCGGACGCCGGCTTCGGGGCGGCAAAGGTCTCGTCGCGGTGGGCCGCGGCGGCCCAAGGCTCCTCGAGCATTTGCCGACCCCTTCGCCTCCCGTTGCGTGAAGGGGCCATCGATGATGCCCCTTGCGGTGCATCGCGTGGGAACCAACGGCGCTAGCCCTTGGCCTTATGAACAGGGTGAGGCGACGGGATCGGTGCGAGGATCCCGAGCGTGAGGGCCGCCGCGGCCCTTGGCGAGGGAACTCGTACCGTCCCGGAGCCGGTTTTGGCGAGACTGCGTTCAACACTGGAGAGAGCCAACATGAGCGAGACCACGGTGAAGACATTGCCAGCCCGGAAGGACGTGGTGGCGGGGGATACCTGGGATCTGGCGAGCCTCTTTTCGTCTGACAAAGAGTGGGAGCAGGCGCTCGCTGCGTGGGAGAAGCGGATTCCCGAGTTCGCGGCGTTCGCCGGCACACTCGGGTCGTCGCCGGAGCGGCTGGCGGAGTGCCTCGCGTTCGATCTCGCCTACGATCGCGAAGGAGACCGGATCGGCACGTATGCGTTTCTCAGAGCGGCCGAGGATCAGGGGGCTCCCGATGCCCAGCGGATGACGGGCCGGTTCCAGCATGTGTCCACGCGGGCCGGCGAGGCGGCGAGCTTCATTCGCCCCGAGATCATGGCGGTCCCGGAGGCCACGCTGACGGCCTGGATGGATGGGCCCGTGCTCGCGCCCTACCGGCTCATGCTCGAACGGCTCGTGCGGACGCGGGCCCACACGCTCTCGGAGCGCGAGGAGAAGCTGCTCGCGATGCAGGGCACGTTCGCCGGCACGGCGGGCAAGGTGTTTCGGCAGCTCACCGACGCGGATCTCAAGTTCGGCAGCGTGACGACAGGAAAGGGGGAGCGGATCGAGCTCTCCAACGCCACGTTCGTCACGATCCTGCACGACACGGTGCCAGAGGTGCGACGCACGGCGTTTCACCAGTACTACGCCCAGTACGAGGCCCACGCCAACACGCTCGCGGCCACGCTCTCGGGCTCGAATGAACGCGACGTCTACGCGGCCAAGGTGCGGAACTACCCCAGCGCCGTCGAGGCGGCCCTGTTCGCCGACAACGTGCCGCTCGCGGTCTACGACCAGCTCACGGCGGCCGTGCGGGCCCACCTGCCGGCCGTGCACCGCTACTACGACCTGCGGCGGCGGATTCTCGGCCTCGACGAGATCCACCACTACGACTGCTACGTGCCGCTCGTGCCCGAGTTGGAGCAGCGGCACACGTGGGACGAGGCCGTGACGGTGGTGATCGAGTCGCTTGCCCCGCTCGGCGGCGACTACTGCGGCCGGCTGGACCAGGGCCTCCGCGGCCGGTGGTGCGACCGTTATCCGAATGCCGGCAAGCAGTCGGGCGCCTTCAGCTCCGGCACCTACGACTCCGATCCCTACATCCTGATGAACTTCCAGGAGGAGGCGATCGAGCACGTGTTCACGCTCGCCCACGAGGCGGGCCACTCGATGCACACGCGGTATTCCGCGGAGGCCCAGCCGTACCAGTATTCGGGCTACACGATCTTCGTGGCCGAGGTGGCCAGCACCTTCAACGAGCAGCTGCTCACGCGGCTGCTGCTCCAGCGGGCGACCTCGAAGAAGGAGCGGGCCGCGATCCTGGCCCGCGAGATCGACTCCATCCGGGCCACGATCGTGCGGCAGACGATGTTCGCGGAATTCGAGCGGAAGAGCCACGCCTCCGCCGAGGCGGGCGAGCCGCTGACGCTCGAGCGGCTCCGGTCGATCTACCGCGAGTTGCTCGACGCCTATTTCGGACCGAACTTCGTGATCGACAAGCCGCTCGAGCTCGAGTGCCTGCGGATCCCGCACTTCTACAACGCCTTCTACGTCTACAAATACGCCACCGGCCTGGCCGCCGCGATCACGCTCGCCAAGAAGGTTGCGGAACAGGAACCGGGCGCCCTTGACCGCTACCTCGGATTCCTGAAGGGGGGCTCCTCGAAGTGGCCCCTCGATCTCCTCCGCGACGCCGGCGTCGATCTCGAGCAGCCCGAACCCGTCGCCATCGCCCTCACCCGCTTCGGCGAACTCGTGGACGAGCTGGGCACGCTGCTGTAAGGCAGGCCTCGACTTGGGCGTCCCGGCTCGGGCCTGCACATGCCCTCTCGGCGGACGTTCGCTCAGGACACCCTGTCCTTCGCTCACTGCATGTCCGCTTCGCGTCGGCATCCTGCCTGCGCTCGCTTCCATAGCCCGCGAGAGGGCATGTGCAGGCCCGAGCCTCCGTTTCGAGGAGGCAGGCCGGCAGTCTCAACCAGACAGGGATCACGATGCGGTCGGGAGGGGATGCCCATGCCCCGAGAACCGGCGTATGGAGACAAGCGAAGCCAGGATGGCGAGGCGCAGTCGGAGTCGAGTGAACGGAGGCCTGGAGGGCCGACGTGAACGTCCGGGGCTCGGGGTGTGGGCATCCCCGACCCAATGCGGTCAAGCTTCGTCGCCCGAGTCTGGCGTCACCGCAGTCCGCGGGCGAGTTCCACGAATGGCCTCACCATGGCGCCCGTGCCGCCGCCGTCCGTCCAGGGCTTCGGCTTCTCGGCGAAGGCCGGGCCGGCGATGTCGACGTGGGTCCAGGGGATGCCCCCCACGAACCGCTCCAGGAACTTGGCGGCCGTGATCGCGCCCCCCCAGCGGCCGTCGCCCACGTTCTTGATGTCGGCGACGTCGCTCGTGATCTGATCGTCGTAGTCGGGATACATCGGCAGCTGCCAGACGGCCTCGCCCACGGCGCGGGCGGCCGCGGCGAGGTCGTCGCAGAGAGGCTGATCGTTGGCGAACAGACCGGCCACGTCGTGGCCGAGGGCCACCATGCAGGCGCCGGTGAGCGTGGCGGCATCGACGATCCGCCGGGGCTTCAGGCCGCGGACGACATCGAGCACGTCGGCCAGCACGATCCGCCCCTCGGCGTCGGTGTTGTGCACCTCGATCGTCGTGCCGCTGCGGGCGGTGATCACGTCGCCGAGCTTGTAGGCGGCGGGGCCGGTCATGTTTTCGGCGAGGCCAATGGCGGCGACGAGGTCGATCGGAAGCCGGAGGGCCGCGATCGTGGCCGCGGCGGCGAGCACGGCCGCGCCGCCTGCCATGTCGCACTTCATCGTGAGCATCGAGTCCGACGGCTTGAGGGAGAGGCCGCCCGAGTCGAACGTGACGCCCTTGCCGACCAGGGCCAGGGCGGGCTGGGCATCGGTGGTGCGCGAACCGCCGCGGTAGCGGAGCAGCACGAGCCGGGGGGGCCGGCTGCTGCCGCGACCGACGGCGAGGATCGCCTGGCAGCGTTCACGGGCGAGCCGGTCCTCGTCCCAGATCTCGATCTCCATGCCGGTGCGGCCCGCGACTGCCGCGGCCTCGTCGGCGAAGGACTGCGGGTAGATGTCGTCGGGCGAGGTGTTGACCAGCCGGCGGGCGAGATTCACGCCGGCAGCGATCGTCCCGCCCGTCGACACCGCCTCGGGTGATGCACCGAGCCAGACCGTGGAGCCGAAGGGGGTGCGCCGCTTCTCGGCGCGGTAGAGATCCTGTCCCACCATGCCCACGGCGGCGCCGGCCACCGCCTGTTCGACCTGTCGTGGCGACCACCAGTTCTCGGCTGTGAAGACGACCCGCGACCGGGGGCGACCGGCGAGCTGGCGGGCGGCCGTCGCGGCGGCGCGGTAGACGACGCCTGCATCGACCGTCTCCCGCTTGCCGAGCCCGACGACCAGGAGCTGACCTGCCGCGACGCCCGGTGCCGCGAGCAGCGGCACGCATTCATACCGCTTGCCGCTCACGTCGCCGGCGGCGACCAGCTTCGTGATCAGGCCACCGGTCACCCGGTCGACCTCGGCAGCCGCGCCGGCGCCCACGCCCCCTTCGGTGAGGAACACAACGATCGCGTCGGCTGCCGCCGCCTCGGGACGGGTGGCAGGGTCGGCAATGATTCCGCCGCCGCCGGCCCGGGGTGCGAACTCGTGGGACATCGAGAAACTCCTTCGTGGGTCAGAACGGATGGCTGAGGGGGTGTTGTAGCCGCTCGGCGGTCGGCAGTCAGCCCGGCGTGATCCACCGCGAGCAGAGGGCCAGCAGCACCGGCAGGACGACGAGGTTGCCCACGAGGCCGCCGATGAGGGTGAGGCACGAGAGCCAGCCGAACGACACCGTGGGCATGAAGCCGCTCGTCGTGAGGGCGAGGAAGCCGATCACGAGGGCCAGCGTGGAGAAGACCATCGCCCGTCCCGCGGTCTGGTGGGCCGTGTCGAGCGCGGCCGCGCAGGCCTGGCCGTCGGCCAGCCGACGGCGGAAGGCCGTGATGTAGTGGATCGAGCTATCGACCGAGAGGCCGAGCGACACCGCGGCGATCATCGCCGTGCCCATGTTGACCGGCTCCCCGATCCAGCCGAGCAGGCCGAGCACCACGAAGATCGGCAGGGCGTTGGGCACCAGCGCGATCGCCGCCAGGAGCAGGCTGCGGAACGCGATCGCGAGCAGGAGCGTGATGCCCGTGGCGGCGATGCCGAACGTGAGCCACTGATCGGCGAGCAGCCGGTCCACGAGCTGGGCGAGGAGCACGAAGAACCCGGTGACCTCGCCCGCGGGGAGTCCGTCGCGGGCCGGTGCCTCCTCCCCCACGATGCGTTGCACCTGCGCGATGATCGACCGCTTGGCGGCGGCAGGCTGGCGTTCGCGGGCCCGGAGCATCACGCGGAGCCAGGTGGAGCCGTCGTCGGGATCGCGGCCGATGAGGGCCGAACCGAGCTGCGGAAACTGCTCCCGCAACAGATCGATCGCCCGCGCGACCATCCAGTTGCCCATGCTCGTGCTCTCCAGCCGCTCGAGCGACACCGGGGACACGGCCGCCAGCACGTCGGCCACGCTCATCACCTTCGTGAGCGCGGCCGTGGCCGCGCCGTCGGCTCCGGGGACCGTGACTTCCCGTCGCAGCCGGTCTTCCAGCCGCGCGAGCCGCGTCAGCGTGGTGCCGTCGATCGCGGGTGGGGCCGGAATGAGCACGTCCCACACGCCCGCACCCCCGAGCCGCGACTCGACCATCTCGTACGAGGCGACGGTCGGGCTGTCGGGGCGGAAGTTCTTCGTGAAGTCGGTCTCGACGGAGAGCCACCGCATGCCGGAAACCGCGGCCGCGGTGACCGCCGCGGCTGCGGCGAGGATCGGGAGGGGATGCCGTACGATCCGCCGCACGAGGGAGTCGAGGCCGCGATCGAGGGCGGCCTCGCCCCAGGCCTGCTTCGGGTCGGCGTCGAACCGGCCGGCCAGCGCGAGGAACGGCACGGCGAGGGCCACGGCGAGCAGCACCATCGCGGCGCCGACGGCCGTCATGATGCCGAAGTCGTGCACGGGACCCACGCGGCTGGCGACGAGCGAGCCGAAGCCGATCACGTCGGTGGCGATGGCGCCGACCGTGGGCCAGAAGAGGGTTGCGAGGGTGGCCTGCAGGGCGTCGGCGGGGGGCAGGCCGAGGTCGCGACGGCGGCGGTGCTCGACGATCAGGTGGGTGACGGTGGCGATCGCGACGACCGTCACCATCGCCGAGAGCATGGTGGAGACCATCGTGAGCTTCAGGCCGGCGATCGCGAGCACGCCCCGGGTGCTCCAGAGCGACAGGAGCACGACGGCGAGTGGCGCGAGCAGCCATCGCAGGCTGCGGAAGCAGATGAGGAGCACGGCACCCGAGAGGATGCCGCTGGTCGTGCCGAGCAGGTTGCCGTCGCGGGTCAGCATGGCGAAGCCGTCGCGGAGCATGACGGGCTCGCCGGCCACGGTGCCCCCCGGCAGATCCTTCACTTCGGCCCGCAGTCGGTCGATGACGTCGGCCCGCGACACGGCGCGGGCCCGTGGTGAATCAGCCGTGGCCTCGTCGAGTGATTCGAGCACGCAGACGATGCCGGCCGTGCGGTGGTCGGCGCCCACCGCGTAGCCCTCCATCAGCTTGACGACCTTGCGGGCGGTGGGGCTGGCATCGACGTCGATGATCCGGCTGCCGAGCGGCGTGCCGGCGAGGCTCGTGGTCGAGGCGATGCCGGGGAGGGCGGCCAGTCGCGCGGCCGTGTCGCGGAGCCGCTCGACACCCGCCGGGGTGAAGAGTTGCGGGTCGTCGTAGACGGCGAGCACCGCCTCGTTCGAGCCGAACGTGCGGGCCATCCGGCGGTAGGGCACGAGGGCCGGATCGCTGCGGTCGAACATCGCGTCGATCGACCGCGAGAACTGCAGGAGCCGCGACCGCTCTACCGAGACGGCGGCCAGCACGAGCCCGATGATCGCCAATGCAGCACGCCGCGCGACGAGCCAGGCCGCGACCCGATCGGCGACGGGACGCATAGACAACGTGCTTTCAGAACTGGGAACGGTCTGGGAACGGTGAGGATGGCCGGGGCCGCAGTTTACCGAGACTGCCGGAACTGCCGCCACCGCCCTCGCTTGACCCCATTTTATGGCCACTTCTATAGTCCCGCGATTTTCCAGCGGCCCGTCCGTCGGCCGCACACCGCTCGAGAGTCACGGCATCCGCGTGTCATCCCCCGACATGATCGCCGCCCGGGATCGCCTCCGCGCCGCCGCGCGGCCGCCCACGGTCCGCACCGGGGGATGGCCGAACATCCGCGCGGTGTGGCCACCGGGCCGCGCGTTATGGCTCGTGATCATGCTCGCCATGGCGTCGTCGGCGGCTCCGCGGGCGTTCGCGCAGGTGCCGGGCCCGCCGACATCACAGCTCATGGTGCCAGGCGCCAGTGCCGGCAGGCTCGCGCTGTTGCCGGCCCGCGGGCTCGCGGCCACGATCGCGGAGGCGGGCCGCATCGAGGTACCGGCCGTCGATCCGGCCGAGCGGCTCGGCATCGAGGCCACGCAGGCGGCGCAGTGGACGGAGGGTTCCTACGACGTGTGGCACCTCACCGGCGGCGTGCGGATCACGCAGGGCACGACGGAGGCGACGGCGCACGAGGCCGTCGTATGGATCGAACAGGAGGTGGCACCGGACGAGTCCGGAGAGCAGGCCGAGCCGACGCCGCCGGTGCGCGGTGTGCTCGTGCGTATGGCGGGTAACGTGCGCGTGGGGACCACCGCCGGTGACGGCGGCGCCACACCGCAGGGCGATAGACCCGCCGCAACGGTCCGCGGCGAAGACTGGGCCGGGCGGTTCTGGACGGTGCGAGACCCCGTGCTCGACTTCGCGAGCGTGGTGGCGACCCCCGGAGCGCCGCCGGTCTACGACGGGCCGAGCGACGTCGTGCAGGCGTCCTTCGAGGAGCCCGCGGGGCCGATTCAGCCGGCGCAGTTCAGCGAGTTCGGCGCTCCGCTGGTGCCGCAGGTGAATGCCGCCGCGTCGACCCGCCGGCTGCGGGCGTTCCCGCGGTCGAGCGTGCCGCTGGCGATCAAGTGGTTCCCCAGTCCCTCGGGCACGGAATGGATCGCGGTGATCACGTCGGGCGTGAATCTCGTCGTCGATGGCGTCGATCCGGCCGGGCCGCTCGACATCTCGGCCGATCGGCTCGTGATCTGGACGCAGGGGCAGGGGCAGCCCGACCTCCAGGGCAACGCCTCCCAGGCGGGCGACGTGCCGCTCGAACTCTACATGGAGGGCAACGTCGTCTTCCGCCAGGGGCAGCGGGTGGTCGAGGCGGCCAACATGTTCTACGACGTGCCACGATCGAGCGGGATCATCACCGGCGCCACGGTGCTCACGCCGGTGGACAATTATTCCGGGGCGGTGCGGCTGCGGGCCGACGTCTTGCGGCAGGTGGATCGCAGCCGGTTCGTCGCCGATCGCACGGGGCTCACGTCGAGCCGGCTGGGCGTGCCCACGTGGGAGTTCCGCTCCCGGGAGCTCGTGTTCAGCGACGAGCAGATTCCGCTGGCCGGCCCCGACGGGCAGCCGCTCGTCGATCCGGCGACCGGTGAGCCGACCGTCGAGCATCGGACGTTGGTCACGAGCCGCGGCAACACCGTTACGCTCGGCGGCGTGCCCGTGCTCTGGTGGCCCGTGCTCGCGACGAACGCGAAGAAGCCGACCTTCTACATCAACAGTGCCACCGTGAAGAACGACCGGATCTTCGGCACGCAGGTGCTGACGAGCTGGGATGCGTTCCAGGTGTTCGGCTGGCGGCGGCCGCCCGACGGCGTGGACTGGGACTTCGACATCGACTACCTGAGCTATCGCGGCCCGGGTGGCGGCACGTCGCTGCTCTACAACCGGCCCGACTTCCTCGGCATCGGCACGCCGGCGAGCGGCGACCTCGACGCCTGGTTCATCGGCGACGTCGGCAAGGACAACCTCGGTCTGTACCGTCGCGACTTCACCTACCCGGGCTATCCCGACCGCACGTTCCGCGGCCGCACGTTCTGGCGCCACCGGCAGGACCTCGGCGGCGGCTGGCAGGCCCGCGGCACGGCCGGCTGGATCAGCGACATGAACTTCCTCGAGGAGTATTACGAGTCGGAATGGGAGGAGGGCTACGAGCAGCGGACCTGGCTCGACCTCCGGCGGCCGATCGAGAACCGGGAATTGCGGCTGCTCACGAGCGTGCGGCTCGATCCGTTCTTCACGCAGACGGAGTGGTGGCCCCGGCTCGACCATTACTGGCTCGGCCAGCCGCTGCTGCGGGACGCGGTCACGTGGTATCAGCACTCCGGCCTGACCTACGCGAGGCAGTCGCTGCCCCAGACGCCCACCGCCGGTCAGGGCCGCGACGTCTGGACGACGCTCCCCTACGAGAACAACGTGATCGGCGAGCGGTTCTCGACCCGCCACGAGCTCGACCTGCCGTTCCAGGCGGGGGCGGTGAAGGTCGTCCCCTATGCGCTCGGCGAACTGGCCCACTGGGGCGAGGCGCTCGACCAGGATCCGATCAACCGCGCCTACGGGCAGGTGGGCATCCGTTCCTCGCTCCCGATGTGGACGGCGGACAACACGGTGGAGAGCCAGCTCTGGAATCTCCACGGGCTGGCCCACAAGGTCGTGTTCGAGGCGGAGTTCGCCTACACGCAGAGCACGCAGAGCCTCGACCAGTTCCCGCTCTACGACCAGATCGACGACGACGCGATCAACCAGTACCGCCGGAACATTCCCTATTGGGACTACGGTGCCGTGCCCGGGCAGCCACAGCCGCTGCCCGCCTCGCTCGTGTTCGGTCCCGACGGCAAATACGACCCGCGGAGCTACCTCGTCCGCCGTGGCCAGGCGGGCTGGGTGACCGGACCGACGGAGATCGCCGACGACCTCACCGCCTTCCGGGTGGCGGCACGCCAGCGGTGGCAGACGAAGCGCGGGCCGGAGGGGAATCGACGGATCATCGACTGGATCACCCTCGACGTGGACGGTGAATTTTTCCCGGTCAGCGGCCAGAACTTCGGAACCGCCATGGGGCTGTGGCAGTACGACTTCCGCTGGCACGTGGGGGACCGCACGACCGTGCTCTCCACGGCCGACGTCGATTTCTTCAGCGGCGGCCAGCAGCTGTACACGGTGGGTGCGCTCCTGAACCGCACGCCCCGCGGCAGCTTCTTCATCGGTTTCAACCAGTTCGGCGGGCCGATCACCGCCTCGGTGCTGACCGGCTCCTACACCTACCGCATGAGCCCGAAGTGGGCGAGCTCCTTCGGCACGGCCCTCGACCTCACGGGCCGCAACATCGGCCAGAACTTCCAGATCGTGCGGATCGGCGAGTCGTTCCTGATGACATTCGGCTTCAACGTCGACTACAGCCGCAACAACGTGGGCATGACGTTCAACCTCGAGCCGCGGTTCCTCTCGCGGACCCAGTTCGCCAGCCGCACCGGCCTCGACGTGCCGATGGCCGGCGCCTACGGGCTCGAGTAGCAACGCCGCCAGGTGTGGCAGTGGAGACGACTCGACCTCGAGACTTCACGGCAGGCCGCGCTCCTTGCAGAACTGGGCGAAGGGCAACACCCGTGTGCCGGATCGCTGGTCGCCGTAGTCCCGCGTGCCGAGGTGCACCTGGTAAAACTCGGGGATCGTCGTCCGCTCCCTGAAGTAGCGGCAGGCGGGGGCGGGCTGGCGGTCGCCCGACTTGCATTCCACGGCGAACTCGGGCCGGCCGTCCCGGAGCACGACGAAATCAACCTCGCGCTTGTCGGTGTCGCGGATGAACCGCAACTCCATCGCATGCCCCTGCGTGTCTTCGACGGCATGACAGTATTTGAGGAGGTGGCTGGCCACGAGATTCTCGAATCGCGTGCCGTGTTCCGGAACCCGCGACCAATCCCAGAAATACAGTTTTCTTTCCTTCCTGACCGCCCGAATGCGTCGTGAGCCGAACGGTTCGATGCGGTACACGAGATAGAGCCGTTCGAACATCGTGAGCCAGCGTTCGATGCTGGCATGCGCTACCTGCAAAAGCTTCCCCAGCGAGTTGACCGAAAGCGGCGAGCCGACACAGGCGGGCAGATGATGCAGGAGCAGTTCGAGCTGCGTGACCTCCCGCACGCGCTCCAGATCGCGAAGGTCGTCGTGCAGGATCCGCGTGGAAAGTTCCCGGAGCCAGCGGCGGTGAAACCGCTCCTGTCCCTTGAGAAACGGCTCCGGGAAACCTCCGAATCGCAGCAGGTCGTCGACGCTGCAATCAGCTTCGGGAAGCGAGAGCGGATGGAGGCGATGATAGTGAAACCGGCCGACGAGCGAGTCGCCGCCTTTGCGGTAGTAGTCCAAGCGGGCGGAACCGGTGACGAGGAACGCGAGCGTGGAGCGGTGTTTGTCGAACCAGCCTTTCACGAGGTTACGCCAGCCGGCGAACTTGTGGAGTTCGTCGAGAACGACGAGCGACTTGCCGCCGCGCCGCGCCGTGCCTGCCGGCAGTCGGCCGGCCAGAATGTGTTCGCGATCCTCGAGAGAATCCCAGGTGAGGTACGACCGCGATGCCGCAGTGGCGGCAGGGCCGAGGAGCGACAGGCTCAAGGTGGTCTTCCCCACCTGCCGCGGTCCGCCGACGAAGACCATCTTCTCCTGAAGGTCTTCCTCGACAGCCGGCATGATCGACCGCACAACGGTCATGAAACCCCGGGTAAAAACGGTCGAAAATCGAGCCGGGAGGCCGCATGAGTAATTTCACGTAATGGTGAATATACTCACGTTTGATTTCACGTCAACTGACCGGCTTGGGCGAGCCAAGCCGCGCGTGCCAGGCCGCGAAGAGCGCGGCCAGGATCGCATAGGCGGCGGCGAGTTCGAGTGGGCCGCGGCCGGCGGCGACGGCGGGCAGCTCACCGATCGACCACGGGAGGAAGAGCCGGCCGTCGGTGAACGGGGAATGGATGATGCCGAAGAGCGTGCAGCCTGCGGTGGCCGCCGCCCAGCCCGCAGCGGCGAAGAGCTTCCGGTCGATGAGGGCGGTGACGAGGCCGGCCCACAAGAGGCTCGTGACGATGAATCCGGCCGAGAGCATGCGGATCGAGAAGAGTTCCCGGGCGAGGGCTGCGGCGGGCTGGGCGCCGGCGGCGAGAAGTTTGTCGGCCTCGATCGTGACGAGGGCCGCCAGCGCCGGGATGCAGGAGATCGCCACCGCCGGATAGTGCTTCTGCGGCGTCGCATGAAAGCTTTGGGCCGTGATCTCCAGGCCCACGAACACGAGCACGGGGAGGATCGCCGGGCCCGGAAGCGCCTGATAAAGATAGGCGAACGTGCCGGTCAGCCCGGCGAAGCCGATGAAGGCGGCCGTGGCGAGCGTGTAGGCCGCGCGGCCCCCCATCGCCTTGTAGGCCGGATGGCCGATGTAGGGCGTCGTCTGGATCACGCCGCCGCAGACGCCGGCCGCGAGCGTGGCGATCGCCTCGGCGGCGATCACGCGGCCCGTGTCGTATTCATCGCCGGCCGCCGCGGCACTCTCCGTGCAGTCGATGCCTCCCACGACCGTGCCGAGTGCGAACGGGATCACGATCGGCAGATAGCGGAGCATGTCGGACCAGGCCGCGAGCCACTCCAGCCGCAGGGCTGAGAGCCACTCGCTCGGCCAGAGCGCGGCGGCGGGATCGATCGCCGCGTGGGCTTCCACCGCGGGAATCCACCCGGCCCATGTGCCGAGCACGTGCATGCTCCAGCCCGCGGCGAGCGCGGCGAGCGCGCCGGGAATTCGGCCGGGGAAGGGGAGGCGGGCCGTGAGCGTGGCGAGCGTGATCCCGAAGGCGAGCACGCCGACGAGCGGCGAGCCGAAGAGTTCGACCGTGGGCAAAAACGAGATCAGCGCCAGCGCGATCGCGGTGAGACTGCCGAGCAGGCCCGCGCGGGGCACGAGCCGCCGCACGGGGCCGGCGACCAACGCGCATCCCATCTTGAACAGCCCGCTCGCGACGATCGCGCACATCCCGACGTGCCAGGCGTGCCGCGCGGCTGCCTCGCGGTCGAGCCCCCCGGCGATTGCGGCCGCGAACGCCGGGCCGATCACGAAGAACACCATCCCGAACGTGCTCGGCGTGTCGAGGCCGAGGGGCATCGCCGTCACATCGGTGCGTCCCGTCCGCCGGGCCAGCCGAAACGCCATCCAGGTGAAGAGCAGGTCGCCGACCACGACCCCGAGGGCCGTGCCCGGCACGAGATGAGACAGGGCGAACTGGGCGGGGTAGTCGAAGACGGCCGCCAGCAGCGACACCGTGAGCACCAGCCCGGCAAGATTGTCGATCGACAGGCCGAAAAAAGCGTTGAGATCGCCCGGGGCGGCCCAGCGGTAGGGATGCGTGCGTTCCATGTGGACGGGGCGGAATGTCGGCTGCCGCGACCGAAAAGTCAAATCACGTTCGGGGGCGGCGGTCCGGCGGCCACGGCGGCGGAGGGCGACCGCTGACGCAGGCACGGCTATACTCCGGCGGCGGGGTTTCTTTCGCCCCGTCGAACCTTTCCCCGATGGCTGCCGTACCGGAAATGGATCTGCACGACAGGGACACCGGCCAGCGGCCGGCCGGGGCAGCGGCCTTCCCGGCCGCAGGCGCCGGAGACGGAGCGGTTTCCGACGAGGAGCTGCTGCGGCGCTGCCGTGCAGACGGTGATTCGACGGCGTTCGCGTCGCTGGTGCATCGGTATGAACGCGAACTGTTCAGCTATCTCCGGCGCTATCTCGGCAATGCGGAGATGGCCGACGACGTGTTCCAGGCGACGTTTCTGCAGGTCCATCTGAAGAAGGAGCAGTTCGAAGAAGGCCGGCGGTTTCGTCCGTGGCTCTACACGATCGCAACCAATCAGGCCATCGACGCCCAGCGGCGCAACCGCCGGCATCGCATGGCCAGTCTCGACAGCCGCTCGGGCGGCTCCGAAGACGTCGCGGCCCTCGTGGAGATGCTGGCGGCCGACGGCCGCACCGCCGATGAACAGATGGAGGACGAGGAGGCGCGGGAGTGGGTGCGCCGGGCCGTGAACGAACTGCCCGACACGCTCAAGAGCACGCTCGTGCTCGTCTACAACCAGGGCATGAAGTATCGGGAGGCGGCCGAGGTGCTCGGCATCCCCGTCGGCACGGTGAAGAGTCGGCTCAACTCGGCATTGCTCAAACTCAACGAGTCGTGGCAACGAACCAGAAAGACGTGAGCGCGATCCATGCGAGACGAATCGGCGATACGTGACGAACTGGTGGGCTATCTGCTCGACGCCCTCGACGAGGGCGAGACGCGACGCGTGGAGACGGCCCTCGCCGACCCGCGGCAGGGGCCGGCTCTGCGTGCCGACCTCGACACGCTGCGGCAGGCCATTCGACCCCTGGCCTTCGATCGCGAGTCGATCGACGTGCCCGCCGGCCTCGCAGCCCGGACGCTCCAGTTCGTGGCCACGCAGACGGCCGTCGACCCGGAACGCCGTCCCAAGCCGACGTCCCGGATGTTTTCGCCGGCCGAAGACGGGCATGAAGCCCCGCGCAGCCGCCGCTGGCTCGACCGGTTGATCGTCGGCGCGACCGCGGTCGCCGCCTGCGTGCTCGTGGCGCCCCTGCTCCTCGACTCGATCGAGGAGGCGCGGCAGCGGCGGGTCGATCGCAATCTGCAGAAGGTGTCGGCGGCGCTGCAAGGCTATGCCGAGTCCCACGGCATCTATCCGACGCCGCCGGCTGCCGGGCCGCTCTCGCGGGCCGGCCTCTACGCTCCGACGCTCGTGGCCGAGGAGCGGATCGTCGCCGACGACGGCTCGCTCCTCTGTCCCGACACGGCACTGGCCCGCCGGGGGAATTTCCGGGTGCCGACGCTGGCCGAACTGGAAGCCGCCGTCGGCACACCGCGTTTCGAGGAACTCGTGAGGACGATGGGGGGCGATTTCGGCTACACGCTCGGCCATCGTGATTCGGCCGGCGTGCTGCAGCCCAACCACAACCGCCGGCGGGCCGACCATCCGATCCTCGCCGACGCTCCCGACGAATGCTGCGAGAAGAGCAGCAACCACCCCGACGGCATCCATCACGTGCTCTTCGAGGACGGCCGCGTCGAGCGGCGAAAGGGCGATGCGCTCCACCGCGACGACCATCTCTACCGCAATCACGATGGCAAGGTGGCGGCCGGGGTCGATGTCGAGGACGCCGTCATCGGCGACTCGCACCACCAGCCGTAAGGCAAGCGGCCGTCGTCCGCATGCGGACCGCGGGGACGCCATCGGCTGCCAAGCCAAGTGGCGGTCATCACCCCGTGGGCAACTGGCCTACAGCAGCGCCTTGGCGGCGTCGGCGACGGCGTCGGCGGTGATGCCGAAGTGCTTGTAGAGCGCGGGGGCCGGGCCCGACGCGCCGAACGAGTTCATCCCGATGAACGTGCCGCGTGGGCCGATCCACTTGTCCCAGCCGAAGCCGCAGGCAGCCTCGCAGGCCACCCGCGCCGTCACGGCCGCCGGCAGCACGCTCTCGCGGTAGGCGGCGTCCTGGGCCTCGAACAGATCCCAGCTCGGCATGCTCACCACGCGGGCCTGTACGCCCCGCTCGGCCAGCTTCGCCGCGGCATCGAGGCAGATCTGCACCTCGCTGCCCGTGCCGATGAGGATGCATTCGGGCTTGCCGCCGGCGGCCTCCTTGAGGATGTAGGCCCCCTTCGCGGTGCCGGCGGCCGAACCGAGCCCGACCCGATCGAGCGTCGGGATGTTCTGCCGCGAAAGCACGATCACCGCCGGACGGTCGGCCCGCTGCAGCACCACGCGATAGGTTTCCGCCACCTCGTTGGCGTCACCCGGGCGGAAGACCGACAGGCCCGGCACCGCGCGGGCCGTGGCGAGCTGCTCGATCGGCTGGTGGGTCGGCCCGTCCTCACCGAGGCCGATCGAGTCGTGCGTGAGCACGTAGATCACGCCCAGGTGGCCGAGGGCCGAGAGCCGCAGCGCCGGCTTGAGGTAGTCGAGGAACACGAAGAACGTGGCGCAGTAGGGCCGCAACCCGGAGAGGGCCATGCCGTTGCAGGCCGACGCCATGCCATGCTCGCGAATGCCGAAGTGGAAATTGCGGGCGGCATAGTCACCGGGTCCGAAGTCGCCGGCGCCCGGCACGAGCGTCATCGTGGAGGGGGCGAGGTCGGCAGAGCCGCCGAGGAACCAGGGCACACCCGCGCTCAGGCCCTGGATCACCTTGCCGCTCGACACGCGGCTCGCGAGCCCCTTCGGATCGGCGGGAAAACAGGGAATCCCCTTGTCCCAGCCCGCTGGCAGCCGGCCGTCGAGGAAGTGCACGAGTTCGGCGGCGAGGTCGGCGTGTGCCTTCGAATAGTCGGCCACGGTCTTCTGCCAGGCTTCGTGGGCCTGGCGGCCGCGGCCGCCGAGCGTGGCGGCGAACCGCTCCGGCACTTCCGGCGGCACGAGGAACCGGGCATCGGCCGGCCAGCCGTAGGCAGTCTTTGCGCCCTCGATCTCCTCCGCGCCGAGCGGGGCGCCGTGCGACTCGTGCGAGCCGGCCTTCTTCGGCGCGCCGTAGCCGATCACGCTCTTGACGATCACGAGCGTCGGCTTCTCCCGCTCGGCCTTGAAGGCCTGGAGCGCCGTCCGCAACTGCCCGACGTCATTGGCGTCGGACACGTGCCGGATTCGCCAGCCGAGCCCCTCGAACCGCGTCGCCACGTCTTCTGCGAAGGCGAGATGGGTCTCGCCCTCGATCGTGATCGAGTTGTCGTCGTAGATCCAGCAGAGGTTCGCCAGCTTCAGATGGCCGGCGATCGAGGCGGCCTCGGCGGCCACGCCCTCCATGAGGTCGCCGTCGCTGCAGAGCACGTAGGTGTCGAAGTCGAAGACGGCGTGGCCGGGGCGGTTGTAGTGGGCCCCGAGCCAGCGGGAGGCCATCGCCATGCCCACCGAGTTGCCGCAGCCCTGGCCGAGCGGGCCGGTGGTGGTCTCGATGCCGCCGGTCATGTGGTGCTCGGGATGGCCCGCGCAGACGCTGTCGAGCTGGCGGAACCGCTTGATCTCGTCGAGCGAGACGGCGGGCGTGCGATGGTCGGGCGACGCCGGACCACCGCGGCGGATGCCCGCCAGATGGATCAGCGAATAGAGCAGCATCGACGCGTGGCCACAGGAGAGCACGAACCGGTCGCGGTTGGGCCAGGTGGGATCGGCCGGGTCGTAACGCAGGAACTCCGACCACAGCGTGTAGGCCACCGGTGCCAGCGCCATCGGCGTGCCGGGGTGGCCGCTCTTGGCCGCCTCGACGGCGTCCATGGAAAGCGTGCGGATCGTGTCGATCGCGAGGCGGTCGATGTCGGTGACGGATGCAGGACGCAGGGCGGCGGTCGGCGAGCTCATAGACACTCCGGAAGAAAACTGGCCGAAAGAAAACTGGCCGAAAGAAAACTGGTCGCCCCAGAAAGAAGTGGGCCGATCGGGCCGGAGTGTACGGGCGGCGGGAAACCACCGTCAACGCGACGAAACGTCGCCGCGTCTCAGCGGCCGACGTGGCGGCGGTAGGCGGCGTCGAGGTCGGCGTAGCTCGTCTTGCAGAGGCGGGCGAGCGTGTCGGGGTCGGCCGTGCCGTCGTAGATCCGCGCGACGTAGGCGACGAAGGCCTCGCGGTGCCGGCCGCGTTCGCCGTTCATGAAGAAGTCGGCGAGGCCGCCCAACTCGGCATACATGCTGGTGATCCGCGGGTCGGCCTGAAAGGCCGCGCGGCCGAGCGCCGTGAGCTCCTCCAGCGGCACCTGAAACCCATCCTCGACGAGCAACCTGCGGGCGGCGGGCATCCTGCCGGCCTCCGGCCCGCCCACCGTCCAGCCCCACGCCGCGGGCTCGGCCGCTTCGAGATAGCAGGCCACGGCCTCGATCGCCCAGAAGCCGCAGGCCTCGCCGGCGAGCGGGCTCGTGGGCCGGCTCTCCGCACAGAGCTGATGCGTGGCTTCATGGCGGATCGTCGCGCGGGCGGCCACGGCGTCGTCGGTCGCCCGCACGAGCCAGAGCGTATGGGTGGGTGCCTGGTAGATCCCCTGCGTGATGCCGATCGCCGGTTCGACCGGTTCGAGTTCGGCAAGATACTGCCGACGATCGGCGCACAGCACGGCGACGAAGGGTTCGGTGTTCGGGCGGAGAGGCCGACCGACCTGCCGCCGGTCGCGCGGCGGCGTGGCCAGCGGCCCGAATACCTGCCGCCAGATGGAGTGCGTCTCCTCGAGTGTTCCCGCGACGTCGGCAGCCGCGGCGAGCGGTGCGGTCGCCGTGATCTCCCAATGATCCGACGTGAATCGCCGGCCATCGGCCACCGCGAGCGCGCGGGCCTCGTCGGCAGCCGCCGTGATCCACCGGCCGCGGTCATACCGCTCGCCGGCGCGGTACCTGGCGAGCCGGCCGCGTGGCAGCCAGCCGTACTGCGGGTCGTGGTCGTCGCCACGGTCGCGGAACCGCTTCGCCTCGGGCCACGCCCAGCCGGCCTTCGTATTCACCCAGCCGGCCGCCTCGCGGGCCCGCGCATGATCGGGGTCGTCACGCAGCACGCGGTGCAGCAGTCGAATCGCCGCGCACGGCGGCGCATCGGCGACGTGTGCGAACACGGCATGCGCGTGCGCCCGGCGAGCCGCGACGAAATCGTTCCAGATCGCCATCCCTTCACCCGCAGCGTCGAGCGCGGGCGGCTCGATCCGCTCGGGAATCGCGAGCACGAATTGACGATCGGCCTCGTCGGGCAGCGGCCAGCCGCGGATTCCCGTCGCGAGACCGGCGTGGCCCGCCGCATCGGCCCGCCGCGCGAGTGACGCCAGCCGATCGACGAACTCGGCGTCGACCTGCGCGAGCGGCGCTGCCACGACCGCGCCGCCCGCGAGGATCGACCAGACGATCCCCGCGGCGGCGATGCGAGTGATCCGGGCCATCCGTTTCAGGACTCGGCGAACGCCGAGTCGAACTGGCGGCCGCTCGGCGCGAAGTCGAGGTTCTTCACGAACCGTGCGGCCTCGGCGGCGCCGTGCTCACGATCCATGCCGCAGTCTTCCCACTCCACGGAGAGCGGTCCTTCGTAGCCGACCTGGTTGAGGGCCCGGATGATCTCCTCGAAGTCCACGCCGCCGCGGCCCGGCGAGCGGAAGTCCCAGCCCCGGCGCGGGTCGCCGAAGTTGATGTGGCTGCCGAGGATGCCCGTGCGGCCGTTGAGGGTGACGATCGCATCCTTGATATGGACGTGGTAGATCCGGTCGGGGAACGAGCGGATGAACTCCACGGAACTGACGCCCTGCCAGTGGAGATGGCTGGGGTCGAAGTTGAAGCCGAACTCCTCGCGGCGACCGAGGGCGTCGAGCGCCCGCTGGGCCGTGAAGATGTCGAAGGCGATCTCGGTGGGATGCACTTCCAGCGCGAACCGCACCCCGCACTCGGCGAACACGTCGAGGATCGGGTTCCAGCGGTCGGCGAACTCGGCGTAGCCGGCGTCGATCATCGAATCGGGCACCGGCGGGAACGAATAGAGCAGCGGCCAGATCGACGAACCCGTGAAGCCGTTGACGACCGAGACGCCGAGCTTCTGCGCGGCCCGGGCCGTGTTCTTCATCTCCTCCGCAGCCCGCCGATTGACCCCCTCGGGCTTTCCGTCGCCCCAGACGTGCGGCGGCAGGATCGACTTGTGCCGCTCGTCGATCCGGTCGCAGATGGCCTGGCCCACGAGATGGCTCGAGATCGCGTAGACGGAGAGATCGTGCCGCTCCAGCGCGTCGCGTTTCGCCGCGCAGTAGCCGCTCTCATTCAGGGCCCGCGTGACGTCGAAGTGGTCACCCCAGCAGGCGAGTTCGAGTCCCTGATAGCCGAAGTCCCGGGCCTTGCGGGCGAGATCTTCCATCGGCAGGTCGGCCCACTGGCCGGTGAACAGCGTGACGGGGCGGGGCATATGCATCACTCCTGGCGTGCGATTGAACGATTCCCGGAACTCGAGCGAGGGGATTCTGCCAGATTTCCCGCCCCTCGAAAACCATGCGCCCCGTCGCACGCCGACCCGCCACCTACTGGCGGACGACGCGGCGCATGAGCCACCAGCCCCAGAGCAGCATCAGCAGATTGCCCGCCCAGACGGCGATCGCCGGCACCTTGCCCGCCTTCGCCTGATCGACGCCGAGGATGAACACGGGGTAGTAGACGATCAGGATCGGGAGGAAACAGAGGAAGAAGCTGGTGAGAAAGTCGGCATTCCGCATGCGGATGGCCATCGGGGCGCCGACGAGCACGAAGCAGAGGCAGCTGAAGCCGTTGGCCCAGCGGCGCCAGGGCTCCATCACGATCCGGTTGAGGCGCGTCTTCTCCCAGTCGAGCAGCGCGCGTTCGTGGGCGACCGCCGCGGGGACGGTCTGTTCCAGGCGACTCGTCACGATGCCCATCGCCTGCTTGCCCGCGGCGACCTGCTCGATCTGGTCGATCCGCGTCACCTCGTCGGCCCGGGCCTTGGCGAACTCCGCCATGGCGATCTCCGAGGGGCTCGTGGCCGTGGTGCCCTTGCGGCTCACGGCGTCGAGCGGCACCTCGCGGACGATCTCGTCGGGAAACGACGCGGTCACGTCGCCCATGTGGAGCGTGCCGTCGCGAAAGACGACGGTGAGCGTGCCCGCCGCGGCGTTGGCCCTGAGTTCCGCCTCGGCGGCCGAGACCGTCGCGGGCGTGCCGGCCGGGCCCGACGAGAACGAGAGCGTCGGCCGGATCAGCGTGCGGCCATCGACGCCCTTGACGTTGATCGACACCTGGGGCGTGCTGTACGACCGCTGCTGCCGCAGCTTGCCGTAGATGATCTGCTCGACGCTCTCGACGACGACACGGCGGACGCCGTCGCGGCCCCACGACACGGCCACGTCGTTGAGCCACACCGAGACGAAGCTCACCGCGAGGGCCAGGCCGAAGGCGGGCCACATCGCCGACATCGGCGTGACACCGGCCGCCTTGAGGGCCGTGATCTCGTTGCTGGCCGACATCCTGCCGAACACGCTCGCCGTGGCGAAGAGCATCGTGCCCGGCACGGCAAATCGCATCGCCTCGGGCAGCACGTAGGGCACGAGCATCATGATCTGCACGAGCCCGAGCCCCTGCTGCTGGGCCTCCCTCACGAGCCCGACGACGAGCATGAAGAGCGTCAGGGCCGCCAGGGCCACGAAGAACACCTGGAGGAGTTCCAGCAGCACGTACCGCGTGACGATCTTCATCGGCGGGCCGCCTCCACGCTCCGGGCGTAGACGGCGACGGCGTCCGCCACCGCCGCGATGGCCGTGGCGAAGTCGCCCCCGGCGGCGGCCTCGCGGGCTCGACGGACGTGGCTCACGGCGTGCCCGCGGGTCGCGTCGTCGAGGCCGTCGGCCGCCGACTCGACGCTCGCGACGATGCCCTCGATCCGCGCCGCCGTCGGGCCGCAGGTGACGGAGCGATACGGGCCGGCGCCGATGCGGGCGTTGAGCGCGAGCCGCGGGATACGGGGCGTCGCGGGGGCGCAGAAGCCGACGAGAGCCGCGATGATCGCCCCCACGAATCCCAGCAGGAGGCCGCTGAAGCCGACCCAGCCGATCGGCTCCCGCAGCATGCCGAGCTGGCTGCCGAGGACGCCGTCGGCGGCCATGAGTGGCCCGTCGGGGCAGAGCAGGAGCGCCGCGAACAGGCAGCCGCCGGCGATCGCGAGCGTGCCCCAGGGGACGGCCGCCTGACGCGCCGGCCTGCTCGGCTCCTCGGCCAACGGCCAGGGCTCGTCGTCGGGGGCGGTCCGCGAGGCCTCGCGCTCGCCGGCCCGTGCCGTGATCACCGTCACGTTGTCGGGGGCTCCGCGAACCAGTGCCAGACCGATGAGTGCGGCGGCGGCCGCCTTCGGCGGCAGGGTCGAGGCGAGCAGGCCGATCTCGTCGTCGGCGACCTGGCCGGAGAGGCCGTCGCTGCAGAGCACGAACACGTCGTCCTCTTCGACCGGAAACGGCCCCTCGAGGTCGATCTCCACCTGCGGGTGCGGGCCGAGCGACCGCGTGATGATGTTTTTGGGCGCCACTGGCATGTCTTCCGGTGGGCCGGTGTGCGCCGCCTCGAGTTCCCAGACGAGCGAGTGGTCTTTGGAGAGCTGCTCGATCGTGCCGCCCCGGATGCGGTAGACGCGGCTGTCGCCGACATGGCCGACGATCGCGCCGCGGGGCAGGATCGCGAGGGCGGTGCAGGTGGTGCCCATCCCTTTGAGATCGAGAGAGCTTTCTCCCCGCGCATGGATCTCTGCATTGGCCTGATCGATGCTCGTCCGGAGTGCCAGGAGCGGCGAGCGGGCGGCGTGCTTTTCGTAGACGAGCGGCACCTGCTCGGCCGCGATCGCGCTGGCCGTTTCGCCCGCTGCGTGCGCCCCCATGCCGTCGGCCACCACGAACAGCCAGCCGCGGCGGCGATATTGCTCGCGGCTCCACGGCTCGAGCACGGCCTTCGCGTCTTGGTTGTTCGCGCGGCGGAGGCCGACGTCGGTGCGGTCGCAGTGCTCGAGGCTGGTGCCGGATCCCACGCGTGAACGCCTCGGGAAAGGGGGGCAGGGGGACTGGGGAGTCTAGCAGCCGGGCTCGACCGGCCCCATGCTGATCTGGATCGAAATCCGTTCGGTTTCTACCGTCCGGACCATGACGGTTTCGTCTTCAACGCCCGGGTCGGTCGGCCGTCGCGGCTGGGCCCACGGCCTCATCGCGGTCGTCGCATGTGCGGGCCTGGCCGCCGGCTGCGTGCAGCGCCGGATGACGATCCGCAGCAATCCGCCCGGGGCGCTGGTCTACGTGGACGACTACCAGCTCGGCGCGACGCCCGTGTCGCACGACTTCGTCTACTACGGCACCCGCAAGATCCGGCTCGTGAAGGACGGCTACGAGACCCTCACGGTGCGGCAGCCCTTCCCGTTGCCCTGGTATCAGTACTTTCCGCTCGACTTCGTGACGGAGAATCTCCTTCCGTGGGAGATTCGCGACGAGCGGGTGGTCGATCTCGCGATGCAGCCGGCCGGCGTGACGCCACCGGAGTCGGTCGTGGCCCGCGCCGAACAGGCGCGGCTGTCGGCCGGCAGTCTGCCCCCCGCGCCTGCGCCGCAGGTCGTCACGCCCGCGCCGCAGCCCGTCGCAACGCAGCCCATCCCGGCCCCGGCCCCGGCCGTGCCGCCGCTGCAGCAGTTCGCCCCTTCGTCACCTCCTGGGACACCCCTTGGGCCGCCGCCCGGTCCACCGCAGGGGCTCGTGCTGCCGCCGCCATCGCCGTCGCCGTTCCAGGGCCTGCAGCCGCCGCCGCAAAACCCGCCATCGCAGGGCATCCCGAGCCTCGGCGTGCCATAATTCCGGCATGCGCGATCACGACGAGGCAGAGCGAACCGGTGGCAGCCGAGAACGGGTCGACGCGCTGCAGCTCGCGCGGTTCCGCGACCTGATCCGCGCGATCCTGCCCCACAACCACTTCTATGCGACGAAGCTCGCGAGGATTGCCGATCCGGCCGGCATCGCATCCCTCGCCGAGCTGGCCGAGTGGCCGTTCACGTTCAAGGAGGAGCTCGTCGCCGCCGCAGCCGACGGCCTGCCCGGCAACCTGACCTGGCCCCGCGAACGGTACGTGCGGTTTCACCAGACGAGCGGCACGCACGGCCGGCCGCTGCCCGTGTTCGACACGTCCGCCGACTGGGAGTGGTGGATGGACTGCTGGCGGGCGATTCTGGCCCGCGGCGGAGTCGCTGCCGGCGACCGCGTGCTCGTGGCCTCGTCGTTCGGCCCCTACGCCGGTTTCTGGAGCGGGTTCGACGCTGCCGTCGCCGCGGGAGCGCTGACGATGCCGACCGGCGGCCTCTCGACGCTCGCCCGGCTCGAGATGCTGCGGACACACGCGCCCACCGTGCTCGTCGCCACGCCGAGCTACGCCCTGCACCTCGCCGAGGTCGCGGGCGACGAGAAGTTGGAGACGGCGCTGGAATCGGTGCGGCTGGTGATCGTGGCCGGGGAGCCGGGCGGCTCGGTGCCCGCGGTGCGACGGCGGATCGCCGCTGCCTGGCGGGCCGACGTGCTCGATCACGCGGGAGCGACGGAGGTGGGGCCGTGGGGCGCGGGCGATCTCCGCGGCCCGGGGCTCGACGTGCTCGAGCCGTGGTTTCATCCCGAGTTTCTCTCGCTCGAGACCGGCGGGCCCGCGGCTCCGGGGGAGCTGGCCGAACTCGTGCTCACGACGCTCGGCCGCGTTGGCGCCCCCGTGATCCGCTACCGCACCGGCGACGTCGTGCGGCCGACCTGGCCGACCGCGGCGGATGTCGCCGCGGGGGCCTGCCCGTGGGTGCGGCTCGACGGCGGCATTCTCGGCCGCACGGACGACATGCTCGTGATCCGCGGGGTGAATGTCTTTCCCGGCGCCATCGACGACATCGTGCGGAGCTTTCCGGAGGTCGTCGAGTATCGGCTCACCGTCACGACCGACGAGGCGCTCGACGGGCTCGCCCTCGAGATCGAGGATCATCTCGCGGCCCCGGATCGCGTGGCCCGCGAACTCGCGCTCCGGCTCGGGCTGCGGGTGGACGTGGCGGTCGTGCCGATCGGCAGCCTGCCGAGGTTCGAAGGCAAGGGGCGGCGGGTGATCGATCGCCGCGGCTGAATGGCCGTGTCATGACGCCGCGAGTGCCGTGCGGGCCACGTCCACGCATTCGCGGATTTCGGCCAGCGGGTTCTTCGGGTTTTCCTCGTACTCCAGCGAGAGGGCGCCGTCGGCCGGGAACTGCACCTGCTCGAGGGCCGCGAACACCGCGGGCACGTCGAGATGCCCCTTGCCGAGGATCACGCCCTTCGTCACCTCCTGCATCTCGGCGAAGTCCTTGAGGTGAATGCCATAGAGGCGACCCTTCAGGAGCCGGATCACCTCGACAGGATTCTCACCGGCGCGGATGAAGTGGCCGAGGTCGGCGCAGGCGCCGATCCGCTCGTCGTGCCCCTCGATCGCACGCAGCACGTCCACAACCTTGTTGTAGCGGTGCTTGGGGCCGTGGTTGTGAATGGCCACGCGGATGTCGAACTCCTTCACCAGCTCGTCGAGACTGGCGAAGGCCTCGGGAGTGGGGTCGCAGCCCAGGATGCCGATCCCCGCCGCCTTGGCGAACTCGAACACCTTGCGATTGGCTGCCGCGTCCTTGCCGAACCCGTTCACGCCGTGGGCCGAGATCCGGAGGCCGAGGTCGGCCACCTGCTTCTTGATGTCGGCAATCTGCTCGGCCGATGCGGCGATCGGAAACATGCCCGGGTAGAACTCCACCGCCTCGAACCCGAGCTCCTTGGCGTGTTTCAGCGCCTCGGCCACCGGATACCCGCGGAGCGAGTAGAGCTGAATCCCGAGTTCCAACGGTCGGGCGGCGGCGGTCGCCGGCATCTGCCGCAGAAGCGACCCACAGGCGGCGAGCCCGCAGGCGTTGAGAAGGGTCCGGCGGGTGAGCGTGGGCATGTGCGAGGCTCCGGGGACGGCGACGGGGTAATGAGGATTGCTACCATACCACCGTCCGGCAGAGATTCCCACGTTTCCGAGGCCCGCGACATCATGACCGCCCCGACGCCGCAAACGATCCGCCGCCTCGCCGATGGAGCCGTCGAACTTGTCTGGAGCGATGGGCTCACGAGCGTGTATTCGCCCCGCCTGCTCCGCGACGCCTGCCCCTGCGCCACCTGCCGCGAGAAGCGGGTGGAGCCTGCGAAGCCGCAACTCCTCCCGGTGCTCACGCCCGAGGAGGTCGCCCCGCTGGCGATCGCCGGCATGAAGCCGGTGGGGCAGTACGCCTACTCGATCGAGTTTTCCGACGGCCACTCGAGCGGCATCTACACGCTCGAGTATCTGCGCGAACTCGGCGTGTGAGGGTTCGGGCCTGCCCATGCCCTCTCGCCGGACGTTCGCCTCCGCCATCCTGGCTTCGGCTCACTGCATGTCCGCTTCGCTTCGGCATCCATGCCTTCGCTCGCTCCCATAGCCCGGCGACAGGGCGATGGGCAGCCCCTGACGGCCGCATTCGGAGCGAAAGCGACGGCGCTTTCAGCCGGCGAGGCCGCAGGCGGCGGCGCTGATGACGGCCGCGATCCGCACGGCGTCGTGGCAGGCGTCTTCGCTCGCGCCGAGATGCACGAGGCTCGCCTCGTGGTTCTTGATGCAGAGTTCGCAGCCCGCGAGGGCCGCGCAGGCGAGGCTCATGAGTTCGAAGTCGAGCTTGCCCGTGGCCGGCTGGGCCATGCGGCTCATCCGCAGCCGCGGCGGGCGGGCCTCGTAGCTCTCCTTGCCGAGCATGTGACGAAATCGATAGTAGACGGTGTTCATCGCCATCAGTCCGGCGGCGGCCACGGCATCGGAGATCACGGGTCCGGCCGCATCGCCCAGTCCCGCACGGATGTCGGATTCCAGGGCGTCGGCGAGCGGCTTGCTTTTCAGAAAGCGGGCCGACGCGAGGGCCACGCCGAGGGCCTGGGCCGGCTGGAGGTTTTCGCCGGCGAGCACGCTCGCGAGGTTGAGCCGCGTATCCTTGAACTCGTCGGCGAGTCGCTCACGGCAGACGTCCAGGGCGGGGGTGGCGATCGACATCCAGGGCGGCTCCGGCGACGCGAGGGGGGAACGCGACGATTGCCGCGCGACACCGCCGGATTGTAGCGGCTCGTTGCCGCGCGAGGCGACCGGATGCTACCTTCGGGAAATTTGTTTTTTCACCCCGCGCAGTGATCCATGCCCCGTCGCGACGATCTCCGCACCATTCTCCTGATCGGGTCCGGCCCCATCGTCATCGGCCAGGCCTGCGAGTTCGACTATTCCGGCACCCAGGCCTGCAAGGCCCTGCGGGAGGACGGCTACCGCGTCGTGCTGGTGAATTCGAACCCGGCCACGATCATGACCGACCCGGGCACGGCCGACCGCACGTATATCGAGCCGCTCACGTGGCAGATGCTCGAAAAGGTGATCGAGGTCGAGAAGCCCGACGCCGTGCTCCCCACGCTCGGCGGCCAGACGGCGCTCAATCTGGCCATGGAGCTCGATCGCCGCGGCATCCTCGCGAAGCACGGCGTCGAGATGATCGGCGCGAAGGCGGAGGCGATCAAGCGGGGCGAGGACCGCGAGATCTTCAAGCAGACGATGCAGAAGATCGGCCTCGAGACCTGCCGGGGCCGGATCGTGAAGAGCCTCGCCGAGGCCCGCGAGGTGCTCGCCGAGATCGGCCTGCCGGCCGTCATCCGCCCGAGTTTCACCCTCGGCGGCTCGGGGTCGGGCGTCGCCTGGAACCGCGAAGAGTTCGACACGAAGGTCCAGCGAGGCCTCGACCTCTCACCCGTGAGCGAGGTGCTCGTCGAGGAGTCGATCCTCGGCTGGAAGGAATACGAGATGGAGGTGATGCGCGACGCCGACGACAACGCCGTCGTGATCTGCTCCATCGAGAACTTCGATCCCTGCGGCGTGCACACCGGCGATTCGATCACCGTCGCACCGGCGATGACGCTCACCGACAGGCAGTATCAGCGGATGCGCGACGCGAGCTTCGCCGTGATCCGGGCGATCGGCGTCGAGACGGGGGGCTCGAACATCCAGTTCGCCGTCCAGCCCGAGACGGGGCGGATGATCGTCATCGAGATGAACCCCCGCGTGAGCCGGTCGTCCGCCCTGGCGAGCAAGGCGACCGGCTTTCCGATCGCGAAGATCGCCGCAAAGCTCGCCGTCGGCTGGCGGCTTCACGAGTTGCCCAACGACATCACCCGCAGGACGAAGGCCTGCTTCGAGCCCTCGATCGACTACGTCGTCGTGAAGGTGCCGCGGTTCGCGTTCGAGAAATTTCCCGAGGCCGACAGCCGGCTGACCACGCAGATGAAGAGCGTGGGGGAGACGATGGCGATCGGCCGCACGTTCAAGGAGGCCTTCCAGAAGGCGCTCCGCGGCCTGGAGGTGGGGGCCTTCGGCTTCGGCTCCGACGGCAAGGACCTGTGGGGCACGGCGGCCGAGCCATCGCTCGACGAGATCAAGGCCCGGATCGCCACGCCCGATCCCGATCGCGTCTGGCACCTGCGGTATGCCTTCAAGGCCGGGATGACGGTGGACGAGGTCTTCGAGGCGACCGCGATCGACCGCTGGTTCCTCGACCAGCTCCACCAGCTCGTCGAGATCGAGAGCCTGCTGCGGGCCGTCGGCTCGCTGGCCTCGCTCGACGACGGCACGCTGCGGATGGCGAAGCAGGGCGGGTTCTCCGACCGCCAGCTGGCCGTGATGCTCGGCTCGTCGGAGCTGGACGTGCGGGCCGAGCGGAAGCGACGGGGGATCGTCGCCACCTACAAGTCGGTGGACACCTGTGCCGCCGAGTTCGAGGCCTCCACGCCCTACTACTACTCGAGCTGGGAGGACGAGGACGAGACGCGGCCCAAGACGCCGGGCAAGAGGCGGGTGATGATCCTCGGCGGCGGACCCAACCGGATCGGCCAGGGGATCGAGTTCGACTACTGCTGCTGCCACGCGAGCTTCGCCCTCCGCGAACTCGGGATCGAGAGCGTGATGGTCAACTCGAACCCCGAGACGGTGAGCACCGACTACGACACGAGCGACATGCTCTTCTTCGAGCCGCTCACCTGCGAGGACGTGCTCAACATCGCCGACCGGATCGAGCCCGACGGCGTGATCGTGCAACTCGGCGGCCAGACGCCCTTGAACCTGGCCCGGGCCCTGCACGCGGCGGGCCTGCCGATCATCGGCACCACGGTGGACACGATCGAGACGGCGGAGGATCGGGAGAAGTTCCGTGACCTGCTCGACCGGCTCGGCCTCAGGCAGCCCGACAGCGGGATCGCCCGGACGCTGGAGCAGGCCCGCCGTGAGGTCGCGCGGATCGGCTTCCCCAGCCTCGTGCGGCCGAGCTTCGTGCTCGGCGGACGGGCGATGGAGATCTGCTACGACCAGCTGCAGTTCGAGCGGTTCGTCGCCGAGGCCTTCGTCGTCGCCCAGGGGCAGCCGGTGCTCATCGACCGGTTCCTCGAGGACGCGATCGAGGTCGATGTGGATTGCATTTCCGACGGCACCGACGTGATCGTGGCCGGCGTGATGGAGCACATCGAGGAGGCAGGGGTGCATTCGGGCGACTCGGCCTGCTGCATCCCGCCGCACAGCCTCGCGCCGGAGATGATCGCCGCGATCAAGCGGGCTGCGACGGGGCTGGCGAGGAGCCTCGGCGTCGTCGGGCTGATGAACGTGCAGTTCGCGGTGAAGAAGGAGGCGAACGCCGACGGTGCGAGCGGTCAGTCTCTCTACGTGATCGAGGTCAATCCGCGGGCCAGCCGGACGGTGCCGTTCGTGGCGAAGGCCACGGGGCTGCCCGTGGCGAAGGTGGCCGTGAAGGCGATGGCGGGCATGAGCCTGGCGGAGCAGGGGGTCGACGCCGACCCGGTGCCGGCCCATGTGAGCGTGAAGGAGAGCGTCTTCCCGTTCGTGAAGTTCGCCGGCGTCGATATCGCGCTGGGGCCGGAGATGCGGAGCACGGGCGAGGTGATGGGCGTGAGCGACACCTTCGCGACCGCCTTTGCGAAGAGCCAGATCGCCGCCGGAATCCTGCTGCCGGAGCAGGGGCGGATCTTCATCTCCGTCGCCAGCCCGCAGGCCAAGCACTACATGGTGAACGTCGCCCGCCGGCTCGTGGCGCTCGGCTTCGAGCTGCTCGCCACGGCCGGCACGGGCCGCGAACTGGCGGCGGCCGGCATTCCGGTGGAAGTGGTGAAGAAGCTGCAGGAGGGGCACCCCAACCTGATCGATCATCTCATCGACGGCCGTGTGCAGCTGATCTTCAATACACCGCGGGGTAAAGGCGCGAGGACCGACGAGGGGCGCATCCGGGCCGCGAGCGTGCTCTACGGCGTGCCCTGCATCACCACGCTGCCGGCTGCGGAAGCCTGCGTGCGGGCGATGGAGGGCTTGCGGGCCGACGTGCTCACCGTGCAGCCGATCCAGGACCGGTTTTCGGAGCCGGCGGCCAGTCGGTGAGGGCTGTCGCGGCGTCGGAAGCGCATGTGGTCCCGGTGGGTCACCCGTGCACACCAGCCGGCGCCCTGCGGTCCGGTGGCCTTGCCGTGCTGTCGCCCGTCGTGCCCTGGGAACTGGCCGTCAAGGTGAAGGCAGGGAAGCTCGAGCTGCCGCGCCCGCCACGGCTTCCCGTCGGCGCTCCGCGGCAGACTCGCGCTTCGGCTGTGGATCGTGTTGGCTCGCGGGGGGAATGCTGCCCGCCTTTTCGCCGTGGTATCCTCGGCGAGAGACGTGGCTGGCAGGCCCGGGTTCTTCGCGGCGGCATGGATCGAACGTGCGCCGGTTCATGGCGGTGTGCTGTGCGCAGCGGTTCGTTTCCCGAGATTCCGTTTCCGCCGCGGCCGTTGCCTGCGCCGACGCTCGACGAGCCGCCGCGGCTGACGGCGCGGACGCTCGAGGGGCTGGAGTGGATCCTCGCCCGTGAACTGGAGGCGGTCGGAGCCCGCGACCTCCGGCTCGGCCGCCGGACGATCGAGTTTTCGTCGGCGGCGGGTGCCGAGAAGGAGACGCTCTACCGGGCGGTGCTCGAAAGCCGGACGGCGATCCGCGTGCTCGAGCCACTGGGGCGGTTTCGTGCGACGTCGCCCGAATCGCTCTATCGGGCGCTCCAGGAGATCGACTGGACGGAGCAGCTCAAGGCGTCGGACACGCTGCGGGTCGATGCCGCGATTCACGACACCTTCACCACGCACTCGCTCTATGCGGCACAGATCGTGAAGGACGCCGTCGTCGATCAGCTGCGGACGCCGAGCGGCCGGCGGCCGAGCGTGCAACTCCGCGGCGCGACGCTGCGGCTCGCGCTGCATCTCGTGGGCGACGTGGCCACGATCTTCCGCGATGCCGCGGGGCGATCGCTGCACCAACGTGGCTGGCGGATGGGCGAGGTCGAGGCACCGCTTTCCGAGGTGCTGGCCGCGGGCATCCTCGGCACCGCGGGCTGGTGGCGGCCCGGCAACCCGCGACTGGACGCGACGAGCGGCGAGCCCATGCTCGACCCCATGTGTGGCTCCGGCACGTTCGTGATCGAGGCCGCGACGATCGCCGCCGGGATGGCGCCCGGCGTGTGGCGGGCCCGGCGTCGGGCCCACGGGTTCTTCCGGTTTCGCGACCGCGACGAGCCGCTCGCCGAGCGGCTCGTGGAGGAACTGGAGTCACGAATCCACGAGCCCAGCGGCTCGTTTCAGGCCAGCGATCTCGATCCGCAGGCCGTTGCGGCCGCGCGGGCCTGCGCGGAGGCGGCGGGCGTGGCCGCCCGCGTCGCGATCGAACAGCAGCATTTCGAGGCCGTGCGACCGCGGGGTGATGCGGGACTCGTCGTGACCAACCCGCCCTACGGCGAACGGCTGCCGCTGCCGCGAGCCGGCGCCCTCTATCGCCGGCTCGGCGACTGGCTCGTGCAGCACTGCGGCGGCTGGCGGGCCGCGATCCTGGCCCCCGACGCCCCCGCCCCACAGCAACTCGGCCTCCGACCGGCCTACCGAGTGCCCATGATGAACGGCCCGATCGCCTGCCGCGTCCTCGAACTCGACATCCGACCCCGAACCCGCCTCCCACCCGCCGAGGTCGAGGGCCCGCAATCTCCTCCCGAAGCCACCCCTGATGCGCTCCTTCCCGGCCGCCCGCGCCCGCGCACGACCGACGCCCAGGTGGGCGACTTCCGTCGCCGCCTCGCCAAGCGGTTCAAGCATCTCTCCAAGTGGGCCCGTCGCCAGGGAATCGAGGCGTTTCGCGTGTACGACCGCGACATCCCCGAGATCCCGCTCGTGATCGACTGGTATGCCGGCTGGCTCCACGCCGCCGAGTACGAGCGGCCGCACGACCGGACGGAGATCGAGCACGACGTCTGGCTCGACAAGATGATCGAAGCCGCGGCACTCGAACTGGGCGTGCCGGCGAACCAGACGTTCTTCAAGGTGCGCAGGCGGCAGCGCGGGGGTGATCAATACGAGAAGGTCGGCGACCGGCGGGCGGTGTTCACGGTGCAGGAGGGAGGACTCGCCTTCGAGGTCAATCTCTCCGACTATCTCGACACCGGTCTGTTCCTCGATCACCGCCAGACGCGGGGAATGGTCCGGGCCGAGGCCGAAGGCAGGCGGTTTCTCAACCTCTTTTGCTACACCGGGAGCTTCTCGATCTACGCGGCCGCCGGCGGTGCGGCCGAGACGACGAGCGTGGATCTGTCGAACACCTATCTCGAGTGGACGCGGACGAACCTCTCCGCCAACGGCTTCAAGGATGCGGGCCGTCACCGGATCATCCGCGACGAGGCGCGGGCCTTCCTGGAACACCGGGCCCGCCGTGGAGAGCCCCCCTTCGACCTCGTGGTCTGCGATCCGCCGACGTTCTCACGGTCGGCGAAGAGCGAGACGCCGTGGGACGTGCAGCAGGATCACGCGGCGTTGCTCGAACTGATCGCGAGGAACCTGGCGCCCGGCGGCGTCGTCTACTTCTCCACCAACTTCCGCCGCTTCCACCTCGACGTCGACAGGCTCGGTGCCGCCTACACGATCCGCGAGATCACGAACCGCACGATCCCCGAAGACTTTCGCAACGAACGCATCCACCGCGCCTGGCGGCTCGTCTCGCGGACGTGATTTCAAGCCGGCGCATCACCGGACGAGGCGAGGGGGTCGGTGCACGGTCGAGGAGCATGCGGACCGAGTCTTCGAGGTCCGGCGACGATCCGAAGGACCGCGCAGCGGCGACGTGTACCGCCCCCGAGCCGGCCTCGTCGTGAATCGGGATCGAGGGGCGGTTTGACGGGGTTTCCGCCAACGTCCTACATTCTCGTCATGAATTGCCGGGAAGCAGTGGTCGCGGCGGTCGCCTGTTCGCTCGTCGCATGGGCTGGCTGCCGGCCTGCCGATCCCGACGTCGTCAGGATCGTGTCGAGCCTGCCCCGCACCGGCTCCGCCAAGCAGCAGTCCGACACGATCGTACGCGGCATCCGGATGGCGATCGAGGAGGTTGGCGGCCGCGTGGGCCCGTTTCGGATCGAATACCTCGATCTCGATGATTCGACGGCGGCGGCCGGCCAGTGGACGAGCGAGGCGGAGGCGGCCAATGCCCGCCGGGCGCTCCAGGATCCGGACGTGATGGCCTATGTCGGCACGTTCAACTCGGGGGCGGCGAAGGTGTCGATGCCGATCCTGAATCTGGGTGACCTGCTCATGGTGTCGCCCGCCAACACCGCCGTGGGGCTGACCAAGCCCGGCCTGGGGATGCCGGGAGAGCCCGATGTCTACCGGCCCACCGGGCGGAAGAACTACGTCCGGGTGGTGCCCGCCGACGATCTGCAGGGGCCGCTCTCCGCCGATTGGGCGAAGCGGCGCGGCGTGGGCAAGGTCTACATCCTCGACGACAACGAGGTCTACGGCAAAGGCATCGCCGACCTGTTCGACGAGCGGTGTCGTGAGATCGGCATCGAGGTGCTCGGCCACGACTCGATCGACGCCAAGGCGCAGGAGTTCAAGTCGCTCATGGCGAGCGTGAAGGCGGCCGGGCCCGACCTCGTCTATTTCGGTGGCACGACGCAGAGCAAGGGAGGACAGCTCGCCAAGGACATGGCCAGCGCCGGCATCGCGGCGGTGCTCATGGTGCCCGATGGCTGCCTGGAGCAGGTGTTCATCGATTCCGCCGGCGCGGCCAACCTCGAGGGACGGTGCTTCGCCACGTTCGGCGGCCTGCCTCCCGACAAGCTGACGGGGAAGGGGGCCGAGTTCGTCGCCCGCTACCGTGAGCAGCACGGCGAGTTGCCGGAGGCCTACGCCGTGTATGGCTATGAGGCGACCCGCGCGGCGTTGCAGGCGATCCGGGAGGCGGGCCGCAAGGATCGCCGGGCCATCGCCGACGCCGCCCTCGCCATCCGGGACTTCGACGGCGCGCTCGGCCGCTGGAGCTTCGATGCCAACGGCGACACGACCATGCGGACGCTGACGGTGAGCGGCGTCAAGGATGGACGGTTCGTGTTCGAAGCGGTGCTCGACGCCGGCGACGTCGCGGATGAACCGGCGGCCGCAGCCGCGACCACGCCCTGAGGTGCCGCCGGTGTCGTTCCAATTCTTCGTCCAGCAGTGCCTGATCGGCCTCACCAACGGCGCCCTGATCGCGCTCGTCGCCCTCGGCTACACGATGGTGTACGGCATCATCCGGCTGATCAACTTCGCCCATGGCGACCTGATCATGCTCGGCTCCTGTTTCGCCCTCGCGCTCGTGGGCTGGCTGGGGCTCGCCACCGCCGGCCAGGCGGGCACGTGGACCGGCATCGCCCTGCTCGTCTCGCTCTGTGGCCTCTTCTGCGGCGGGATCAACCTGGCGGTCGATCGGCTCGTCTACAAGCCGCTCCGCGCGGCGCCCAAGCTCGCTCCGCTCGTGTCGGCGATCGGCGTGTCCTTCATTTTCATGAACGTCGGACTGTTCTGGCTCGGCCCCGCCGATCGGTCGTTCCCCGAGCTGCTGCCGGCCACGAACCTGCTGGCCACCGAGGGCCTCCAGTTCACGGCGAAGGATCTGCTCGTGCTCGTGGTCGTGGTGCCGCTCATGGCCGCCCTCTCGTTTCTGGTGCGGGCCACGCGGCTGGGCAAGGCGATGCGGGCGGTGGCGCAGGATCCGACGGCCGCCGCCCTCGTGGGCATCGACGTCGATCGCGTGATCGCGGCGACGTTCTTCGTGGGGGGCTTCCTGGGTGGGGCGGCCAGCGTGATCTATGGGCTTTACATCAACACGATCAGCTTCCAGATGGGATTTCAGAACGGCCTGTATGCGTTCACGGCGGCGGTTCTGGGAGGAATCGGCAGCATCCCCGGTGCCGTCGTGGGAGGCGTGGTGATCGGCCTCGTGCGGGCTCTGACGAGCGCCTACGTGGGAGAACGCTGGACCGGCGCGATCGTGTTCGCGATCCTGATCGTGATCCTCGTGTTCCGGCCCGAGGGGCTGCTCGGCCGCGGGACGAAGGAGAAGGTCTGATGCGGGAATTCCTCCACGAACGGTGGGAGTTGGTGGCGCTGGCGGCACTCGCCGCGGCGCCGCTCGTCGTGCCCGCGCTCGGCGGCGCTCTCGGCGGCCAGGTGACCACGCTCTTCATCTATTGCATCCTCGCGCTCGGGCTCAACGTGATGGTGGGCTACACGGGGCTCGTCCATCTCGGCATCGCCGCCTTTTTCGGCATCGGCGCCTACGTGTGTGCCGTGCTGACCGTGCCGATGTATCCCTTCCGGTTGCCGTTCGCGGCGGCGGCGGCCGCGAGCGTGCTGGCGACGGCGGGCGTCGGCCTGGCGCTCGGCGCACCCACGCTGCGGCTCCGCGGCGACTACCTCGCCATCGTCACGCTCGGCTTCGGGGAGGTGGTGAAGGTCACGCTTCGCAACCTCGAGCAGATCACGGGCGGCATGAAGGGGCTCAACCCCGTGCCCCCGCCGGGGGCCGGCGTGACCGTGGCCGGCATCGACCTCGGCCGGGCGTTCGCCATCGACCCGCGGTGGTTCTACTACCTCGCGCTCGCCGCGCTCGCCGCCGTCGTGATCGCGATGCGGCGACTGGAGCGGTCGCGGCTCGGCCGGGCCTGGGTGGCCGTCCGCGAGGACGAGCTCGCGGCGTCGGCGATGGGAATTTCAGCCGTCCGGGTGAAGCTCTCGGCCTTTGCGATGTCGGCGGCCGTGGCCGGCCTGGCGGGCTGTCTCTATGCCGCAAGTCTCTCGACCACCGCCGATCCCAACGCCTACGACTTCAACCGCTCGATCATGGTGCTCTGCGCCGTGATCCTCGGCGGCCTCGGCAGCATTCCGGGCACGCTGCTCGGCGTGGCCCTCCTCGTGGGCTTTGACACCGTGCTCGCCCCGTGGGCCGACTCGTGGATCCAGCAGCTCGACATCAATCCGTCGGGCTCGAGCCTGCTGTCGTTCAGCGGCTGGCGCCTGGCCATCTTCGGGCTGGCGCTCGTGCTCGTGATGCGGTACCGCCCGGAGGGACTCGTGCCCTCGCGACGGCTGGCGGCCGAGTTGCACGAGGGGCACCCATGACGCCCGGCAGTCGCGCCACCCATCGTCCGCCGCTGTCGGGAGTGGCCGAGTCGCCGCTCCTCGCGGTCGATCGGCTGACGATAAGGTTCGGCGGCCTCGTGGCCATCTCCGATCTCGACCTCGACGTGCCCGAGGGAACCATCGTGTCGCTGATCGGCCCGAACGGGGCCGGCAAGACGACGGCCTTCAACTGCATCAGCGGCATCTACTCGCCCACCGGCGGCACGGTGCGGTTCCGCGGCCGGCGGCTCGAGCGGGCGTTCACGCCGGGCACGTTCTGGTCGGCGGTCGGGGTCGGGCTGCTGACGGGCCTCTTGTTCGCGGCTGCCGCCGTCGACGTGGACAGGATGTGGCAGGCCGTCGTGAACCGGGGCATGATCACCGGCGAGCCATTCACGCTCGCGGGCGCGGCCGCGCGGCTGCGCGGCTACTTTCGCGCCGACCTCGCGCTCGACCAGATGGCGGGGAAGTGGCGGGTGGTGAGTGCCGACGGTGGCGAGGTGCTCGCGATCCGCCGCGACCGCCGGGAGGCGGAGGGGGTGCGGAACGAGCTCCAGGCGGCGGTGACCGCGCGGCGGGCCGGTCCCGGCACCGTGCCGGTCGTCACCGACACCGAGCGGGCCGCGCCCGCGGCGGGCACGCCCGCCGTCCGCGAAGAGGTGCTCCAGCGGCTCGCGGCGGGCAAGGGCCGCATCCGACTGCGTGGCATCCTCGGCCTGCTTGGAGGCGGCCTGTTGGGGTTCGCGGGCGCGATCGCCGTCTGGAAGCGGGGCCGCCGCTCCCCGCACGTCGTCGCCCGCTCGGGCGTTTCCCGGACGTTCCAGAACATCCGCCTGTTTTCCAACATGACCGTGCTCGAGAACGTGCTCGTCGGGCTCGATCGGGCGATTCCCGGCGGGACGGCCGCGATGCTCTTCGGCACGCCCGGCTATCGCCGGGCCGAGGAGGCCGCCCGCGTGCGGGCGCTGGAGGAACTCCGGTTCGTGGGGCTGGAGCAGGCGGCCAACCGGATCGCCGGCCAGCTTGCCTACGGCGATCAGCGGCGGCTCGAGATCGCCCGGGCACTGGCCACCGGTGCCACGCTGATCCTGCTGGACGAGCCCGCGGCGGGGATGAATCCGACCGAGACCACCGAGCTTGCCGCACTCGTGGAGCGGATTCGGACCCGCGGCGTGACCGTGCTCCTGATCGAGCATCACATGAACGTCGTGATGAAGATCAGCGACCGTGTGGCCGTGCTCGACCACGGCGTGAAGATCGCCGAGGGCACGCCGGCCGAGGTGCGGCGCGACGAGAAGGTGATCGAGGCCTACCTGGGCAGCGACTCCTGAGGACCAACGCGATGCCGCTCTTGGAAGTGACCGATCTCGTGGCGGGCTACGGACCGATCCGGGCGCTCGACGGCGTGTCGCTCACGATCGAGGAGTCCGAACTGGTGGCGATCATCGGCGCCAATGGTGCCGGCAAGACGACGCTGCTGATGGCCATCTCGGGCGTCGTTCCGCCGCGTGGCGGCAGGATCTCGTTCGCGGGCCGCCCGCTCGCCGGCCTTCGGCCCCACGAGATCATGCGGCTCGGGGTCGGCCACTCACCGGAGGGGCGGCGGATCTTTCCGCGGCTCTCGGTGCGGGAGAACCTGGAACTCGGCGGATTCATGCAGACGGACCGGGACCGGCTGGCGCGCGACATCGACGAGGCCTGCGGGCTCTTTCCCGTCCTTGGGAACCGCATGCATCAGCTCGGCGGCACGCTCTCGGGAGGCGAGCAGCAGATGCTCGCGATCGCCCGGGCGCTCGTGGGTCGGCCGCGGCTGCTCATGCTCGACGAGCCCTCGCTCGGCCTGGCCCCGCTCATCGTGGCGAAGGTGTTCGAGGTGATCGCCGCGCTCGCCGCCCGCGGCATCGCCGTCTTGCTGGTCGAGCAGAATGCCCGGGCGGCGCTCCGGCTCGCTGCCCGCGGCCTCGTGCTCGAGACGGGCCGGGTCACGCTCACCGGCAGCGGCGCCGAACTCGCCGCCGACCGCCGCGTCCGCGACGCCTATCTCGGCGAGGGGTGAGCCATCCCCTCGCTCGCGCTCAGGGCCGCGAGGACGGGATGGCCTGCATCAGCTCGTCCCAGCTCTTCACGAACGCCTCGGCTCCCTGCTTCTGCAGATCGGCGCCGAGGGCGTCGATGTCGATGCCCGCCCGGCGGACCTCGAAGAGCACCCGGTCGGCGGTGCCGCCGCCGGCCGAGACGGGGCTGCCGAGCGTGCCGTGGTCGGCGAATGCGAGGAGCGTCGCCTCCGGCATCGTGTTCACCGTGTGGGGGGCGGCCAGTTCCCGCACATAGAGGTGGTCCGAGAGCGCGGGATCCTTCGTGCCCGTGCTCGCCATCAGGAGCCGCTGCGGCGCGGCGCCGAAGTTGGACAGTCGCTGGCAGCGGTCGGACGCGATGAGGCTGCGGTAGGCCGCGTAGCACTGCTGGCCGATCGCAATGCCGAGCCGGTTCCGCAGGTGCTCGGGCAGTTGCCCGGCCGTGGCCGCGTCCCAGCGGCTGATGAACAGCGACGCCACCGAGCAGACCCGCGGGTCGAGGCCGGCGTCGATCCGGCGTTCGACGCCGCGGAGATAGGCCTCGGCGGCGGCGAGATAGTGGGCCGTCGTGAACAACAGCGTCACGTTCACCGGAATGCCGGCGAAGATCGCCTCCTCGATCGCCGGCAACCCCTGGACCGTGCCTGGAATCTTGATGAACAGGTTCGGCCGGCCGGCCTGCGCATGCAGCGCCTTGGCGGCCGCCAGCGTGCTGGCGGTGTCGTAGGCGAGCCGGGGCGAGACCTCGAGCGACACCCAGCCGTCGATTTCGCTCGTGCGATCATGCACCTCGAGGAACAGGTCGGCGGCCCGGGAGAGATCCTCGATCGCCAGGTCGAAGAACAGCCGTTCGCCCGTGATCCCCTCCTGCACCTTGGCGGCGATGGCCGCGTCGTAGAACGACGTGTTCTTGAAGGCGAGGTTGTAGATCGTCGGGTTGCTCGTGAGGCCGGTGACCGACAGCTCGCGGATGTAGCGGGCGAGCGTGCCGTCGTCGAGCATGCCGCGGGTGATGTTGTCGAGCCAGAGGCTCTGGCCGAGGCGGTGGAGCGCGGTGGTCGGGGCGTTCATCACGTCGGTCTCCGGTGGCGAGGGTGTTGCTGATGTGCCGGTTCGAGGGGCGGTAAAAGTCTCGTCGCGGTGGGCCGCGGCGGCCCAATGCTCCTCGAGCTTGCGCCGACCCCTCTCACCTGCCGTTCTCGATTGTACCCCGCCACACCCACGCCGCGGCGGGATGCGATCCCGTGCCGGTCGCCAGCCTGCACCTACGCGTCGGCGGGCGTGCGGCCGGCGACGAGGTCGAGGATCGCGGGGCCGAAGTCGGCCAGCCGCTTCTCGCCGATGCCGCGGCAGCGGAGCAGGGCCGCCGGCGACGTGGGCTTCTCGCGGGCGATCGAACGCAGGGCCTTGTCGTCGAAGATCGTCCACGCCGGCTTGCCGCGGGCCTCGGCCACCCGCCGCCGCCACGCCCGCAGCCGTTCGAAGAGCTCGCGATCCACGCCCCGCCAGTCGTCGGCGTCGGCCTGCGTCGTCTTCGCCTTGCCGCCGCGGGGCTCGAGCAGCACCACCGACCGTTGTCCCCGCAGCACCTCCCACGATCGCTCGTTGAGCGTCACCACGGGGCGATCCCCCCCGGTGCGGGCCAACAGCTCCTGGTCGAGCAGCTGATGGACGAGGTTCTCGACCGCCCGTTGGTCGAACTGGGCGAGCAGGCCGAACGTGGAGAGCCGCTCGTGGCCGTAGCGGGTGATGCCCTCCGTCTTCGCGCCCCGCAGCACCTCGCCGACGTGCCGCACGCCGAATCGCTCCTGCACGCGGGCCACGCAGGAGATGATCTTCTGCGCGATCACCGTCGCCTCGGGCAGGCTCTCCGTTTCACCGAGGCAGACGTCGCAGGCCCCGCACGAATCGGCCGCGTACGCCTGCCCGAAATACTCGGAGAGCGCCGCATGGCGGCAGCGGGCCGCCTGGGCGTACCGCCGCATCGCGTGGAGATGGGCCACCTGGCTGCCGATGAGCTGCTCCTGCTCGTCCGGGTCGAGATCCGATTCGGTGGCGCTCTTCCGCACGAGCGACTCCCAGCTGAACATGTCGGCCGACGAGTAGAGCAGCACGCACTCGGCGGCGAGGCCGTCGCGGCCGGCCCGCCCCGTCTCCTGCTGGTAGGCCTCCAGGCTCTTGGGCAGCGAGGTGTGGAGCACGAGCCGCACGTCGGAGCGGTCGATGCCCATGCCGAAGGCGACGGTAGCCACGACCACGTCGATCGTCTCGCGGGCGAAGGCCTCCTGCGTCTTGTGCCGCTCCTTCGCATCGAGGCCGGCATGGTAGGGCCGCGCGAGCAGGCCCTCGGCGGCGAGCCGGGCGGCGAGGCTCTCCGTCTCCTTCCGCGAGATGCAGTAGACGATCGAGGCCTCGCCCTTGTGGCGGCCGAGGATCTGCAGCGTCTGGGCGATCCGGTCGGTGCGGGGCACGACGCGATACACGAGGTTGGGCCGGTCGAACGTGCCCACGAGCATGGCCGGATCGCGGAGGCACAGCTGCCGGGCGATGTCGTCACGCACCTGCGGCGTGGCCGTGGCCGTGAAGGCGTGGATGCTCGCCGTCGGGAACCGCTCGCGGAGCAACGCGAGCTGGCGATACTCGGGGCGGAAGTCGTGCCCCCACTGGCTGATGCAGTGGGCCTCGTCGATCGCGAACCGCTTCACGCCCACGCGGGCGAGCAGGTCGAGCAGGCCCGTGTTCACCAGCCGCTCCGGCGCGACGAACAAGAGCCGCAACTCCCCGGCGGCCAGCTGGTCGCGGATCCGCCCCCGCTCCTCCTGCGTGGCCGCCCCATGCAGGGCCGCGGCCGGGTAGCCGATCGCGTCGAGCGAATCGACCTGGTCCTTCATGAGGGCCACGAGCGGCGAGATCACCACGTCGGTCGTCTCGCTCACCAGCGGCGGCAGCTGGTAGCAGAGGCTCTTGCCGCCGCCCGTCGGCATCACGACGAGCGAGTCGCGGCCGTCGATGGCGGCCCGGATGGCGTCGGCCTGGAGCGGCCGCAGGGTGTCGAACCCCCACCACTTCGCGAGCACCGACGCGATCGTGGGATCATCGACGGGACGCGTCGCGGTGTCGGCCGGCCCTGGCACGGTGGCATCCTGGGGAGGGGTGGTCGCCGAGAATACCAGACGCACCGCCGCCGGGCGGTACAATCGGCCCCCATGATGTGGATCGCCTGGAAGATGCTGATCGGCAACCGGGTCAAATACCTCGGCATCGTGTTCGGCGTCGTCTTCGCCGCGCTCCTGATCGCGCAGCAGGCGAGCATCTTCTGCGGCCTGATGTCGCTCACGATCAGTCAGATTCGCGACACCGCGGGGCCCGACATCTGGGTCATGGACCGCAACGTCCAATACGTGGACGACATCAAGCCGCTCGCCGACACCGAACTTTTCCGGGTGAAGAGCGTGCCCGGGGTGGAATGGGCCGTGCGGTTCTACAAAGGACTGGGGCGGGCCCGGATCGAGGAGGGCACCTACCAGCAGATGATCCTGCTCGGGCTCGACGACGCCACGCTCGTGGGCGCGCCGGAGGGCGTCTTCATGGGCTCGATCGCCGACCTGCGGAAGCCCGACGCCGTGATCATGGACGACGCCGGCTACAAGCGGACCTGGCCGGGCGAGCCCTACCGGTTGGGCCGCACGTTCGAGATGAACGACCGCCGGGCCGTGCTCGTGGGCCTCACGAAGGCAAGCCGCACGTTCCAGAGCTTCCCGATCTGCTACACGCGGTACAGCCAGGCCGTGCTCTTCGCCCCGCCGGAGCGGAAGGTGCTCTCGTTCGTGCTCGCCGACCCCGCACCGGGCGCCGACCCGCGGGAGGTCTGTCGCCGGATCGAGGCGCGGACCGGTCTCCAGGCCCTCACCCGCGACCAGTTCGTCTGGAAGACGATCCGCTACTACCTGGAGAAGACCGGTATCCCGGTCAACTTCGGGATCACCGTGCTGCTCGGGTTCCTCGTCGGCACCGCGATCGCCGGCCAGACCTTCTACCTCTTCACGGTGGAGAACATCCGCCAGTTCGGAGCGCTCAAGGCGATGGGCACGAGCAACCTGACGATTCTCTGGATGGTCCTCGCGCAGGCGATGCAGGTGGGCGTGGTGGGCTACGGCGTCGGCGTGGGGCTCGCGGCCCTCTTCGGCCAGGCGGTGCGGGGAGGGCTGCGGCTCTCGTTCTTCATGCCCTGGCAGGTGCTCGCCATCACGGCGGCGGCGGTGGTGCTCATCGTGCTGCTCGCGAGCCTGCTCTCGATCCGCAAGGTGCTCGTCGTCGACCCGGCGATCGTGTTCCGCTCATGACGGCCTTTGAACCCGCGCCCACCGCCGCGCCGCTCACGGACGCCCAGCCGGGTGGCCGCGATCTGGCCGTGCGGGTCCGCGGCGTGACCAAGGAGTTTGGCTCGGGTGACTCCGTGACGCGGGCCCTGCGGGGCGTCGATCTCGACGTGCCCTACGGCGAACTGCTCATGCTCGTCGGGCCGTCGGGCTGCGGGAAGACGACGCTCGTGTCGATCGTCGCCGGCACGCTCGAGCCCACCGCCGGCGACGTGGCGGTGCTCGGCTTCGACCTCGTGGCGATGAGCAACGGACGCAAGGTGCGGTTTCGCCGCGACCACGTGGGCTTCGTGTTCCAAGCCTACAACCTCCTGCCGGCGCTCACTGCCGCCGAGAACGCGGCCGTGCCTCTGCTCATCGCCGGCTGGCGGCGGGCGGAGGCCGTCGCCGCGGCGAGCGACGTGCTCGACACGCTCGGGCTCGGCGACAAGCTGACGAGCCTGCCGAGCGAACTCTCGGGGGGGCAGCAGCAGCGGGTGGCGATCGCCAGGGCGCTCGTGCACGAGCCGCGGCTCCTCGTCTGCGACGAACCGACCAGCGCCCTCGACGCCGAGAACGGCCGGATCACGATGGAGCTGATCCAGCGGATCGCGGTGCAGCCCGACCGGGCCGTGATCGTCGTGACCCATGATTCCCGTGTCTATTCGTTCGCCGACCGGATCGCCTCGATGGAGGACGGGCGGATCGACTCGATCGCCGCGGGCCCCCGGCACGTGGAATCAGTGTCGCCGGCCCGCCCATCGGAGAGCCTCTGACCATGTCGATCTCGCCGCCCGACGACCGTCCGCTCGCCGTCGATGTCGTGCCCCGCCCGCCGCGGCGGCTCACGCGGCGCCACACCGTCGCCGACGTGGTCACGCAGCTGATTCTGCCCGTCATCGCCCTCGGCCTGCTCGGCTTCGCCGGCTGGTACGTCTGGACGAGTCGCCCGGTGGAGAGAAACCCGGCCCCTCCGATCGCTCCCGCCACGAGTCCGTTCGCCGACACGGTCGCGGCTGCCGGCATCGTCGAGGCCCGCACGGAGAACATCGCCGTCGGCTCGGCCACGCCCGGCGTCGTCGTCGAGGTCCTCGTAAAGGTTGGCGACGACGTGCAGCCCGGCCGGCCGCTTTTCCGCCTCGACGACCGGGATCTCAGGGCGTCGCTGGCGGTGCGGAAGGCGGCTCTCGTGGAGTCGAAGAGCGAGCTGATCCGCCTGGAGGCCGAGCCGCGGAAGGAAAAAATTCCGGTGCAGGTGGCGCAGGTGAACGAGGCCAAGGCGGCGGTGATTCGCGAGACCGACGCCCTCGAGCGGGCGGAGGAGACGTTTGCCCGCAAAGTGACCACGGAGCAGGAACTGATCGCCCGCCGCGAGGCGCTGGCCGGCGCCCAGGCGATGCTCGAGCGGCGGCAGGCGGATCTGCAGCTCCTGGAGGCGGGCTCGTGGGAGTATGACCGCGACGTGGCGGCTGCGACGGTGGATCGCGCGCAGGCCGAGGTCGAGCGGATCGAAACCGATCTCGACCGGCTCATCGTGCGATCGTTGGTGGCCGGCCGCGTGCTGCAGGTCAACGTGCGGCCGGGTGAGTTCGTGGGCACGCCCCCCAATCAGCCGCTCGTGATCCTCGGCAACATCGACCGGCTCCACGTGCGGGTGGACATCGACGAATACGACATCCCCCGGTTCAGCGAAGGGCTGCCGGCGGTCGCCGTGCCCCGTGGCAATCTGCAGCAGCGGTATCCGCTCGAGTTCGTCCGCGTGGAGCCGTTCGTCGTGCCGAAGAAATCGCTCACCGGCGACAACACCGAGCGGGTGGACACCCGCGTGCTGCAGGTGATCTACGAGTTCGATCCCACGGGCCTGCCGCCGCTCTTCGTGGGGCAGCAAGTGGAGGTGTTCATCGACACGCCCGCGGGCCCGTAGTCCGCAGCGGGCAGCAGGCAGGAGCAGCAGGAAACGGGGAGCCGGTCGGGGGTCGCCCGCGGCCGCCGGTGCATCGTGCGGACCCAAAAGCCTCCTCGCCCGATCGAGAAGCGAACTCGCACGATCCGCCGGCGGCGAGCACGTGCCGCCGACCGGCGATGTGGGCGAGCTGGGAGCGTCCGCGTCTTCTCGCGGTGCGACATGCCTACGAGGCGTTTTCATCAAGAAAAAACCCGGCTTGCGGCGGGGCGGGGGGGCTGGGACAGTCCCTGCCCGCTCATGACTCCCAGACTCCGCACCCCCACCGTGGAAGTGAAACGGAGAACGTGCGTGCGGCGCTGGATCTGCCTGGCGGCCGCATGGTTCGTTCTCTGGGGCGAAGCGCGCGCCGCAGGCGAGCCCGAGGCCACGCGTGCCATGCTGGTCGAAGCCGCTGATGCCGCCGGCGGCGGGATGTTCCTGCCGGCAACGGATGGGCAGGCCTTGTGGCGGCAGACGCTCGCCACGGTCGCGGCCGGGTGGCCGGTCGTGCGGGCCGATCCTCCCGATTTCGCGGTGTCGTCGAGCCGGCCCGGGGTGATCGAATCGGCCTGGGTCGAACCCCCCGGCGGCCCGCTCTCCGGGGCGAGTCCCCAGCGTCAACGGGTGATCGTGCGGGTCGTGCCCGCGCCCGGGGGCGCCTGGATCGATGCGGCTCTCCAGACCCAGTCGCTTGCGACCGTGCCGGCCGGCAGTGCCGGCATCGGTCTGGCGAGCGGCTGGGAGACGGATCCGGCCGAGGGCGACATGACCGTGCAGTTCGCGGCGCAGCTCGCGCCAAACGCCGACGTCGTCACGACGCTGCCGCCGGTCGATGCCCGCGAGATGTTCGCGCCGCCACGCGGGGAGCTTCCGTGGGCCGACAGCCGGTTTCCCCGGCTGTCGCGGGCGGGCTACAAGGTGCTCGAGGACTACCGGAATTTCTATTCGTGCGAGCCGCTGGTCTGTCTGACGGGAGCCTTCGGCGCCGGGGCCCTCATGGCCAACACCGGCTTCGATGTCACCATGCAGGACGCCTGGCAACGGGGCGTGGCGCCGACGAGCCTCGGCACGTTCTTCTCCGATTGCAAGTTTCTCGGCGAGGGCATGTATCTGTTACCCGTCGCCGGCGCCGCGGCGGTCACGGGCTTCGCGTTCGAGGGTGCGCCCGTCGGCGACTTCATCGGTGAGTGGGGATCGCGGTCGCTGCGGATGTTCGTCGTCGGAGCCCCGCCGCTCTACGTGCTGCAGTGGGCGACCGGGGCCTCGCGGCCCGACGAGAGTTCGGCGGGCAGCAAGTGGAAGCCGTTCCAGGACTCCAACGGCGTCAGCGGCCATGCCTTCATCGGCGCGGTCCCGTTTCTGGCCGCCGCCGACATGGTGGAGAGTCCACTGCTGAAGGGCACGCTCTACGTCTGTTCGACCTTCACCGGCTTCTCCCGCATGACCGACAATGCCCACTTCCCGTCGCAGGTCTTCCTCGGCTGGTATCTGGCGTGGGCCAGCGCCCGAGCCGTCAACGCCACCGAGATGCACTTTGCCGGCATGGAGGTGAGGGTGGTGCCACTGCCGATGGCGGATCTGGGGGGCATGGCGGTCGAGGCGCGGTGGTGAGTCGCCGCGCGCGGAACGCCTAACCGAATAAGCCGGCTCGGGGGCGGCACAAGTCTCGTCGCGGGACCTCGCAGACTCGGTCCAAATGCTCCTCGAGCTTGCACCGACCCCCTCGCCTTCCCGCTCAGTATGTGGCCGCCGGCTCGGGGGCGGTACAAGTCTCGTCGCGGGACCTCGCAGACTCGGTCCAAATGCTCCTCGAGCTTGCACCGACCCCCTCGCCTACCCGCTCAGTATGTGGCCGCCGGCTCGGGGGCGGTACAAGTCTCGTCGCGGGACCTCGCGGACTCGGTCCAATGCTCCTCGAGCTTGCACCGACCCCCTCGCCTACCGTGTGCGGAATGGGGCGGCGTTGGAATTGCGCCTTGGGAATTCACTGCCCCGTCGCCTGCGCTCGTGGTGAATGGCGATACTCGCGATTCCCACCGCGGCGAGGGCCCAGGCGCCGGGCTCAGGGACGATGATGACCCAGGCGAGGCCGTAGTCGGTGGTCGTCAGCGGCGTCCCGAAGGTGTTGTAGACCTCGTCGAGTCCCTGCACGCGAAGCTCGTAATAGCCGGAGGCGGGAAGCGTGAGACGGAGGAACTCGGCCGAGCTCACGGGAGCGATCGACTGGGCCACGAGGGCAGGGCCGCCGATCGTGTCGGTGCGGTAGAGCTGGAGCGAGAGATTGGCGAGGGCCACGTCGGCAGCCGAGGCGACCGTGCTGCCGACGGTGCGGTCGGCGAACCAGGTGAGGGCCGCGGTCAACTCGCCGCCGGCCGGGAGCATCGAGGCGAAGGCGTAGGAGCTCACGTTGCCCGACGGGGCATCCGTATCGTTGAGCACCGCGCCGAGGTCCCAGCCCCGAAGGTCGAGGCCGCTGCCGCCACTGCGGCCGGTCACGCCGAGTGTCGTGTTGACGCCGGCGATGAAATAGTCGATGCCCCCGATCTCGACGACGGTCGGATCGCCGACATACGTCCGATATGCCCGATCGAGATTGATCATGCCGGCCCCGGCCGAGTGGTCGAGTGCCTGCGCGGTCGTGATCACGCCATCGACCGACTGCTGGCCGTTGTTCCAGCCGTTGGTGGCCGTGGCTGTGGCCATCATCGTGGCCTTGATCACGCGGGCGTCGAGCATCTCGACGGTGTTGGCGACGACGTCCGACACGAAGGTCGCCGCGTCGATCATGAGCGCGGCTCCCCCGGCCACGATCGGAGCCGCGAAGCTGGTGCCATTCATCCCGGGGTAGTAGTAACCCGCCCCAGGCCAAGGGTTCACCCCCGCCTTGTTGCCGCCTGTCGTGCCCCCGTACAGGGCGAGCGTGAGTTCGTCGCCGGGCGCGGCGATGTCCACCGTGGGCCGGATGTTCGGCACCGTCGTGCCGGACACCGGGTCATAGAAGTCACCCGGACCCCGGCTGGAGAATTCGGCGACGGCCGAAAACGGGGCCGCCGTCATGGCCCCGGTCGTGGCGGCGACGGCGATGCCGTTGTAGCCCGAGGCCGGGCCGCCCACCGTGTTGCCGTCCGGGCCCTGGTTGCCGGCGGCGATCACGCTCACGACGTTGTTTTCGCTGGCCAGTGCATCGATTGCGATCGTCCAGTCCACGGCGCCGGCGGAATCGGTGTATCCCCAGCTGCTGTTCACCACCCTGGCCTTGAGCGTGGACGTGCCCGACACGACGCCCGTCCGCATCGCCGTTACATAGGGATAGAAGAAGCTTGCGTCGGTGATCGTGAAGCTCCCGGTAAACCCGCTCCCCAGCCACTGCGTGGCGATCGCCCCCGACCAGAGCTGTGCCGTGGGCGCGATGCCGACCTGCGGCGTATAGAGGCCCGTGCCGCCGAGCGTCTGGCCCACCATCGTGGCGTGCCAGTCGAACTGGCCGAGTTGCGTCGTGCCCGTGGCGACGATCGTCGGATCGGCGAGGAATCGTGCGACACGTCCGGTCAACGTCTCATGGCCGTTCCAGATCGCTCCGGCCTCGATGTTGGCCACGATCGCCCGGCTGCCCGTGAATCCCAGATCGTAGAACGTGCCCGCGCCGATGACGTCATTCACGTATGTGCCGGTGAACATCGTGGCCGATGAATCACTGCCGACGATCGCGAATCCCGCCGCGGGCGCGAGCGCGAATCCAACAGACATTCCCGCGAGCAGGGCCCGCGTGGACCGTCCCTGATGTCGGAGGCAGATTCCACCCATGTCCCCCACCGCCGTCTTGCAAGGCAAACCGGACGACCGCCAGGCTAGAGACCGCCAGGCTAGAGACCGCCAGACGAGCGACCGCGTTGCTGGCGGTAGCGCCGTAGACCCGGCGTGGGCCGCAGTTGCTCGGCCTGACGCCGTACTGCCGGCGGCCCGATCTCAGTGCGGTACCGCCGCTGGATCGCGGGTGCGGCGGGATTTGCCGGCTGCGGCACGCCGAAGTAGGGGTCCGGGAACTGCCAGTCATTCTGGGCCACGACCGATCGCATGCCGTATCCCCCCACGAATGCCGCGAGCAGCGCACCGACGGTCAACAGCCGGGCGGCCCCGATACACCCCTTTCGTGCCCGCGTGCTCGCCGCATGCGCCCAGGGACCGGCCCACAACCACCGGAATGGGCGATCAAATTCGGTGGTGTGCCGTGAGGCGAATGGTGCACACGATCGGTTGAACATCAACCGAGCATCAGGACGGCGATCGCGACCACCGCGGCCCCGACTCCCACCGGCAGCGTGATGAAGGCCCGTGCCGCACCCGTATTGGCGAACACCCTCGACCGCTCCTCGACCGACAGCCCGAGCAGCCGCTCCAGATCGCGGAGCGTGATCGGGTGCTGGATCAACGCATCCGCCCCGGCGGCGAGCGCGTCCCCCTCGGCCAGCGTCTTTTGGCGACCGGCCGCTCCGGCGGCCGACACGATCGCCACCTTGGCCGGGTCGGCCTCCGACCCCTCGTGACGGTCCTTCAGCAGTCGCACCAGGTCATCGCCCGACATGTCGTCGAGGTCCGGGGCGATCAGCCAGGCGTCCACCCGCAGGCGCCGGGCCAGGCGGATGGCGTCGGCACCACTGGATCGGCAGTGCAGGCCGATCCGGCCCAGCCTGGCACTCGCAGCCAGCGTTTTGTAGGCGTCGAACTGCGGATCCACGACGACCACTTCGGGGATCGCCATGGCGACCGGGCCATGGCCGCGCTCGGACTCGGACAGAACAGTGTCGAAAGCGGAAGCGTGCATGATGGATACCTCGGGACGAACTGATGAAAAGAGGGTGATGAAAGGGCGGGAATGAGTGTCGAGTCGGGGGGGACGCGAGCCGAGTCGTGTGGCGTCAGCCGCTCACGGTTCGAGCATGCTGCCCCAGGTGCGCGGATGCGGCTTGAGACCGACCATCGGCCCCTTCATTGCACGGGTGTCGGCCGCGGGACGAACCGCATCGTCGGCATCGCCGACGGTCGACTTCGTGAGCAGTGGCAATGCGAGCCGTGAATGGCGGAAGATGTCGCCGGTCACTCCCCCCTCGGCTCGCTCCCGCAACGTTGCCGGCCGGGCGCGAGCCTGATCGGCCCGACGTCCCGCATCGGCCGCTGCCGACGGCTGATAGTGGATGCCGGCGAAGGCATCGACCACCGAGCCCGCCGGCTGAAATCCGGAGGCGATGGAAGCTCCGCCGAGCATGACCCCTTCGGCGTTCACGGAGCGAGCGGCAATACCCGCGCTCACGACCGATCCAGCGAGCAGCGCGAGCAGGGACCCCCACGACCGTGTTGATGACTGACGGATGCCCATGCGAAAACCTCCTGAGAACATGCAGACTGCACGCTGAAAAGTGGAACGCTGAAAACTGGAACGGATGAGACGACGGACGAAATCACCGGCACCGAGAACGACTTCGGTCTGTTTGCACTTACACGCCCCCGCCGACCGGCGAGCCGTTGCCGACGGGCCGGCGGGCAGTTCGAATCACGTCCAGCGTGACAGGACGCACGAGATATCCGGCGACACCGGAGGCCAGAGCCCGTTGTTCATCGGCGAGCCGATAACTGTCGGAGACGATGAACACCCCTGTCCGGACGCTCTCGCCCACGCGATCCAACGAAATGCGGGCACCAGACAGCAGCGGGTCGACGTCGCCATGCAGCACATGCGGCGACAGCATCTCGAGCAGGTCGAAGCCGGACATGTCGGGAAGCTCGGCCGACACGAGCCAGGCGTCTGCACGGAAGCGGCGTGCCAGACGCACGGCCGATCGGCCGTCCACGCAAAAATGCAGGCCAACCTCGCCGTCCTGAGCGGCCCGCACGAAATCACCGTAGCGGTCGCACGAGCAGTCGACGATCACGATCTCACGAATCCCGGCTGCATGCAGGGGGGGAGTCGCGGCAGGTGAAGGTTGGGTTTTCATTGGCTCATTCCTCATGGCGTCATGATCTGGCGGAGTAATCGGTTCTTTTTCTGTCTCTTGACGGTTCACTGACTGCCGACGTGGTGCTGCCGGTACGGTGGCGGAACATCACCGGTGATCGGGCCTAGCCGACGACCGTCACGACAACCGCGAACACCGCCAGCAGGCAGCTCACGACCACCGACGACAGGGTGTGGGAAATCGATGCGGCGTCGCGCGGGAGTACTTCAGACACGAGGACATCCTCCGGGTGTTGGGTCAGGGTGAAAAACTGCCGGAACTGAATCGAGATCCGGTTACACGAGCGAGACGATCGACAGAAAAGCGGCGATCGGCAGGACGCACAGCAACAGATCCGTGCGAGTCAGCGACCGATAGGCATCGGCATGGCCGATGACCTGGCCTGGGGCACTCATGAGCGAACTCCTTCTTGCTTGTTACTTCTTGCTTCACGCGTGTCGGACGGAAGCCCGGCCGGCGTGGCGGCGATTTGGATTCGCCGGTGCCAGATCGGTGTGTTCCAGCCGGTGTCTTTCAGCCGGTGTCTTTCAATGAACAACCGACCGATGCTGACGTGGGAATGCAGCCGGCATGCCAAACCGCGTGCGGCGCACATTTTTTGCGAGCCGTGTCGGCGTTCGGTCGCTGCGGCGGCGTTTTGCGTCTGAAAAAGCGGGTCTTTGGCCCGACGTCGGCGGAGCGACGCGCCGCCGACGAGGCGCGCGAGCACGTCGGCGAGGTGGAGCGATTCGCCCCAGGCGTAGGCCGCCGGCGACCGGGGGCTGGAGCGATTCGCTCCAAGGGTGGTCGCTCGCGACCACCCCGATCTCATACGAATCGCACTTGATCCTCAGGCGTCACCCAGCCCAACCCGGCTTCGGGGATGCCCATGCCCCATCGCCGGACGTTCGCGGTGGCCATCGTGGCCACCGCTCACTCGATGCTGCCCATCCTCTCGAGACGTCTCCAAGCGAGCGGTAGCCCGGAGGGCGAAGGCGTGCCCCCGGCGAGAGGGTGTGGGCAGCCCCGGGCCGGGTTGGGCCAAGAGACTGGACATGGCCGGGATGCTTCGCTCACGCCTCACGTTCAAGCGTGAGCCGTATCAGCCGGCAAGCACCCGGCGGACGAGGGCCTCTTCCACTTCGCCGACGAGTTCGACGGCCCCGATCCGCGTGGGGAGCACGAATCTGAGCCGCCTGTCCAGCGACTTCTTGTCGCGGCTCATGATCGTCAGCAACGCATTCGAATCCAGCGGTCCCACGCCCGCCAGCGAGACCGGCAGGCCCAGCTGCACCAACAGGGCTTCCTGGCGGGCCGGGATGTCGGCCGCCAGCAGCCCCATTTCAGCCGCCAGTCGCGCCGCACAGGTCATGCCGATGGCCACCGCCTCGCCGTGCAAGAGCCGACCGTAGCCGGCGGCCGCTTCGAAGGCATGGGCGAACGTGTGGCCGTAGTTGAGGGCGGCCCGGGCACCGGTGATTTCCCGTTCATCCCGCTCCACGACGGTCGCCTTGAGCGAGGCCGACATTTCCACCGCATGTGCCAGCGGGTGTGGCACGCGGGCCACGAGGCCGGCGGCGTTGGCCTCGAGCCAGGCGAAAAAATCGGGATCGAAGATCATGCCGTACTTCGCGACCTCCGCGAGACCGCTCACGTATTCCCGGTCTGGCAGCGTGGCCAGGGCGTCGATGTCGGCAAACACGCCTTTCGGCTGCCAAAAGGCCCCCACGAGGTTCTTGCCCGCGGGAAGATTGATCCCGGTTTTTCCGCCGATGGCGCTATCGACCTGGGCCACGAGCGTCGTCGGCACCTGCCAGACGGGGATGCCGCGGGCGAACGTCGCCGCCACGAAGCCGGCCAGGTCGCCGACGACGCCCCCGCCGACGGCCAGCACGTGCGTGTTGCGATCGACGGCGTGGTCGGCCAAAAGACCCCAGACACGTCCCGCCTCGGCGACGCTCTTGGACGCCTCGCCAGCCGGGATTTCGACGGACAGCACCTGGATTCCGGCACTTGCGAGCGACTCCGCCACTCGTCGGCCGTGCGTTGCCGCCACCGCCGCATCGACGACGACGACCGCCCGCCGAGCGCCGGCGGCCGAGAGCCGGCTGCCGACCTGGGCGAGAATCCCGCTGCCGCACAGAATGTCGTACGACCGTTCGGCGGGCAGGTGCAGGCGGATGACGGCCACGATCAGGCCGTACTCGCGCGGTCGAGATCGGCGGGCGTCACGGTGATCACCCGGGCAAAACCGGTGTGCTGGCGGACGTAGTCGAGTTCCGCAGCCTCCTGGGGCCGCGAATGAAGCAGCCCCTCGACCCGCCGCCGATCCCCCGGGGACCAGTCTTCATAGGCATCCGGCCAGACGGTCTGCTGCTCGACGACGAGCGCTTCCCGGTAGGGATCGAAGGCATTGGGCATCCGCTGAACTCCGCGTGACTCCGCATGGTCGGGGGGGCCGCCGCTTGGATCCGGCCGCCCTGGCGGGCAGAGTATACAGTGGAGGATATCCGGTGCAGCCATGCGGTGTTCGATGGAGCAGGATTCGACACGGATTGACGCGAATGCGGGCACGGGCCGACGACTGGTCGTGGGCCTGCTGATGCTCGGGCTGGGGCTGGCCTGCTTTGCCATCTGGTTTCAGTGGCAGCAGACGCGGCGGTGCCTGGCGTTCTACGGCAGCGACTCAGCCCGGTTGATTCAGGCGGCCCCACGGGTCGAACTCTGGGAACCGGCGGCGGCTCCCGCCACGGCCCAATCGGCCGCGCGGACCGACGTGAGCCATGCGCCAGGCCTCGTCCACCTCCGCCGCGGCCTCGTCGAGGATGCCAACTTCGACTGGCAGCGGGCCGCCGGGGGGGATGCGGCGTGGGACGCGGCGTTCGCCTTTTACGACACTGCCGCCGCCACCACACCGGCCACCGTGCTCGTCATCGATTTCGATCCGGCCGGTGGCACCCTGGGAGTGATCGGTCGCGACGGCCGCGTGGGGCTGGGGCGAATGGAGAAGGGCCTGCGCTCCTGGCTGGAGGGGGTGCGGGCCAAAAAGTAGCCCAGATCGGTCTTTTGAGGGCTGGCTCGGCAGCCTACTCTCCGCCTGGAGCGGCAGGCTGGCGCGCGGGTGCCGTGTCGGCGTTCTGGCCGCTCATCACGCCGGATTCTTCACCGCCATGCGCGCGATCGCCGTCGCCAATCAAAAAGGGGGCGTGGGCAAAACGACGACCTCGGTCAACCTGGCCGTGGCCCTCGCCCGAGCCGGCCGTCAGGTCTGTCTCATCGACCTCGATCCGCAGGCGCATGCCACGATCCACGCGGGCGTGACGCCCGGGGCGCATCCCGTGTCGGCCTTCGACGTGCTCACGGCGGGCCAGCCTCTCGCGGCGGCCACGGTACCCGCCGGGCCCAATGTGTGGGTGGTGCCATCGCACATCGACCTCTCGGCGGTCGAGATGGCGCTCGCCGGCCGGCAGGGCCGCGAATCGATCCTGCGGCACCGGCTGGCGGCCGACTCCCGCTGTGGCGCGACCGCCGCCGCGGAGACCGGATTCGATTTCGTGATCGTCGATTGCCCCCCATCGCTCGGACTCCTCTCGCTCAACGCGCTCGCGGCGGTTGACGAGGTGCTCCTCCCGCTCCAGCCCCACTTCCTCGCCCTGCATGGACTCAGCAAGCTGCTGGAGACGATCGAGCTCGTCTCAGAGCACGTCAATCCGCAGCTGCGGCTCCTGGGCGTCGTGCTCTGCATGTACGAGAGCGGCACGCGGCTCGCCACGGAGATCGGCCGCGACGTGGCGGATTTTTTCGCTGCGGCCCCGGCGGCGCATCCGGCCTGGAAAGATGCCGTCGTCTTCGAGACCCGGATCCGGCGAAACATCCGTCTGGCCGAGGCACCGAGTTTCGGGCAGTCGATCTTCGACTACGCGCCCGATTCCCACGGGGCTGCCGACTACCGGGCGCTGGCGGCGGAGATCGATCAGGCCGCTGCCGTCGAGCGCGAACCCGACCGCCTCGTGGCCTGAAGGGATGCCCGAGCGACCGCGTGGGCCAGGCCTTCGCTCTCGGCCTGCGGTCCATAAAGCTCCGGCATCCACCAATACCGCGACTCGCTCGGGTCCATGCCGGCGAGCACGCCCGTGGCATCAAAGTCATCGGCCGATACGAACCGGCCTTCGGCCAGGACCGAGCTGGAGGCTGCATCCCTGGGAGGGATCGCACCGGGAAGCACCGCAGCCGTTCGCTGCGGCTGGCTCGGAAGGGGCGGAGAGAGCGGGTTTTTCTGGAGCATGGTGAGCTTGGGGCCCGAAAGCCTTGGCAGTCGGGCGTGTACCACGGGGCACCGGAACGACCCAACCCCATCTGCTCATCGGTCCGCGGGCGGCCGCGGGGAGAGCAGCCAGAGGATGTGCCGGCCGCCCGGATATTGTGATTCGCGGAATCTGGGCAAGCAAGGAAGCTTGCGGAAAATAAGAAAGCCGTTCTTTTTTTCGGCAAATAACGGGAAATCGCTACGATCTTCCACGAGGGATCTGTTATGCCGGGTGCGTCGCTATTCGCTGAAATTACCGGGTTCGCAGGGCAACGCCGGCTCGTCCGTGGGTGCCGGCTCGTCCGTTGGCGCCGGCTCGTCCGTTGGCGCCGGCTCGGGGGCGGTACAAGTCTCGTCGCGGGACCTCGCGGACTCGGTCCAAATGCTCCTCGAGCTTGCACCGACCCCCTCGCCTCCCCGGGGCAGTTGTTCCGGCGTGGGGCTGCGGCAGTGGCGATCACGCTTTTTTTCGTCGTGTCTGGTGCACAGGCTCAGCCGGTGGGCTTTCGGGAGCTGACGCCCGGGGCGCTGACGGTGATCCCGGCTAATCGCTCGGCGGCCGACACGCTGCTGCGGGGCGACATTCCGGACATCACCGCCCGGCCCGATCTCGAGTGGACGCCCAAGCAGATGCCGGTCGGCGGCACGCTTGCCGCCCGCGGTCGCGACCGCGAATCATCCCGCGAGATCTGGTGCCTCGAGTTCGCCTTCAAGCCGCCGCGGACGATCGAGATCGACGTGCCGTCGTCGGCCGAAAAGATGCAGCGGAAGCGGGTCTGGTATCTGGTCTATCGCGTGCGCAACGTCGGCGGCCGTCGGGCGGTGATCGACGCCGGCAACCCGCTCAATCGCGGCACCGAACCGTTCGAGAGGGCAGTCCGCTTCCTGCCGCAGTTCGTTCTCGAGAGCCGGGAGCCGGTCACGCCCGACGAGGGCGCGGTCGCCTATCGGGCCTATCTCGATCGGGTTGTCCCATCGGCGCTTCCTGCGATCCAGCGGCGTGAAAATCCGCCTCGCCCAATGTTCGACAGTGCCGCGATGGCCGCGGAGGAGCTGCAGCCCGGAGAGGAGCGGTGGGGGGTCGCGGTCTGGGAGGGGGTCGATCCGCGAATCGATTTTTTTTCGATCTATGTCCGCGGACTCACCAATGCAATCCGGTGGCGGCAACGGGCCGGGGCGGTCGTCGCCCCCGACGCCGTGCCGGGCGCGGGAATGGAACAGACGCTTCAGGCACTGCGGCTCGACTTCTGGCGGCCCGGCGACGATCAACCGGACGGCGACCAGCAGATGAACATCGGCTTCGCCGGCATGTTCGAGCGAATGGCCCTCGGCGGCCGGCTGCTCGACGACGTCGGCCGGATGCAGTCGGGCGGACAGAACCCTGATGCGGGGCTCGCACGGCTCGATCTTTCGTGGCCCGACCTGCTCGAGCCGGAGACTGAGGACACGGCGCCGAGCCTGTTGCCGCTGGCCAAGCTATTGGGGGCGTTGGAAAAACTGCCGAGCCCGTCCGACCGCGGCGCGGTGGTGGGACACGTGTTCGGCGAAGAGGGGGCTGCGGTGCTCGAGGAGTTGGCGAGGGAGGTCGCCGGGCCCGTCGACGGCCAGCGAGATCGGCTTCGTCGGGAGGCACTGGCCGCGATCGAACTCGACCCGGAGGCATGTGCTGCAAAGCCACTCGCGTCGCTGGCGAAAGTGGTGCGGCAACTCGAGTCGCAGCCGTCGGCCTCCGCGCGGGCCGTCGCGGCTGAACAGTTCTTCGGGTCCGCCGGTCGCCGCGTGGATTGGCTGCGTCGGCAGTTGGCTGCGGCGCGGGCGGCGCTGGCCCTCGCCGCCGTGGGCGTTGAACCGCGGCAGATCATGGCGGGTGATGCCCGGGCGGCCTTCGCGACGCTTCAGCCGGCGATCGAGGCCGAGCCGGACGGAGGCAAGCGGCTGGAGGTGCTCCGCGGCCTGTTTGGCCCCGGTGGGCCGGCCCTCTACGCAGATGCCGCCGCGGTGCACGAGGGCATTGACCACGCCTGGATTTTCCGTTACGAGGATAGGGTTCCGGGACGGTAGGCTGATCGCCGCGGCAGCTGTCAGCTGTGCTGGCTGTGCTGGCTGTGCTGTATGGTGGTGCCGCGGCGGCTCGCGAAACCTCGCTGATACTCAGCACGACTGATACTCGGCACGACTGAAACTCAGCACGACTGATACTCGGCACGACTGATACTCGGCACGGTAAAATCAGCAGATCCAGTTTCCAGCCCGATTCCGGGTTGAAGATTTTTGCGGCAGGAGCGACGAGAAATGGCACATAAAAAAGGTCAGGGTTCCAGCCGCAACGGCCGCGACTCGAATGCCCAGCGACGAGGCGTGAAGAAGTTCGGCGGTGAGGCCGTCCGGGCAGGCAACATCCTCATCCGTCAGGTGGGCACCAAGTTCCACCCCGGAAAGAACGTCGGCATGGGAACCGACTACACGCTCTTCGCCCTGAGTGACGGCGTGGTGCTCTTTGACCAGGAAGGCCGGCGGGTCAACGTGGTCGCCGGTGCGTCGGCCTGACGCCGGCACTGTGTGTTCGTCGATCGCGTCCAGATCGAGGTGGCTGCCGGTGACGGTGGCCGAGGCATTCGCAGCTTCCGGCGCGAGAAATACGTGCCGCTCGGCGGCCCCGATGGCGGCGATGGCGGCGTGGGCGGCAGCGTGATCCTCGAGGCGCGGGCGGGCGTCGATTCGCTCGCCGCGCTGGCCCATCGTCGGCAATGGAAGGCCGCGTCGGGTGAGTCGGGGGGGCCGGCCAATTGCCAAGGAAGAAACGCCCACGACCTCGTGCTCCTCGTGCCCCCCGGCACGATCGTCGTGGACGAGACGAGCGGCCTCGTGATCAAGGACCTGGCAGCGGCTGGCGAGTCGATCGTGGCCGCCAAGGGGGGCGCCGGAGGCCGGGGCAACCTGTTCTTCAAGACCTCGACGAATCGCGCGCCGCGGGAATGCACGCCGGGCGAGAAAGGGGAGGTTCGCCGTCTCCTCCTCGAACTCAAGGTCATCGCCGACGTAGGGCTCGTCGGGAAGCCGAACGCCGGCAAGAGCACGCTGCTGTCGCGGCTCTCGCGGGCCCGCCCCGAGATCGCCGACTACGCCTTCACGACGAAGGCCCCGATCCTCGGAATCGTGGCCATTTCCCGCGACCGGAGCTTCGTGCTGGCCGACCTGCCGGGCCTGATCGAGGGGGCCCATGCGGGGGTCGGTCTCGGCCATGAATTCCTGCGGCATGTCGAGCGGGCCGGCATCCTCTTGCACGTGGTCGAGCCCTGCCCGATGGACGGCAGCGATCCCCTCGCCAACTACCGGGCGATTCGCGACGAGCTCGTGCGATACGATGCCTCGCTGGGCGAGCGGCCGGAGGTGGTCGTGATGAGCAAATGTGAACTGCCGGGGGCCGAGGACGTGAGGCAGTCGCTGGCTCGCGAGATCGGCCGCGACGTGATCGGAATCAGCGCGGTGACCGGCCAGGGACTCGATGCCCTCCTGCGGGCCGTCGTGGCCGAACTCGAGCGGAGGGGCGTGGCATGAGCGGGGCGGCGGGGCAGTCGGGCGTGGCCGACACCGTGCTGCTCGCCGACATCGGCAACACGCGAATCAAGCTCGCGGCCGTGGTGCAGCCGGCCGGCCCCAGCACGCTGCCCGCCATCGGCCGGCGGCAGGATCTCGTCAGCCGGGACTTCCGGCCCGAAAACTTCGCCACCTGGCTGGAGACGGTCGCGCCAGGTCCGGCGGTGGTGCTCGTGGCCGCTGTGCACCATGGGGCTGCCGCTCGGCTCGAGGCCGTGATCGCCGAGCTCACCGTGACGCGGCGGCATCCCGTGCGGCAGCAGCGGATCACGCACGCCCACCTGCCGATCGAGCTGGCGGTCGCCGAGCCGCAGCGGGTGGGCATCGATCGCGTGGCCGGCGCGGCGGCGGCTGCGGTGCTCAGGCAGCCGGGGCGGGCCGCGATCGTCGTGGACTGCGGCACCGCGACCACGGTGGACATGGTCGGCGCCGACGGCCGGTTCCTCGGCGGCGCGATCCTGCCCGGTCCGGCGCTCCTGGCCCGGGCCCTCGCCGAGGGCACGAGCCGGCTGCCGGAGGTGGCGGCGCTCGACCACGAGCTGCCGCCGGCGATGCCGGGCCGATCGACGCAGGAGGCGATTGCCGCGGGCATCGGCTGGGGTATGCGGGGCGCGGTGGCCCGCCTCGTGGCCGAGGCCCGGGCCGGCGGCGGCGACGCGGAGCTCTTTCTCACCGGCGGCTCCCGCGGCGTGGTTCGCGATGCCCTGCCGGGGGCCGTCGAGGTTCCCGATCTCGTGCTCGCCGGCATCGGCCTCGCGGCGGTTCGCGACGGCTCCGCCCGCGACAGTTCGGTTCGCGTCGGCTCGGGACGCGGTTAGAATCCGCTGCGTTCGATCGCATTCCTGTCGATCGCTTTCCTCTGGATTCTCCCCATCGTGACGCCCACTCGCCAGGAATCGGCCGCCGCGTCGGCTCGTCCCGACAGGGGGCGACAGCTCGCGCTGCTGGCGGCCCGCGTCGCCGCCGAGACACGGGGAACCGACGTGAAGATCCTCGACCTGCGGGGACTCACGCCCGTGTTCGACTACTTCGTGGTCGCCACGGGCTCGAGTCGGCGGCAGATCCACGCCATGGCCGACGAGATCGAGAAGGCCGTGAAGAGCGAAATGCACGATCGGAAGCGCGGCGGCGAGGGCTATGAAGAGGGGCGCTGGATCGTGATCGACTACGGCGACGTCATGGTGCACCTGTTCGATGCGGAGGCCCGCGGCTATTGGGACATCGAGCAGCTCTGGAACGACGCGAAACCGGTGCCGCTGCCCGCCGAGGCGGCCGGAGTGACGGCTGAATGACCGCCGCACCGCACTCCCCGACGGCCTTTCGGGCGGCCCTGCGGCGGATGTTCGCCCTCGCACTCGAGCGGCTCGCGGCGGACGGCATCGTCGCGTTGCCGCCGGCAGACCTGGCCGCGCTGGCCGAGCAGGTGCGGGAGACGGCCGAGACGAAATTCGGCGATTATTCGGGCGCGATGGCGATGACCTTGGCCAAGCCGGCCGGACGGAAGCCCCGCGACGTGGCTGCCGCCATCATCGATCGGCTCGCGGCGGTGCCGGGCTATGCCGACCTGTTCGAGCCGCCGGGGGAGCCCGTCGGCCCCGGGTTCATCAATGTGCGGGTGCGGGACGATGCGGTTGCCGGGGCCCTCGCAGCGGCCGTGCGGGACGAGCGGCTCGGCGTGCCGCCGGTTGCACGCCCGGAGACCATCGTCGTCGACTACAGCTCACCCAACGTCGCCAAGCCGATGCACGTGGGGCACATCCGCTCCACGGTGATCGGCGCCGCACTGGCCCGCATCCTGCGATTCCGCGGCCACCACGTGATCACCGACAACCACCTCGGCGACTGGGGCACGCAGTTCGGCATGATCCTCTGGGGCTGGAAGCACTGCCGCGACGACGCGGCGTTCGCGGCCGACCCCACGGCGGAGCTCGGACGGCTCTACCGGCTCGTGCGGAAAGTGGCCGACGCGAAGCCCGAGGAACTGGCCGCCGATCCCGTGGCGGCGGCCCTCGCCGCCAGCCACCCCGAGGCGGCGCGCGAGGTGTTGGCCGAGACGGCGAAGCTCCACGAGGGCGACCCCGAAAACCGGGCCCTCTGGGAGCGGTTCATGCCGGTCTGTCGGGCCGAGATCGACCGGATCTACGCCCGGCTCCATGTGTCGTTCGATCACACGCTCGGCGAGAGCTTCTTTCAGCCGTTCCTGGCCGGCGTGGTGGAAGAGCTCGTGGCCCGCGGGCTGGCCCGGGAGAGCCGCGGGGCGATCGGCGTGTTCCTGGCCGGCGACGACGCGCCGCCGCTGTTGATCCGCAAGGCCGACGGGGCGTTTCTCTACGCCACCACGGACCTCGCGACGATCAAGTGGCGGCTGGATCACTGGCATCCGGATCGCATCCTCTACGTCGTCGATCACCGGCAGGGGCAGCACTTCGAGCAGGTGTTCGAGACCGCCCGGCGCTGGGGCATCGAGGGCGTGCAGCTCGTGCACGTGGCCTTCGGTACGGTGCTCGGCGATGACGGTCGCCCCTTCAAGACCCGGGCTGGCGACACCGTCGGCCTCGAGGCCCTGCTCGACGAGGGCGTCGAGCGGGCGGCCGCGATCGTGGAATCGGGCGACGAGGCCCGCGGCGGCCTCACGGCGGCCGACCGCCAGCGGGTGGCCGAGGCGGTAGGCATCGGCGCGATCAAATACGCCGATCTCTCGCAAAACCGCACCACGGACTACGTCTTCAGCTTCGACAAGATGCTCCAGCTCACGGGCAACACCGCGGCCTACATGCAGTACGCCGCCGCCCGCGTGGAGGGCATCTTCGCCAAGGGGGGCATCGACCGGGCCGCGCTGCGGGAAGCCTCCCGCGAGGTTCGCATCGCCCACCCGCGGGAGCGGGCGCTGGCCCTCGAGTTGCTGCGATTCTCCGAGGCCCTCGAAGACGTCGAGGCCGACTACCGGCCCAACGTCCTCACGGCCTACCTCTACGACCTCGCCGGCCGCTACTCGACCTTCTATGACGAGCTCTCGGTGCTCAAGGCCGATGCCGCCGATCGCGACAGCCGCCTGGCCCTCTGCGACCTCACCGGCCGAGTGCTCCGCAAGGGCCTCGAACTCCTCGGCATCGGCACCGTGGACCGCATGTGACGGGTTCCCGTGCTGGTGGGGGTTCGGGGCTGCCCATGCCCCGTCGCCAGACGCTCGCTACGGCATCCATGCCTTCGCTCGCTCGATGCCGCCTTCGCTTCGCCATCCTGGCTGCGCTCGGCGGCAAACGCCGGCGACGGGGCACGGGCAGCCCCTCACGGCCGTATTGCCAGCAAAACAAGGGGAGCTGGTCGGGGGTCGCGCGCAGCCGCCGGTGAATTTTGACTGCCAGAGTAGGCCCACCACCCCGGTTGAGCGTGAGACGTCAAAATCCGCGGGTGGCGAGCACGTGCCCCCGACCGGCGGTTTCATTGAGTTGGCGCGCGGCTGTGGCTAGGGAATGATCTGGCAGTCCCGCCCGCGTTCTGCTCGCTCCAGGTCCTCCATGCCCCGCTCGCTCGAATCGATTCGCAACATCGGCATCGTCGCCCACATCGATGCCGGCAAGACCACGCTCACCGAACGGATGCTCTTCTACACGAAGACGAGCCACCGGCTCGGCGAGGTCGATCGTGGCACCACGATCACCGACTTCGACCCCGAGGAGCAGGAGCGGGGGATCACGATCTATTCGGCGGCCGTGTCGTTTCAGTGGCGGGACGTGACGGTGAACCTGATCGATACGCCCGGCCACGTCGATTTCACCGCCGAGGTGGAGCGGAGCCTGCGGGTGCTCGACGGGGCGGTGGTCGTGTTTTCGGCCCGGGAGGGCGTGGAGGCCCAGAGCGAGACGGTCTGGCGGCAGGCCGACAAGTACGGCGTGCCGCGGATCGCGCTCGTCAACAAGCTCGACCGCGAGGGGGCTGATTTCTTCGGCACGGTGGACCAGATCGAGAAGCGGCTCGGGGCCAAGCCACTGGTGCTGCACGTCCCGCTCGGCCTGGGGCCGCCGCACGTGAAGGATCCCTTTCGCGGGCTCGTCGATCTGGTCGAGATGCAGCTGCTCACGTTTCCCCCGAAAGACGAGGCCCTCGCCGGCGGCGCGGCACTCACGGCCATCGGACGCGGGCCGATTCCGGAAGAACTGGCCGACGTGGCCGCGGAATTTCGCGAGCACTTGGTTGCGACGCTGTTCGACGTCTCCGACGAGATCGCCGAACTGGTGATGAACGAGGCGCCGATCCCGCCGGAGCCGATGCGGAAGGCGATCCGGCAGGCGACGATCGCGCGGCAGGTGGTGCCGGTGCTCGCGGGCTCGGCCCTCGACTGCATCGGCGTGCAGCCGGTGCTCGACGCGGTGGCCTGGTATCTCCCGAGCCCGGCTGACGTGCCGCCGGTGGCTGGGCTCGATCCGGCGACGCTCGACCCGAAGAAGGGGCCGCCGAAAACGATCTCGCGGAAGCCCGATCCCAAGGAGCCGTTCTGCGGCCTCGTGTTCAAGATCGTCGCGGAAAAACATGGCGATCTGTCGTTCGTGCGGGTCTATTCCGGCACGCTCAAGGCGGGGAGCCGGGCCTGGAATCCGCTCCGGCAGAAGAAGGAAAACGTCGCCCAGCTCTGGCATGTGCAGGCCGATCGCCGCGAGCAGATCGAGGAGGCGTCGGCCGGCGACATCGTGGGCGTGATCGGCCCGCGGGCGAGCATCACGGGAGACACGCTCTGCGACGCGGCCCAGCCGATCATGCTGGAGACGATCCAGTTTCCCGAGACCGTGATCTCGATGGCGATCGAGCCCGAGACGAGCCTCGAACGGAAGAAACTGGCCGAGGCGCTCGAGATGATGAAGCGGCAGGATCCCACGTTCCGCGCGACCGAGAGCGAGGAGACGGGGCAGACGCTGATCTCCGGCATGGGCGAGCTGCACCTGGAGGTGATCCGGCACCGGCTGGAGCGGGACTTCAACCTGCATTGTCGCGTGCACAAGCCGCGGGTGAGCTACAAGGAGACGCTCGCCAAGCCGGTCACGGTGAGCGCGAGCATCGACCGCCAGGTGGGCGGGCAAAACCTGCAGGCCACGGTCACGCTGCGGGCGGAACCGGTGGCGGAGCAGGGGGGCGTGACGGTGGAGCAGGGCTGGTTTCCGGAGAGCGAATCGCTTGCGGAGCTCGCCGCCACGATGACGCAGTCGGTGCGGGAAAGTGCGGAACGCGGCGGGCTCAAGGGTTGCCCGCTGTGGGCCGTGCGAATCGTCGTGTCCGAAAGCCCGATCCCCGATCCGCCGCCGTCGGACGTGGCGATCCGGATGGCGGCTGCCGAGGCGGTCGACCGCATGCTCGCCGAGGCGGGCAGCGTGCTGCTCGAGCCGCTGATGAAAGTGGAGGTGACGGTGCCCGAAGAGCATCTCGGGGACGTGATCAACGACCTTCAGCAGCGGCGGGCCATCATCACGGCCACCGAGATCCGGGGCGGGGTGAACGTGCTCACCGCCGAGGCACCCCTGGCGAGCATGTTCGGCTATTCCGCGGCCGTGCGGAGCGTGAGCCAGGGGCGGGCGAGCTTCACGATGGCCCCCCTGCGATACGGCCCAGCCGCGGCCGAAACCGCCGACGCATTCGTCTGAACGTCCGCGCGGATTGTGCGGGCGGGCCGCAAAATTCCAGCATGTTGACACCGCTCGGGCCGACATTTAGATTTCACGGCCCACACGCGGCCTCGCCTGCTCTCCTCACGGATGGGCGGCGGGCCGAACAGGGCCCTTTGCGGGGCTTCTTCTCGGTCGGTGCGGGCGTTTTCCCGCCGCTGACTGCGAGCGTTGGATGCGATTCGGGTTCGGGTTGTCGAGTGAGGCAACCGACCCGATCGTGAACTGGAGTGCATGACGTGGCCGGCCCGACTCAGGAAATCATCCGCATTCGCATGGAGGCCTACGATCACTCCGTGCTCGATCAGAGCGCCGCGGAGATCGTCGATACCGCCAAGCGGACCAATTCCGAGGTGCACGGGCCGATTCCGCTCCCGACGCGGGTCGAGCGGTACACGGTGCTCTCGAGTCCCCATATCGACAAGAAGGCGCGGCAGCAGTACGAGATTCGCACCCACAAGCGGGTCATCGACATCGTGCAGGCGACCGCAAAGACGATCGAGGCGCTCAACAAGTTGAGTCTCCCCGCGGGCGTCGACATCAAGATCAAGGCATCATCGAGGTAGCGAGTGGCCGTGGCCCCGGGGGGCTGCGGCGACGAGAAACGAGTTCATCAGTCATTTTTGGAGCGCGCGGCACGGCATGCTTGGAAGGTGTTGCGGGTAAGGCTCGGCTCATCCCGCCCGCAAGGGTCGGGGATGGTTTCGGGTGCTCCCGCAGCCCACGGCTTCGAGCGTGATCGAAGGCAGATGCGAGCGTCGTTCGCGCGAGCGGGCGTCGGCGGCATCCGTTTTCTCCGGCCATGAACCCTTACGGCGATCGAAAACCGAAACCATGGCAGCAACGACGAAGTCAGTGCCGGACAAGGCTGGGCGCAAAGGTCTGCTGGGCCGTAAGGTCGGCATGACCCAGATCTTCGACGCCGATGGCGTCGTGGTGCCCGTCACGGTGATCGAGGCGGGCCCGTGCCCGGTGGTGCTCGTGCGATCGGCTGATCGCGATGGCTATGCGGCCGTGCAGCTCGGGTTCAAGGACAAGCCTCGGCGGCTCGCGAGCAAGTCGGTGCGTGGTCAGGTCGCAGCACTCGACAGCCGGCGGTCGAAGCAGCGGGCCGAGGTCGGCGTGGCCGCCGTGGCCAAGGCGAATTGCGAGCCCCAGCGGTTCGTGCGTGAGTTGCGCGGCGTCTACGAGGGTGTCGAGGTCGGCCAGGTGCTCACCGTGGAGTTGTTCGACGGCGTGGAGTTCGTCGATGTCACCGGCACCACCAAGGGCCGCGGCACGGCGGGCGTCATGAAGCGGCACGGCTTCAAGGGTCAGCGGGCCAGTCACGGCGTGAAGAAGGTGCACCGTCATCAGGGTGGCACGAGCATGAACACGTCCCCGGCCCGTGTCTTCAAGGGCAAGCGGATGGCGGGCCGCTACGGCAATGAGCAGTCCACGATGCGGAACGTGAAGCTCGTCAGGATCGACAAGGACAACAATCTCCTGCTGATTCGCGGCGCGGTTCCCGGTCCGAACGGCAGCTACGTCGTCGTGCGTCAGACCAACAAGATCAAGAGGGTCGGGGTGGCTGCTCCGGCCGGCAAGAAGAAGGCTGGTGCCAAGTGAACCTCGCGGTCTACGACATCGCCGGCAAGCAGGTCGGCTCCTATGAGATCGATCCCGCCGAACTGGCTCCCACCGTGAGCAAGCAACTGCTTCACGACGCCGTCGTCATGTACCAGGCCAATCAGCGGCAGGGGACCCAAAAGACGAAGACCCGCGGCGAGGTGGCCGGTTCGACCAAGAAGCTCTATCGGCAGAAGGGCACGGGCAATGCCCGTGCCGGTGCGCGGAGGAGCGGCACGCGGCGGGGTGGCGGCCACATCTTCGCAAAGCGTCCGCGTGACTTCGGCTGGCGGATGCCGCGGAAGTCGCTGCAGGCCGCCACGCGCATGGCGCTCGCGTCCAAGATCGCCGACGACGAGGTGAAGCTCGTCCAGGCCCTGCCGGTGGCGGCGCCGAAGACGGCCGTGGTCGCCAAGCTGCTCAAGGCCCTCGGGCTCGGCGAGAACACGGTGCTCGTGGCTCCCGAGGCCCACGACGCCAATCTGTGGAAGAGTGCCCGCAACATCGCCGGCGTATCGGTCTCCCCGGTTGCCGAGCTCAATGCCTGGTCGATCCTGCGGCCGCGGTCGATCGTGATGACGACGGCCGCGATCGACGCGTTCCGGGCCACCGCCAAGGCGGTGGCCAAGCCGGCGGGGGCCAAAAAGTCGGCGAAGCCGGCGGCCCCCCGCAAGACGAACAAGAAGGCCGCGAAGGCCGGGAAGGAGGCATAACAAGCCATGGCAGTGCCCGTCCCCCCACCACCGACGTTCTCGCCCCGACTCGCGCCCCATCAGGTCATCCTCCGTCCGCTGGTGACGGAGAAGGGGATGCACCGTGCCAATCGCCACAACGCCTACTCGTTCGAGGTGGTGGTCGAGGCGACGAAGGCCGACATTCGCCGGGCCGTCGAGGAACTGTTCAACGTCAAGGTCGACAAGGTCGCCGTGCAAAACCGGATCGGCAAGATGCGGCGGAGCCGGACCAGGCAAACGAGCACCAAGGCGTGGAAGAAGGCCGTCGTCAAGCTGAAGCCCGACTTCAAGATCAACCTCTTCTAGTCACCCGACATTCGGAAACCCGACACTCATGGGCATTCGCACCTACAATCCGACCAGTCCCGGCCGCCGCGGCGCGAGCGTGTCGGATTTCGCCGAGCTGACGCCAGGCGCCGAGGTGCCGAAGGGCCTGCGGTTCCGCAAGCGAAAGACCGGCGGCCGTAACAACCAGGGCAAGATCACGGCCCGGCATCGGGGTGGCGGTCACAAGCAGCACTACCGGTTGATCGACTTCCGTCGCAACAAGGACGGCGTGCCTGGCAGGGTGCAGTCGATTCAGTACGACCCCAACCGAACGTGCCGCGTCGCGCTGATCACCTACGCCGACGGGGAAAAGCGATTCATCCTCGCGCCCGACGGACTCGTGGTGGGACGGACCATCGAGAGCGGTGGCCAGGCGCCGCCCGAGGTGGGCAACTGCCTGCCGATGTCGGCCATCCCGCTGGGCATGCAGATCCACAACATCGAGATGCAGGCCGGCCGGGGCGGTCGGCTCTGTCGGTCGGCCGGGTCGGCCGCCGTGCTCGTGGCCCGCGAGGCTCAATGGGCCCAGATCACCCTGCCCTCGGGGGAAATTCGGCGCGTGCCGGCAGCCTGCCGGGCCACGATCGGCGTCATCGGCAACGGTGAGCACATGAACATCCGCCTGGGCAAGGCGGGCCGGAGCCGGTGGATGGGCATTCGCCCGCACGTCCGCGGCACGGCGATGAACCCGATCGACCATCCGCACGGTGGTGGCGAAGGCCGCACCAAGGGGGGGCGCCATCCGGTGAGCCCCACGGGCAAGAGCGCCAAGGGGGGTGGAACACGGAAGCCGCGGAAGCCGTCGGGAGCGGCGATCATCCGGCGGCGGAAGAGTCGGCGATACGGCCAGTTGAAGCTGAGGTGATCAACGATGGGACGCAGTGCGAAAAAAGGGCCGTACGTCGACCCGCGGGTGTTCGAGAAGGTCGAGGCTCAACTGGCCTCGGGCAAACGGGATCCGATCAAGACCTGGTCG